>Ga0310812_10000349_pt1 | contig 18502 bp, 12 predicted proteins | sample NN3metagenome_FD_205747 | JGI IMG/M metagenome (GOLD analysis project Ga0310812, IMG submission 205747) | Soil microbial communities from experimental microcosm in Duke University, North Carolina, United States - NN3 | ecosystem: Engineered > Artificial ecosystem > Soil microcosm > Unclassified...
AGCGGCGCTTCTTAGCCGCCTTTTTTGACGACTTCTTCGCCGGTGGCCTTTTTGCGCTGCCCTTCTTCGCGGTTTTCTTTTTCGCGGCAGCCTTCTTCGGCTTAGCGGCTTTTTTCGCGCTCTTCTTGGCGGACTTCTTGGCGGCTGCTTTTTTCGGTGCGGCTTTTTTCGCGGGCGGGGCCGCCTTCTTGGCTGGAGCCGCCGCCTTTGCCGGAGCCGCCGCCTTGGCTGGAGCCTTGTTGGCCGCGGGTGCGGCTTTCTTTGCCGCGCTACCGCTGCTGGCGGCGCTTGCCGCGCCAGCCGGAGCAGCCGCGGCCCCGGCGGCCGCGGGGGCGGCGCGGGACGCGCGTGCGGGACGCGTGGGGAAAGTTTCTTCTTCTTCCTCGGTGGCCTCGAACTCGGTGCCGCCACCCGCCTCCTCCTCCTCGTCGTCGACCTCGTCGGTGCTGTCCCAGAGGTCGTCGCTATCGTCCTTGTGCGTCATCCAACCGCCGTCGTCTTCATCATCGTCGTCGTAGGATGCGCTGCCACCACCGCCACCACCGTACCCCAAATCATCGACGTCATCGTCGCGATCAGAGAATCGGTACTCCTCACGCAACTCGTCACCCCGCGGCATGCCCGCCTCCTGAGAGGTTGATAGATCAGGACTGGATTTCAGCGGCGCACGCTCAGCGAAGCGATACGAGTCGCGCGCCCCACACCGATGCATACCGCGACATTGCGCACCGGCATTTTTTTCAATCGCCTTAGTATACTGACCCGGGCGCTTCGTCAAGAAGAAAGCACTCGATCTGAATCGTGACGACGCACCGCGCGGTTCGCGCGCGACGACGACCGTGACGACGGCCACGTTTTGACGAAGGAAAACGCCGAAGGTCAGACGTCGATTGAGACGAATTCCTCGGCGTTCGGTCAATCCACGAATTCGACCGTCACCGGGTGGTCGATCAGGCCGTGCTCGACACCTCGTTGCAGGAACTGGCGAACGGCGCGTCTGCCGCGCTCCCCGTAGTCCAGGGTCCAGTCGTTGACGTACATCCCGACAAAGGCGTCAGCGCGCTCGCGCTCGAGCCCGCGCGCGTACTGCATCGAGTGATCGAGCGCGGCGGTTCGATGCTCCAAAGAATACGCGATACTGTCGTGTAGATGGCGCGATATCTTCTGGATTAGCTCACTTCCGAGGTCCTTTCGGACCACGTTGCCACCCAGCGGAAGGGGCAGCCCCGTCTCGCCGAACCACCACTCGCCGAGGTCCTGCACGAGATGGAGTCCCCGATCACCGTAGGTGAGCTGGCCCTCGTGAATCAGTAAACCGGCGTCCACGTCCCCTCGCACCACCGCATCCTCGATCTCATCGAACGGGACGACCGCGGGCTCAAAATCCGGCTCAAAGAGACGCAGCGCGAGGTAGGCGCTGGTGAGCAGGCCGGGTACAGCGATCTTCTTCCCTCGCAGTTGCTCGCGCGACAGGGGAGTCCGGGCGACGAGGCGCGGCCCGTAGCGATCACCCATCGACGCGCCGTGAGGAAGCAGCGCGTACTTGTCGGACAGATACGCGTAGGCGTGGATCGACACGGCCGTGACCTCGAGCTCACCGCGCAGCGCGCGCTGATTCAACGTCTCGATGTCCTGGAGTTGATGGACGTAGCTGAGTCCTTCGGTGTCGATCTTCCCGGAGGCGAGCGCGTAAAACATGAACGCGTCGTCCGAGTCCGGACTATGAGCAACGTGAATGGTCGTCATGACGGTAGGTTCGGCGGGGAGGGGAGCGGTCATGCCGTAAACCTACATGACCGCCCGCCGCCGAGCCGCTACCGCGCGTGCCGACCGCCCGGTTCGGAAATCTGCTCGACGGTTTCGCCGGCGCGACTCGTGTCGCTCGTCTTTCGAAGAACATCGGCTTGGGACACGATGCCGACGAGTGAGCCGCGTTCGTCGACGATCGGGATGCGTCGTACTTTCTCGGTGCGCATCGCGTTCATGAGGTTGTCGACGTCGTCGCCCTCGCGGCAGGTCGCGATGTCGTCGGTCGACATCACGTCGCGAACGCGGCAGGTGCCGTCTTTGCCGTCGGCGATGCAGCGGATGGCAATGTCGCGGTCGGTGACGACGCCAACGAGCCGGCGGCCGGACTGTCCTTCAACGACGGGTACGATACCGACGTCTTCCTTCTTCATGACCTGCGCAGCCTCTCGCACGCTGGCTTCGGGCGTGACGCAACTGGGGTCCTTGGTCATGATGTCGTGAATTTTCATTGTGCTCCTCCGCGCGAATTTGGCATTTCCGCGCGAGTCGGCGCAAAGGCCATGCCGACCGAGGCCGCTCGGCTTTACAACGGACGGCACGCAGTCTTAGCCTTGAGGCGACCTGCCTCCCGAGGATCTCCTGCCGCAACGCTCTCGCTCGCTCGCGCCCGACATGGTCGGCGCGACGAAGTCCGACGTGCTCGAGCTTACCGAAAAGCTGAATGTGCGCTTCATGCGGCTTCAGTTCACGGACATCCTCGGCATCAACAAGAACGTCGAGATTCCGTCGACGCAGTTCGAGAAGGCGTTGACGGGGGACATCATGTTCGACGGCTCATCGATCGAAGGGTTCGTGCGGATCGAAGAGTCGGACATGCTGCTCGTTCCGGATCTGGAGACGTTCCTCGTCTACCCGTGGGGCGACGACGAGAACCGCATTTGCCGGCTGATCTGCGACATTCATCGTCCGGACGGCGAGCCGTTCGTCGGCGACCCGCGCGGCCGGCTGAAGGCGGCCCTGGCCAAAGCGAAACAGCTCGGTTTCACGATGAACGCGGGAATGGAAGCCGAGTTCTTTCTCTTCAAGCCCGGCGAACAGGGCGAAGCGACGACGGCGACGCACGACGTCGGCGGGTATTTCGATCTCGCGCCAACCGACCTGGGCGAAGACGCGCGGCGCGCGATGGTGGACACGCTCGAGCGAATGGGATTCGAGGTCGAAGCGGCGCATCACGAAGTCGCGCACGGACAACATGAGATCGACTTCCGCTACGCCGACGCGCTCAAGACCGCCGACAACATCGCGACGTTCCGGTTCGTGGTGAAGCACGTGGCGTCGCGCTTCGGGTTGCTCGCGTCGTTCATGCCGAAACCGATCTACGGGCAGAACGGAAGCGGGATGCACACGCACCAGTCTCTTTTTCGCGGAAAGGAGAACGCCTTCTGGGACGCGAAAGCGGAATGGGAGCTGTCGACGACGGCGCTGCACTACATCGGCGGACTCCTGCGACATGCGCGCGGCATGTGCGCGATCACGAACCCGTTGGTGAATTCGTACAAACGGTTGGTGCCGGGCTATGAAGCGCCGGTGAACGTGGCGTGGTCGATCCGCAATCGATCGCCGTTGATTCGCGTCCCCGACCGTCGGGGACCCGGCACACGCGTCGAGCTGCGAATGCCCGATCCGGCGGCGAATCCATATCTCGCGCTGACGGTCATGCTGGCGGCGGGTCTGGACGGGATCGAGACGAAGGCGGACCACCGCGAGCCGGTGAACGAGAACATCTGGGAGATGAGCTTCCGCGAGAAGCGCCGGCTTCGCATCGATGATCTGCCGCACGATTTGAACGAGGCGTTGGACGAGCTGGAGAAGAACGACGTGATCATCGATGCGTTGGGGAAGCACATCACGTCGCACTTCGTCGCGGCGAAGCGACAGGAGTGGCGGGAGTACATCACACAGGTGAGCGCATGGGAGTTGGAGAGTTATCTCGCGAAGTACTAGGTGGCCACGTGAATGAGATCTCGATTCGCGACGCCGAGGAGCGGGACGCGCCGGCGATCGCGTCGTTGTGCGGGCAACTCGGGTATCCGACCCCGGCGGAAGCCGTCGCGTCGCGGATGGATCGATTGCGCGAAGGTGGACAGGCGCGCGTCGTCGTCGCGGTGGACGGAGATTCCACCGTCGGGTTGGCGACGATCCATTTGCGGCACATGATCAATCACGAAGCGCCGATCGGTCAGTTGACGTTGCTTGTTGTCGACGAGCGCGTGCGCGGACAGGGTGTCGGGCGGCTGCTGGTCGCCGAGTCCGAGGCGTGGGCGCGCGCGCGCGGGTGCAAACGATTCGTCGTGACGACGGCGCTGCGACGTACGGAGGCACACGCCTTTTACGAAAAGCTCGGTTTCGTGCACACGGGGCGGCGATATGGGAAAGATTTTTCGTAGTGTGACGGCGGCCGTGGGGATCGTGGTGTCACTCGGTATGGGACGCGCGCCGAGTTACGAGGTGTACGCCATTCGGTACGCGACGCTGCCGAATTTCCGTGTGGCCGGTTTGATCCAGGGCGCGGATACCAGCCGGCGTCTCGATATCGCGATGATGGTCTGGCTGCTCAAAGGCTCCGACGGGCGCAACGTGCTCGTGGATGCGGGCTTTCATCGAGCGGATTTCGTGGCGCGATGGCGGCCGACGAACTTCGTGCCGCCGAGTGAGGCGGTCGAGCGAGCCGGGGTGAAAGCGGACGACGTGACCGACGTGATCATCTCGCACGTGCATTGGGACCATCTCGACGGCATCGACCTGTTTCCCAAAGCGCGCGTCTGGATTCAGCGTGAGGAGTTCCAGCATCATCTCGACTCGGCGGGCATGGTGCATGACCGAGCGATCGATGCGGGCGACGCGAAGATTCTGGCGGACATCGCGCGGCAGGGTCGACTGATGCTCGTCGACGGAGACGCGCACGAGATCATGCCGGGGATCACAGTGTACACCGGCGGGAAGCACACGTACGCGTCGCAGTTCGCGGCGATCAAGAACGGCACGAACACGATCGTGATCGCGTCCGACAACCTGTACTTGTACGAGAACCTCGCGCGACGCGTGCCGATCGCGCAGACGTTGGACGCAGCGTCAAACGTGAAGGCGCAGGGACGGATGCTGACCCTGGCGAGCGACGCGAGGCTGATCGTGCCCGGACACGATCCCGAGGTGTTCAACCGCTTCACGAGCCCGGGGAACGGAATCGCGTGGATCCACTAAACGGCGGCGGTCGGCGCTTCGGAAAATGAAGGGCTGGGGACGGCGCCGACTGGATGTACACCGCGCGGCATCGTAACCACGAACACTGACCCGCGACCGAGCTCACTTTCGACGGCGAGCGTGCCGCCCATGCCGGCGACGAGCTCACGGCTGATCGCCAGTCCGAGCCCGACGCCTTCGTCGGGCCGATTGAGGGAGCGCTCGCCCTGGACGAAGGGCTCGAAGATTCGGCCGATTTGGTCGCTCGGAATTCCGGGTCCGGTGTCCTGAACCCGCACGTGAACCATGCGGTCGTCGTGGTCGACGACGACCGAGATCTCGCCTCCGTCCGGCGTGTACTTGATGGCGTTCCCGGCGAGGTTGAGCAGCACCTGACAGAGTTTGTCGCGGTCGGCGCGGACGGTGAGTGGCCTCCCGCACCGCACGCAGTTCAAGACAAGCGGCCGGCCGCGCAGCAGTGGCGTGGCGAGCGCCTCGACGCTCGCGAGAACGTCGTCGACGAGCACATCTCGGACCTTGAACTGAACGTGACCAGCGTCGATCCTGGCGAAATCGAGAATGTCAGTGATGAGAGCGAGGAGGTGCGCCTGACTTCGCTCGATGCGCGCGAGGTCTCGTTCCTGATCCGCGGTGAGCGGACCGTGGACGCCCATCTGCAAGAGCTGCGTGTAGCCGCCGATGGCGTTGAGCGGCGTCCGCAACTCGTGACTCATCATCGCGAGGAAGGTGCCCTTGGAGCGGTTTGCGTCCTCGGCCTCGCGGCGCGCGGTATCCGCTTCGATGGCGCGTTGCTCGAGCTCGCGGCGAGCGGTTGCGACCTGGCGCGCCATCGAGTCGAAACTTGCGGCCAGTCGTCCGAGCTCGTCGCGTCCGCCGGTGACGGCGCGGTCATACGTCCCACGCGAAACCGACTCTGCGGCCTTCGTGAGCTCAGCGAGCGGCCGCGTGATGTAGCGGCCAATGAAAAGCGACAGCACCGCTCCAACGAACACGACGAGAAGGCTGAGCGGCACGAGCAAACGCAGCGTCTGGCCGACCAACGGCTCGAGGGCCACGGAGACGGGAAGCTCGATGGTGAAAAGCCACGGTGTTCCCGGGATGAGCGCTTCGGCCACAAACAGGTCACCGACGCCCGGGCGATATGCGACTAGCCCCGTCGCGGTGCGATGGACGCGGTCCGGCGGCGGCGCGAACCGATCCGGGGCCGTCACCCAAACTGAACCGTCGGCATTTCGCAGGTAGGAGGTGATGCTGTCGAACAAGAACTCGCGGACCATCCGCAGCGATTCGCGCTGCCCGGTGATGAAGCGCGGTTGCGCGAGATAGCCGGCGCGGCGGCCATTGTCCTCAATCGACGCGATGATCCAAAAACGGACACGCTCGCCGCTCTGCTGCATCTTGCTGAACTGCACCTTCTGTGAGTCGGTCGGCAATGGAGGCGGGCGCACGGCGTTGTCGATTGCCGGTCCCACCGACAAGACTGGAGTTCCGCGAAGATCCCAGAGCTCGGCAGGGCGCGATGAGTCGGGTGAGGCGCCGATCAGCGTGAGCGCTCGCCGCAACGCCACGGTGTCGACCGGCAGTTTTCGCTCCGCATCGAGCAGAGCGCGACGCACCGCGGCTTGGCTCGCGACCTCGGAAAACTGCTCGGCGCGAGCGATGAGCGTCTGACCGACTTCGCGAGCCAGCTCCTGGACCGCGTGGGACATACGATCGCGCGTACGCGCTTCGGCTCGTCCACGAAGAACGACGTATGTGGAGAGCAAGAGCACGGTCAATGCGGCGACGATGCCGCCGGTCATGACAATCGGAAGCGTCCACTCGAGCGAGAGTGAAGCGCGTCGCTGGTCTCGGGCGTCGGGGGGGACGGCGGCCGACATTGCTCGGAACCTACGGGCGGCACAGCACCTGACAAGCGACCCCGACTACGGGCTCATGACGCCGTCGCGGCGTTGCTCCGAGGGACGGGGAGTTTGCTGGTGGTCGATGTGGCCAAGGTTGAAGGCCGTACTGAGCAGCGCGATGTGCGAAAACGCCTGCGGAAAGTTTCCGGCCTGCCGACGGAGCCGGGGATCGTATCCTTCGGCGAGCAGGCCGACGTCGTTGCGGAGGGACAACAGACGCTCGAATAACCGAACGGCGTCGGCGCGGCGACCAAGGAGGATGTAGTTGTCAGCCAACCAGAAGCTACACGCGAGAAAGGCGGCCTCGCCCTCGGGCAAGCCGTCGTCGGTCGCCGCGCTGTCGTAGCGAAGGACGAAGCCGTCGACGAGCAGATGCTTCTCCACATACTCGACGGTGCCGCGAACGCGCGGGTCGCTGGGCGGCAGGAAACCGACGAGCGGAATGAGCAGGACGCTGGCGTCGGCCAGCTTGGATCCATAGGACTGCACGAACGCGTTGACGCTCGGATCGAAGGCCTTGGCGCAGACATCGGCGTGGATCTTGTCGCGCAGGGCGCGCCAATGGTCGATCGGCCCATCGAGGCGGAACATCTCGGCGCTCTTGATCGCGCGATCGAATGCAACCCAGGCCATGACCTTGGAATGGGTGAAGTGCTGCGGCGCGCCGCGGACCTCCCAAATGCTTTGGTCCGGCTGTTCCCAGATCTGCTCGAGCCGCTTGGCCAGTGCCTTTTCGAGGGACCAAGCCTCGGGGATCTCGTTGATGCGCCCGAGCCGCGCCTGGTGGAGGGCGTCCATCACCTCGCCGTAGACGTCGAGCTGCATCTGTTCGTGCGCGGCATTGCCGAGTCGAACGGGTTTAGAATTCTCATAACCGGGGAGCCACGGCAGCTCCCATTCGCGCAACGTTCGCTCGCCGGCGATGCCGTACATGATCTGCGCCTGGTCGGGGCTTCCCGCCGCGGCGCGCAGCAGCCAGTCGCGCCAAGCTTCGGCCTCGCGGAAATAGCCGGCATCCATGAGGGCGAGAAGGGTGAGCGTGGCGTCGCGCAGCCAGCAGAAGCGATAGTCCCAGTTGCGGACCCCGCCGATCTGCTCGGGAAGCGACGTCGTCGGCGCGGCGACGATTCCTCCGGTCGGCGCGTACGTGAGCGCCTTGAGGGTGAGCAGCGAGCGCATCACCGGCTCGCGCCACTCGCCGCGATATTTGCAGACCTCGGCCCAGTGGGTCCAAAACTGCTCCGTCGATCGCAGCGCCGTGTTCGGATCGCCAGTCCTGGGCGGCGGTTGGTGCGACGGACCCCACGTCATGACGAACGACGCGCGATCGCCCTCGCCGACGGTGAACTCGCCCACGGTGGTGAGATCTTTTCCGCGCAGCTCGATGTCCGACGTGACGACGACCATGTCAGGGCCGGCGATGGCGCGCAGCGATCCGTCATCGAGGCGACTGACCCACGGAACCACCGAACCGTACTCGAAGCGGAAGATGATCTGCGTGTGCATCGCGACGCGGCCGCGCAACCCGACAACGGTTCGCACGACGTTCGATCGATGGTCCCGAAGCGGCATGAAGTCGATCACGCGGACGGCGCCGTCGTTCGTCTCGTAATCGGTCTCGAGGATCAACGTGTCGCCGCGGTAGCGGCGCGAGACGCGCGCGTTCGCGTCGACCGGCGCAAGCAGCCAACGGCCATTCTGGTGAGTGCCGAGAAGAGCCGCGAAACACGCTCCCGAATCGAAGCGCGGCCAGCAGAGCCAGTCGATCGACCCGGTGCGCGAGACGAGAGCGGCGGTCTCGCAGTCGCCGATGAGGGCGTAATCCTCGATGCGGTCGGCCATGTTCTGCGCTTAAGAGAATTTCTGAAGTGCGGCGTCGTCAAACACGATGACCGTCTTGATATCGTCGGGCCGCAGAGCGAACGCCGTCTTCCAGTCGGTGAGTGCGACGCGCGTGGTGATGAGACGGTGCAGCCAATCGCGATTCGCGTTCGCGAGCGCGGCTAGTGCCGCCTCGTAGTGGCGACGATTGGCGTTCACCGATCCAAAAATCACGCGATTGTCGAGGACAACCTCTCGGTTGAGGGATCCGAGATCAACCGACTGCACGCCGCCGCTGCCCGAGACGCCGAGTAGGCAAACCAGTCCATCGGCGGCGCTTCGTCCGAGAACGCCGGCGATGACCGGTGGCGCGCCGGTGCACTCCATGATGACGTCGAAGTCGCCGGGAACAGCATCGAGCGACGAATGGTGATACGTCGCGCCGAGCGCACGCGCTATCTCCGGCTTTGGTCCATCGTGGGCGCGATCGAAGACGTGGACGTCGAGGTCGCGCTGCCGGCCGAGCAACGCGGCAAGCAAACCGACAGGACCGGCGCCGGTCACGAGGACGGATTGCGGACGCCAACGTGCCCGGTGGCCGATGCGCTCGCAGTGCTCCCATGCCTTCGCGACGACGCTCGCCGGCTCGGTCAGTACCGCGGCGAGGCCGAGGGATGCGGTGACGGGCACGACAAATGAAGGTTCGATGCGCCAAAATTCCGAACCGAAGCCGTCGAGTGATTTGATGCCATGCTCCGTGTAGCGCCCATTGCGACACATATCCCATTCACCGACGGCGCAGTTCGCGCAGGGGACCGGATCGGGATGACGCACGATGCCGACGACGATGTCGCCGGGATACAGGCTCACGCCCTCCGGTACCTCCTCGACGACGCCGAGCGACTCGTGTCCGATGATGAGGCGCTTGTGTCCGGGAGGAGGACAGCCATAGTCGCCGGCGATGATCTCGCGATCGGTTCCACAGACGCCGAGCGCAATGGCGCGGACGAGCACCGAACCGCGGTCCGCCGGCGGTATCCGGAACTCCTCGAGACGCAGCGAATCGGGGATTCCCGGCTCGACGGTCAGCGATCGCATAGTTGGCGGGGGCACGCCGGCGGTCTTTGCAGGAAGCGCACCGACTCGGCGGCTCGGCGGCTCGGCGGCTCGGCGACTCGGCGACTCGGCGACTAGGCGAACTAGGCGACTTGGAGTGATTCCATGGGGAGAGTCCCGACCGAGATTCGAGTCATTGTCGTGATGGGGGTCGCGGGGGCGGGGAAGACACTCGTCGGCTCGGCGCTCGCCCGAGCACTCGGGTGGACATTCTACGACGCCGACGATTTTCATTCGCCGGAGAACGTGGCGAAAATGCATCGCGGGATCGGACTGACTGACGCGGATCGCGCGCCGTGGTTGGCCGCGCTCCGCGATTTGATCGAGCGCGTGATTCGGGATGGCAGGAAGGCAGTCCTGGCTTGTTCGGCGCTCAAAGAGGCATATCGAAAAACACTCACGCCCGATGACGCTCCGCCCGGAACCGTGCGATTCGTTTACCTGGACGTGCCGGCGGACGTGTTACGAGAACGCCTCGAGCATCGAGCGCATCACTACGCGCCCCCGGAGTTACTCGACAGCCAGCTGGCGACGTTGGAGCCGCCGCACGATGCCGTCCGGGTTGATGGAACGCTTCCTCCGGACGAAATCGTCGGTGCGGCGCGCTCCGCGCTCAGCGTCTAACGATCCGAGCCCGCGCGGTTCGCGACCGCGTTCCCGCCATTCACGAATGCGACGAGCGCGGTGATCTCGCGTCGGTCGAGGCCGAGCTTCGGCATGCGCACGTACGTCGCCGATCCGATCCCGCTCCGGGGACTCTGCGACAGAGTGCTCTTCTCGGGATCATCGAGGAACGCCGCGAGAACCTCGGCGACGTAACGACGACCGGTCAGATTCGGACCGGCGTTGGTCGTCTCCCACTCCGAGGTTTCAGGGTGCACGTGGCAGGTGATGCATCCCTTGGCCACGAAGAGGTGCTTGCCGCGCAGGGCGTCGGGCATCGGTGGCGGCGAGGATGCGCCGGTGGCGACGACTCGCAGCGGCATCAGCGGCGTAGACCTCGTGCCGTTCATGAAGCCGGAGCGGATGTCGATCGTCCAGGCACCCTCACGCGGCAGCGTCATCGTTGTCGAATAGCGACCATCTGGCGTCGTCCCCGATTTGGCCTCCACCACGGTTGAGCTGTTGCGGGCGACCACGTAGGGGCGCAAGTCGCTGAGCATCGTCATTCCATGCTGACGAACCGCGAACGTCAGAGTCGTTGGCGTTCCGGCCACCGCATACTCGGGCAGGGAATCGACGGTAATGACGACCCAGCCACCGAATGTGAAAGCAGCCACAGGAACGACGACGGCGGCGAGCGCGGCGATGCGAATCGAGCGGCGAAGCATGGTACCTCCCGATACCGGGTGATTAGCCGCAAGAAGCGCGACCCCGCGCCGAACCACGACCGTCGCCGGCGGCTGACGCCGCTGACGTGCGTGGCCAAACGTTGTCCGACGGATCTCGGTCGGGGAAGCGACAGTGCGGATCCAAGGTGATCCTCTCGACCTTTCGGCCTCCCAGTTGGATGTCCGCTTTGAAGGTTTTGCTTACGCCGCCGAACCAAACGTCGACCGGATAGGTGACGACGACCGTGTCGCCGGAAACGGTGGCGTTCGCCGGCGCTTTGATCGGCGCGGTTCCCGGTGCGAGCTGAAGCTTGAGAACGATGGGGGAGGGCATCTGGCCGTCCTGCTTCACCGTGACGATGGTGTGGTCGCCATTCGTGGTGACGGTCTGGATGGACCCGTCGACGGACTCGGTGGTGAAGAGCCAGTAGTACCAGAACCAGCCGAGGTCGCGGTGCAGCGCGTTGCTCATGAAGAACGCGTAGTCCCATGGCGACGGATGCTTGAAGCGCCAAGCTTTCGCATACTCTGATTGCGCGCGCCAGACGGCGGTGTCACCGACGATCGCTCCGAGCATGGAGAGCATGAGCGGCGTTTTGCTGTACGCCTGGAAGGAGTAGAGCGGGCCGCCATAGTTCTCGTTCCACATCAGCGATCCTTCGCGCTCGTCACCGCTGGTGAAACCGTACGACTGCCCGCGCCCGTCGAGATCGGGCGCGCGATGGGCGGCGTCGGCGGCGGAGAGGATGTTCATGTACTGGTTGAATCCTTCGTCCATCCAACCGTACCACGTCTCGTTGTTGCTCACCGTCATCGGCCACCACTGGTGGCCGGTCTCGTGATCGGCGGGGCCGTCATTCGACATCACGAACATGGGGTACTCCATGCCGTTGTCCGGACCATCGACCATGGTGTGCTGCGGGAAGGGGTCCGGGATCCAGAGCTTGGAGTAGAACTCGAGCGCGTGACGGAGGATCGGGCCGGAGTTGGCGAATTGCGCGGCGCGGCCCGGGAGGAAGTAGATGTTGACCGGGATCGGCCCGCGACCGGGGATTGTCGCGCGCGTCGCTCGCCAGACCCAATGGCGCGCCGTCGCCCACGCGAAGTCGTTCACCGTGTCGGCGACGAAGCGCCAAACCTGGCGGTCGCCGCCGCCGGGCGACGCGAGGGTTTCGTCCGCGCCGACGATCGTGCGCGTCGAGTCGGATTCGAGAACGTGCGAGAGGCGCTCGCGTGCGGTCGACGAGAGAACTTGCGTCGCATTCTGAAGAACGCCGGTGGCGCCGACGATCCAGCCCGACGGGACGTCGATGCTGACGTCGAAGCGGCCGAAGTTGTTGTAGAACTCGGCGGGGCCGAGATACGGCTCGGTGTCCCAGCCGCGGAGATCGTCGTAGACGGCAACGCGCGGGTACCACTGCGCCACCTGATAGAGTGAGTCTCCCCAGCGGAGGGTCATGCGGTGACCGGCGCCGGGGCCGCCGGCGAGCTTGTTGTGCCACGCGATCTCGAGCGTCGCGACGCCCTTCGCCGCGATGGGGTTCGCCAAGTTGAGCCGCGCCGAGGTCGAATGCAGTCCGCTGATGGAACTCCCGCCAGGCGCGGGTCCGGCGCCACGTCCGCGCCCGAACGATTGCACGGCGAGATCGACCGTGGAGCCATCGACCTGGAGGTCCGTGATTACAAAACCCTCATGGTTTTCCGCGGGGACCGAGGCGCCGCGCGGGTTGTCGCCACGAAAGATGTTCTGATCGAGACGGAGCTGGATGGACGAGAGCGATGTGTCGCTATTGTTGTGGAGCTTGATCGTCTCGCGGCCGGTGATGGTCGACGTCGACGGGTCGAGGCGAACGTTGATCGTGTATTCCATCCAGAGCTGCCAGTACCTGCGCCCCGGCCGTCCAGTGGAGTCACGCGTGCCGGCGGCGAGCGCACGGCGGATGGTGTTCGTGAGCGGAATGTCGCGGCGGATGGCCCGCGTGGGCGCCTGGGCAGCGGCGCCAGAGCGCGCCAATGGAACAACCACAATCAGGGCGATCAGCGCCGCGAGCGTGGAACGACGAATCACAGTGAAACTCCAGGTGAGGTGGGCGACTCGGCGACTCGGCGACTTGGCGGCTCGGCGACTCGGCGACTCGGCGCAGCATGACAACCCGAGGGCGGATGACCGCGTCAGGATGACGGCCGCCGAGCGGACGACCTTGTTACGGAGTTACCGGCCGCGGCGCGGGGGTTTTGATCTCGTAATCGGCGGGCGGCTCGCCACCCATGAGGTACTTCACGAAATAGTCCCAGCGTCGACGCATCATGTAGTTGGACATGTTGCCGTAGCCGTGCGGCTGGTTGGGCAGCATGAGGAGATCGAAGTTCTTGTTGGCTTTGATCAGCGCGTCGACGACGAGCAGCGTGTTGTAAGGCGGCACGTTGTTGTCCATCGTGCCGTGCGCGAGCAAGAGATGGCCCTTGAGGTTCTTGGCCATGTTCTGATTCGCTTCGGGGTCATAGCTGTCGGTGCCGTCGGCGTTCTTCGTCAACAGACCCTGATAACGCTCGCCCCAGTCGTCCTCGTACTCACGCTGGTCGTGGTTGCCGGATTCCGAGATGCCGACCTTGAAGAAGTCGGGATAGCGGAACATGGCATCGGCGGTGATGAAGCCGCCGCCGGAATGGCCCCACATTGCCGCCTTGTCGATGTCGATCCACGAGTACTGCTTCGCGAGATCTTTCATCGCCGCGACCTGGTCGGGGAGCGTGTTGTCGCGTCCCATGGCGCCGTAGTACGCGTCGTGGAATGACTTCGATCGGCCGGGTGTGCCGCGACCGTCGATCGAGACGACGACGAAGCCCAGCTCCGCGAGCGCTTCCTTGTCCCCGTGCGCCGCGGCGAATTGGCGGCTGCCGACGCTGCCCGATTGCGGACCGGGATACGCGTTATTGATGATCGGGTACTTCTTCGCCGGATCGAAGTTGGTGGGACGGAACATCATGCCGTAGAGATCCGTCGTCCCGTCGGCCGCCTTGACCTTGATCGGAATCGGCGGCTTCCAACCCGTTGCGACGAGCTGCGAGACGTCGGCCTTCTCGAGGGGGAGAACGAGCTTGCCGTCGGCGTCGCGAAGCGTGATGACGGGCGGAGCGTCGGGCCTCGAGTAGGTGTCGACGAGATACTTGCCGTCGGGCGACAGCTGCATCTGATGATCGCCGTCATCCGGCGTGAGCGACACTTGGTTGCCGCCGTCCAGTCCGATGCGGTAGAAGTGCGCGAAGTAGGGGTCCTGGCCCTTCTCGCGGCCGTTGGCGGCGTACCACAGCGTCCGAGTCTTCTCATCGACGCGGGCGATCTGCGTGACGGGGCCTTCGCCGCTGGTGACCTTTCGCTTGAGCGCGCCGGTGTTGAGATCGTAGAGATAGAGCTGGCCCCAGTCGTCGCGCTGCGAATACCAGAGCACTTCATTCGTCGGCCAGAGTACGCGCCAGCCGGTGCGCGATTCGAATTGCGTCGGCACCTTTTCCTCGAGAACGGTGCGGACGGCGCCGGTCTTCGCGTCGGCTACGCGGAGGATGGCTTGCTTGTGATCGCGCGACGTGGACGCGAGGGCGAGCTTCGATCCGTCCGGACTCCAGTTGTAATCGGCCATCGAGATGTTGTCGCCGATCGTCGCGCGATGGAATTCCGGCGGCAGCTGAAGGCGTGTGACGGTGCCGGCGTCGACGTCGATGATCACGCGCTGGAGCATGGCGACGACGCTGTCGCCGGGGAGCGGGTACTTCCACGCGCGCAGCGACGGGTGGCCCACCTTCGTCTCGACGAGAAACATGTCGCCGACTTTGCGCTCGTCCTGCTGCGACGTCGCGATCTTCTTGGAATCCGGCGACCAAAGAAGAATCGGACGGTCGCTGCCCGCCCAGCCGGCGTTGTCCGTGGCGTAACCAAAGTCCTTGGCGCCGTCGGTGGTCAGCTGCTTCTCCTGACCGGTGGCGACGTCGCGGACCCAGAGATTCCAGTCTCGAATGAACGCGGCGCGTTTCCCGTCGGGCGACATCGCGACCGGAGCCGCGGCTCCGCCACGCCCACCACCGCCGCCGCGTCCGCCTCGTCCCCCTCCACGCCCACCGGCGGCCGATGAATCGTTGAGTGGAACGCCCGGACAGTTGCTCCCGGTTGCGTCGCACACCGTGCGCGTCTTCTTCGCCGGGTCGATGAGAACGAGCTCCGAACCGCTGATCGTTCGCACCCGATACCAGAGCCGGCCATCGGCGAGCCAGTTCGCGGTGACGGTGTTGCGCGACACAAGCGGCGTCACGCTCGGACCAAGGAGTCGTACGGCGCGGTCGTAGTCGGCGGCGGTCAGGCGCGGGGTCGTTTGCGCGGCGGCCGGTGCGAGGGCGGCGAGGGAGAGAGCCAGAACCAGGCGCTTCATATCAGTCTCACAAGTGGGGAATCTCGGCATGGCGGACAGGAGGGCGTAGCAAGATGGCTCGCGTCGTACGCCCGCGGCAACCGAGCGAGCTCGAGAAAGGAAACTGAAAACGAATTGCAAAGAGGAAACGACTAGGCAGTTCGGGCATATAACTCTGTGTTGCTGGCGACGGTCGGGCCCATCAGACTTCAAGATTCGACCGTTCCAACGCCCGCCCATTCCAACGAGCAGTCATCACAATGAACAAACGCGCTTACCCCCTCGCGCTGTTGTTGGCGAGTGCGCCCGCGGCCGCCGTCGCCCAGGCACCCAAGCAGCCGGCGGCGGCCCCCGCCTTGACCGCACCTCTTCCGACGGATCCGAAGGTCAAGATCGGCACGCTGCCGAACGGGATTCGATACTACATCCGCCAGAATAAAAAGCCGGAGAAACGCGCCGAGCTGCGGCTCGTGGTGAACGCGGGCTCGGTGCTCGAGACGGACGACCAGCTCGGACTGGCGCACTTCGTCGAGCACACGGCGTTCAATGGGACGACGCACTTCGCGAAGAACGATCTCGTGAAGTACCTGCAATCGATCGGCGTACGGTTTGGGGCGGACTTGAATGCCTACACCGGCTTCGACGAGACGGTGTACATCCTCCCGGTTCCGACCGACACGGCGCGGCTGGTCGAACAAGCGTTCACGATTCTCGAGGACTGGGCGCACGGGCAGGTGTTCGATTCGACCGAGGTGGTGAACGAGCGCGGCGTGGTGCGCGAGGAGTGGCGATTGGGCAAGGGCGCCGGCGACCGCATGCTGCACCAGTGGCTACCGATCGCGCTGCGCGGATCGAAGTACGCCGAGCGGCTGCCGATCGGGAACGACCAGAGCATCATGACGGCGACGCCGGGTCGACTCCGCTCGTTCTACAAGAATTGGTACCGCCCCGACCTCCAGGCGGTCATCGCGGTCGGCGATTTCGACCCGGCGGTGATCGAGGCGCAAATCAAAAAGCATTTCTCCGGTCTCAAGATGCCGGCGAACCCGCCGAAGCGCGTGGCGCCGACGGTTCCGCCGAACAAGGAGCCGTTGATCGCCGTCGCGTCGGACAAAGAGGCGACCGGATCGGACATCGAGCTGATGTTCAAGCTGCCCGCCGAGAAAACGAAGACCGTCGGCGACTATCGCCGCAATCTGATGGAACGGTTGTACATGTCGATGCTCAATCAGCGACTGGAGGAGATCTCGCAGAAGCCCGACGCGCCGTTTCTCGGAGCAGGGGCGTCGAAGGGCAATTTCATTGGGAGGACGACGGAGGCGTTCACGCTCGGCGCCAACGTGAAAGACGGCGGGATCGATCGCGGGCTCGAGGCGCTCCTCACGGAGGCGAAGCGCGTCGACCAGTTCGGGTTCCTGCAGTCGGAGCTCGATCGGGCGAAGCAGAATCTGCTGCGCGGCTATGAGCGCGCGTACGCCGAGCGGGACAAGACATTGTCCGCGTCGTTCGTTCAGGAATACGTCGGCAATTATCTGAACAGCGAGCCGATCCCCGGAATCGACTACGAGTACAAGCTTGCGCAGCAGCTCGTTCCGGAGATCACGCTGGCGGATGTGAACAAGATGGCGAGCCGGTGGATCACGGACGACAACCGGGTGATCATCGCGCAGTCGCCGCGCAACGACAGCCTGAAAGTCCCGACGTCGGCGGAGTTGTTGGCGGTGTTCGATAAAGCCGCGAAAACGCCGGTCGTGGCGTACACGGAGAATCTGTCCGGCGCCGCGTTACTCGACGCCGAGCCGACGGCCGGGAAGATCGTGAGCGGCAAGACGATTCCGGGCATCGGCACGACGGTCTGGACGCTGTCGAACGGTATTCGCGTTTACGTGAAGCCGACGGACTTCAAGGACGACGAGATTGTGTTCAACGCGTCGAGCCCCGGCGGCACGTCGCTCGCCGCGGATTCGAACTTCATGTCGGCGGCGTTCGCGTCGCAGGTGGTGGCGTTGAGCGGGATCGGCAAGTTCAATGCGATCGACCTCGGCAAGAAGCTCGCGGGGAAGGCCGTGCGCGTGAGCGCGGCCGTCGGCGAGACGAGTGAAGGACTCGCCGGCCAAGCGTCACCGAAGGATCTCGAGACGCTCTTCCAGCTGATCTACTTGCAGTTCACTGGGCCGCGGCTCGACACGTCGGCGTACAAGGCGTTCAAGAACCAGGCGGCGCCGTATCTGGCGAACCGTGGTGTGGACCCGGACGAGGTGTTCAGCGACACCGTCCAGGTGACGATGGCGCAGCACAACGTCCGGGCGCGTCCGCTGACCACGGCGACGTTCGCCGAGATCAATCCCGAGAAGGCGCTCGACTTCTATCGCACACGCTTCGCCGACGCGAGTGACTTCGTGTTCGCCTTCGTCGGGAACATCGATACGGTGGCGATGAAGCCGCTCGTCGAGCGGTATCTGGCATCGCTGCCGGCGCTCAATCGCAAGGAGACGTTCCGCGACAACGGCGTGCGGCCGCCGGCCGGCGTCGTCGAGCGTGTCGTACGTAAGGGAGTCGAGCCGAAGGCGAACACGATCATCGAGTTCACCGGCGCTTGCGAGTACGCGCCGGAAAACCGATTCGCGATCCGCGCGATGATGGAGCTGGTCCAGATTCGGCTGAACGAAACGCTTCGCGAGCAACTCGGCGGCGCGTACAGTCCGAGCGCGGGGGGCTCGTGCACGCGCACGCCGCGGCAGGAGTACTCGATCAACGTTCAGTTCAATTCATCGCCGGACAACGTCGAGAAGCTGACGAAGAGCGTTTTCGCGACGATCGATTCCCTGAAGAAGAATGGTCCGACGCAAGCCGACGTGAACAAGGTGAAGGAGCAACTCACCCGGTCACGCGAGGTCGAGGTCAAACAGAATGGGTATTG
>Ga0310812_10000352_pt1 | contig 18403 bp, 16 predicted proteins | sample NN3metagenome_FD_205747 | JGI IMG/M metagenome (GOLD analysis project Ga0310812, IMG submission 205747) | Soil microbial communities from experimental microcosm in Duke University, North Carolina, United States - NN3 | ecosystem: Engineered > Artificial ecosystem > Soil microcosm > Unclassified...
TGACGATTGGGATCGTCGCTGTCGCCGCCTTGGCGCCGATCGTCTCGCGGGTTCCGACCGTCACGATCACATCGACCTTCAGCCGAACGAGCTCGCTCGCGAATTCCGGAATTTGATCCGGTCGGCCGCCCGCGTACCGGGATTCGATCACGAGGTTCCGGCCCTCGACATATCCGAGGTCGCGGAGAGCCTCGACGAAGTGGGTAGAGATCTCCCCTGGGGTTAGCCTCTCGCTCGGTCCTTCCCGCAAGAGACCTAGCCGCCAAATCTTCCCCGCTTGGCCCTGGGCGGCGCCCGGCGACGCAAGACTCCCGGCCAGGAGTGATCCGGCGAGGAGGGCACCCGTCAAGCGCATGAGGAAGGTACGACGCTCCATCATCCGCTGAAATGCCCTGGGCGGCGCCGCATGCCCGCCTCCGCCGCCGAATAGCGCTCTTTGTAGCAAACAAGCTCCACGTGTTGGCGCCGACCCATTCGAAGACAGTAAATCGAAGAGCCCGAGGCCGTCAATGTGTGCGCAGTATGGGCGCGTCTGCGTTAAGTTGCGACCCAGACGAAAACCTGAACGGCCGCCCCCAGATCCCCGCGCAGAGCTCCGCATTCCAGTCGACCCGGTTCAGGGTGGTCGACACGACGTACTTCTTCTTCGCGTCGATCGTCCGGGCGCGGGGTTCCATCCAGGGTGGCATCCAATCAGGTCTCACGCCCGTCCGCGCCGGCACTCGCCACGCTGCCTCCATCAGTTCGTACGTCACCCGGCCAAAGAGGAGAGCATCGGCCCGATCGAAGTTCTCGATCGCGTGACGGTGTTACTCGAGCTGCTGGGCAAGCGCAACGATGATGCCTTCGGGGCCGCGGATGTAACAGAGCCGGTACCTGTCCTCATACTGGGTGACTTCGCCTATGAGCTCAGCGCCATGGGCACGCAAGCGCGCGAGGACGTCCTCGATGTCGTCGACGGCGACATAATGCGACGGATGCCCAGCGTGTTTACGGGGGCCTTCTTCGGCTCAGCTCTGACCGCCGCCGGCGTGTGGAACTTGTCCAGCTCGAGCCGACCGTGGCCGTCGGGGGTCCGCATCATCGCAATCTCGCATCGAACGTTCTCGAGCCCAACGACACGGTCCACCCAACGCCCCTCGACGGGCATCTCACCCTCCAACTCCATCCCAAGCTCGACAAAGAATGCCTTCGCAGCCTCGAGGTCCTCGACCACGATGAGCACGTTGTCCATTCGTTTGAGCGTCATGGCCGTTCTCCCGCCAACAGCTTGCTGCCTGCCCAGCCGACCAAGATAGGGGTCGCGAACACGTGAACCATGAGCATCGGGACGGCAAGCCAGCCTAGCCACACCGGATCCCGCCAGCGCGAGCCGGTCGCACTACCGCGCAGCGCACGCGCTCCGAGCATCACCGCGATGAGCACCAAGCCGCTCCCAAGGCACAGCCACGGCCACCCGAAGTGAACGCGGCGCTCGGCCCGCGCGGACGGGGGAAGCGCTGAGCGCGGCTCAGTGCCGGGCGCCGGCCCTCAGCGCCGCCGTCACCGCGCCCACGTCGTAGACGCACCCGCCCCAGGTTCCGCCGCCCGCCTGCTGCAGCGCGGCCCAGAGCCGCGTGTCGTCGGGCAGGTCGGGATCGGGCGCAAGGTCCGGACGCGGCGCCCGCGCGGCCAGCACGCGCGCGCCCTCCTCGGGGTCGTACTCGCACCCGTCGTGACCCACGAGATCGATGCTGCCTTCCAGCTTGTTCCGGTCGACCACAATGCGGATGCGATCGCCCTCGCGCACTTTGCCCACGGGCCCGCCGGCCAGCGCCTCCGGCCCAACGTGGCCGATGCAGGCGCCGGTGGACACGCCGGAGAACCGCGCGTCGGTGATCACCGCCACCTGCTTGCCCCAGGAGAGGTGCTTGAGCGCCGCGGTGATCTGGTAGATCTCCTCCATCCCCGCGCCCATGGGCCCGCGGCAGATCAGCACGAGGATGTCGCCGGGCTTGAGCCGCTCCGGCCCCTCGCTCTTGATGGCGGCGATGGCGGCCTTCTCGGTGGTGAAGACGCGCGCGGGACCGAGCTTGCGGTAAACGCCATCCGCGTCCACCACGGTGGGATCGATCGCCGTGCTCTTGATCACCGAGCCCTCGGGCGCCAGGTTGCCCCGAGGGAATGTCACGGTGCTGGTGAGCCCGCGCTCCCGCGCCCGCAGCGGATTCATGATCACGTCGTCCGGGTCCACGCCGTCGGCGGCGCGCAGCCGCTCGCGGAGGGCGCGGCGCCGGTCGGAGCCCTCCCACCAGTCGAGATTCTTCCCCAGCGGCTCGCCGGTGACGGTCAGGGCGCGCTCGTCGAGAAGCCCGGCGCGACGAAGATGGAGCATCACCTCGGGCACACCGCCGGCGAGGAACATCCGTATGGTGGGATGGTTGCGGGGGCCATTGGGGAGCACGTCGACCAGGCGGGGGACGCGGCGATTCACGTCGCTCCAGTTCTTCACGGTGGGACGGCGCAGCCCCGCGGCGTGGGCGATGGCGGTGAGGTGCAGCAGCAGGTTGGTGGAGCCGCCCACCGCCGCGTGCACCATCATGGCGTTGCGGATGGCGGCCTCGGTGACGATGTCGCGCGTGCGCAGACCGCGCGTCTCCAGCGCCACCAGCGCGCGGGCCGAGCGACGCGCCATGTCGAGCCACACCGGCTGGCCCGAGGGCGCCAGCGCGGAGTGGGGCAGCGCGAGGCCGAGCGCTTCGCCCACCACCTGCGAGGTCGCCGCGGTGCCGAGGAATTGACAGCCGCCGCCCGGCGAGCCGCACGCGCGGCAGCCGAGATCCTGGGCCTGCTCGAGCGAGAGCTCGCCATGGGCGAAGCGCGCGCCGATCGACTGCACGGTGCCCGCATCCTCACCTCGCTCGGGCGGCAGCGTCACACCGCCGGGGACCAGCACGCACGTGAGATCGCGCAGCGCGGCCAGCGCCATCATCATGGCGGGCAACCCCTTGTCGCAGGTGGCGACGCCGAGCACACCTCGTCGCGTCGGGAGCGAGCGCGCGAGTCGGCGCAGCACGATGGCGGCATCGTTCCGATAGGCGAGGCTGTCCATCATCCCGGTGGTGCCCTGCGTGCGCCCATCGCAGGGGTCGGAGCAGTAGCCGGCGAAGGGCATCCCGCCCAGCGCGGTGAGCTCCTCGGCCGCCGCCTGAAGCAGGAGCCCGATCTCCCAGTGGCCGGTGTGATAGCCGAGCGCGATGGGACGCCCGTCGGCCGCGCGGATCCCGCCCTGAGTGGAGAGCATCAGGTATTGCGGGCGGCCCAGCTCACGGGGATCCCAGCCCATGCCCGCGTTCTGCGTCCAGCCGAAGATGTCGCCGCTGGGCCGCTCGAGCAACATCTCGGCGGTGAGGGGCAGGCGGCCGCCCGGTCCCGGGCCCGCGGTCTGCACCTCGGAGGATATCGTACCGCGCACGATCTCCTCGAACGCGATGGTCGGGCGCGCCGGCATGTCCTACTTCCCCGACAGCCGGCGATTGATGCGCTTCTCGATCACGTGGGTCACCGCGGAGAAGTCCTCCTTGCCCCACCCCGAGTCCAGCGCCTCGTCATAGGTGCGCTTGGTTTCCTCCAGCATCGGCGTGGGGACGCGCACGGCGTGCGCGAGAGCCAGCGCGAGCGTCGCGTCCTTGCGCATGTGCTCGAGCATGAACGTGGGCGAGAACTCGCCGTCGAAGATGCGCTTGGCGCGCCGGTCGAAGTAGGTGCCGAAGGCCATGCCGCCTCCCTTGCGGACCACGTCGTAGAAGGTGGCGGGATCCACCCCGGCCTGCACGGCCATGGCGAGGGCCTCGGCCACCGCCACCGAGGTCACCGCGGCGAGGCCGTTGTGGATCAGCTTCACCCGGTTGGCCATGCCGGTGCCGCCCACGTACATGTTGAGCTTCCCCATGATCTCGAGGTAGGGCTTCACCTTCGCGACCTTTCCCTCGTCGCCGCCCACGATGAAGAAGATCTCGCCCGAGACGGCCTGGGGCTGCGAGCCGAGCATCGGCGTGTCCATGTGCGTGATGCCCTTGGCCTTGAGCGCGCCGGCCACCTTCACCGTGACCTCCGGCCCGACCGTGGAGCAGTCGCAGGTCACGAGGCCCGCACGGCCGCCCTGGATGATGCCACCCGCCTCGAGATAGGCGCCCAGCACGATGTCGTTGTTGGGGAGGCAGGAGAAGAGCACGTCCGCCTGCGCGGCGACCTGCGCCGGCGATTCCGCGACCGTCACGCCGGCCAGCCGTCGCGCCTCCGCCGTCGCCGCCGGGCTCGTGTCGTACACGACCAGCGGCACGCCGGCCCTGGACAGATTGGTCGTCATCGGCATGCCCATCGTTCCCAGTCCCACGAATCCCACGGTGTCGCTCATGTCCTCTCCTTCCGACTCGGCTTCGCCGCGAGCAGCGCCATCAGCCGCCGCGTCGCCGCGCCCAGATAGGTGCGGCGGCGGTGAATCAAAACCACGGGAATGGTAACCCGCATCGCGGGTACGTCGAGCCGGCGTAGCGTGCCCGCGCGCAGCTCCTCGCCCACACTCGACTCGGGCAGCAGAGCCAGCCCAAAGCCCGCCTCCACCATGCGCTTCTGCGCGGCTCCTCGTGGAGCGTGGCCGAGACCAGCTCGCCCTGCTCATCCGTTCCGTAGCGCAAGCCCAGAGTAGCGTCGCCGCGGCGGACCAGCCCGCTCACCTCCGCGCTCAGCGCGGTCCGCAGCCGGAGCTGCACGTGAGGACAGGCATCGCGGAAAGCCTGAAGCTTCACCGTCAGCGCGGTGCTCGCCAGCGTCCCCCCCAAGGCCATCGTGATCGCGCCCCGATCCGCGCCCTCGACGGCTCACCGCGGGCTGGGAGAGGCGCAGCGCCGCCGCCGCGCGCGTGACCAACGCCCCCCCCGGACGATCGCCACCAGCGCCTGGAGCTGATCGATCTCCACGGCCATCACCTTAGCGTATGGCTCCGACAAGTTCTATGCATTGGACGGCGAGGGAACCGCCCGGTAGCGTGCAGACAGGAGGACGATCGCCATGCAGAGTCTCACCATCCGTTGGATCGACGCGCTCGACATCTCGCGCGACGCGCTCCTCCACGAGGGCGCCCGTCGCGAGGCGCGTCTCACCCAGGCTGCGGGCGCCCGCATGATCACGGCGTGGGCCCTCGCCCCCGCGCCGCGGGATCCCGTCCGTCACCTGCAGGTGGCCCACGCCCGGGCCCGCGCGCACCTCGCCGGTCTCGGGCGCCACGATCCTGCGCGCGAGGTGCCCTCGGTGATGACCGAGGAGCTGTTCGCGCGGCTCACCGCGCCAACACCGGCTCGCGGCGCTGGGTCTCGTGCTGCCTGCTGCCCCCACCCCGGCCGGCAACTACGTGCCCTGGGCCGAGGTGGAGCGGCTGCTCTACGTGGGGGGCAATGTCGGTGGGTTGAACGGGCAGCGCCCGAAATACGTCGGCCGGGTCGGCGCGGAGGTCACGGTGGAGCAGGCCTATGAGATGGCGCGCTACTGCGCTCTCAACCATCTCGCGGCGATGAAGTCGGCGCTCGGGGACCTGGAGCGCATCGAGCGCGTCGTAAAGGTCACGGGCTACGTGAACGCGGCGCCGGGATTCGTCGACATGGCCCGCGTGGTGAACGGCGAGTCGGATCTACTCGCTGAGCTGCGGCGCACCGGTGGAGACCGAGGTGATCGTGCAGCTTCGCGCTTAGAGCTCGCGTCTGGCTTATACTGCGAGCTCATGAGCCCCGCCGCGCCGCTCGCGCCCGAGACGCTCGCGCGCCTGGCTCGCGTGTCCACCGCGACCCTCTGCACGCGGCTGTTCAAGGCCGGCTTCCGCAGCGTGTTCCTTTCCGGTCTGAAACCCGTGGGAACCGCCACCAAAATGGTGGGGCCGGCGGTCACGGTGCGCTATGTGCCGGCGCGCGAGGACCTCTCCACGTTCGAGAGCCTGGGTGACCCCGCGCATCCCCAGCGAAAGACCATCGAGGAGATTCCCGCCGGCGCCGTGCTCGTGCTCGACTGTCGCGGCATCGAGTCGGCCGCCGGCCTCGGTGACATTCTCGTCGCGCGGCTCAAGGCGCGTGGAGCCGCCGGCGCGGTGCTGGACGGCGGGGTGCGAGATTTCGCCGGCATCGCGAGCCTCGGTCTGCCCGTGTACGCCAAGGGGCCCGCGGCGCCCGCCAACGTGCATCGCCACCACGCCGTCGAGGCCAATGTGCCCATCGGCTGCGCCGACGTGCTCGTGATGCCAGGCGACATCATGGTGGGCGACGGCGACGGCGTGGTCTGCATCCCGCGCGCGCAGGCCGACAAGATCGCCGGGAGCGGGCTCGAGCAGGAGGAGCTGGAAGCCTTCGTGCTCGGTAAGATCCAGGCCGGCGCCCCCCTGCGCGGCACCTACCCGCCCTCGCCGGCGACGGTCGCCGAGTTCGAGGCCTGGCGACGCGGCCGAGGTTAAGGGCGCCCGCCTAGGCGAGCGAGAGCTCGCCGGAGACGCCGGCGAGCGCGCGAAGCCTCGCCAGCACGGAGGCGCCCGGCGCAAGCTCGGCGACCAGCGCGGCCAGCTCCTCGAGGTGACCCGCGTCGTGCGCCGCCATCATGCGGGGCACCCGCGCCAGCGTGACCTCGCCCACGCCCTCTTGCATCCCGTGGCGACCCAGCGCGGCCGAGTCCAGCGCGGCGAGGCGCTCGATGTTCCGCGCGCGGGCCCGCGCGAAGACCTGCAGAGCCAGCGCCGCGTCCTCGCGGAGATACTCGCGCTCGCGCGCGATGCGGTCGCCCTCGAAGTCGGGCAGCGTGGGAGCCGTCTCCGTCAACAGGCGGCTGATCCTGGTGGCGTAGCCCTCGCGCTCGAGGTCGGCAAGATGCCACGCGTGCTCGACGAAGGCAAAGCCGCCCGCGGCGGGGCGCCGGCGCATGGCTGCGGTCAGGGCCGCGGCGACATCGCGCAGCAACTCCGGCATGGCGGCGAGGCGCGCCAGCACGTCAGGGAGCAGAGAATCGTTGCGCATTGCCCATGTGCGGCCAGGTGTAGGCCTGGACATTGGTCATCATCTGCTTGAGATGATTGCGGTCGTGGTGCACCCACTCATGGAGGATGTCGGACACGGTGAGCCGGCCCACCTTGGGATGCTCGCCCCCGCGCGAGAGCCCGGCCGTCGTCAATGACTCGACCACCGCGAGCCCCTCCGCGCGCGCCTTGCCCAGCTCGTCCAGCAGCCCGGCCACCGGCTTGCCGCAGTCGCTCCGGCCGCGCGCGACCTCGTCTTGATCCCAGCCGATGCAGGCGGGGTTGTCGGCGGCGAGGAACTGGCGGATCCGTCCGCCAAAGCCCCGCCGATCGGCCTCGATCAGATGGCCCAGCACTTCCTTGGCGCACCACTCTCCCGCCTTGGGATGCCAGGAGGCGGCACAGTCGGACAGGGCCGAGGCCTCGCCGCGAATGGCGTCGAGGCTGGCGCGGAGTAGCGCGGCCGCCTCCCGGGGCGAGAACGGCGCGGTCGAAGGCTCAGCGGACATGCACACCTCCCCTCGCGGCGTGCGCGTCCGTGAGGACACGGCGCACGCCATCGAGCAATAACGTGATCCGCCCATCCTGCTCTTCCAGGTAGGGCGCCAGCTGTTGCATGGCCAGACGGCCGAAGCGCGCGCAAAACGCGCCGCGACGCACGCGGCAGTAGAGACGGCCGCCGTCGGTGTCGAGCGTTCTGGGGTCGAGCGGTTCCTGAAGGTCGCCGGCGAGCACGAGCCCGATCTTCCGGAGGCGGCCACCATCGTGGTCGAGGCGAAGGCGCTGCACCACGAACGGCGTGTCCTCGGCGGTGAACCAGTTTTGCTCGCCCTGACACGGCACGAGCCAGCGTCCGTCGTCCTCGCGGCGCATGCCGAGGAGGAAGAACCGCAGCGTCGCAGGATCGACGATCTCGGACCCGTCGTGGAAGACGCGGCCGTCCGCGTCCACCGCGTACCGATATTCGCGCAGGGTCATGGCCGCCTCACGCGCCCCGCGCGGGCCACTCCGGAGGATGGGCCCCCAGCGGTGTGGAGGGCCTGGCGAAGCGTCCCGGCGTTTCGGAAAGCTGCGCCACCGGCGCTACCGCCTTCATGCGGCCCCAGGGGGTGTCCGTCTCTTCCATGAGGTCTTCGACGGCATCGGCCCGGAGATCGTCCAGAGCGAGACCGTTCACCCGCCCCAGCCGATCCAGCCAGCGGCCGGTCTGGGCGAGGGAGAGGCGCACCAGCCAACTTCCTCCCTGAGTGGCGCGGCGGGCCAGCGCGACCATGGCGCCGAAGGCAAGGAGATAGCCGCTGGCGTGGTCGAGCGCCTGGCAGGGCAAGGGCCGCGGCTCGTCGAGGCCCCGCACGCGCCCACCCTCTGCGGCGATGCCGCTCACTGTCTGCACGATGCTGTCGAAGCCGCGCCGGTCGCGCCACGGACCCTCGTGGCCGAAGGCCGATAGCGACACATAGATGATGCCAGGGCGAAGCCGCGCCAGGTCCTGAGGCGCGAAGCCGTGGGCGGCGAACGTCCCCGGGCGATAACCCTGGCTGAAGACGTCGGCCTCGCGCGCCAGCGCGCGCAGCCGCTCGGCGTCCGCGTCCTTGTGCAGATCGAGGTAGGTCGAGAGCTTCCCCCGTCCCATGTCCTGGACCAACCGCTCCATGCTCGGCCAGCCCGGCGCGGTCACCCTCAGCACCTCGGCGCCATGCTCGGCGAGCGTACGACCGCACACGGGCCCGGCGATCACGTGGGTGAGGTCGAGGGCGCGGATGCCGGAAAGCGGTCGTGGGCCCTCGGGGAGCGGCTCGGGCGGCGCCTCGCCAATACGGATGATTTCCAGCGGCAGCAGCATGGCCAGAGCTAGAGCCTGGGGGTGCGCCTGCCATTCTTCCGGCGTGCGCAAGAGGCCCGCGCACATTCGCGCGTTGACGAGCGCCTCCTCCAGCTCCGCGGCCTTCCAGCCCTCGACGGCGGCGGTGACGGCCTCGCGCGTGCCCTCGCAGCGCAGCACGGCGAGCGCGCGATCGCGGTGGTGGGGGAAGTTGCAGTGGAGCTGAATCCATCGCCCATCGCCCGCGCGGAAGTAGCCGGAGGCCGGGCCCCAGGGATCGTCGCCGCCCTTCCCGTCGATCCGGAGATAGCGCTCCGCGCGGAACGACGCCGCGGCCGCTCGCGCCTCCACGTCGACGGTCTGCTCCCGGCCGGTGCGGAGCTTCCAGAGCTCGGCGGCGGCCAGCCCCGCGGCCGCGATCGAGACCTGGGCGGCGGTCGCGATCTGGAACACGCCCGGCAGAACCGGGTCACCACCGTGGAAGCGCACGCGCTCGAGCGCGAACGGGTCGCAGCCGGCCCAGCGCCAGAGCTGGGCGAGGGCGATCTCGGGCGAGGTCATGAGACAGATGCGCGGCGCGGATCAGTCTGAGTCGGCGTCGGAGTCGGAATCGCCGGCGTCGGAGCCCGGCGCCACCAGGGCGCCACAGCGGCACCGGCACAGCAAGCGCCCGTCCACGCGGACCAGCGTCCAGTGAGTCGCGCCGCACGTGTCGCAATCCTGCGGCAGCGCCTCCAGCGCGGCAGCGGCGCCTTCGTCCATCATCTCGGTCTCGCCGATCTCGACGCCGGCCTCGGTCTCCTCTTCCTCACGCTGCAGGAGCTCCTCGAGGTCGGGGTGCATCCACGAATGGCCGCACGTCCGGCAGTGGTGCTGCTCGTCCCGGAACACGCGCTGCGCGCAGCCCGTGCAGATGAAGACATCACCGTACAGCTCGGGCTGGCACCGAAGCGGCTTGCGGCCGCATGAGGGGCATTCCACGACGGGGGACGCGCCGAGGTAGATCACCTCGGAGGATTCGGCCATGTAAGCGCCCGAGCACACGCTCTCGACGTCACGAGACCGGCAGGCTATGCAAGCTGGCATCGCCACCTCCTCGTCCCCACTCTACGCGCAGCCAGGCGTCTGATCAAACTCCCGGCGAGATTTTTCTCTCGCCGGGAGCCGTGCCGATCAGAAGCGCGAGGCGGTGAGCGTCACGTCGGCGCGCACCCAGGCGCGACGGAAGCGCTCGTCCACCGCGGCGGCCTCATCGGCCTTGCCTTGCGCCCGCAGGCTCTGGGCGAGGCCGTAGAGCGACCAGCCGTTCTCGGGATTGCGGCGGAGATCCGTCCGGTACACCGACTCCGCCTCGATGGCGCGGCCGGCCTGCAGCAGGACGGCGCCGAGGGACTGGCGCACGGGGTAGTACCACGGCGGTGGCTCGGTGAACCAGTGGCCGTCCTGGATGCGCACGGCCTCGGCGAGATGGGTGATGGCGCCGCCGGTGTCGCCGCGCCGCGCCGCCATCTCCCCCGCCAGGACCTCCGCCGCCAGCGTCAGCATCTCGCGGGTCTTGAAGAAGCCGGCCAGCGTCCGGTCAGCCGGCGTGGCGTCGCGGACCGCGGTGAGGGCCGCCAGCTCGGTCTGCGCGGCGGCCGCCTGGCCTTTGGCCGATTGCGCGAGCCCGCGCGCGTAGTGCCAGACTCCGCGGACATACGGCAGCTTCTCGCTGGGCGCGGGCAGCGCGAGCACCTCGTCCCAGCGGCCGAAGCGCACCAGGGACACGATGGGCGCCGCCGGCACCGTCTCCATGTCCGACATCTGGCCGATCATCTCCGCCGGCACCGCCGCTTCGAAGTCGCGCGCGGCCTTCACGGTGTCCGCGCTCCGGCCGTCCATGCTCGCGGCCTGCCAGATGAAGTCGAGATTGTGCGGGTAGTACATCATCCGGTAGATCGGGCTCGGCTGGCTGCGCTGGAAGTACGCGCGGTCCGAAGCCGCCGCGTCCACGTTGACGGCGACGGCGTCCGCATAGCGGCCCACGCGATAGTAGATGTGCGACGGCATGTGGACGAGGTGGCCCGCGCCCGGCAGCAGCCCGCGTAGCCGGTCGGCCGCGGCCGCCGCCTTGCCGGGATCCTGGCTCGCCTCCACCGCATGGATGTAGAGGTGGAGCGCGCCGGGGTGGTTGGGATTCTTGGCGAGCACCCGCTCCAGCGTCGCCACGATTTCCTCGGTGCCGGGCCGAGGCTGCCCCTCGGGTGTCCAGAGATTCCAGGGACGGAGATTCATCATGGCGTCGGCGAAGAACGTGCCGATCTCGAGATCGTCTGGAAAATCGCGCGCGGCGCTCCGCATCGCCGCCGCGTAGGCCTGGTCTTTCTGGGCGCGGTCCCCGCCCGGCTGATGCCGCCGCACCAGCGCGTCGATGATCGCGCGCTCGGCGGGCGTGGCCTGCCGACCCGCCGCGAACGCCATCTGGGTAGCATCCCACGCGCCCTTCTCACGCTCGGGGTTGGTGGGGTCGTTGTAGTTCGAGCCGTACGTCATCGCGATGCCCCAGTAGCACATCGCGCACGCGGGATCGAGGCGCGCCGCTTCGCGAAACGCGCGCTGCGCCTCCAGGTGATTGAAGCCGTAGGTCAGGCGCAGCCCTTGGTCGAAGTACTGCTGCGCCTGCGGCGAGGACGTCGTGACCTTGTGGCTGTACGTGCCCAGATCGGTCAGGAGCATGGGCGGCGGCGCGGAGGCGCCCGCGGGCGCCGGGGTGGCGGTCCCGTGCGCGTGGGGCGTGGAGCGGTCGGGTTGGCCGGCACAGCCGGCGCCAAGGACCCCGGCGGCAAGGACGATAGCCGCGAATACCCGAAGACGCCTCGAGCGCGTCATGACGTGATCCTCCCGTTGCGCATTGTCAGCAAGCCAGTTAGTTGCAGGCGCTATGCCAGGAGGCAAGGTGCGCTCCGACGGACCATTACGACCCCCCGCGAGATGACATCGCGGGCGGCGCGCCTGAGCCGGGCAGCGATGATAGGGCGTCGCGCCGGGACGCTGCGCGCAAGGGTGAGAGCGGCTCAGCGCGGCTTGTCGCCCGCCAGGGTGATGCGGTGCATGAGGCGCCGGTGGCCCTGGTAGTCGTTCACCGCGTTGTGCTGCACGCAGCGGTTGTCCCAGAAGGCGATCGAGCGGGGGCGCCAGCGGAAGCGGCAGGTGAACTCGGGCTTGATCTGATGGCGGTAGAGATAGTCGAGGAGCGGCGCGCTTTCTTCGCGCGCGAGCCCCTCGATGCCCACCGTATGGGCCACGTTGACGTAGAGGGCCTTGCGCCCGGTCTCCGGGTGCGTACGCACGATGGGGTGCGTCGCCACGTACTCCTGGCGTGCATCGGCGCGGCCGCTGTCTTTCATGCGGTCCTCGCGGGTCTTCGACACGTCGGCGCTCGCGGAGCTGTTGATGCCGCGCAGATCTGCCAGCAGGCGCTTCATGCCATCGGAGAGCGTGTCGTAGGCGAGGTACATGCTGGCGAAGAGCGTGTCGCCCCCCGCCGGCGGGACTTCCCGCGCAATGAGCATGGATCCCATGGGCGGGATGTCCAGGTACGCCGTATCCGAGTGCCAGATGCCGCCGAAGTTCACGCGCTCGTCGGCCTGCTTGAGCACGGGGATGATCTCGGGCGCCTCGGGCAGGCCCTTGACGAACGGGTATTCGATGGGCTCGCCGAAGCGGCGCGCGAAGGCGAGGAACGCTGCGGGCGGCAGCTCCTGGTCGCGGAAGAAGATCACGCCGTGCTCGAGCCACGCGCGCCGGATGGCCGCGACGGTCGCCTCGTCGAGGGGCCCGGAGAGATCGACGCCGGAGATCTCGGCGCCGAGGGCGCCCGCCACCGGCTCCACCTCCACGGATCGGGGACTCATGAGGTGCCGCGCCTCACGCGGGCGTGAAGGCAGGCACCGGCGGCCCGCCCTCGGTGGGCTTGAACACCACGCGCACGCGCTGGCCGATGCGGATGCCGTCGAGGTCGCAATCCACGATGTTGGTCATCATGGTCACGCCCTCCTCTAGCGTCACGTAGGCGATGCAGTAGGGCACCTCCGCCCGGCGCATCACGCTCCATGAGTACACGGTGCCGCGGCCGGAGGCCTGCTGCCACTCGGTGCGGTCGCTCCCGCAGAACGGGCAGAGCGCGCGCGGGTAGTAGTGCACCTGGCTGCAGGCCAGGCACTTCTTCAGGAGCAGGCGGCCCTGGGCGGCGCCGTCCCAGAAAGCCTTCGTCTCGGGATTGGGCTGCGGCGCGGGAATCTTCCGCTCGGCGTTCCCCATGACCCTACTCCCGCTCCATGATGACGGTGGCGCTGCCGTGCCGGGTGCCTAGTGAGCCGCCGGTGCCGTGGGCGAGCGCCAGGTCGCAGTTCTTGACCTGCACCTGGGAATGGGCCTCGCCGCGGAGCTGCCGCACCGCCTCGACGACCTTGGTCATGCCACCGCGATTGGCGGGGTGATTGTTGCAAAGCCCACCGCCGTCGGTGTTGAACGGCAGGCGCCCCGTGCCGGCGATGAGGTTGCCGTCGGAGACGAAGCGGCCGCCGCCGCCGCGGGGGCAGAAGCCCAGGTCCTCGAGACAGATCAGCACGGTGATCGTGAAGCTATCGTAGATCGACACGTACTTGATATCGCCCGGCTTCACGCCCGCCTCCTCGAAGGCCATGGGCCCCGAGCGTGCAGCCCCGGTGTAGGTGAGGTCGACCTTGCCGCCCATCTGATGCTTGGGCGCCTCCCCCGCCCCGAGCAGACGGACGCGCGGACGCTTGAGGCCCTTCGCCACCTCCGGCGCCACCACCACGAGGGCGCCGCCGCCGTCGGTGATGACACAGCAGTCCAAACGATGCAGCGGATCGGCGATCATCGGCGAGCCGACCACGTCCTGCACGGTGACGACCTCACGCAGCAGCGCGTGCGGGTTGTGCTGCGCGTGATGCGAGGCGGCGACCTTGATCCACGCCAGCTGCTCGCTCGTGGTGCCGAACTCGTGCATGTGCCGCTGCGCCGCCATCGCGTACATGTTCACCACCGTCGGCCCGAACGGGTACTCGAACTGCACGTCGGGCGCGGCGGCGCCATAGTTGCGCGGCGCGGTGCCCGTCGCCATGCCCTCCGCGCGCGGGCGACCGGCCAGCGTGATCAGCGCGATGCGGCACTTCCCCGCCGCGATGGCCTCAGCGGCGTGGGCCACGTGGATCACGTAGGAGGACCCACCCGTCTCGGTGCTGTCCATGTGGCGAAGCTTGAGCCCCATGTAATCCGCCATGGAGAGGGGCCCGAGCCCCGGCGCGTCGCCGGCGCAGAAGTAGCCGTCCACGTCGTCCTTGGTGAGCCCCGCGTCGGCGAGGGCGCCCTGCGCCACCTCGGCGTGGAGCTGGGCGAGGGACTTGTCGTCCGCCTTGCGGGTGGGATGCTCGAACGCGCCGGCGATGTAGGCCTTGCCCTTGATGGTCATGAAGGGATTCTACGCGAGCGCGGCCCGCGCGCGCACCACGGGCTCCGAGGCGTCGAAGAGGGCGCGATCGGCGGGATCGAGCTCGCGCGCGGTGGACTCCAGGGCGGACAGCGCGCGCGCCGCGGCGGCGCGGGCCTCGTCGTGCCGGCCGGCCTCGCGCAGGAGGCGCGCGGCGGCCAGGGCCGCGCGCCAGGCCATCGTGCCGGCGTCGAGCTCCGCTGCCAGCGCCTCGACGTCGGCGAGAATCGGCAGCGCGCCCGCGGGCCCCTCGAGCGCGGCCAGGGCCTCCGCCTCCACCCGGCGCGCCTCGCCGGCGAACACCCGCATCCAGGGCACGCGCGTCGCGGCATCGCGCGCCATGGCGAGGGCGCCCGCCGCGTCCCCCCTCTGGAGACGCAGGCCCGCGTGGATGCGGAGCGTCTGGACGAGGTAAAAGACAAGATCGCCCGCCTCCTTCACCGACGAGGCGAGGAGCGCGTCGGCCTCATCGAGCCGGCCCAGGGCGATGAGATCCTCGCCGAGGTTCGTGCGCGCTTCGGAACGCCAGACATTGGTGCCGAGCGCCTCCGCGATGTCCCGCATCTCCTCGTGCAGGCGCAGCGCGCCCCTCGCGTCGCCGAGCCCCATGAGGGTCCGGCCGAGCATCGACAGGGCCATCGTGCTCCATTCTCGGTGATCGATCGCGCGCGCGATCGCGAGGGCGGCCTCCGCCTCGCGGCGCGCGAGCGCGTATTGCCCACACGGCAACCCGAGCTGCGCGTGGGCCGCGCGGGCAAATGCCTCGGCTGCGCGCGCCCCGCTGGTGAGGGCGAGATCCACGGCCTGGCGGACGTAGGGCTCACCGGCGCGCCAGCCATCGCGATAGCCGTGGCCGAACGCGAGATTGATGAGCGCGGACGACTCGGTCACGAGATCGTCCATCGCGTGGAGACGCTCCACCGCCTCCCTGGAGAGCCTGACGCCCGTGGCGTAGTCACCGGTGAGCGCCGCCCGCATCCCGAGCATGTCGAGGATGCGCGCCTGGCCGCGCTCGTCGCCCAGCTCTTCGAAGAGCGCCCGCGCGGCTTCCAGCTCGGTGCGGCTCTCCGTGCCCCGCGCCACGTTGAGCAGCATGATGCCCAGCTGGGCGCGCGCCTCGGCGAGAGCTCGACGGTCCCCGCTCGCCGCCAGCGCCGTCACTGCGTTGCGCAGCAGGCTGAGCGCCCGCGCGTAGTCGCGATGCCCGCCCCACAGCGCGCCCAGGGCCGCGAGAGCGCGGCCGCGCCCCGCCGCATCCTGCCGGGCCTCGGCGCGGGCGAGGCCGGCCTCGAGATCGGCGCGGGCGCGCTCGAAGTCCCCAAGCAGGGCGTAGACCTGCGCCCGCGCCTCGAGCAGCACGAGGGTGTCCGGCCCCTCGTTTCGGGCCCGCGCGGCAGCGGCGAGCGCCTGGTCGAAGCGGACGAGCGCCTCCTGGTTCGCGAAGGCGTCGCGGGCGGACTCGGCGGCCACGCGCGCGTGCTGGAAGGCCTGGAGCCAGGCCTCCGCCTCCTCGTAATGATAGGCGAGCACGGGCGCGAGCTCGCGGCGGCGCTCGGGATAGAGACGCTCGAGCGCCTCCGCGGTGCGCCGGTGCAGGGCGCGGCGACGCGGCCCCACCAGGGTGGCGCGCGCCACATCCTGGGTGAGCGCATGCTTGAAGACGAACACGGGCTCGCCGCCCTCGCTACGCTCGTAGAGGAACTCGAGGCGAGCCAGCTCGGCCAGAGCGGCCGTAAGTCCAGGGCCACGGGAATCCCCCGTATCCTCCAACGCTTGAAGGAGTCGCAGCGAGAACTCCCGCCCAAGGACCGAACCCGTTTGTAAAACTCGCTTGGGGAGCTCGCCGAGCCGATCGATGCGGGCGGTCAGCACCCCGTGCACGGTGTCCGGGACCTCGAGGCCACCGCCCGCCTGCTCACCGATCACGCGCGCCAGCTCTTCGAGGAAGAACGGATTGCCCTCGGCTTTGTCGAGGATCAGTCGCGCCCGGGGGTCGGTGGCCATGCCGGGCAGCACCTCGCTGACGATGGCCAGGCTCTCCTCCCGGCCGAGCGGCCGCAAGGCGAGCTGGGTCGCGTAAGAGCGATCGAGCCAGGGAGGCCGATAGCCGGGACGATACGTCGCCAGCAGCATCACCGGCACCGCGGCCAGCCGCTCGACCAGCGACGCCACGTAGGCCTCCGAGGTCTGGTCGATCCAGTGCAGATCCTCGATGAACAGCACGAGCGGCGCGCGCCGGCTCGTCTGGATGGTGAGCTCGCGGAGCGCGTCAAACGTGCGCGCCATGATGACCTCGGGGCCGAGGGCCGCGAACGGGTCACCCTCGAGCTTGACCCCGAGGAGATGCAGGAGGTAGGCGTCGCGATCGCCCCCGCCGAGTCCCAGCTCGTCCAGCCGCGCGCGCACCCGCACGGTGATCGCTTCGGGCGTGTCCGCCTCCGCGATGCCGCACGTTGCACGCAGGAGATCGAGCACGGGACCGTAGGGGATCGCGCCGCCGTAGGAGAGGCAGCGGCCCTCGAGCACGGAGATGCCGCGCTCATCGAGCAGCCGCCGCAGCTCGAGCCCCAGGCGCGACTTCCCCGCGCCCGGCTCTCCCACCACGCCCACCGCGTGCCCGCGTCCTGCCACCACCTGGCCGAGCAGGTCGTTGAGTGTCGCCAGCTCGCGCGCCCGGCCGACGAAGCGACTGAGTGGACGCCCCACCGCCCTGTCCAGCGCCGAGCGGCGAGTCCCGCGTCCCGTCAGCTCATGTACGACGAGCGGCTCGCTACGCCCCCGGATGGCCATCGGCCCGCGAGATTCGAGGGTCGCGTAGCCCTCGACGAGCCGCGCGGTGGCGTCGCTGACGAGGATGCGGCCCGGCTCCGCGGCCTGCTGCAGTCGCGCGGCCAGGTGCGTGGTATCGCCCACCGCGGTGTAGTCCATGCGCAGGTTGTCGCCGATGGCGCCGACCACCACGAACCCCGTGTGCAGCCCCATACGGAGCACCAGCGGCACCGCCTCGCCCGAGTCGAGCGGGATGGGGCTCGCGTCGATGGCGCGCCGGATGTCGAGCGCCGCGAGCACGGCGCGGCGCGCGTGGTCCTCGTGGGCAAGCGGCGCGCCGAACAGCGCCATGAAGCCGTCGCCGAGGAACTGATTCACCGTGCCCTCGTAGCGATGGACCGCGGCGAGCGCGGTCTCGAAGAAGCGACTCAGCAGCGCGTGCATGCGATCGGGACCCAGCCGCTCGGCCAGCGCGGTGGAGCTGACGAGGTCGCAGAAGAGCACGGTCACCGGCTTGCGCTCGCCTTCCATGGCCCCGCGCGTGGTGAGGATCTTCTCGGCGAGATGGCGCGGCGTGTAGGACTCCGGCGCGGGCCGTGACTCCACCGCCGACGCGCCCTCGACGGCGCGGCCGCACGCGGGGCAGAAGCGCGCGCCATCCGGCAACTCGGCGTTGCAGACCGCGCAGCGCGCCCCCAGCCGCGCGCCGCACGCCACGCAGAATCGCGCCCCCGGCGGATTTTCCTGCTGACAGCGGGCGCAGCGGGAGCCTGGGGAAGCGGCCATGCGAAGAATTATGGCATTCCTCCCGAGGCGCCGCTCTCATCGGGCGGCCACCCCGAGCCGTGGCCCGCCGACGAGCCCCGCCCGTCCGGCCCGAAACCCATGTGCCGACGCATCCTTACCGCCCCGCGCACCCGGCACGCGGCAGCCCTGGCATAGATCTCGCCCATAGCCCCTCTCATGGCAACCATGGCCACCCACGGGTCGACGCTGTCGTTCGTCCACACGGGGTCCGGCACGCCGGTGCTCTGTCTTCATAGCTCGGCCGGCTCGAGCGTTCAGTGGAAGCGCCTCGCCGCCGACCTCGAAGGCCGGTATCACGTGCTCGCGCCCGATCTGCATGGCCATGGCAGCACCTCGCCGTGGAGCTTCGCGCGGACGATGCGGCTGGCCGACGAGGTGGCGCTGCTCATGCCGCTGGTGCGCGAGCTGCCGACGCCCATTCACCTGGTCGGCCACTCGTACGGTGGCGCGGTCGCGCTCAAGCTGGCGCTCAGCATGCCCGAGCGCA
>Ga0310812_10000353_pt1 | contig 18364 bp, 18 predicted proteins | sample NN3metagenome_FD_205747 | JGI IMG/M metagenome (GOLD analysis project Ga0310812, IMG submission 205747) | Soil microbial communities from experimental microcosm in Duke University, North Carolina, United States - NN3 | ecosystem: Engineered > Artificial ecosystem > Soil microcosm > Unclassified...
CCGCGACCTAGGCTTCGATGAGAGTATTGTCAACGTGAACGGCGGGGCGATCGCGCTTGGCCACCCGCTTGGCGCGACCGGCTCCAAGCTCACGACGCAGCTCGTCCACGAGCTCGGCAAGCGCGGCGGCGGTATCGGGCTGGTCACGATGTGCATCGGCGGCGGAATGGGCGCCGCCGGCTTGTTCGAGGTCTATCCCCGAGCCGCCTGACCGGGCGTCCGCTGCGGATTCCAGCTGTGCGTTTCGCCACGCGCCTCGCGTAGCCAGGCGTACAGCGCATCGTAGACGACGAAGCCCTGGCGTAGCTGTTCGTGGTCGTCGTGATAGAGTCGCGACAGTCCGAGCGAGACGGCGAGTAATCCGGCGCATTCCGGGGCGAGGTCCATCCGCGCGGTATCGGCGCCACGCACGATGACGGCGAGCTGTGTGAGCGCGGAGTCGCCGGCGAGATCGTACTTCGCGATGAACGCGTCGAAGCTGCAGAGCGGCCCGACGTGCGACAGCTCGACGCCCTCGACGTCGTACGGGGTTGAGCCGGTTTCGGTGGCCGCCCGAATCACTTCGCCCGGCGGCACGAAGAGGAACTCCGGCTCGCGGTCGATGAAACGCGCGATGAGCCATGGACAGGCGACGCGGTCGATTTTCGGACGTTCGCGAGTGATCCAGCGCATGGTGCCTCCGGCGATGCAGTAGATATCAGCAATGATTCAACTGTATCATTCCCATCGGTCGCCCGCAACGGGCGACTGGAAACGAGTCTTGCCGGGCGGTATAGTCACGACGATTTCCGGCCTTACCTCCTCCTCGAGATTCGCATGCGCCTGCCGTTGCTGCTCTGTCTGGTCGCGTCGTCTTCCCTCGCGCAAACTCGACCCGTGTCGTCTACCCCTACCCCCAAACAGTCCGCCGACCCAGCGGGGTCGATCATCATTCGGGCCGATCGAGTCATCGACGGTCGCGGCCGCGTCGTGCAGGGCGGTGCCGTGGTCGTGACCGGCGACAAAATCAGCCGTGTCGGCGCCGTCGCCGGCACTCCGACGTACGACCTGAAGGGTCTGACGCTGATTCCCGGGCTCATCGACGCCCACGCCCACCTCACGTGGTACTTCAACCGACAGGGTCGCTACCACAGCGGCCGGAACGACAACGACACTCCCGTCGAGTCGATGTTGTCGGCGGCGGGAAACGCGTACGCGACGTTGATGGCAGGCTTCACGACCATTCAGAGCCCGGGGTCGCCGGAGGACAAGGATCTCCGCGAGTGGATCGCGTTGGGGCAGATCCCCGGTCCGCGTGTGCTCACATCCTTAGGGCCGATTCAGAACGTCAACCTGACGCCCGACTCCCTGCGCGCGATCGTCCGGCGGCGCAAAGCGGAGGGCGCGGATGTCATCAAGATCTTCGCCTCGGCGAGCATTCGCGACGGCGGCGCGCAGACCTTGAAGGACGAGCAGCTCGCGGCCATTTGCGGGGAAGCGAAGGCCCAGGGCATGCGGACGATGGTGCACGCGCACAGCTCGGAGAGCATCAAAGCGTCCGTGCTTGCCGGATGCAATCAGATCGAACATGGCGTGTTTGCGAACGACGAAGTACTCAAGCTGATGGCCGACCGTGGCGTGTACTTCGATCCGCAGGTCTGCCTCGTTTTCCGCAACTATCTCGACAACCGCGAGAAATACGAGGGAATCGGCAACTACAATGAGGCCGGTTTTGCGGCGATGGAAAAAGCGATTCCGCTTGCCACGGAGATGTTCAAGCGGGCGCTCAAGACGCCCAAGCTGAAGGTGATCTTCGGAACCGATGCCGTCGCCGGTGCGCACGGCCGGAACGCCGAGGAGCTCGTCTGCCGCGTGCAGGCCGGAGGACAGTCGCCGCTCGACGCGATCACCTCGGCAACGTCGCTCGGCGCCGAGGCGCTGGGAATGGGCGATCAGCTCGGGACGATCGCGCCGGGGATGCAGGCAGATCTCGTCGCGGTGCAGGGCGACCCCTCGAAGGACATCACGGCGTTGCGTCGCGTCGTGTTCGTCATGAAGGGTGGGAAGGTCTTTCGGAACGCGAAATAACGGTCGTCGCATCTGCCAGCCGGCCTCGCAGTCGCGGGCGACGCGGGTCGCTCAGATCCATGAGCCTCCACGCGACGCTCCGCGGCCGGCCGCGCGATCCGAAGAATCCCAGTAGCGGCAACTGAGCGACGACGGCGCCGATCCGCTCGAGGAGCGCCTGGGGGCCGAGGTGAAATTCGGTCACGACGCGCTCGCCGTCGACGAGCTCCGAGCGCATCTCCTCGATGCGACCAACGACGCGGCTATCGGCGTCGATCACCTTGCGTCCAAGTAACAGTTCGACGTGTGCCTCGTGGATCTCCACGATCAGCCTCCGGGAATTCGCTCGACGATGCGCCGGCGTAGCCATTGTTCGACGGCGACGATGGGCGTCGCCTCCGAGTCGATGTCGATTTGAAGCGCGGTTCCCGATGGAGTCAGTCGCGTCCACGGAACTCGAAACGCAACTCCCCGACCTTCGCCGAACCGCCGGTCGTGGCGCGCGTACCAACGCGACAAGCGTCGGTTGATTCGGGAGAGGAAGGTGATGGGGCTGACTTCGACGTAGGCGACGCGCGGCGGCTTGTCGTCTCGCAGCTCGAGTACGATCCCGTCGACGCGCCCCGCCGGCTTTCCGCGCGAGTCGCACAGCTGTTGATCGAGGACTTCCGCGACGAGATGCATTACGATCCTCCGATGATCTGGAGGGGTATCGAAATCAATGCCAGAACGCCGGCCAACACGCTGATCACCATGACAATAGCGTTGCCGGCGACACGATTTGTGTGATCGCCCAGATACTGCCTGTCGTTCATCAGCACGAGAAACGGCAGTACGCCGATCGGCAGCGACGCCGCGGTGAGGGCCATCGAGATCTGCGTCATCTTGAGCGGATCGGCGCCGGCGAGACTGAAGAGCGACGCGGCGAAGACGAGCACCGTGTACAACAGGCAGAAGCGCGCGTCTTCACGCGGCTTCACGTTTTCACCCCAGGTCCAGCCAAGTCCTTGGGCGACGAGGTACGCCAGAGCAAGGGCGATCTCGAGCGTCGCGCCGAGGCAAGCAATCGCCAGTGACGCGACGACCAACCAAAAACCCGCTCGTCCCAGCACGGGCGTCAGCAGCTCCGGCAGCTGCTGATAGTGCTCGACCTCGATGTTGTGCGGATGGAAGATCAGCGCGGCCAGCACGAGCACCGCGATCGACAGAAATCCGCCGAAGCCCATACCGATGGCGGCGATCGCGCGGTTGGACCAGAGATAGGTCGTATCCCACTTGTCCTCGATCGCGCCCGACGAATAGAAGAAGAACAGGTATGGACTGATCGACGCGCCGAGGATGCTGACGGCGGTGAACCAGTACTTCGCTGCGTCCTGTTTCGGCAACGTCGGGATGAGACCGCGCGCTACTTCACCGTACTGCGGGTGCAACTTCACGGCGCCGACGACGAACGCCACGGTGACGAGCCCGAGCAGCGACACGCCGTTCTCGATCACGCCGAAGGTCGTGTACCAGAGAAGCGCCCAGGCCACGAGAGCGACGGGGATGGCCCAGATCGGAATGGAGATACCCGTCGCCAGTTCCAGCGCGGCGCCGACACCGCCAACCTCGGCGGCCATGACGAGGAGGCTGACACCGAGCATGATGGCGGCGAGCGTCGTGAAAAACGGTGCGCCGAATCGCTCACGCATCGCGTCGGCAATGGTGTGCTTGCTCACCGCGGCGAAGCGTCCGGCCATCTCGACCAGGAACGCGATGCAAAGCGTCCCGAGCGCGATCGCCCAGGCGAGCTGGAAGCCGAATGACGCCCCCGCCTGCGCCGCGGTGGCGATCGAGCCGATCTCGAGAAAGCCGCCGACGCTGGTGACGATGCCAAGCGCGAGGTCGAGGATCCGCTTCATGCCACGCGATCAGCGAGCGATCGGGCCAAACGCCTCCCGCTCGCGGCGACTCACCGTCGTCTCCGACGCGCGCAACCAGCGCCGCACGATCAACAGCGCGGCGATCAGATAGGCCGCGCTCGCCGGAATCCACATGATCAGTCCCGCGAGCTGCTGGTCGGCGAGCGGGGTCATCCCCCAGGCCGCGGCCCGCCTCGCGTACGCGGCGTACCACGGGTAACGCGAGAAGCTGATCAGCGCACCGAGAACGCCGGTGTGCACCGCGGTGGTAAAGAGCGAGAGAATCGCGAGGCCGCCGCGCTCGGGATAATCGTCCGCGACGAGGCTCGCCCAAAACAGATACCCGCTGCCGAGGAACGACAGATGCTGCGCGGCGTGAACGGCGTCGTTCGACAGCGTGGCTTGAAACAAGACGGGGATATGCCAGACCCAGATCACGACTCCGTGGATCAACCATGCTTCGAGCGGCCGGTTCAACGTTCGCCACGCACGACGGGCGGGTGGCCGGTCGACGAGGACCTCAACGCGCCCACGCAACGACGAGGGGACACCGTCGAGCAGCACGTGCAACGGCCGCGACAACGCGAGGAGCGGCGCCGCGACGACCATGAGCAGCTCGTGCTGGACCATGTGCGCGGCGAAAAGCTGCTCGGAGGCGGCGTGGAGTGGAGAGAGCAGTGACGCCGCAAGCACCAACCATCCGCCGGCGAACCATACGAGACCTGGAACGCGCTTCACGCCGCCCACCACCCGTACGCCACGGAAGTACAACACCGCGAGAACGACGAGCGGGATGAGGATGCCCGGCTCGAGGTCCCAGCCGAGCGACAGAATTCCAGCGTGGAGCAGCGCGGGACCGATCAGGCGCGCATGCATGGGTCGAAGACGAAGGCCGCCGCCCACATTGCCAGAATGACGAGCGACGAGAAGAAGCTGATCGACATACCGAGCAGCGCGACGAATCTCGTGCGCGTAGCGATGGTGGCCTCTTCGTCCTCCACACCGCGGCCGACGGCCCGCCAATCTCTCAGGGCCATGAGGCCGGCGCCGACCGCGAGCGAAAGGCAGAGGACCGGTACGATATGAACGACGGCCGGCATACGGTGACCGCACGCCCACATGTTGACGCTGTACATCAATTCCTGATTGAGCAGCGCGGCGATCGGGCCGAGAAGAGTGCCAAGGGTCAGGCTCAGCAGCCCAGGCCAGCGCGTGAAGCCGGCGGCGCTCGCGTCGGTGGTGGTTCGAAAGAGCGACTCAGATGATTCGCGGGCCGACATAGACGATGAGATAGATCGCGATCCACAGCGCGACGGTGAAGTACCAGTAATTCGAGTTGTCGACGGTGTCGCTGAACGAGCGGACCGGCATGGGTCGAATGAAATAGAAGAGCGTCAACCCGAGCGTGTCGACGACGTCGAGAACGAGCAGCGACGTGTGAAACCCGACGATGGTCCATGCGGCGGAGCCGTACGCCGTCGTATCCCACCGCGTGTTGATTGCCCAAAGCTCCCACCAGCGAAGGACGACCGTCGGGACGACAGCCATCGACTGCACGACGAGCCAGCGCTTGACCGCAGGCTCGTCCAGTCGCTTCGCCGCGTTGGAGACGATGTACGCGGGAACGCAGCTGACGAGCATCACCACGACATTGATGCTCGGAATGACGAGGCTCGGGTATGGCGTGCGCAGCGGCGGCCACGTCTCGTAGTTCTGTCGTATGTAGAAGTAGGAGACGACGAGCAGCGCCATCGTCCATCCTTCGATGACGATGAAGCCGAGCGTGCCCCACCACATCAGGCTCTTCGAGCCGAATGTGACGGTCGGGAGCTCACCGGCGTCGCCGGCGGGACGAAGGCGTCTCATGCGGTGTCCACGATCGACTGGTGGACTTGAACGCGTTCGCGCTCACGGTCCTGCGCGCCCGTCCACCCCCAGCCGGCGAGACCGATGAGCGATAGGCCAAGGCCGCCGAGCACGAAATACGGCGAGAAGATCGAACCGATGAAGACGACCGCCATGCAACCGGCGAGATACACCGGCCAGATCGAGTCGGCCGGATGGTAGTGCCTCGATTCCGGCCGCGCGTCGAATGCCGTCGTCAGCAGCACTTCACGCCGATCGGAACGCAGTCCGGTGATCACCGGCAAATCGATCGCCGTGTCCCAGAGCGGATGGCGGCTCGTGGCGATCGGCGTGTGGACGAAGTTGTAGGGCGGCGGCGGCGACGACACAGCCCACTCGAGTCCCGACGAATCCCACGGATTCGGGCCCGCGTCGGGAGCTCGACGCAACGAGCGAATGACGTTGGCGATGAACACCACCACGGACACCGCGATCGCGTACGCGCCAAGTGTGGCGACGAGATTGAGCGGTCCCCAACCGGTTTCCGGGAGGTAGGTGTAAACTCGTCGCGGCATGCCGTTGAGACCGAGCACGTGCATCGGGAAGAACGCGACGTTCACGCCGATGACGAACAGCCAGAAGTTCACCTTGCCCATGGTCTCGCTGAGCATTCGTCCGGTGATCTTCGGGAACCAGAAGTAGAACGCCCCGAATAACGGCATCACGCCGCCGCCGATCAGCACGTAGTGCAGATGCGCGACGACGAAGAAGGTGTCGTGCGCCTGCTTGTCGAACGCGACCGACGCGAGCATCACACCGGTGATGCCGCCATTCACGAACGTGAAAAAGAAGCCGAGGACGAACAGCATCGGGGTCCGAAGCTCCGGACGCCCCGACCAGATGGTGGCGAGCCAGCAGAAGATCTGGATCCCGGTCGGAATGGCGATCAGCATGCTCGCCGCGGTGAACAAGCTTTGCCCGAGCTCGGGAATCGGCGTGGCGAACATGTGGTGCACCCACAGGCCGAACGAGAAGAACGCCGTCGTGATGTTCGACATGACGAGCGCGGTATAGCCGAACACCTTCCGCCGCGAAAACGTCTCGACGATCGGCGTGATGAAGCCGAGCGCGGGCAGGAAGATGATGTAGACCTCCGGATGCCCGAAGAACCAGAAGATGTGTTGCCAGAGGAGCGCGTCGCCGCCTTCGGCGGGGTTGAACCAGTGCATGTTGATCGCGCGATCGGTGGCGAGCATGAGCGTGCTCCCCGTGGCGACCGACGGCATGGCGAACACGATCATGAACGACACGACGAGCTGCGCCCACACGAACAACGGCACCCTGTTGAGCGACATGCCGGGCGCGCGCATCTTGAACACCGTCACGATGATGTTCACGGCGGCGACGAGCGCCGCGATCTCCGTGAACGTCACGACCTGCGCCCAGACGTCCACGCGGTGGCCCGGCGAATACTGCGGGCTGGAGAGCGGCACGTACGCGAACCATCCGACGTCCGGCGCCGTGTTCGCGAACAGCGAGACGTAGAGGAACACCACGGCGACGACGTACGTCCAATACCCGAACGCGTTGAGTCGCGGGAAGGCGATGCTCCGCGCGCCGACCATCAGGGGCACGAAGTAGATGCCCATCGCCGTCATGATCGGCACGGCGAACAGGAACATCATCGTCGTGCCGTGCGTGGTGAAGAGCTGGTTGTACTTGTCCGGACCGAGCAGGGTATTCCCGGGCCGCATCAACTGCGTCCGCATGAACGCGGCTTCGATGCCGCCGGCAATGAACATCAAGAACGTCGTCACGAGATAGCGCCGGCCGATCTCCTTGTGATCGACGGTCGTCAGCCAGCCCCACAACCCGCGCTTCGTCTGCCATACGGCGTCGAGCCGAGACGCTTCGCGTTCGAGCTCCTCGTCGGCGAGTGTGACGTCCGCCGGGAGCGTGCGATTCTCGTCGCGCGGGGTCACTTGAGCGTCTCCAGATACGAGACCAGCGCGGTGAGCTCGGCCGGCTTGAGTGGGACGGCCGGCATGCGTGTGCCGGGTTTGATTGCCTGCGGATTGGCGATCCACCCTTCGACGTTCTCGCGGGTGTTGGCCAGTGTGCCCGCGGCGATCGTTGCCCGGCTCTTGAAGTGGGTCAGCGACGGGCCAATGGTTGCTTGCGCCGTCGTGCCGCCGATCGTGTGGCAAACCGAACAGCCAGCGGTGAGAAAAACGCGCTGCCCGTACAGCGACGTCGAATCGGACGGCGGGCTATTCGGCGTCGACGCCTGCGCGAACCAGGCACGGAACTGGGCCGGCGACTCGGCGACGACGTGGAGCGCCATCTTCGCGTGTTGGAGCCCGCAGAACTCCGCGCATTGTCCGCGGTAGGTCCCGGGTTTGTCGGCCTTGATCCAATGCGTGGTGGTGTAGCCGGGAATCAGGTCGCGCTTGCCCTGCAGATTCGGAACCCAGAAGCTGTGAATCACGTCGGCGGCGCTGAGCTTGAGCTGAACCTGCTCGCCGGTCGGGATGTGAATTTCGTTCGCCGTGACGAGTCGCCGGCTCGGATTCGTGTCGTCGTACTGAACCTCCCACCACCACTGGTGCCCGATGACTTCGATCGTGAGTGCCCGCGACGGATGCGCGGCGAGCGCGCGTCCGACGGCGTAGTCCGCGACCAAGAACGCGGTGAGCACGAGGACCGTGATGATCACGGCGCCGGAGACGACTCGCTCGAGCCCCTTGTGCGACTCCGCCGGAACGTGCTGGAGATCGTCGCTGCCCCGACGCCCGCGGGCCGCGCGAAGCGCAAAAAACATGGCCGCGATGACGGCGAGCCAGATCGCGCCGCCGACGCCGAACATCCACCACCAGAGATGTTCGATCGAGCGTGCCTGGAGCGACGCCGCGTCGAGCGCTGACTGGATCTGCATGGCTACGGTCGCTGCGACGCGCCCGGCAAGCCCGTGTTCTTGGGCTTCGCGTTTGGAGTTTGGTTCGGCGCCGGTTTGACCATCATGTGGTCCTCACGCGCCGGCCGCGGGCTCTTCGGCGTGAGTCCGCTGAGCGAGCGGACGTAGGCCACGAGCTCCCAGATCTGTTGATTCGTGAGCTTGTACTTCCACGACGGCATGCCGTTGGCGCGCCCTTCGGCGATCGACGCGAAGATCTGATTCGGCAGGCTGCCGTACGTCCACTCGTCGTCCATCAGCGCCGGTCCCATCGCGCCGCCGCCATTCCCGTGACACCCGCTACAGTTCATCTGCTCGAAGAGCTGCTGGCCCTCGGATGTTCCATAGGCATTATCGTCGAACGGCCCCTCGGCGGTGTCCGTGACGAGCGTCGGGCCCGGCTGAAGCGGGACCTGAGCGACGAACACGGCCGGCCCGTTCGGCGACGACTGGTTCAACCTGCGTTCTTCGCGCTCGCACGCTACGGCAAGCGAGCAGGCCACGATCGCCGCGCAGAGTATGCGTCTCATCCTTCAGCTTCCCCTCCGAGAGGCGCGCGGCGCACGCGCGAGCCCTCTGCTCACGGCGCGATCGACGCGTGGCACGGCGTAGGACGCGAGCAAGCTGTCGATCGACGCCTGGCGATGTTCGATGAAATCATCGAGCTGATGACGGAAGGTCGAGTCTCCATGTCGCACGCCCATGGCGATGTCGAAGACGAAGGGCAGGAAGGGCAGGTCGATGCGGGGCGACACCGGCACCACGTCGAGCGGGACGCGTGACCGCGCCGCGAAATAGCCGGCCATCGGCCCCCAGGCGACGGCAAGATCGACGGCGCCATTCGCGACGGCGTCGATGATGCGCGCGGGCGGATTCGCCGTGCGGTAATCTCCGTAGAGCGTGAAGCCGACCAGGTTCCGTCGAAGCCCGCGGGCGGCGAGGGCGTGGACAGGCGGCGTGTTCGCGAAGTCGTTGCCGACGAGCTGCACGCCGATCTTCAGTCGACGAAGTACGCTGTCGTCGAACGATCGAATACCGAGATGCCGATCCCGCCGCGAAACGAACACGTAGCTCGACTTGTAGTAGGGCCGCGTCGTCGTCAGCATTTCCATCCCGGCGACCGTACCGACGACCAGATCGCACTCGTGCGCGTTGAGCGTGTTGCGCACGAATCCGCGTCGCTGTGCCCACCAGGTGTATTCGACGGTCGCCCCGCGCTCGTGGGCGACCATCTGCGCGATCTTGTTCTCGAAGCCGTCGCCTCGAGCATTGGAGAACGGCATATTGTTCGGGTCGGCGCAGACGCGGAGCGTGGTCGTGTTCGCGACTGGCCGGGCAAAGGCGTTCATCACGCCGCTCCTCAGCGCGGAGACGACGAGCAGCGTCGCCAGCGGAACGAGGAGCACCAACCGCTCCTGACGTGCAGTCACGGCGCCCGTCATAGCCCGAACACGTAGAGCATGCCGCCCTTCGTGGTCTTTGACGGCAGGTCCCGCATTGCGTTGACGAAGCCGGCCGCGGCGGACGAGTCGCGCGCATCGAGTCCGCCGGCGACGATCGCTCCAGACCAGCCGCCGACGCCCGAGAGCACCGCGACATACTGATGGCCGTCCGGCCCCTTGTACGTGATCGGCTGGCCGATGATGCCAGAGCCGGTCTTGAACTGCCACAACACGGCGCCGTTCCGCGCGTCCACCGCCTTGAGCCAACCGTCCATCGTGCCGTAGAAGACGAGATCTCCCGCGGTCGCTACGGCGCCGCTCCACACCGGCAGGTCCTCTTTGATTGCCCAGACCTGCTTTCCGGTCTGCGGGTTCCACGCCTCGAGCTCACCGCGGTTGCCGCCGGGCCCCGGGTACATCTTCACGTTCATCCCGACGTAGGGCGTGCCGGCGATGTAGTTCGCCGACAAGCTCTCTTGGTCCATACACAGATTTTGATGCGGGATGTACAACAGCCCGGTGCGCGGCGAGTACGCCGACGGTTGCCAGTCTTTCATGCCGGGCGCGGCGGGACAGATCTCGCGAACGACCTTTCCCAGCTTGGGTTCTTTCTCGGGATTGTACTTGAGGCGACCGGTCGCCAGATCCACGCCGGCCGTCGCATTCACGAATCCATACGGTTCGGCGGACAACACCTGGCCGTTCGTGCGGTCCATGACGTAGACGTATCCGTTGCGCTCGGGCCGGATGAGTGTCTTGCGGGTTTGCCCGTTGATCGGGATGTCGGCGAGGATCTGCTCGTTGATTCCGTCGTAGTCGTGGAGGTCGTGCGGCGACAGCTGATACGCCCAAACCGCCTCGCCGGTCGTCGGCTTGCGAGCGAAGATCGTCGACGTCCACTTGTTATCGCCGGGACGTGCTTCGGGATTCCAGGGCCCCGGATTCGCCGACCCGTAGAAGACCAGATCCAGCTGCGGGTCGTAGGAAATCCACCCCCACATCGTCCCACCGCCGATCTTCCACGCGTCGGGCGGCCAACTGCTGACTCCGAGGTCCTTGCCCTGATCCTGTGGGTAGAACGGCTTGAAGCTCGGGCCGATCAAGACGTCCTTGTCGGGGCCCGTGTGATACGCCGTCCACAGGACCTTTCCAGAATTCTCATCGAGCCCTTTCAGCCAGCCTCGCACGCCCATCTCGCCGCCCGAGTCGCCAATGAGCACGACCCCGTGGGCGACGAGCGGCGCCATCGTCATTGTCTCGCCAAGGTTGATGTCGCCGACCTTCGTCTCCCAGACGGGCTTCCCGCTGTTGGCGTCGAGGGCGATGGTGCGGTTGTCGAGGGTGTTGAAGAACAGCTTCCCGGCGTCGAATACCAACCCGCGATTCACGACGTCGCAGCAGGCGACGCCTTGTGACGCCAGCGCGGGCTTGGGATTGAACGACCACTTCGCCGGCAAACCTGGCTTCGCGAGATCGAGCGCGTAGACGACGTTCGGATACGGCGTGATGATGTACATCGTCGAGCCGACGACGAGCGGCGCCGACTCGTGGCCGCGGAGGGCGCCCGTCGAGAACGTGACGATCGCCCGGAGATTCTTGACGTTGGAGGCGTTGATCTCCGTGAGCCCGCTGAATCGCGTCGACGCGAAGTCTTTCGCCGGACGCACCCATTGGCCGTCCTCTGCCGGCAGATCGACTTCGCCGTTCGACGGCGCAGTGCCGATGCTCGCGGCGCGACTCCCCGTCGACCGCGAGGGCTCCGGCTTGCACGACCAGAATGACGCCACGACCAACGCGACGTACGTCGTGCGAACCAGGTGCATCGACCCGCGAGTCGCGGAGATGCGCTTCCCGTACATAAAGTCTTGTCGCACGGCGGCACGCCGATGCACGAAGCGTTCCGATGATCGCGGAGTATTCACACTTTTTGCGGGAGGGCAATCCACACCTTCGTGTGGAGAAACACGTCGATGCAACTGTCCGCCGCTCCGCGCCGGTTTGGGCGCACGCTTTGCAGACAAGCCCCGATTCGTGTCTGAACAGATCGGTCGGCGAGCGTTCATCGCGCGCGCCATTTTCATCGGGACGATGTGGCGGACGACGGGTTTTCGAATCCCATCGGCACCCGCACTCCGCATCGGCATCGTCCCGCGAAGCGACGATGAGAATTCACTCGTAATGCTCGGCGCGCGACTCGGCGCCGAGGAGGCGAGTCACAGCGCGACCCTGTTCGGTGCCGCCGGCGTCGAGCTCATAACGGGCTCGATCGACGAGGTGCTCGCTGGGAATGTGCCCGCGGTGCTGACCACGGAGGTATCGACGGACGCCTGCCTCCGCCTGGCCGATGCCGTGGGGAAAAGCGGCGCAGTGTTCATGAACGCGACTTGTGCGGACGACACCCTGCGCGGCGACAACTGTCGCGCATCGACGTTTCACGTCGCGCCGAGCCGCCGGATGCTGGCCGACGCCCTCGACGAAGCACGGAGAAATGGAAGGATGTCGCTACCGGCGGACGCGTCGGCCAGCGCGTGGGACGCGTCGCTCGAGCGATTCGGCGCGGACACGCTGAACAATCGGTTTCGGGCCCGTTTCAACAAGCCGATGACGGCTGACGCTTGGTGCGCGTGGTTTACCGTCAAGCTGCTCGGCGAAGCATCGCTCAGAGCCAAATCGGTCGATGCGCGCGCGATCGGGACCTATCTGCGCCGTGCCAGCGCCCAGTTCGACGGACACAAAGGACGGCCACTGAGCTTCCGCGCCTGGGACAATCAGCTGCGTCAGCCGGTCTATGTGGTGGCTCCGTCCGTTGGCGCGCCCAAAGTGGTTTTCGAGTCGCCCGGCTCGACGACGCCGTCGGCCTCGTCGCGCGAAGTGTTGGACAAGATCGGATCGACCGCAGCGAGTACGACATGTCGATTCGCGCCGTGAGCCTCCTCGCGTCGTGCGCCCTGCTCGCGGCGCCGGCGCATCAGCCGACGTCGTCGAGTGGGCGACTCGTGTTCGTGAGCAACGAAGCGTCGCACGATGTGAGCGTCATCGACGCCGCCACGAACGCCGTGGTGGCGAGGATCCCGGTCGGCGGGCGAGCGCGTGGCATCCACGTGAGCCCGGATGGCAGCCGAGTTTACGTCGCGACCAGCGACGACAAGCCACAGACCGAATCGAGCGTGGATGGCATCGCGATCCTCGACGTCGCCAGCAAGAAAGTGGTCGCGAGGTATCGCGTCGGCTCGGATCCCGAACAGTTTGCCGTCGTCCCGGACGGCTCGCGGCTGTACGCGTCCAACGAAGACGGCGGGACGGCGACGGCCATCGATCTGAAAACCGGAAAGCACGTCGCAACGCTCGTCGTCGGCATCGAGCCGGAGGGAGTCGCGGCGAGTCCGGACGGCCGTTGGGTATACGTAACGAGCGAGACGAGCAACAGCGTGTCACTGATCGACGCGCGAACGAATACGGTCGTCGGAAATCTGCTCGTCGACCTGCGTCCGCGAGCCGTCGCATTCTCGCCGGACGGGACGCGCGCCTTCGTGACCGCGGAGGTCGGCGGCACGCTGACCGTCGTCGACACCAAAACGCGGGACATCGTGAGCACCGTGCCGATCGAAGGTGGAGAGGGGAAGCCCGTTGGCGTCGTCGTCTCACCAGACGGTCGCCGCGTCTACGTCGCGAGCGGACGCACCGGCACCCTGTCGGTCATCGACGCGGCGACCCTCGAGGTGATCAAGACGGTCGCCGTCGGAAAACGCCCTTGGGGAGTCACGATCTCGCGCGACGGCCGCTACGTCTACACGGCGAACGGGTTGTCGAACGACGTCTCCGTCGTCGACGCGACGACCAACCGCGTCGTCGGGACAATCAAGGTTGGACAGCGGCCGTGGGGCGTCGCGGTCGCCGGCCGCTAGTCGCGCATCGATTCCGGGTCGATGCCCATCTCGCGGCACCACCGCTCGTATGCCGCCGGCGCGACCTCGGATGGCTTGATCTCGCTCCGACCGCCCCAGAACACGTTCGAGTAAGACACGGGCATGCCGATCGACGCCAAATGCGTGTCGATCGCCGCCTTGTGGGCGAGTACCGTCGGCTTGTCGGTACCATGGGCGACGGCCATGATGTTCACGTTGGCGAATTCGGGCCCGCCCTCACGCCAGTAGGCGTGGGTGAGAATATGGTGACGCCCGATCTCACGTCCCGCCTCGATCTCGCGTCCCTCGGGCACGCGCCAATGGAACAGCGCGTTGTACCGCGTCACGCGCGTGCCGCCGACACTCGGCTTCACGTGCTCGAGAAAGGTCGAGAAGCGGCCAATCACACCGCGCTCGTTGAGCGTCCTCGCCACCTGAACGAAATCGTCGAGTGACAACCCTGCTTCGGCCGCGCGCGGGGCCCACGGCTCGTCGTGGATGTCATCAACGGCGAACTCGCGCTTGAGCGCCTCGAGCACACGCCACTCCAGGTCACTCAGCTCGACCACGTTGGTGTCGATCACCTGACCCAAGCCATCCGTCTTGCTGCCGGGCTCCATACCGCGACGCCGCACATGGCCGACGCCCAACGCGAACAGCCGCTTGGCGGGCATAATTCGGTATCCGTCGGCGCCAATTCGCTTGGCGAGAAAGTCGCAATGCTTCTTCATCGAGAATCCTTGCGGCACCTTCAACGTCGTCCACAGCCGATAGGCGGAGCCCGGTGTCTCCGCATCGGTCGATCGAATGACGATGTGGCCGGAGAACGGATCCTGCTTCCATAGAAAGTCGAACCCCGCGTCGAGCAGGTCGTTGGAGATTCGCCAGGCGATGAGGGCCCCCGGCGCGAGATTCGTCGCCATAAGCGTTTGGCGAATACGTCGGATCGTTCCGGCGGCGAGCATGGCGCGGAGGCGTTCGTGCACGATGGCAACGTCCATCGATGCCACCCGCGCGATCTCGGCGAAGGGATCGCGCTGGAAACCCGCGATGCGGTCCTCCGATACCGCGAGGATGGCCGCGTTGACCGGGTCGGTAATTTCGACGGGAATCGTTGTATCGATCATGATATGAAAGAAAGCCGGGTGGACCTGCTTTTGGCGACTTCGGCGGCGGTAGCGGCGACCTTGCTCGCGCGGACACTGTCGTTCGACGAGCCGCCCGCATTCGACCGTCGCCTCCGACGGGCGGCGAGCTCGCCGGCGCTACGTCCGGTGGCCGCGGCCATGCGTCCGTTGTTCCCCCTCGGACTTCCGGGCGGGTATATCGCAGTCGCCTACCTGCTCGCGCGAACGCTGCGTCGACGGCGTCGCGCCGGTGGGCCCGCGATCGTCGCTTCGGCGTGGGCCGGTTGGCTGCTGCATCGAGCCATCAAGGTCGTGTACCGGCGGGAGCGACCGCTGCGCAGGGGCCGGTCGCGTCGCACAGAGAGCTATCCGAGCGGCCACACCACGGGGACGACAGCGTTGTCGATCACCGCGGGGAGAGTGTTATCGCGCGAAGGCGTGATCTCGCGAAACGCGGCGGTCGCGCTCGCCATCGTGCCGCCGGTCGTCATGGGAGCCTACCGAGTGCTCGCCGACGATCACTGGGCGACGGATGTCGTCGGCGGTTGGTTGGTTGGCGCGGCGATCGGCCTCACGTGTGACGCCGCGCTCGGCGAAATGCGAAGCCCTAAGGTGTTGGAAGCGTTACGCCGACGAGGGCCCCGCCGTGTCCGTCGGGCACGACTGACGTTCGCAGGATGAAGCGATCGATGCGGTTGCCCGGATGGCCGTGCGCGTACTGCACGACCTTGCGGCCCGAGAATGTTCCGATCGCCGCGCCGAGTGCGACGTCACTCGCCCAGTGTTTGTTGTGATACATGCGCGATAGTCCGACCGCGGTCGCGCCGGCGTACATCAACGGCCCGACAACCCACTCGGATCGCGGCCACCATCGCGTGGTCTCGTTGGTGACGGCAGCAGCCGCGGCGAACGCGGTGCTGGTGTGCCCGGACGGGAAGGAGCTCCAGTCCCCGTGACCGAAGCCGCGTAGCGGGTGGTAGACCCCCGGATCGGTACCGTTTGACAGGAATGGGCGCGCGCGTCCCGCGGTACCCTTCAAGAGGTACGTCACGCCTTGTGCGAAGACAACCGCTTCGGTGCCGTGCCACCCAAGGTCCGCCATCCTATCGAATTCTCCGACTCGGCCGACGATGTAAAGCGTCCCGCCGATGTAGTAGGCGCCGGGGCTCGCGATCCACTCGACGCCCTTTGACGCATTCTCCAAGAAGCGATTCGCCTGCGTGCTCGGGTCCTGCAGCCGCTCGGCGGCGTGCTTGTCGACCGGGAACATGATGACCGTCGCCGCGACAAATCCCGCGGCGAGCCAAGCGTCCTTCTTCGTGAAAAATGGTGCTTGATGCTGCGCGTGTGTCGTGTCGCGAGGGTTCGTGACCTGCGCGAAAGCGCCCTGGTCCGCGACGGCTGCTAGCAGGCTAAGTGCGATGAACCCGCGTCGACCCCGCCCGACTCCTGTTTGCCCCCAGCCCCAGCCCCAAGCTCGGCGACTCATTCGTGAACCCCGGAAAAGAAGACTCCGGTTCACGCATTGCAGGATTCGGGCGACGGGAGCCAAAGAGTAAAGCGTGACCCGACGCCCACGTCGCTCTCGACCGTGATATCGCCACCCATCATTTGGGCCAAGCTTCGGCTGATCGTCAGGCCGAGCCCGGTACCGCCGTGGTTTCGCGTGTAGCCGTCATCGACCTGGACGAACGGCTGGAAGATGCGATCGAAATCGTCGCGCGCGATTCCGACGCCTGTGTCCTTGACCGTCACACAAGCCCAATCGTGCTCGCCACGGCCACTCGGATTTTCCTGGCGCGGCCGAAGGCCGCACTGCACCGACACCTGACCACCGCCGGCGGTGAACTTCACCGCGTTCGACAGCAGGTTTGTCAGGATCTGCTGGACCCGCTGCGGGTCGCCGATGAATGTCGGCTTTCCGTTGCCGTTCGTCGCCGAGCCGACCACCACGCCTTTCGTCGCGGCCTGCGGACGAATCAATGCCAACGCCGCGTCGGCGACGTCTCCGACCGATGCGACCTTTTGCTCGACCGACATCCGTCCCGCTTCGATCTTGGCGAGGTCGAGGATCTCTCCAACGAGCTCGGTCAAATGATTTCCGCTGGCGCGGATCCGGTCGAGTTGCGCCTTCTGCGCCGTGGTCACCGGTCCCGCGATTCCCATTTCCAGCAGCTCGGCGTACCCCATCATCGCGTTGATGGGGGTTCGGATCTCGTGGCTCATCTTGGCGAGGAAATCCGACTTCGCCGTGCTCGCCGCTTCGGCTTCCATGCGAAGGGCGAGGGACCGGCGATAGATGAGTGAGTTGTCGATCGCCACAGCGGTGCGGCGCGCGACCTCCAACGCGACCTCCAGCTCTTCGCCGGTACAGGTCCGACCGGAGTCCGTCATCGTGAACGACATGGCGCCGAAGGCGCGGCCGCGCGCGATGAGGGGCACACACATGAAGGACGTGGGCCCGATCCGATCGAGCAGGGACTTCGTCTCGTCATCGGCCGAGGCGCGCACGCTCGGCAGATCGATCGTCGGAATCAGCATCGGCTGCTGCGATCGAATGACCTCCGACACCTGGCTCTTGTCGTCAACGTGATTCGGATAGTGCTTGACCAACTCACGCACCGCGTTCTGCTGCGCGGGATCGTAGTGCAGCGTCTCGATGCGCCGGATGGCGCCGTCCTCTTCGACGAGATGGATCGTCGCGTAGTCGGCGAGACGCGGCACGCACAGCCTCATCAGGTCGGCGAGCAAGTGCTCGTCGGACAGGGCACCGGCGACGGCGCGGCTCGCGTCGGCGAGGAACTGCTGCGTGTCGACCGACTTGGTCAGCGTCGCGACGGCCCGGGTCGATTCGCCCGACGCCGTTTCGACGCGCTCGATCATGTGGTTGAACGCCACGGCGAGCCGGCCGACTTCGTCGCCGCCATGCGCCGCTACGCGATGCGAGTAATCTCCCATGGCAATGGCTTCCGCGGCACGGGTGACCTCGCCGAGCGGCGCGACGAGACGGTGCACGAAGAACCAGGCCGCGATCGCGCCGATCATCACCAACAGAATCGCCAACAAGGCTAACCGACGAATGGCGGCAAAGGGTCGCGAGAGAACTGACGCGAGCGATCGCTCGACGGTGACGGCGAACGGGGTT
>Ga0310812_10000356_pt1 | contig 18292 bp, 15 predicted proteins | sample NN3metagenome_FD_205747 | JGI IMG/M metagenome (GOLD analysis project Ga0310812, IMG submission 205747) | Soil microbial communities from experimental microcosm in Duke University, North Carolina, United States - NN3 | ecosystem: Engineered > Artificial ecosystem > Soil microcosm > Unclassified...
CTCGCCCGGGTAGATCGGGGTCGGGTCGCCGAACTCGGGCCGGCCGAGGTCGGCGATGCCGATCGCCTTCGGGTCGCCGATGTGGACGGGCGCGCCGTGGGCGTGCGAGTACCGGGCCGAGAGCTCGCGTACCAGCTCCACCTTCCGCTGGGGATGGGCCGAAACGTCACCACCGTCGGCCCGTGAAAGCGGCCGGCGGGGACGCACATGATGTTGGAGACGGGCATGGAGACGTCGGTGCCGAGCTCCACGTTGCGGGGCGGCACGCCGGCCTCGACGAGGGCGTGCTCGAAGGTGAAGCTACAGCCGAGGAGGAACGCGACCAGATCGTCCCGCCACACGTCGCGGATGTCGGCGCGCTTCTCGGCCAGCTCGCCTCTCCGGTAGATGCGGTAGCCGGGCACGTCGGTACGGGGGTCGGCCCCGGGGGCAGAACGCAGCGGCTCCCGATCACCCGCGACGGTGATCTCGATGATGGGGGCACGGCTTGGGGTTGCGCGTGCAGAAGGCGGCGAACTCGGCGGCCACGTCCCGGGGAAGGATCACCGGGTTGACCTGTTGGTAGGCTGAGCAATGTCCGGCGGTCGTGCCACGCCACTCTCCCCGGCGGGCGGCGGCGCGCAGGTCGGCGGCGGATGTCATCACTGGCATCGGGACCCTCCTGATCCGGGGGGATCGATGGCCGAGCGGTCGAGGGAACAATAGATCCCTTGCGGGCCGTCGTCAATGCCTCCCGCGCCCGTCGCACCTGAGCTATGGGCGGAGGCTTTCACCGCCCGAACCGCTTGACCAGCGTCCCCTCGTCGAGCGCACCGGCCCGCGCCAGGGCCCTCACCTGCTCCGGATCCTCGAGATCCGCGCGCGTGAGCCGAATCATGTACGCGGCGAGCATCTGGTAGGCGACCGATTTCACGTCGACGTGCCGCACGCGGAAGCGCCCCGTCTTCCCGTCGATCAGCTCGCGAAATGGGACCGGCACGAAGGTATCGCCCTGCATCGTCACCAGCGCCTCGGTGCCGCCTTCGAGCAGGAAGCGCGTCGCCCAGTAGCCCAGGCCGCGGCAGTAGTGGATGTCGAACCCGCCGGGCGGGGCGCACCGCAGCTCGTAGCCGATGTCCTTCGCGACGATGCTGGTCGCGATCCCGCGCGCCCCCAGGCTCGCCGCCACACGCTGCTTGAGCAGGCGCGAGAGCTCCAGCTCGGCCAGCCGGACGTTGCCGTAGGGATCGCGCTCGATCTGGCTCAAGGTCTCGGGATCCAGCCGCTCGATGAGTCCCTCGGCGAGGAGGGCCACGCCGTGCTCGCGTCCCTGGACGCGCCGCTTGATGATCGCCCCCTCGAGGATGTCGGCGATCTGCCCGAGGCTCACCGGGCCCGGGGGGAACTCCTCGCCGATGACGGTCAAGGTCGCGCCGGCGGCGCTGCCGATGCCGAGGGCGAGATGGCCGGCGTGGCGCCCCATGATCGTGACGAAGTACCACTTGTCGGTCGTGGCCGCGTCCTTCATGAGATTGCGCACGAGGTCCTTGCCGACGTCGACCGCCGTCGTGTAGCCGAACGTCGGCACCCCGGGCGGCAGCGGCAGGTCGTTGTCGATCGTCTTCGGCACGTGGGCGACCGAGAGCGTGCCGCCCCGCACGCGCGCCACGGCCGCGGCGCCGGACGCGGTGTCGTCGCCGCCGATGGTCAGGAGGTACGCGGCGCCGAGGCGCTGCAGGGCCTCCGCGACGTTCTGGAGCGTCTCGGCCGAGCGGGCCGGGTTCGCGCGGGAGGTCCGGAGCACCGAGCCGCCCTCGAAATGGATCCGCGACAGCGCAGGAATCTCGAGCTCCTCCACGTGGCTCGTATCGTTCTGCATGAGCCACTGGTAGCCGTCGTGGCACCCGAGGACCGTGAGGCCGCGATTGCGCGCCTCGATCGTCGCCGCCGCGATGACCGCGTTGATGCCCGGCGCCGGGCCGCCCCCGACAAGGATCGCCAGTGCTCCAGTGGTCGTGGTCATAGCCCGCACCTCCTTCCCGCCCCTTCAGGGTACCGAATCGGGCTAGCCGCCGCCCGCCTCGCCTAGCTGCGCGCGGAGACGCCGTCGAGGAACGCCCGGATCGGCGTCCAGAACGGGCGCCCCTGCCCCAGGTCGTTGTGATCCGCGCCCGGAATCACGACCCAGCGCTTGGGCCCGCCCCACGCCTCGAACAGGCGGCGTGAAAACTCAGGCGGAATGACCCCGTCGCGCTCTCCCGCGATCGCGAGCAGCGGCGTCCTCATTTCGGGCGCGCGCGCGATCGCGTCGAACCGGTGCCGCAAGAGCCAGCGCACGGGCAGGTACGGGTAATGGTGCTTGGCCAGGGCCACCATGCTGTCGTAGGGCGAGATGAGCAAGACGCCGCGCACGGGACGCCGGCCGGTCACGTGCGCCGCGACGCCCGTGCCGAGACTCCGCCCCACGAGGACGATGCGGGTCGGATCGACGTCCGGACGCCGGGCGAGGGCGTCGAGCACCAGCTCCGCATCGGCGTACAGCGCGCGCTCCGAGGGATGGCCCTCGCTCGCGCCGTAGCCGCGGTAGTTGACGAGGGCGAGCGTCCAGTCCTCGGGCCAGGGCTCGAACGCCTGCCCGGTGACGTCCTCGGCGTTCCCGCCGTAGTAGACGATGAGGGACGCGGGACCGCCGCGCCGGGCGGGGGCGAGCCAGCCGCGGACGCGTGGCCCGTCGGGCATCGCGAAGGCGATCTCCTCGACCGGCCGCGGGGGGCGCATCCCGCCCGGAGGCGCGGCGGCGAGGTGCGGGAGGAACAGCATGCGGTCCTGGGCAAGGTTCGCGGCGGCCGGCACGGCGAACACGACCGCGAGCGCCGCGGCCAGGAGCAGCCAGCCGATCACGCGCGGTGCTCAGGTCTTCGACGCTTCGAAGATACTCTGGATGGACTCGTCGAGCAGGGCGTTGAACTCGGCATCGGATTGCTGCGCCGTCAGCCCCTCCACCAGCGCACGCGAAAAGCTCGCCACGACTCCGTGATTCCGCCCGAGCCGCCGATTCCCCTCTTCCCGCGAGTAGCCGCCCGACAGCGCGACGACTCTCAGCACCCTGGGATGTCCGACGAACTCGGCGTAGAGATCGTCCTTCTCCGGCAAGGTGAGCTTGAGCATGACGAGCTGATCCGCGTCCAGCCGGTTGACCGCGTCGCGGAGGGCCCCCGCGAGCAGCGTCTCGGCCTTGGCCTTCTCCGGGCAGCGAATGTCCACCTCGGGCTCGACGATCGGCACGAAGCCTGCCGCGATGATCTGGCGAGCCACCTCGAATTGCTGGGTCACGACGTCCGCGATGCCGGACGCATCGGCCTGCTTGATGACCGAGCGCATCTTCGTCCCGAACATGCGCTTGGCCCTGGCCCGGTCGAGCAGCGCACCGAGCTCAGGCATGGGCTTCATCAGCTGGACGCCATGCTTCTCCTCCGCCAGACCTTTGTCGACCTTCAAGACCGGCACGATCCGCTTCACGTTCCACAGATAGTCGCCGGTGGGCTGCCCTTCGATGCTCCGGTCCATGGTGTTCTCGAACAGGATGGCGGCGAGAATCCGGGCGCCGGTGAACGCCGGGCTGGTGATGATGCGCGCGCGCATCTCGTGCACGAGCGTGAACATCTGCTCCTCGCTTGCCCATGCAGTGTCCTTGATGCCGTACGCGCGGAGCGCGCCGGGCGTGCTCCCGCCGCTTTGATCCAGTGCCGCGATGAACCCCGGCTGAGTCTTCATCTTCTGCAGCTGTTCGAGGTGAGGGGTCATGATGCAGCCTCCATCGGCGCGTCGCCGCGGGCCGACGCGCCCGTCAAGTCTCGGAGTGACTGGAAGGACGGCGCCTCGAGCATCGCCTCGGTGCAGCGCCAGCGCCAGTTGCCCTCCGCGCTGCCGGGCTCGTTCATCCGGGCCTCGTCGCCGAGATTGAGGACGTCCTGCAACGGGGCGATCGCCAGCGCCGCCGAGGACGACCATGCGAGCCGCAGCAAGGCCGGGGCGACCTCCTCGGCCGTGCCAGGCGCGCGCTTCAGGTAGCGCCACACCGTGCGCCGCTCGGGGGCCGGCAGGCCCCCGTACCACCCCCGCGTGGTCGGATTGTCGTGGGTGCCCGTGTACACGACCGTGTTGGGGACGTAGTTCTCGGGCAGATGCGGGTTGTCGGCCTTGCCGTCGAACGCGAACTGCAGCACGCGCGAGCCGGGCAGCTCGAAGGCATCGCGGAGCGCGACGACATCCGGCGTGATGGTGCCCAGATCCTCGGCGATGAACGGCACGCCGCCGAGCCGCTTCTCGACGGCCTTGAAGAAATCCGCCCCCGGCCCCGGCACCCACCGGCCGGACTCGGCCGTCGGCGCCGACGCCGGCACGTGCCAGGCGGCCGCGAACGCGCGGAAATGATCGAGGCGGATCGCGCTGACGTGAGCCAGCAAGGCGCTCATGCGATCGATGCACCAGCGGTACCCGTCGGCGGCCAGGGCCTTCCAGTCATACAGGGGGTTGCCCCACCGCTGTCCCCGCGCGCTGAAATAGTCCGGCGGCACGCCCGCGACCACGCGCGGCCGGCGCTGCGCGTCGAGCAGAAAGAACTCGGGATGCGCCCACACGTCGCTGGAATCCGGCGACACGAAGAAGGGCAGATCGCCGATCATGCGAACGCCCCGGGCGCGGGCGTGGCTCTTCAGGCGCTCCCCCTGATGGAACAGCAGGAACTGGGCGAACGCCACCAGATCGATCGCGCTCGCCCGCTCGCGCCGCGCCTGCTCGAGCGCGGCGGGCGTGCGCCGCACGAGCGCTTCCGGCCATTCCAGATACGAGGCGCCGCCGTAGCCAGCCTTGAGCGCGCTGAACAAGGCGTAGTCGTCGAGCCAGTGGGCTTGCTCCCGACCGAAGCGCTCGAAGGCCGGTTGCAGGTCCGGCCGCGCGCCGGCGCGGAAGTTCTTCCATGCGGTCTAAAGCAACGTGTACTTGAAGCGCTTGACCGCCTCGAAATCGACGGCCGTCGGGAGCGATGAGCCGTCGGCACAATCGCTCGGCCTCACAAGGTCGTCCTCGATCAGCCAGTCCGGGCTGATCAAAAGGGGGTTGCCCGCGAAGGAGGACAGGGGCTGGTAGGGCGAGTCGCCATATCCCGTGGGACCCAGCGGCAACGCCTGCCACCAGGTTTGGCCGCTCGCGTGCAGGCGGTCGATCCACGCCACGGCCGCCGGACCGATGTCGCCGATCCCGTACCGGGAGGGCAGCGACGTGACGTGTAGCAGCAGGCCGGCGGCTCGGTGCCCTGGCGGAAAAGGCGGCAGCGTCATGCTCCCGAGGACTCGCGATCAGCGCCCGTGGCGGGCGCGCTGCGCGGACTGGAGCGCGTCGATCGACTCCGCCGACCGGTTGAAGATGTCGGGCACGGGCCAGCCCTCGAGGCCGGCGTAGGCGTCGATCTGGGAGCGGTGATGGACCTCGTGCTCGAGCATCATCATGAGCAGGCGCCAGCCCGACAGCGTCGCGCCGGGCGTATCGATCGTCTCCACGCGGCGGGTGAGCCAGTCCGGGGGCGTCTCGCGCAGCCGCGCCGCGAATTGCTCCGCCGAGGACTCGAGCCAGGGCAGCCACGTCCGCTGATCGGCCGGGTCGGCGGCCCCGGTGTCCGCCCAGATCCACCCCTCGCCGCGATAGGCGCTGGCGAAGTACAGGCGCGAGCCGCCGATGTGGGCGACGATCTGCCCGATGCTCCAGCCCGTCTCGCCCCCCACCGCCGGCGGCCGCCACGCCGCCGCCGCCGGGGGCAGCGCGGCGACGTCGCGCTCCGTGCGCCGCCTCACGCTGTCGAAGAACCGCAGATAGGACTCGATGTCAGTGATCATGCGCGGCCTCCTCCGGGAGTTGCCTGGCCCGTGAGAGGACTATGCACCCGCCAGCGTCCCGGGGGAAGCGCGCGGCCGCGAGCGGGGGATGTTCCACTTGACAGTCGGAGGCACGCTGCCCTACGGTCCGCAACAACGGGTGGAACTCAGGTCAGGAGGCAAGCTGCCTGAATTGCTGAACCGCGTTGTTTCGTTTGTACAGAGTTTCTTCGGCTTTGGCTCCGAGCCCGTCTCCCCGTCACGAATCGTGGTGGACCAGAACGGCGCCACGAAGCTCATCGTCCTGGTGCATGGCATCTTCGGCAGTGGTACCGGCACGTGGGGAAGCGGCGACACGTACTGGCCCTACCTGGTGGAGAGCGATCCGCGATTCCGCGGGTACGACGTCTACACCGTCAACTACCTCAGCACCAAGCTGCGACGATCGGCCAACATCCATGAAGTCGCGCGCAATGAGCTCCAGCGGATGAAGGACACGGGTCTCCTGAAGAAATACTCGGAGATCCACATCATCGCGCACAGCATGGGCGGCTTGGTCAGCAAGAGCATGCTCACGCGGCTCGCACGGGACGAAGACCCGAATCTGCTGACGCGCTTCCATTCCGTCATCTTTTTGTCCTCGCCGGCGCAGGGCGCGCACATCGCCCAAGCCGCTGCCCCGCTGAGTCCCAACCCGCAGCTCCTGAACATGGTGCCCGCTCACGACAACGCATTCCTTCAAGAGCTCGAGGATACGTGGCGCTCGCTGATCGTAGCGCGGGATCGAATGCACTCGCGCTTTCCGCGTGTGCACTATGCCTACGAGACGTTGCCGACGTACGGGACCATGGTCGTGCCGCGCGAGATGGCCGCTTCACACTCGGACAGCGACCCGTATCCGATGCCCTTCGACCATCGCGGAATGGCCACCCCCACGAGCCGCGATGCCGATCCCTACGCATGGACGATGGCGCGCATCAGCGAAGTGGGAGACTTGGAGCAGGCGGTCGCCCAGATCGAGACCCGACTCCGTGGGATAGAGGCATTCGTTCTTGCCGGCCAGTTCGACGAAGCGCGACGTGCCGGCAACGAGGTGATGACGCTCGCGCGGAGGCTCGGAGAATTTCGCGCCATTGTGAGCGCACTCACCGAGCTGGGCGATGTGGAGCTCGCGGCCAGCCGGGTCGACGAGTGCCGCGAGCACTACACCGAGGCGATCGCCTTGGCCAGGAGCCATGCCGATGCTCCCGGTGAGGCGAGAGCCGTCCTCGGGCTCGCTCATCTCGAGCGACTGATCGGCCGGCACGAGGCCGCCCGCCACCACTACGACGCGGCGAGAACCGCGTTGCAAGCCGCTCACGATCAACGCGGCGAGGCCGACACGCTGCTCGGGCTTGGTGAGCTCGAGCGCCAGCTCACCAACCACCCGGAGGCCCGGCGCTTGTTCGACCGCGCCTTGGCCCTCTACCAACAGATCCGGCGGATTCGGGGACAGGCCGCGGCCCTTCGGGGAAAGGCGGATTTGGAGCTGTACGCGGCGCAGGACGACGAGGCCGAACGGCTCTTTCGAGAGGCGCGCTCACTCTACACGGAGGTGGGCGACCATCGTGGCGAGGGATACTGCCTCTTCGGCCTCGCCCAGGTCGCACTCCGCCGAAGCGACGGCGACGAGGCTCGTCGACATCTGGAAGCCGCCCGCGAGGCATTCCGAAAATCGCAGGGGACGCGGGGGCAGGCCCATGTGCTGGTGGCCCTGGGTGAGGTAGAAGACGACAAGGGCAACCCGGACAAAGCACGCACGAACTGGGAGCGGGCGAGAGATCTCTACCGCTCCATTGGCGACCAGCTTGGGGAGGCCAACGCGCTCCGCCACTTGGGCATGCTCGAGCACCACCTCGGTGAGGACGACGAGGCGCTGGCCGCGCTCATCGAGGCGCGGAGTCTCTACCGGCGCGAGCCAAGCCAACTCGGCGAGGCGAACGCGCTGATGGGGCTCGCGGAAATCGCACGTCGGCGCGGGCACTACGGCCGGGCGCGCGCTCTCTACATCGAAGCGCGGACCCTATACAGCGATCCACCCAACCGCGATGGGGAGGCCGACGCGCTGGTCGGAATCGGGTCCGTTGAATGCGTCCTTGGCCGCTTTGACGACGCTCAGAACGCCCTCAATGGAGCGCTCAGGCTCGCCCGGGACACATACCGGCAGGGTGAAGCGGCGGCGCTCTGCGCCCAAGGCGACCTCGAGGCGGTGCTGGGGCGGGATGACGGCGCTGAGCAGAGCTTCACGCGGGCGTCCGAGCTCTATCAGGCGGCGGGATTTCGCGCTGGTAGCATTACCGCGCTCTGTGGCCTCGGCGAGAACGCGCGGCGCCGCGGAGACCACGCAAAAGCCATCGAGCGGTTCACGCAGGCGTTGGACATCGCCAAGACGACGTACGATCAGCTCGGTCGCGCGAGGGCGATATCTGGCCTCGCCCGCACGCACCACAGTCAGGGGCAGACCGACCATGCGCGCAAGTTCGCAATCGAAGCTCGGGATCTTTGCCGGAGCCTCGAGTACGTGCTTGGCGAGGCGCGGGCTCTCACGCTGCTGGGAGAGGTCGAGGAGGCCGCCGCACCCGGGCGGGGCGCATCCTACCGCTCCCAGGCGGCCCTGCTCTACGAGCGGATCGGGGTCAGCCCGGGACGCTAGCTCGTCGCCCCGGGCAACGAGGAGAAACGACCGCGTCGAAGACTCTAGCGCGCTGAAAGCTCCTCGAGTAAGGCCTCTGCCTCGCGTAGATCGACCGTATCAAAGCCTTCGGTAAACGAGTCATGGATTGCCGCGAGGATTTCGCGCGCCGCCTCCCGCCTGCCTTGCCCTCGGAGCAGCCTGGCGAGGCTTGTGGCGGCGCGCAACTCCCACGACCGCGCGCCCTGCCCGCGCGCGATCTCGATCGCGTGACGAAAGGCGCTCGCGCCCTCGGACACATTCACGGGATCCTGCGCGAGCAGCAGCTCGCCCTTCAGCCGATGGAGCTCCGCATCCCACACGTGCTGTCCGGTGGCCGCCGCCGCCGCCAACGCTTCCGCGACCGCGTCGAGTCCGGCCGCCGTCTGCCCGTCCTTCAAATAGGCTGCGGCAAGCAAGGAAAAGAAATACGGAACGAACGCCTCGGTCCCCAGCGCCCGGTATTCGCCGATGCCTCGGCGCAGCTGCGCGATGCCGGTCTCCTCGCCCGCCTGTTCCGCGCCCTTCTCCGCTTGGGCCCAGCCCGCGAGTATGGTGCCGGCCGCCCCCCACTGCTGAAATCCGTGATCGCTGGACAAGGCGACGAGCGCTTCGGCGAGCTCCCGAGTCGGCCCGACGTCCCGCCGGAGCTGATGCGTGGTCGCCGCCCAGTAGAGCACGAGGGCGACGGTGTACTGGTGACCAAGCTCACTTGCCAGGGTGAGCGCCGCGTGAGTGCTCGCGAGGGCGCTCACCGGATACCCGAGCAGCCACGCCGTCACGCCTTCAAACGCTCGACAACACGCGCCGGGGTCGTGGCCGCCGTAGAGAAATGAGTGCGCTCGATGCTGTTCTCGGTCGTAGAGCGCCCGCCCTCGGTCCAGATGCTGTTGTGTCGCCTCCGGCTCGCCGCGCAACAGCAGGGTCGGCCACATCGCGTGATGCGCCTCCAGCAACAGCGCCGGATCGCCGACCGGCTCGGCGACCGCTCGAAGCTCCTCGGCAATCCGGGTGCCCGCCTCGATGCGTCCCCGTCCGACCGCCTGCAGCCAGAGTCCCCACAGCGCTTGACACAGCTCGCTCGGCTCGCCGACCTGCTCGCACAGCTCCCGCGCGCGCGAGTACGCCACCTCGGCGTCCGACGCGCCGAAGCCTTTCGCGGCCTGAAGCGCCTGCCCGAGCGCGAGGAGTAGCTGCATCTCCCCCCGCATCTGCTGGTGCGTCGATGGCAGTCGCCGAACGACATCGAGGGCTTGCTCGAAGTACGCGATGGCCTCGGCGTTGGCCGAGCGCTTGACGGCCTTGGTCCCAGCGGCTTCCAGGTACCGAGTCGCTTGCTCCCAGAGCTCAGCTCGGACGGCGTGGTGGGCGAGCCGCTCGGCCTGCTCGGTCAAGCGGTCCGCATACAGCCGCTCCATCGCCTCGACGATCCGTGCGTGGAGCTCACGTCGACGGCTCTGGAGCAGGCTGCCATAGGCGACCTCATGCGTCAGCGCGTGCTTGAAGGTGTATTCGACGTCGGGGAAGAAGCGAGTCTCGTAGAGGAATTCCGCCACCTGGAGGTGCCCAACCTGGCCCTGAAGCTCGTCTTCCGGTATCTCGACAATCGCCTGGAGCAGCCCCAGCGGCACATCGGTCCCGATGACGGACGCCGCTTGCAGCACGGCCTTCTCACGCGAGGGCAGACGGTCCATGCGGGCCGCGAGCATGGCCTTCACCGTGGCCGGAACTTCGATAGTCTCCACCGGTGTGACTGCTCGATAGGCGCCGGGCTCCCCGACGAGCGCTTTCATCTCGGCCAGCGTTCGCACGCTCTCCTCGAGGAAAAAGGGCGTGCCCTCGGTCCGCTGGACGAGGAGCCGCTTGAGCGGCTGCACCGTCGGGTCATGACCGAGCAGCGCGTCCAGCAGCTCGTAGGCATTGGCGGTCGGCAGCGGGTCAATACGAAGCTGCCGGTAGTACGTCTTGGATCCCCACCCGTGCTGGTACTCGGGGCGGTAATTGACGAGCATCAGGATCCGAGCGCTCGGAAGCCTGTCCACCAGCGCGTCCAGCAAGACCTGGGTCTCCGAATCGATCCAGTGCAGGTCCTCGAACAGCAGCACCACGGGCTGGACCTGGCTCTCCCGCGCGACCAATTGCTTCACGCCTTCGAGGGTCTGCTGACGTCGCAGCGGCGGGTCGAGGCGCTCCCACTGGGCGTCGTCGACCGGGACATCCAGGAGCCAGAGGAAGGCCGTCAGGAATGGCTCGAGCGCCCGGTCCAGCGAGAGGAGCCGACCGGTGACTTTCTCGCGGATGATGCGGGCGTCGTCCCGGCCCTCGACCCGAAAGTACTTCTTGAGCAGCTCGATGACCGGCAGGTACGCCGTCGCCTTGCCGTAGGACACCGAGGCGCTCTCCATCACGAGACAGTCGTGCATACGGTGGGAGTGGACGAACTCGTAGTAGAGCCGCGACTTCCCCACACCCGGCTCGCCGACCACGGCCATGATCTGGCCATGGCTCGCCTTGGCCTGCTCGAGCGCGCGAGACAGCTGCTCCATCTCGGTCATCCGTCCGACGAACTTCGTGAGACCGCGCCGCCCGGCGGCCACGGCAAAGCGGGACCCGGCCGCGGCCGCGCCGAGCATCTCGTAGACCTCGACAGCGTCCGTCAGACCCCTCACCGGCATCGCGCCGAGCGATTTGACCTCGATGTAGCCCTCGGCAAGCGCCAGCGTGGCGGGCGCGAGCAGGATCGATCCCGGATCGGCGAGCTGCTCCATGCGGGCGGCCAGGTGCGTTGTCTGTCCCACCGCCGTGTAGTCCATGCGCAGGTCGCTTCCGATCGCCCGCACCACGACCTCGCCGGAGTTCAAGCCCACACGGATCCGCACACTGACGCCCTGCGCGCGCCGGGCGCCCTCGCTGTACCGCTTCACCGCCTCCTGCATCCGGAGCGCCGCATAGCACGCGCGCATCGCGTGATCCTCGTGGGCCAGCGGCGCGCCGAACAGCGCCATGATCCCGTCGCCCATCACCTGATTGACCGTGCCCTCGTAGCGATGGACGGCTTCCATCATCCGCTCGAGCACCGGATCGAGAATCTTGCGCGCCTCCTCGGGATCGCGATCGGCGAGGAGCTCCATGGATCCCTTGAGGTCCGCGAACAGCACCGTGACGAGCTTGCGCTCTCCCTCGAGCGTCCCCCGGGACGTCAGGATCTTCTCGGCAAGGTGTCGGGGCGTGTAGGTCTCGGGGGATGGCGCGCCGGTGGTCGCGGCCACGGGATGCGCGCAGGCGTGGCAGAACTTGGCAACGGCTGAGAGCGCCATCCCACAGCTCGAGCAGGTCCGACCGAGTGGGGTCGCGCACTCCTCGCAGAATCGCGCCTCCGGCGGGTTTTCGTGCGTACACCGAGGACACTTCATGCCGGTTCAATTATGCGGGTGACCGCAAAGGAAATCGAGGCTTGACACCACTCGCCCGGCTGCCCTAGATGAGCACTATGGTGGCCTGGCCTCCCACCGCCGCTGCTGTGTTCTCCCTTGTCCGCGCTGCACACCGGGGAGCGAGTGAACGATGAAGATTCCTCTACGTATCGTCGCGGTCGTCGTTCTCACCTGGCTTTCCGTTGCGCACGGTCAAGGCACACCGCCGCCATGGGCCTACATGATGAATCCGCCTGACTTCAAGCCTGCGCCGGACGACGGCAGCCCGAGGCGAGTGCCGGATAGCGAGGCGGCGTTCACGCTCACACAAGTCCGAGATCTGTTCTTCGCGCCGGACTGGCATCCCGCCGACCATCCGCCGATGCCGGATATCGTCGCACGTGGCAGAGAGCCGGATGTGTTCGCGTGTGGTGTGTGTCACCGTGCCGACGGCCCGGGCGGGCCCGAAAACTCCAGTCTCGCCGGACTCCCGAAGGCGTACATCGTCCAGCAAATGCGGGACTTCAAGAGCGGCGCACGGACCACGTCAGTTCCGGAACGGCTGCCTTCGAAGCTCATGATCGCACTCGCGAAGGGCGTCACAGACGCCGAGGTCGACGCCGCGGCCGAATACTTTGCGCCGCTGAAGCAGCGAGCCAATATCCGCGTCGTCGAAAGCGATGCGGCGCCGAAGACGTACGTGACGGGCTGGTTTCTCGCCGCGGTGACCACCGGCGAGAAGGAGCCGCTTGGTCAACGCATCATCGAGGTTCCGGAAGACCTGCAGCATTTCGTCTCGCGGGACTCACGCGCTCGCTTCACGGCCTACGTTCCCCTCGGCAGCGTGAAGACGGGGGTCGCGCTCGCGTCCACCGGAGCCAACGGCAAGACGATCCCGTGTGCGGGCTGTCACGGTGCTGATCTGAAGGGCGTCGCGGCCGTCCCCGGAATCGCCGGACGTTCGCCGAGCTACATGATTCGCCAGCTCTACGATTTCAAGTCGGGGGCGCGCGCCGGGAAAGACAGCGCGTTGATGAAGCCGAGCGTCGAGAAGTTGACCGTCGAAGACATGATCGCGCTCGCGGCGTACGCGGCAACGTTGGCGCCATAGCGTCATCGGTGTGATGCCGCGCCGCAACCGGGTGGATCCGTGGGGGGACCTGCACGCGGTGAGCGCCCGCGGCCTGTTCACGGGCAACCGCGGCTGCATCGTCGACGAGCGCGAGCAGGTCGTGCGCCACCACCGCAGCTCGACACTGTGGATCACCTGCTTGACCGAGTTTCGCGACTGGCGCGTGCCCCTGGCCCGGCCCAACCGCTGGACGCCGATCTTCTTCCTCGACGACGCGGTCGCGCTGGCCGCCGGACACCGCCCCTGTGCGACGTGCCGGCGGAACATGTATCGCTCGTATCGCGACGCCGTCGATCCCGCGCTGCGTGCCGCGGAGCTCGACCGGCGACTCACGACCGAACGCCTACGGCGCGGGAGCGGCATCGACCGCGGCCGCGACCGCAAGACCTGGCGAGCCGACCTCGACTCGCTGCCCGAGGGGACCGTGATCATCGGCGCAGACGGTCACGCGCGACTCGTGCTCGCCGACCGCACCCTCGCGTTTTCCTTCGCCGGCTGGATGCGACCCGAGGCGCGAACCGTGACCGACGTCGTGGTGCTCACGCCACCGACCTCGGTGAGGGCACTCGCCAACGGCTTCACGCCGGTGCTGCACCCAACCGCTAGCTAAGGAGACTCGCATGGCTCGCATTCCGATCGCTCCGCCCGGTATGAAGGATCAGCGGCCGCGCTACACGCTCGGCTGGCGCGTGGGCAACCACATCTACGTCGCGGGCCAGCTGCCGTTCGACAAGGATGGCAACCTCCTCGGGAAGGGCGACATCAAGGCGCAGACGCGCCGCATCTTCGAGCAGATCAAGATGATCATCGAGGCGGGCGGCGGCAAGATGGACGACGTGGTGAAGGTCACCGTCTTCGTCACCGACGTCCGGTACCGCGAGCCGTACGGCGAGGTGCGCTCGGAGTTCTTCGGGTCCAACCCGCCCGCCAGCACGCTGGTGCAGATCGCAAACCTCGCGACCCCCGACGCGCTCATCGAGATCGAGGCCGTCGCGGTGCTCGACGCCTGAGGCCCCCACCATGAACGACAGTCGGATCGCGCCGGTGTTCCAGATCCTGGCCGAGGACATCCACGCCCTCGGCGTCCGCACCGTGTTCGGGCTCATGAGCGACGACACGGCGGTCTTCGCGGTCACGCTCGACGGGCTCGGCGTCAGTTCGTCGGCGCGCGGCACGAGAACAATGCCATCGCCATGGCCGAGGGCTATGCCCACGCCACCGGCGAGCTGGGCTGGCCGTCATCGGTCGGGGGCCGGCGACGGCCAACGGGCTCCACGCTGCCGTGGCGGCCAGCCGCATGGGCTCGCGCGTGCTGCTGATCTACAGCGACGCCGCCGCCGGGGGCGGCGGTCAACGGCATCGGCCCCGACTACAAGGGCTTCAACGCGCAGGCCGTCCTGGGGGCCGCGGGACTCACCTGCTTCACGGCCGCCAGCGCGGCCACCGCGCGCCAGACCCTGACCGACGCGGTGGCCGCCGCCAGTCATGGATCGCTGGCCGCGCTGTTCCTGCCCACCAACGTCCAGATGGCGAACGTGGAGGTCAGGGGGCCGGCCGCCGCGCGGCTCATCGCGTCCTCGCCGGGGACCGCCATGATCGCACCGGTGCCGTAGCCCATCAGCACGTAGTCGGCGAGGAAGAGCGGGATCTCGCCCTTGGTGAACGGGTTCACCGCGCGCGCCCGCAGCGAAGGCCGCGACGGCTCAGCGTCTCCGGGCTCCACCTCGGGCGGGTGCGGGCGAGGGCGCCGACGATCCGCCGGCCCGCGCCGAACCCTCTCTGGGCCGGAAGATCATCGCGGTGTTCGCCGGCAGTTCCCACCACGCATCCGGAATGGCCCCGCGCACGACGGTATGGGCGAACTCCGGCTTCACCCGCATGATCTGCGGGAAATCATTCGTGGCGACCGTCATGTCCTGGCCGCGGAAGCTGACGGAGTCGACGGTCGCGGCCAGCCGCGGCTGGGAGAGGACGAGGCCGGTCACCGTCAGCCTGAGCTGCACGTCTACGTCGTTCATCACCGCGTTCAGGCGCTCGGCGTCCGCCGCCTGCAAGAACCGCAATTGCGGCTGGACGTTGACCTTGGCGCGGACCGCTCGACCCGCCTTGACCTGGGTCAGGTCGATCGACTCGACGGTCACGAGTTCCAGCTGGATGCCGCTCAGCTGCGACTGGACGATCTGCTGGTCGTCCATCGCGGCCATCGCGCTCGAGCGGGGCGGCACCCGCGGCGCCGCGGGATCGACGGAGGCCAGCGGCGGCGCGGACGGAGCGGCTGCCGCGGGGCGGGCGGCCGCGGGGCGCGTGCGCGTCCCCGCATAGGACTCGAGCCATCGGTCCTGCACCATCGTCCGCGGGCCGCACACGGTGTCGGTGCGGCTCCGCACCACACCCCCCGGGACCTCGTCGCTCGTCCAGATCGTCCGGGTCACGGTGCAGCCCCGCGACTGGCTCTGCTGCGTCTGCTCCCAGTGCGTGACCAGGGTCTGCCCCTTGATGGTCAGGGTTTCCGCACCCGTCTTCGCGGGCGACGGCGTCGCCGGCGTCTTCGCCGGATAGACCTCCTCGGAGTCCCGGGGCGGATGACTCTTCCCCGTCGGGTCGTACACGATCTGGGTGACCCACACCTGCGCATTCGTATCGCTGATCGACCGGAGCCGGTACGTCTGCCGGTCGAGCACGTTGCTCGGAGTGGGCTCCGTCGCGCCGGGTTTGAGCTCCAGATAGGTCGCGGTGGCCCCGGGAGCGAAATCCCGCCAGGCCAGGTACTGCGGCGAGTCCGCCGTTGCCGTCGCGGCGGGCGCCGCGTCGGGTGCGGTGGCGTGAAGCATCTCCTTCTCGAGCCGGTCTCTCTCGCCGCGGTAGAAGAAGTACGGCTTGGCCGCCGCCAGGCGCTTCGCCGCGGCCAGGACGTTGGCCTCGCCGTGGTCGGCGAGGAACTGCCGGTAGGCCGAATCGGCCGCCGCCGGCGAGTCGAGCTGGCCGCTGAAGATGAGCGCGCACTTCACGTACCCGGCGGGATCCTTGCGCGCGAGGATGTCCTGCAGCGCCTCGGTGGGCGCGTTCCGCGTGGCGCCGATGGCCTGCTGATCCACGATGGTGTTGCTGGTCATGCGCTTCTTCGCGGTCCGGACGCGCTCGGCCGCGTCGAGGATCGCCGCGTCGCCGAACGCGAGCTTCAGCCGGTTGTAGGCGGTCTCGGCGAACGTCCACTGGGTCGCCCGGTCGATGCGAGTGCCGTTCTCGTTCTGCTCTCGCAGCAGGAAGAGCAGGTACGTGCGCGCATTCCCGCGCGTGGCCAGGATCTCCATCGCGGTCACCGGGCTCGCCCAGGTACCGATCACCGCGTCCGGCATGGGCATGTCGTAGTCCGGCACCTGCGAGCCTCCGGGACCGATCTTCACCGGGGGCTTGGCGGTCACAACGAGCAGTCCCTGCGCGTCCTTCGGCGCGTCGTGCACCGCCTTCGCCGCCGCTCGCGCGGCGTCCGACCCGACGAGCCCGGCAAACGTCCGGTAGGACGCGACCGCCTGCGCCATCGGGAGCTTGTGCCACCGGGAATACAGGAGCGCGCCGTACGCGTCCGGCGACTCGTATCCGGCCGGCACGCGATGTGCGTGGTCGAACTCCCACCAGTCACGCGCCATGAGGTAGGCCTGATACTGCTTGTCGGCCGACGCGACCGCCTTCCAGAAGGACGGCCCCATCCAGGCCGACAGGAACCCCTGCATGAACGCGTCGTCGGTGCTGTTCGACGTGTGCCCCTCGAACACCTTCTTGCGCACCGCGTTCACCCACGCCTCGAACTCGGGCGTGGCCGCTTGGGGAATCCCGTCGTCGATGGGCACGCTGAACATGGTCTCCAGCGCCTTCATGGCCCCGCTCGAGCTCGACCGTCCCGTCTCGTCCTTGAACACGGGCGACTGGAGATTCTGCCGCAGATAGATGATGTCCTTCGTCCAGAGCCAGTGAGCGAAGTCGAGCCGCGCCTCTTCGGCTCCCGGCTTGTCGGGGTACGTCGCCCAGAAGCGGGCGCGCGCATTGCCGATCTTCTCGCTCACTTCCAGGCGGAGCCGGGTGAGGTTCTGCTGCTCCTCCGCCGCACGTTGCCACTGGGCCTGGGACTCGGCGACCTTCCGTGCGTTGCAGTGAACCGGCGGCTCGAACAGACCGCAGATCACCGCGTGCGCCCGCGACGGCGCCAGGGGCAGCAGGAGGAGCACGGCGAGGGCAAGAGACGACGGTCGGATCATGGCGACGACTCCTCCGGCGACAGGCGTGAGCGACCCCGCGACGGGCGGACCGCGGGCGTGTCAGCGGGATTGTGGACCGGAAGCCGTACGCTCGTCCAGCGAGATCGATCGGCGGATGCACTGCCCCCGGGGCCCGGGCCCCCGGGGCCAACGGCTTCACGCCGGTGCTGCACCCAACCGCTCGTTGATTGCACACGACAAAGGAGACTCGTCATGTCTCGCATTCCGATCGCTCCGCCCGGCATGAAGGATCAGCGGCCGCGCTACGAGCAGATCAAGATGATCGTCGAGGCGGGCGGCGGCAAGATGGACGACGTGGTGAAGGTCACCGTCTTCGTCACCGACGTCCGGTATCGCGAACCGTACGGCGAGGTGCGCTCGCAAACCTCGCGATCCCCGACGCGCTCATCGAGATCGAGGCCGTCGCGGTGCTCGACGGCGGTTGATCAGGAGGGCCGGTCACTGCGGGCGAGCGGCTCGGTCATCGCCGCCGCGGCGATCTCATAGGACCGGAGGCGGGCCGGCTGATCGTAGATGTGCGACACGACCATCAGCTCGTCGGCCTGCGTGCGCGTCACGAACTCGCGCATCTCCTCGGCCACGGTGCCCGGCGCGCCGACGAACGAGACGCGCGAGCGCCGAAGCGGATCGCCTGCATCGCGCAGGTCGGGCTCCCACTCCTTCGACGGCGGCGGCAGCTGGATCGGCCGACCTGAACGCAAGCTGGCGAACGACTGGCGCCCCGACGAGGCCAGAAATCGCGCCTCGTCGTCGGTGTCCGCCGCCACCACGTTGACCCCCAGCATCACATACGGAGCGGCCAGCTGGGCCGATGGCCGGAAGCGCTCCCGATAGATGCCGATCGCGTCGAAGAGCATCGCCGGCGCGAAGTGTGAGGCAAACGCGAACGGCAGGCCCAGCGCCGCGGCCACCTC
>Ga0310812_10000359_pt1 | contig 18133 bp, 12 predicted proteins | sample NN3metagenome_FD_205747 | JGI IMG/M metagenome (GOLD analysis project Ga0310812, IMG submission 205747) | Soil microbial communities from experimental microcosm in Duke University, North Carolina, United States - NN3 | ecosystem: Engineered > Artificial ecosystem > Soil microcosm > Unclassified...
CGATGTGCGGAAATCAGGTCGCGACGTTTGGTCCAGGCGCCGTGCAGATGGATCCCGTGGCAGAGACGTATCAGGCGATCTGGCATACAAACAACGCGAATCTCGATCCGGCGAATACTTACCGTATCGTAGTGGTCGTGAACGGTCAGACGTTGGGGTTCGCCGATGTTGTGGTGCTCGCGAGCGGCAGCGGAAGAAAGAGCGTCGACCCGACGCAGTTCGTGAGCGTCATCGCGGGAACGACGCTAGCGATCACCTTCCGGCTCGAGACGGCCGGTAATCTGCCCCCGCACGCGGCGTTCACGTTCAACTGCACCGACCTGACGTGCACTTTCGATTCCGGCGGCTCCACCGACGACGTCGGGATTACGAGCCGGACCTGGGATTTTGGGGACGCGACTCCCGGCGATGTCGTCGTTGCGCCACAGCACACGTTCGCATCGGCCGGCACGTATACCGTCACGCTGCACGTCGAAGACGGCGGTGGGCTTTCGGATGCGTCATCTCAACAGGTTGTCGTGACCGCTCCGCCGTTGTCCGGTATGATCGCGGTGAATGCCGGTGGGAGCTTCTCGTGCAGTCTGAGCGCGACCGCTGCTCTGTATTGCTGGGGCGTGTTCCCCAATCCGCCAAATCACACTCTGACGCCGACGATCGAAGTGCCGGGACTGCAGGCTTGGGTCAGGCTCGCGCAGGGCATGGGCTTCGAGTGCGCCTTTGACATAAGCGGCACAGCCGAATGTTGGGGGTCGAACACGTTTGGTCAGCTTGGCAACGGCAACCCTGTCGCGGCGGCGCTTCCACCCCAAAACGTCAACGGCCCGGCGTTCACCAGCATCGCGATCGGCAACGCCCACGCGTGCGGAATCACGTCGGACGGTACCGCGTACTGCTGGGGCTGGAACGGCCACGGCCAGCTCGGTGATGGAACGACAACGAATCGTTCGACGCCCACGGCAGTCCTCGGCGGCTTGCGGTTCAAATCGATCGCCGCCGCGGCTTTTCATTCATGCGGGCTGACGCTCGCCGGCGACGCGTACTGTTGGGGCGACAACGAGGCTGCCCAGCTCGGAAGCCTCACGGGCCCACTGGATGACCCAAGAGCGATAACGACGCCGAAGGCAGTGAGCGGCGGGCTGGTGTTCGCATCGATCGCTACGGGCGGTTCAGCAAGCTGCGGCCTTACGACCGGCGGCGCGGCGTACTGCTGGGGCTCGGCGTTTTTTGGTCAGCTAGGCAATGGCACTTCCGGCACTGGACCTCCTGGCAATACGAACAATCTGTGGTTCGCACCTGTTGCGGTGTCCGGGGGCTTGGTCTTCTCTCAGATCTCAATCGGGGATCAGCACACGTGCGGCCTGATAGCCGACGCCAAAGCCTACTGCTGGGGCACGAATAACCTGGGTCAACTCGGCAACGGAACCACCGTGCCGTCAGTGCTCTCCACTCCGTCGCCGGTCTCGGCGTTGTTCGGCTTCACGCAGATCAGCGCCGGAGTGGGGCACACCTGTGGAATTGCCACTGGAGGCAGTCTCTATTGCTGGGGATCCAACTCGGCGGGCGAGCTTGGCGACGGAACGACCACGAACCGGTCGCTGCCGACACTCGTCACGTTCCCGTGAGGCGCGGAAATCGAAAGCGGTTGCTGAGGGAGTAGAGAGTGGCCCGCGAGGAGTGGTTCCTCGCGGGTCCGGGGGCGGCGAGTTAGAATCCCGCTCGACAACCAACCCGCCCCCTCCGGAGGCCCCATGCCCGCGCTCGCGCGTTCCGCAGCGCTCGCCGCTTTGCTCGCCGTTGGAAGCCAGTTGCTCGCCCAAGGCGCTCCCATAGCGACACAGTTCGACAAGCTCCACTTCCGCTCGATCGGCCCGGCGATCATGTCGGGGCGCATCGCCGATCTCGCCGTGTACGAGAAGAACACGTCGATCTGGTATATCGGCACCGCCCACGGCGGCGTCTGGAAGACGACGAGCAATGGCGCGGTGATGACGCCGATCTTCGAGGACAAGGGCCTGATGTCGATCGGCGACGTCACGGTGTCGCAACAGAACCCCGACGTCCTCTACGTCGGCACCGGCGAGGCGAACAACCGGCAGACGACGTCGTGGGGCAGCGGCGTCTGGAAGACCACCGACGGCGGAAAAACCTTCCAGAACATCGGGCTCAAGGACTCGAAGCACATCGGCCGCATCCTGATCGATCCGACGAACGACAACATCGTTCTGGTCGCGGCGGGCGGATCGATTTTCGGACCGGGCGGGGAGCGAGGCGTCTACAAGACGACCGACGGCGGCGCGACGTGGAAGCGCGTGCTGTTCGTCGACGACGAGACGGGCGCCAGCGATCTCGCGATGTCCTATACCGACCCGAAGACGATCTACGCGTCCACGTATCAGCGCCGCCGCACCGGGTGCTGCGTGAACGGCGGCGGTCCGGGCAGTGGCATCTGGAAGTCGATCGATGGCGGCGACACGTGGACACGCCTCACGAACGGTCTTCCCGCCGGCCCGTTGGGTCGCATCGGAATCGATACCTACCGCAAGAACGGAAACATCGTCTACGCCTCGATCGAGGGACCGAGCGCGGGCCGCGGTGCGGTGAATCCGGAGACGGGTGAGCCCGCAGCTCCGGCGGGTGGACGCGGGGGCGGTGCCGGCGGCGGCGGTGCGGGCGGCGGTTTCGGCGGCGGCGGCGCGGAGAGCGGGCTCTATCGCTCCGACGACGGCGGCGCGACGTGGAAGAAGATGGGCAACACCAATCCGCGCCCGCTCTACTTCAGCCAGGTGCGCGTCGACCCGAACAACGCCGACCGCGTCCTCCAGGGCGGCGTGAAAATGCAGATGACGATCGACGCCGGCAAAACGACGGAAACCAGCGCATCGCTCGCCGCGCACGACGACGTCCACGCCATCTGGTTCGATCCGGCCAATTCGGATCACATCATGATCGGCGACGACGGCGGCGTGAGCGTGTCGTACGACGGCGCCAAGACCTGGAACTTCTTCGCCAACCTGCCGGTCGGCCTGTTCTACCACCTCGGCTACGACATGCAGGTGCCGTTCAACATCTGCGGCGGGATGCAGGACAACTACGATTGGTGCGGGCCAAGCCAGGTGCGGCAGACCACCGGCATCCTCAACCACGACTGGTTCCAGATCCAAGGCGGCGACGGATTCGTCGCGATTCCCGATCGGCGCGACTCGCGGTGGATCTACAGCGAGACGCAGGACGGCAACATCATCCGCCGCAACAAAATCACCGGCGAATCGAAGCAGATCCGGCCGAACGCGCAGAACGTGACTCCCGCGCCGAAGCCGGGCGAGAATTTCCGCTGGGAGTGGGACACGCCGATGATCATCTCGCCCAACGATCCGGGCGCGCTGATCGTCGCCGCGAACCATGTCTTCATCTCCCACGACCGCGGCGATTCGTGGACGATGCTGAGCGGTGACCTCACGACGAACGCGAACCGCGACACCATCGTCACCATGGGGGTTAAGGGCTCTGACATCAAAAATTCGCGCAACGACGGCGTCTCACAATGGCCGGCGATCGTCACGCTCGCCGAGTCGCCGAAGATGAAAGGCGTGTACTACACGGGCAGCGACGACGGTCTCGTGTACGTGTCGCGCGACGGCGGGAAGAGCTGGCAGAACATCACCAAGAATCTCCCGGGCTTCCCGGCGGGCGGCTGGGTGAGCAAGGTCGCGCCGTCGGCGTACGACGCGGGCACCGTCTATGTGACGGTGGACGGTCACCGCGAGAACGACTTCAAGACGTACATCTGGGTCAGCACCGACTTCGGCCAGACGTTCCAATCGATCGCCAACAACCTGTCGGGCGAGAGCGTGAAGACGCTGACCGAAGACCAGAAGAACCGCGACGTGCTCTACATCGGCACGGAGACGGGCATCTTCCTGTCGCTCGACCGCGGCAAGTCGTGGCAGCGCCTCAAGGCAAACTTCCCGAACGTGCGCGTCGACGAGATCACGCTCCATCCGCGCGACAACGCGATGCTCGTCGCGACGCATGGACGCGCGATCTGGGTGCTCGATCACCTCGAGCCGATTCAGGAATACGCGGCGACGCAGGCGGCGAACGCCGACGTAAAGCTGTTCACGGTTCCCACGGCGCTCGAGTGGAAGACGAAAGACGACCGCAACGACGAGTTCTGGGGCCACCAGTATTTCGTCGGCGAGAATCCGCCGAACGAAGCGGTCGTGAACTATTTCGTGAAAAAACCGGTCAACGACCTCAAGCTCCGCGTGACCGACGCGGCGGGGAAGACGGTTAGAGAAGTCTCAATTCCGCCCGCGAAAACACAAACGGGCATTCAGACGGCGTGTTGGGATATGCGCGTCGAGCCGATCGCGGCACCGCCGGCCGACTCGGCCGCAGGCGGCGGTCGTGGAGGACGCGGGGGCGCAGGCGGCGGTGGTGGCCGAGGTGGACGTGGCGGGCCAGCGGTGCCCGGCGTTCCGGCGCCGGTCCCCACCGCGTACACGGCGATGAATCCGTGCGCCGTTCCGGGCGACAGCGCGACGGCCGGACGTGGCGGCGGCGGTGGCGGCTTCGGGGGCGGCGGTGGACTCGGCGGCCCCGGACCATACGTCCTGCCAGGGATGTACACCGTCGCGTTGACGAGCGGTGGCAAGGTCCTCGACTCGAAGTCGCTCAAGATCGGCTTCGACCCCGACGTCCACTTCGCGACGGGCGAACACGAGCACTACAACGTCGTCGTCACCGACCTGCACGAGATGCAGCGGAAAGCGACGGCCGCGGCGACCGCGCTCAACTCGGTCTACGGCCAGCTGGCCGACGTCGGCGCAAAGGTGAAAGACAAGGCCGACATCCCGGCGAACGTGAAGACGCAGTTCGAGACGTTCACCAAGGACATGGACGCGACGCGCAAGAAGTTCGGCGTTCCGTTGAACCAGAACGCCGGCGGTCGCGGCGGCGGCGGCGGTGGTGGGCGTGGTGGCGCGGTCGATCCGGAGAACGTCCTCGCGCGCGAGTCGGGCCTGAAGCAAGCGCTGATGGGCGTGTGGGAGGCTCCCAGCGCGTCGATGGTGCGTCAGTACAACGAGGTGAAGCTCACGCTTCCCAAGGCGGTGTCGGACGCCAACGCTTTGCTCACTCGCGCGGCGTCATTGAGTCAGACGCTCAAGAAGTACGACATCACGCTCAACGTGCCGCCCGCCACGAAATAGTTGTTCGCCGCGTCGGCCACTCTGTCGGGCCGGCTCTGTTGACTGCTTTTTAGCACAGAGGACACGGAGGGCACGGAGGACACAGAGGGGATTCGTCTTTGAGACGGATCCCCTCTTTGTACGAGCCCGGACAATCATTGGGAACAACCTCGGGGCACTTTTTTTTAGCAGTCCTCTGTGTCCTCTATTTCCTCTGTGTCCTCTGTGTCTCAATCTCTTTTGCCGTGGTTCGATGATCCCGAGTCTCACAACATCAGGCTCCCGCCATTGATATCGAGCGCCGCACCGTTGATGTAGCCAGCCATCTCCGACGCCACAAAGCAGATCAACGCCGCGACTTCTTCGGGGCGTCCCAGGCGTTGCACCGGAAAATTTCGCCGCAGTGCCTCGAGTCGCTCATCCGTTGCGTTCGCGCGCGCGAGATCCGTGTCGAACAGCCCCGGACAGATCGCGTTCACGGTGATGCCGAGCGGGCCGAGCTCGCGCGCGGCGTGTCGCGTGAGTCCGATCAAACCGGCCTTCGATGCGGTGTAGTGCGCGCCGGCCAGTGTGCTCACGCTTCGGCCCGCGGTCGACGACACATTGATGATCCGACCATACTTCTGCGCCGTCATCGCGGGAAGCGCCGATTGAAGGCAGAAGAACGCGGCCGTGAGGTTGACGTCGAGCGTCTCGCGCCATTCGCGATCGACGATCTCGGGAATCTTCGTGGAGTACGCGACCGCGGCATTGTTCACGAGAATATCGAGCCGTCCGAAATGATCGGTCGTGCGTCGCACGATGGCGCCCGCTTGAGCGGCGTCGCTCAGGTCGCCGGCGACGCCGAACGTGCCGTCGCCTAGCTCGCGCGCCACCGCCTCGGCGCGGTCGGCCGTTCGCACGTTGACGGCGACCGACGCGCCGCGGGCGAGAAACTCTTGGGCAGTCGCGCGTCCGAGTCCGCGAGCCGCGCCGGTGACGAGAACGACGCGTCCCGCGAACTCGTCGCTCACTTGTTCCGCGCCGCCCGGTCGATGGCTTCCTGTCGCGCGAGCGCGACCGACCAATCGATGCTCGGCGCCACTTCCGCGTCTTCCAACTCGAGACTGGCGCGCGCGCGCTCGACGACGGGTGCGCCCAGTTCGGGGGGCAGGCTCAAGCCAAAGGCCAATTCGGCGTGACGGCAGATGCGTTCCTCGCGCGCGATGTCGCGAGACTCCTCACGGACGCCGCAGTTGTGAACGCGCGCGTGCATCCCCTCGTGAATGATCGACGACGCAACCGGCGCCGCGGTGATGTCGCGCCGTGCGAGGAAGGTCAGTTCCGTCATGCAAGCGCGCGAGTCGGGGAAATACGCCCCGCGACAGGGATATCGGGTCACGAGAAAACCGGCGAGATCGCGTCGCAAGTGCGCCATCCGCCATGGCTGCACGCGCTCGATCAGCTCCAACGCCTCGCCGAGTCGCGCCAGCACATCGCTCGTCGCGATATCAGGGCGCGAGTTCTCGACGATCACCTCGAATCCGCGAACCTCATGCAGTTCTCGCAGGTCCGACTCCTCCGGCTGCCCCTCGCCCCCCAACGCCGCCCGCAATCGCGAAAGAAATCCCATCGTCTCTCCATGGCGAGTCGCCGAGCCGCCGAGTCGCCGAGCCGCCCGCCTACTTCACAAATCGGAGCGCCACCGAATCGATGCAGTAGCGCAGGCCGGTCGGTTTCGGACCGTCGTTGAACAAATCACCGAGGTGCGCGTCGCAGCGGCGGCAGGTGACTTCACTTTCCGTGTAGCCGCTGCTCGGCTTTCCGTGTTTCACGTTCTCCTCGGCGATCGGCTCCCAGAAGCTCGGCCAGCCGGTACCGGAATCGAACTTGGCCTTCGAGTTGAACAGCGCCGTGTCGCAGCAGATGCACCGGAAGATGCCTTTGTCGTGCAGATCCCAGTACGCCCCGGTGAACGGCCGCTCCGTGCCGCGTTCGCGCGCGATCGCGAACGCGAGCGGCGACAGTTGCTTCCGCCATTCGCCCTCGGACTTCACCACCTTCGGTACACGCACGGTGCCGCGGCGTTCGCCGTTGTCGGCGAAGTCGACGATCGTGACGTCTTCGTTCGAGCAGGACGGGCGCCAAAGGGTCGCCACGGCCAGCGCGCCGAGAAAATCACGCCGTTCCATATGCACCTCCCCCTCGTTCGGTGTCATGCCCAGCGTTCGTCGGCTGTCGGACCATACACTGACGGCACCGGGATATCGAGCAGGCGCAAGTACACGGTAAGCTGACCGCGGTGATGCACCAGATGATTGATGTTCTGCCGAACTACGGCGCCGCGCGGCAGTGTCATCAGCGTCTTGTCGCCCATCGTCAGCGCCCAGGGCTGATGCATTTGCTCGTCGGTCACATTCGCCAGCGCGTCACGCGCCTCGCGGACGTTGCGGTCGAAGTCCTCGAGCAGTGCGGCGGTCGTCTCATAGCTGTACGGCGTGGCTTGCGAGAGATCGAGCTTCGGGTGATTCACCGTGAGCGGGATCCAACCCGGCATGCGGGCGACGAGTTGCGCGAGGTGTCCGACCGAAAAGGACTTCTCGTGCGGCTTCCACGTGCCCTTGTCGCTCGGAATTCGCTCGAGCACTCGCCGCGTCGTCACCATCTCCTGGTCAAACTCGGCGATCATCGACTGGCCAATCGACATCGGTTCTTCCTCCGGTCGCGGGGTGCGTAGCCTTGGGTCCTAAAGCTCGCCGGATTGGGCGGGGCGGCTCAAGCCGGACCGTCCCACCTGAGGGACGAACGGGCACGTTCCGGCCGCCGCTTGCGAGCCGCCGGGTCCGGTCACATGATCAAGCCGGGTCGCGGAAGCCAGACAGCGGCTCAACCCACAACCGATTGGCGGCAGCATGACACCGTCGGCGTCCACCCGATCCGAGGTGAACATGGAGCGCATCCCCTCGTCCCGCGTTGTTCTTCTTCTCACTGCGGTCGTCGCACTCGTGCTGTTACGTGTGCCGGTCGCCTTCGCCCAAGGCGCGACGCTGACCGGACGAGTCACGTCAGAATCGGGCCAAGCGATCGAGAACGGAAACGCGTTCATCACCGAGATGAACATCTCGGTGGCCACGAACGCGCAGGGACGTTACAACATCGTCATCCCCGCCGAGCGCATTCGCGGCCAAACGGTCGTGCTGCGCGTGCGCGCGATTGGTCACCTGGCGCAGACGAAGGAGGTGGTTCTTCGCCAGGGCGCGCAAACCATCGACTTCGAGCTGAGGCGCGATATCAATCGGCTTCAGGAAGTCGTCGTCACGGGTGTCACGGGAGCGACCGAGCAAAAGAAGACGACGTTCGCCGTCACGCAGCTCAACTCCGAGCAAGACCTACAGGTCAAGCAGTCGAACGCGCTCGCGTCGATCGAGGCGAAAGTGCCCGGCGCGACGGTGGTTGGCGCGAACGGGCGCCCGGGAACGGCGCCGTCGATCGTGCTGCGCGGCGCGCACTCGATCAACGCGGCGAACCGCGATCAGGGTCCGCTCATCATCGTCGACGGCATCCTGCTCAACGGCAACAGCACCGACATCAATCCCGAAGACATCGAGAGCATCGAGGTCGTGAAGGGAGCGGCGGGCGCATCGATCTACGGCTCGCGCGCCCAGAACGGCGTCATCTCCATCAAGACCAAGCGCTCCTCCGACGCGTCGGCGGGGCTTCGCATCGAAGCGCGCCAGGAGACCGGTACCGACGACATCCAGGGGTCGTATCCGTTCCCGACGCGGACCATCCTGCTGATGGACGAAACCGGGACGCGCTACTGCGTGAAGAGCTCCGGCTTCCCGTCGTGCTCGCGCACGCTCGACTGGGACACCGAAGCGCTCCGCATCAACGACGTCCAGACGGCGAACACGTTGAACTCGAATGCGCTCGAGCGTGACTACGGTTTGAGCAGCAATCCGTCGAAGACGGAGCTCAAGGGATTGTTCGAGGTCGGGCAGTTCGCGAAGTGGTACAACCCCATCGATCGCATCAAGACCAATCAGCCGCACGTGCAGTCGACCGTGGATCTCACGGGCCGAAACGGCGCGACCGGCTACTACATGAGCTTCACCAACTTCATTCAGCAGGGACCGGTCAAGAACCTGAACGGCTACGGGCGACAGAACGCCCGCGCGAACATCGACCAGACGGTCGGCACGAATCTGAATGCCTCACTCCAGATGGGCTTCACGCGCAGCCAACAGTATCCGGACAACTTCGGCTGGTTCGGCCTGACGCGAAATCACGCCGCGGCGAACCTGCTCGGTACGGACTCGCAGGGCCGCATTTATTATCGACCGGACATTACCTCAGTGACCGGTACGCAGACGACGAACAACAACCCCCTCTACTTCGCCAAGGCGACCGACGGGCGCACCGATGCCGATCGTTTCCTCGGATCGTTCGACACGAAATACACGGCGATGGATTGGTTGGCCTTCGAGGGAATGGCGGCGATCGACGACCGTCGCAGCAACACGTGGTCGCTGCGGGACGTTGGTTTCCGGTCGATCACGCCCGGCGACGCGGCGAGCCTCGGCTCGATGTCGGCGCGCGAGAACAACGGCGTTTCGTACAACCTGATGCTCAGCTCTTCGATCAATAAGGACATCGGCAAGGATCTCACGACTCGCTTCGACTTCCGCTACACCTACGAAGATCAGGAAGCCAACAGCGTTTCGGGGTCGGGAAACACGCTGACCCTCGGCGGCCTCGCGGACTTGAGTAACGCGACGACCTCCTTGAACCCCGGCTACTCGCGAACGACCCAGCGGTCGAACGCGGTATCGGTTGCTTCGGGCCTCGGGTTCAAAGATCGCTATTTCTTCGACGGATCACTGCGCAAGGACGGCAGCTCGCTCTTCGGCGAAGACCAGCGGTACCACAACTACTATCGCGCGTCGGTTGCCTGGCTGCTCAGCGACGAGCCGTGGTTCCCCGCTACGAAGATCTTCGATCAGTTCAAGCTACGGTCGGCGGTCGGCACCGCCGGCGCGCGCCCCAGCTTCAGCGCGCAATACGAAGTGTTGACGATCGGCACCGGCGGCTCGATCACCGCCAACACGCTCGGCAACAAGGATCTTCGCCCGGAGAATACGCTCGAGACCGAGTACGGGATCGACGCGGAGCTGTTCCACAAGTACGGGCTGAACATCACCTACGCGCGCGATATCACGACCGACGAACTGCTCCTCGTTCCGGCGTCCGTGTCGTCGGGCTTCTCGAACCAGTGGCGCAACGCCGGCACGATGGACGGACGCACCTGGGAAGTGTCGCTGAACATCCCGGTCTACACGAGAAAGAGCCTCGCCTGGACGAGCCGCCTCAACTGGGACCAGAACCGCGCCTACATCACGCGGCTCGATGTGCCCGAATACAACAACTCTAACGCCCGTTTCGCGGTCGGCGAGCGGTACGGCAACGTCTGGGGCCACAAGTTCGTCACCAGCTGCTCCGAGCTCCCCGGCGACTTCCAGTCGCGTTGTGGGACGGGCAAGGAATGGCAGCCGAACGACGAAGGCTTCATCGTCTGGGTCGGGCAGGGCAACAATTATCAGGACGGCATTGCGAAGAACCTGTGGCAGTCGATGACCGGCGGATGCGTGGTGAAGGGCGTCGTCCGCGGCGACATCCAGGGGATCAAGAACTGCGTCGCGGCCGGCGGCACGGTCAATACCCCGTGGGGCCAGCGCCAGGTGCACTGGGGCATGCTGACCGCGGTTCGCGACTCGAACGGCTCGGAGATCAACCAGATGCTCGGCAATGCGATGCCGGCCTGGAAGATCGGCTGGTCGCACAATCTCCAGTACAAGCGCCTCAACGCGTACGTCCTTCTCGACAAGACGTTCGGCAATCACATCTACAACACCGATCGTCACTGGTCGTGGGGCGACTTCATGACCAACGACATCCAGCAGAACGGCAAGTCGGTCGAGACGGCGAAGCCGATCGGCTATTACTGGCGCTCCGCCGCGCCCGAAGCGTCGACGGGCGTGGGCGGCTACTACGATCAGCTTGGCCCGAACAACATCTCGTACGAGGACGGCTCGTTCGTGAAGATTCGCGAGTTCTCCTTCTCATACAACGTCGGCCACATCCCGCATCTCATCGGTAACTGGAGCCTGACGGCGGTCGGCCGGAATCTGTACACCTGGACGAAGTACACGGGTTGGGACCCGGACACCGACGCGGCCGGGGGAGGGAGTACAAACCAAGTTCAGTCGGGCGCGCTGCTCGGACAACAGTCATCGAGCTATCCGCCGATCCGCAACTTCACGATGACCCTCTCCTCCAAGTTCTAATCCCACGTCGGTGGCGCCGCGCGCGCGACGCCACGCTCGAGAATCCAGGAGAAATGATGAAGGCGATTCATCTTACTACAGCGGCGGCGCTGCTCGTCCTCGGAGCCACGGCGTGCGATCAGCGCCTCCCGGTGGAAGATCTGAGCGATCCCGACATCTCTCGCGTGTTCGCGACGGGTCAGTCGATCGAATCCACCATCGGCGCCGGGTATCAGACGGTGCACAACGCGATGGCGAACACCAACGACGAGCCGGGCGTGGAGGTCTGGGGCCTGGAGAGCTACTCGTCGTTGAACAACTTCAATCTCGGAACCCGCTCGGCGATCCCGCGGCTGCCGATCAACAACGTCATCAACGCGCCATCGATCTTCGGCGAGTTCACCGCCCTGTCGAAGGAAGCGCGACTCGTCATCAACGCGATGAACGCGCTCAGCGACCTCATAAAGTCGGGAAAGACGATCGGCACTCCGGCGAAAGATCTTCGCGCCCGCTCGTTCGGTATGTTCGTTGCCGGAACGTCTCTCGGCTGGCTCGCGATCATGTACGATTCCGCGGGAATCGTCCGCCCGGGTATGCCCTCGGATGAGGTTCCTCCGCTCAGTGGCGCGCAGGATGTGATGAAGGCAGCGCTCGCGCTGCTCGACAGCGCGCTGGCGATCGCGAGCAACCCGGCTGCGGCGAGCGCGTTTCCGCTCGAGGCGGCGTGGATGAGCAACGCCACCGGCCTCTCACTCGATCAGTATCAGCGTCTCATCCGTTCGTACCGCGCGCGTTTCCGCGCGGGCGTCTCGCGCACCCCGGCACAGGCCGCGCAGGTCGAATGGGCGAAGGTGATCGCCGACGCCGAGAGCGGAATCAACTTCAATCTCATGGTGAACACCGGCAGCTCCACCGGGTGGAGCGTCGGCTACGAGGTCACCCGCTATCAGGACCCGACCTGGAGCGAGATGACGATGATGTACATGGGCATGGCCGACGTGTCGGGCGGATACGCGAACTTCATCGCGCAGGACTACAGCCACAAGAACGGCTGGTTCCTCGTCGTTACGCCGGACCAACGGTGGCCGCAAGGGACGACCCGCGCCGCGCAGAACACCGCGTCCGTGCAGCCGACGTCCGTGACGTCCAAGCCGTACATCTCGAACCGCCTGGTCACGAACGACGTCGTCGGAGACGGTTGGGGCGTTTCGTTCTACGATTACTTCCGCTGGCGATACATCAAGGTGAACAGCAACAGCGGCCCATTCCCGGAATTCCTCAAGGCCGAAAACGACCTCCTCGCGGCCGAAGGTTACCTGCGGACCGGGAACATCGCGGCCGCCGCCGCGAAGATTGATCTGTCGCGCGTGGGCATCGGCGGACTGCCGGCGCTCTCCGGCGTCATCACGTCGGCGACGCAGGCCGTTCCGGGCGGTGCCAGCTGTGTTCCGCAGGTTCCCACCGGAACGGGCACCGTGGCGTGCGGCAACATTTTCGAGGCGATGAAATACGAAAAGCGCATCGAGAACACCTATGCCAGTTTCGGCCGCTTCTGGATCGACAGCCGCGGTTGGGGCGATCTCGTCGAGGGCACGCCGCTCGAGTTCCCGGTTCCGTATCAAGAGATGCAAACGAGGCAGCAGCCGTTCTATCTCCTCGGCCCCGGCTTTGGAAGCGCGGCGGCGAAAGGGGCCTACGGCTTCTGAGTGGCGCAATGAGGATTCGTCGTTCGGCCGTCGTCTGTGTGACCGTCGCCCTCATCGGAGCGGGCACGCAGGGATGCTACGAATACGTGTCGGTGGAAAGTCCATCGGCGCCGGTTGGAGCGCAGGTCGAGCTCAAGATCTCGGATCCGGGGCGCGTCGGTCTCATGCCCCGCTTCGGACCCGGGCTCGACCTCATCGAAGGGCGGCTTGTCGCGGAGGGCGATAGCGAGCTGACGCTCAGGGTCGCGAGCGTGACGAATCTCGACGGTGAGCACATGCGCTGGAGTGGGGAATCGGTCAATCTCAATCGCGGCTTCGTTCGATCGGTGAAGAGCAGGAGGTTGTCGCCCGTCCGCACGGCGGTCCTCGCGGCGGCGGCAGGAGCGGTCCTCTACGTGACGGCTGTGAAGGGATTGGTCGGTAGCGGCAAAGATCCTCCGGATACGCCCGACCCGGCGAATCCGCCGCTCAGCAGACGGATTCCGGTCGGCTTCAGGATTCACGTCGTTCCATGACTGTCGGGCGAAACACAATCTCGGTTGCGGAGGCTTCGCAGAAATGAGAGCACTCAGGATCTGGCTGGCGTTCGCGTGCACCACGGCGCTCGCCGCTTGTTCGGGGGACGCGAGCAAAGTCTTCCTCCCGGATGTCGGCAATCCCGCCTACGTCCGATTCGTCAACGCGATCCCGGATTCGGGCAGTCAGGATTGGCGGTTTGTCGACCAGGTCGATGGCTCGCCGACGACGCTCAATCTCTCGTTCCGCGGGGTCTTTCCGGGGGCGAGCTATCAGCCGGCGGCCTCGGGGACGCGGCACTTGAAAGTCTTCCAATCGGCGCTCGACCAGACGTTCGCCGACCCGACGCTCGCCAGTCCGGCGATCGTTTCGACGGTCTTCGTCGACAGCACGTTCACGCTGACGGCCGGCACGCACTACACGATTGTCGCGGTCGGGAGCCTTCGCTCGAAGACGGCGAAGTTCCTGATTTTGACCGACAACTACGCCGATCCAGGCTCCAACATCGCTCTTCGGGCGGTGAACCTGAATGTCGCGCCGTCGCTCGACGTCTACGCATCGGCGACCGGCGGGTCGTCGGCGCTCCCGACATCACCCTTGGTTTCGGGCCTCGCCGCGTTGACTGCGTCGGCGTGGAACAGCGCCGCGCCGGGCCCGCTCGCGCTTCGCGCAAATGCGGCGGGGTCGAAGACGCTTCCCGCGATGGTGGATGTTACCGCGCCGGCGGGGGTGGCAGCCGACAGGACCCTCAACCTGACGGCAGTCGGCGGCAGTACGATCGCCGGCAGTGCCTTTACGGCGTTCATCTTCCCGGCGGCGGTGACCGGCAGTCTCGCCGCCAACGTCATCGCGGCGACGTGTCCCACTCGCTGCACGACGGCGGGCATCGTCTTCGCCGTCGACAAGTATCCGCCGAGCGGCTTCTGAGACGGCTACAGTCGAAACAACAAAGCCACCGAGCAATCGGTGGCTTTGTTGTTGTGGGCCCTAGCGATTGAGCTGGGCCGTCACGAGCTGGGCGAGCCGCGTCTCGATGAGGCCCGTCGACGTGCACCGGACATATTCCGACGAGAGGGTGATCGGCCGTCCCTGCGCCTCGACGGATGTCGACAGCTGGGAAAACCCGTCGACCGTCGGCTGCAATCGCGCGGCGACAGCGAGGACGATCTCGTATCCGTCCGCGGCGTTCGCCGACTGCGTGTTTCCGCAGTTGATGTACTTGCTCACCGAGACGTCGCCCAGCCGCCGCCGGACGCGCAGCGACGAATTCTCCATGGTATGCGTCGCGGGATCGATCGACGAGACCGGGATGGCGAGCGAGTCGAATGCGGCCTTCAACACGTTCCACACGCGTTCGACGGGGAAGCCGATCCGCATGACGGTCGGTCCCGAAGTCGGGTGCGTGTCGACCGTCATCGTCCCTCCGCCCACGCTCCCCGAGACCCGGACCGTCTCGAGCGGAGTCGCGGGCGACGGCGCGGTGCTACCCGTCGACGCGGGGGCTGCGCAACCAGCGAGCGCCGCGAAGGAGATCACCGTCAAGCGACGCATGCAACACCTTCCGGAGTGGGTGATAGGGACGATACGAATCGACCAAAGGCCTGTCCAGCGTCGTCGGTCTCGGCTGTCTTGACGCCCGGCCCGGGACTACCCCAATTGGAGGCGTGCGTGCCTTGCTCGCGACCCTCGTCGCGGCGACGACCGTCGCCGGCCAGACTGGACGACGCGTCGTTCGCGGCGTGGTCCTCGACTCACGCGATCAGCCGGTGGCGGCGGCGACGATCTCGCTCGCCGGCGGCCCGAAAGTCACGAGCGACGACTCCGGCAAATTCCAATTAGAGATTACTAAGCAGGACCGCGTCGTGTTCGAGGTGCGCCGCGTCGGATACATGCCGTCGCGGTTCGACCTTGCCGCCGGGGGCGACACGACGGTTTCCGTCCTGCTGCTTCCCGCCGCGCAGCAGCTCTCGACGGTCGACGTCAACGCGCCCGCTTCGAGGCCGGCTGGACTCGCCGGCTTCGAAGAGCGCATGCGCGCGCGGCAAAAATCCGCTGCCGCCGCCTACTTCCTCACGACGAAGGACATCGAGGCGAAGACGCCTACCCGCACGACGCAGGTCGTCGAGAACGTCCCCTCGCTCTTCGTCCGTCGCGTTTCCGGCGACAAATACGCGATCTACGGGCGATCGGCGAACGGTGGTGACTGTCTCGCGACGGTCTGGGTCGACGGCATCCGTGTCGCCGGCGCCGCGGAGCAGGTGGTCGACCGGCGCACGCGGCGCGTTGTGATGGGAGCCGAGCTTCCCGACGTCGACCTGCATGTCACGCCGAGCGAGCTCGCCGGCGTCGAAGTGTACGCACGCGGGATGTTGGCGCCGGCTCAATTCATCCCGTCGAGCGACCCCAATGCGATCCGATGTGCGATTGTCGTGTTTTGGACGAAGCACGATCGGTGAACGCACCGCACTGCCCCACCGGCACGACACACCTGTGTCCGGGAAGCAGGACAGCGACGACGGCGCACCATTGGGTCAAACTCGTCCAAAGTGTAAACGATCCAATCAGTTACCTCTGAGTCGACGCTGTTGGCAGTAGCGATGCACTGGGGAGCGCCATCCGCGACGGGCCGGGATCACCGGCCCGTCCGGACCACCTCAACTGAGGAGCCCCCGTGTTCCGATCCATTCTCCGAGTGGCCTGCGCGCCCGCGTCGCTCCTGGCCATCCTGTCGACGAGCGCCGCCGCACAATCCGATTTTCTGATCAGCCCCTTCATCGCGTTCAACAACAGCGGCGCGGCGACCCGTTTTGCCGGGCTCGCGCTGACACTGGGCGCCGGCTCCGGTCTTTCGATTCGTGGCAGCGGTCATCTCGCGCTCAACGGCGCGACGCCGTCGATCGTGGGCAATGGCACCGATCGTCCATGGGCCGCGGACGCTGATGCCGTCATGTCGTTCGGCGGACATTCATTCAGCGGATCGCGCTCCTTCGCGCCCTTCCTGTTCGCCGGTATCGGAACATCGGGAGCGAGCACGGAGAACTACGAGTCGAGACGCTCCAACTGGAGCTACGGCGCCGGCGCGAACCTTCCACTCGCCGGTTCAATCGATCTGTTCGGTGAGTCGCGGTGGCGAATGTCGGAGTTCGTGCTCCCGACCGCGGCTGATTCTCCATCGCCGACGACGGAATTCCGGGTGGGGCTCACGTTTCATGTGGGTGGGGCGCGCTGAGCGCACCTCGCGCCGGCCGCTTAGCAGGGCCAGTGAACGCGGTCAAGCAGAGCCGGCCCGATAGAGAGCCGGCTCCAGAATCAGCCGTTGTGTGCCACGATGTAATTCTTCGTGATCTTCGCGATCGAGGTCGTTCCGGCCTGCTTCATCACCGTCACGAGCTCCCGCCGCAGCAACGCCAACACCGTCTCGACGCCCTCTTGCCCGAACGCGGCCAGCCCCCAGATGTACGGCCGGCCAATACCGATCGCCGTCGCGCCGAGGGCGTGGGCCTTGAAGATGTCGGTGCCACGACGAAAGCCACCGTCGCAGATCACGACGCCGCGGCCGCGTACTCCGGCGACGACCTCGGGCAAGCTCGTGATCGTCGCGCGGCCGCTGTTCTCGGCGCGGCCGCCATGGTTCGAGACGAACACACCGCTCACACCGTTCTCCATCGCCAGCTCGGCGTCCTCGCGCGTCACGATGCCCTTGATGAAGACCTTCATCGACGTCGAGTCGCGAAGACGCTTCACGAAATCCCAGGTCATCGGCACGACGTCGCGAGCGCCGTTGCTCGCGACGATGCCGGCGACCATCGGCTTTCGACGCGTGTCCTGGGGCATCCCGCCGCCTTCGATGCCCGGGCGCGGGCGGCCGCCGGCGTGGCAGTTCTCGCAGTTGCGCGTGTCGACCGTTTGCGCGCGAAGCATCGTTTCGCGATTGCTCCCGCCAATCAAATCGACGGTGAACACGACGGCCGGCGCTCCCGCGGTTTCGGCACGCTTCACCATCTGCTTCGTTTCGTTCCAGTCGGTGCGGCCGTAAAGCTGGAACCAGACCGGTGCCCCGCGTGCCGCGATCACATCTTCGATCGAGCTCGTCGCGACGGTCGAAAGCACCTGAAGGTGACCGCGCGCTTTTGCCGCGCGCGCGACGGCGATCTCGCCTTCGGGATGAAACGCGCGTTGACTCCCGATCGGGTTGATGACGATCGGTGTCTCCCAGGTCGTGCCGATCATCTTCACCGACGTGTCGATGCGCGTGACATCGACGAGCCGGCGAGGATGCAGATCCCAGCGCGCGAAGCCTTCGCGGTTCGCGCGAATGGTCTCGTCATCGTCCGTCCCGGTCGCGAGGTACCCCCAGTGCGCCGGCGGCAGCTTCTTGCGCGCTACCGGCTCGAAGTCGAACACGTCGAGCGCCTCGCTC
>Ga0310812_10000360_pt1 | contig 18108 bp, 15 predicted proteins | sample NN3metagenome_FD_205747 | JGI IMG/M metagenome (GOLD analysis project Ga0310812, IMG submission 205747) | Soil microbial communities from experimental microcosm in Duke University, North Carolina, United States - NN3 | ecosystem: Engineered > Artificial ecosystem > Soil microcosm > Unclassified...
TACTTCTCTGATGACGGCGGCAAGGCGTTCACGGAGCTGTTCAGCAACGTCCACGGCGAGGACCACGCGCTGTGGGTGGATCCGGAGAATGGCAATCATCTCATCATCGGCGGCGACGGCGGCGTGTCGATCTCGTGGGACCGGGGCAAGACGTGGGATTTCCGGCGCAACATGCCGATCGGCCAGTTCTATGAAGTGGACGTGGACAACAGTGTGCCGTTTCGCATCTGCGGCGGCCTCCAGGATAACGGCGTCTGGTGCGTGCCGAGCGCGGTACGGAACCGCAACGGCATCGCCGACCGCGACGCGTGGAATATCGGCGGCGGCGACGGCTTTCATGCGCACTTCGATCCGGCCAACAACGCGATGGTCCTCCAGTCGTCGCAGAACGGCAACGCGGCGTGGGTGAACATCGAGACGCTCGAGCGCCAAGGCGTGCGGCCGGGGACGGGGGAACGTCCGCCGGTGCCGCCGGCCGCGGGTCGCGAGGTCTATCGGTGGAATTGGGACACACCGTTCACCGTGTCGCACTTCAATCCGAAGACCTGGTTCATGGGCGCGCAGTTCCTCTTCCGTAGCGACGATCGAGGGTCGAGCTGGCGCAAGATCAGCGACGACCTCACCCTCAATATCGAACGCGACACGCTCAAGATGATGGGAAAGGTCGTCGGATCGGATGCGTTGTCGCGGCACGACGGGCAGTCGAACTACGGCTCGATCACTTCGATCGGGGAGTCGCCTGTCGACTCGTCGCTGATCTACACCGGCAGCGACGACGGACAAATCTTCGTCACCCGGAACGGCGGCCGTACGTGGACGAACATCACCGGCCGAATCGGCGGGTTGCCGCCGCGCACGTACGTGAGCACGGTGCTGCCGTCGCGTCACAAGGCGTCGCGCGTGTATGCGACCTTCGACGGCCACTACAACGACGACTACAAACCGTATGTGTTCGTGAGCGAGGACTACGGCACGTCCTGGAAACCGCTCGTCGCCGGACTACCCGAGACGTCGATCAACCGTATTCGCGAGCATCCGAGGAACCCGCGCGTGCTGATCCTCGCGCACGAGCGCGGTGTGCACGTGTCGAACGACGGCGGCGCGACCTGGCTGCCGCTGACGACGAACATGCCGACCGTCGCCACGGACGACGCGATCTTTCAGGAGCGCGACAACGCGCTCGTCGTCGGCACGCATGGCCGGGGCATCTGGGTGCTCGACGACGTCGCCCCCCTCGAGACCCTGACGAGCGATGCACTGGCCGCCGACGCGACACTGCTGCCGATCAACCGCGCGCGGCTCATGAGTACCTTCTCGCCACAGGCCTGGTACGGCCACGGCGAGTTCTTCGCGCCCAATCCCGACTGGAACGCGGTCATTCAATACAACCTGCGCGAAGCAGCGAGCGGTCCGGCGGAAATCACGGTGACAGACCCGGCCGGCAAGGTTTTGAGATCTCTCAAAGGCCCCGTGGCGAAAGGCGTGAATCGCGTCGTCTGGGACCTTCGGCTCGCGCCACCGGTTGATTCGACAAACGTGCCGACGGGTGGTGGCCGTGGCGGCGGTGGCGGTGGTGGGCGCGGTGGCCCGCCGGCGGCGACCCCGGTCGGCTTCGGCGCTGGCGCTGCAGGCGAGGGCGGCGGCGGCGGCGGCGGCGGCGGCGGCGGCGGACGGGGAAGCGTCGTGGGGCCACTCGTCATGCCGGGCACTTACGCCGTGCGCGTGACCGTTCCCGGCGTCAAAACGCCGCTATCGCGAACCGTTGTCGTCGACGCCGATCCGTTGCCGAGGTTCACCGTCGCCGATCGGACCACTCGGCAAGCGGTGCTCATCTCCATCTACGAATGGACGAAAGCACTCGGCGAGGCGCGTCTCGCCGCGCGGGCGCTCGTAGCGCAGCGCGACTCGATCAAGGCAGACCTCGTTGCTCGGGGTAAACCCGACGCGGCGACGCTGGCCGACTCACTCAACGCACGCGTTGGCCGAGTGGCCGCGGGCATTCATCGCCGTAAACAATCAGCGCGCGCCAATCGAAGGTTGGAGTGGCGTGCCAACTGTCGACCAACGCAAAGCCCTCGGCTACGCGATCGAGGATTCACGAAAAGCGATCGCCGATCTGAACAAACTCGTGACGGCGGACATCCCTTCCGCTTACGCGGGGTCCTGGCCGCGCAAGGTCAATCCGGTGAAAACCCCAATCTCCGCAGGGGGAATCAAAGACATGAAGTGATACCTGTCGCCGTCCAGGTCCTGGCTGCCAGCGATTCCCCGACAGACAGTAGGCGAAATTAGGGTTTCATTCTTTTGCAATCCGACAAACCTTTTCTCGCCGTTTCGGATCTTGTAGTCCGCACAGTCTGTCCTGCCGCTGTCTGTCTCACCGCGCGATCTCACCTCCGCGCGATTGCACCACCACTAGAACAGCGATCAGCGTGGATCAGGACCTGGTATCACGCAAGCCCAGCACGGGCGTCGGCGACTACGCCCCGCCGGCCGAAGGCGCAGCCGGGCCACTCCCCCGGCGCGGATTCATGCGGGCGATTAGCGCCGCCGGAGCGACCGTGCTCGCCGCGCTTGTCGGTGTTCCGGTCATCGGCGCGTTCATCTCTCCGGCGCTCGAGAAGAAGAAGTCGGAAAACTGGATCAAGGTCGCCGACGACACGGCGCTCCTCGACATCGGCGTGCCGATTCGCGTCGACCTCGTTCAGACACAGGATGACGCCTGGGTCGAAAGCCGTGGGCTGATCAGCGTGTGGTTGTACACCGAGGACGGCGACGTCTTCAAGGCTTACAGCGGACGCTGCACGCATCTTGGCTGCGGCTACACCCTCGCCGCCGACAAGAAGACCTTCGCTTGCCCGTGCCATCGCGGGCAGTTCGACATCAAGACCGGCGCAGTCCTCGCCGGCCCGCCTCCGCGTCCACTCGATGAGCTGAAGGTTCGGGTCAAGGACGCGACGGTGTACGTCGAGTACAAGGATTTCCGCCTGGGCATCCCCGAACGGGTCGAGGCCTAGCATGAGCGCCCTCGGCCGGTGGATCGACGAACGCATCGACATCGCCGGCGTCAAACGCGGCTTGCTCGATCGCAAGATGCCGGGCGGGCTCACGTGGTGGCACACCCTGGGAAGCGCGACGCTCACGGTGTTCATGGTGCAGGTGATCACCGGCATCGTGCTCGCGATGTACTACTCGCCGTCGCCCGACCACGCCTACGACAGCATTCGCTATCTCGAACGGACGGTGGTGAGCGGCGCGACGTTGCGCGGTATTCACCACTGGGGCGCGTCGGCGATGGTCGTTCTCGTCGCCGCGCACATGATCCGCGTCTTCAGCATGGGCGCGTACAAGTATCCGCGCGAGATCAACTGGCTGTTGGGCGTCGGACTCCTCTTTATCGTCCTCGGCTTCAGCTTCACGGGCTACTTGCTGCCGTGGGACCAGAAGGCGTATTGGGCGACGCAAGTCGGAACGAACATCGCCGGAACGACGCCGATCGTCGGACCGGCGATGGTGAAGCTCCTCCGCGGCGGCGCGCAACTCGGCGCCGCGACACTGGCGCGCTTCTTCGCGCTGCACGTGCTGCTGCTGCCGATGCTGCTCGTGATTATCGTGCTGCTTCATTTGACGCTGGTCATTCGCCAGGGCATCGCGCCTCGCACCGCGGTGCTGGAGGACGAGGCCCCGCGGCGGACCACCGATCCGGCGTACGCCGGCTATTACAAGTCGCGTTATGCGCGGTCGAAGGGCGCGGGCGTCCCGTTCTGGCCGAACATCCTGTATAAGGATGTCGTCGTCGGCCTCGTCGTCGTGGCGGTCTTGGTCGTGCTCGCGCGAACTGTCGGCGCCGGACTCGAATCTCCGGCCGACCCCAGCGACACCTCTTACGTGCCGCGACCTGAATGGTACTTCTTGCCCTTCTTCCAGCTTCTCAAGCTCGTCCCTGGTTCATGGGAGAGCGCGGTCGCGGTCGGATTGCCGGCGGTGATCGTCATGGTATTGTTGCTGTTGCCGTTCTTCGATCGGCGCAGCGTACGCTCGCTTGTCCACCGCCCCGCCGCGGCGATCTCGATGAGCGTCGTGCTCGCCGGATCCGGCTTGCTCATCGGCGCGGCGGTTCGTGAGGAGCCAAAGACGGCGGTTGCTCCGCAAATCGGTCGTCCGCTCACGTCAGCCGAGCGAGCCGGGAAGGCAATCTTCAAGCGGCAACAGTGTGGAAGCTGTCACGCCATCGCCGGCGAGAAGCCGCCCGAGAAGAAAGAGGATACGCCGGATGCCCCGGAGCTCACCGAAGTCGGGCTGAAACACTCCGGGGCGTGGATGCACAGCTTCATCGAAGATCCCGCGCGCTTTCACAGCGAATCGAAGATGCCCGCGTTCGGCCCACCGACGCTGACGCACCAGGAGATCGAGGAAGTCACGCGCTACCTGATGACGCTGCGCGGCACTCGCGGCGCCAAACCCGAGTTCGTCGACACGTTCCCCGAGCCGGTCAAACCACGAGAGAAACCATGACCATCCGTCCTCTACTCGTTGCTGTCCTTGTCCTTTCGACCACCGCGGCGGGAGCTCGCCGGCTTCACGCGCAGGCGCCGGACGGCAAGGTGCTCTTCGAGGAGAACTGCCGAAAGTGTCATGGCGTACGCGGAACGCCGCCCAAGACGATGAAGGACAAGTTCCCCAAGATCGCGACGTTCGATCCGGAGTTCATCGCCAAGCGCTCCGATGACTCGGTGGTAAAGGTGCTGATGAAGGGTGTGGGCAAGGCGGAAGACATGAAGTCGTTCAAGGACAAGTTGTCGCCCGACGAGATGGCCGCCGTCGCGAAGTACGTTCGCGAGCTGGCGTCGAAGCCACGGTCCTCGCCGTAGTTCTCCGTCACACGGCGGTGGCCTGGCCACCGCCGAAGGATGTGCGATGCGGCAGTCGCTCGGATTTATCTCGCTGCTTGTCGCGGCTTTGGTCGCTCACGGCCCACGATTGTCCGCGCAAGCCGCTCCCACGCAGGCCGGCAAGACGGCTGCCACGAAATTGCCGGCGGGCTACGCCGGCTCCGCGGAGTGCGTTCAATGCCACCGCGCCGCAGCGGCGCAGTTCGCCTCCACGAACAAGGGAAAGCTCTTCCTCGAGCACCCCAAGGACGAGCATCAGGCCCTCGGCTGCGAGACCTGCCACGGCCCGTCGAAGGAGCACGCGCAGAGCGGCGGCGAAGAACGCGGCGCGCTGATCGCGTTCAGCGGAAAGAAGCCGGCGTCAGTCGCGGCCCGAAACGCGGTGTGCCTGTCGTGCCATCAGAAGACCGCGCGCATCTCCTGGCTCGGCAGCATCCACGAACAGCGCAACGTCGCCTGCAGCGACTGCCACAACGTCATGCACGCCAGCTCCGATCGCGGCAGCCTTCAGAAGCCGACCGTGCTTCAGACGTGCGCACGCTGTCATCAGCAGCGCGCCGCGCAACAGCTGCGCTTCTCGCACATGCCGATTGGCGAGAAGAAGATGGAATGCACCAGCTGTCATAACCCGCACGGCTCACCGAACGACAAGCTGCTCGTCGCCTCGTCGATCAATGAAGTGTGCTATTCGTGCCACACCGAAAAGCGCGGACCGTTCATGTGGCAGCATCCGCCCGTCGTCGAGAATTGCGCGAACTGTCACGATCCGCACGGCACCGCGCACGAGAAGTTGCTCAAGGTGCCGAAGCCGCGGCTCTGCCAGCAGTGCCACGATCCGACATCTCACCCCACGCAGCCGCGCGGTCTCGCGGCGACCGACGCTCGCTTCATCCGCGGACGTCAGTGTGTCGATTGCCACTTCAACATCCACGGGTCGAATCACCCGACGGGCCAGCGCTTCACGCGATGACCTGACGCATCCGGCGAAGGCAACCATGCGATATTCATCGATCGGCTTGGCGATTGTTTCGGCGGCGACGCTTGCGGTCGCCCCCGTGACGATGGCCGGACAGACGCCCGGCCCGGCGCCGGTTCCCCCGACGCCGCCCATCTTCCCGTGGCTGGTGCTCGGCGCCGAGATCGGAGGCGGGAACGGCGCGAAGCAGCCGTCGTTTCTCCAGCGCGGAAAGCTCGAGGAATACAAGTCGGTGCCGAAGGGCTTCCTCGTTCGCGACTTCTACCTCGGCTATCAGCCGCCCGACAGCTTTCGCACCTTCAAGGTGACGGGATCCAACGTCGGCCAGACAGACCAGAGCATCGCGGGCCGCGCCACGCAGCCTGGTCTATTCGACGTTCGCCTGCAGTGGGACCGTGTTCCGCACATGTTCTCGTCCAATGCCAGATCGCTCGGGACCCAGTCCGAAGCGAACGTCTTCGTGTTGCCGAATCCGCGGCCCGACACCGGCGCGTGGAATCGAACGTCACCGTACCTCGATCCGATTCGCCTTCGCTGGGACGACGTCAAGCTGGCGACGACGTACACACCCTCGCCGCGGTGGGATCTCAAACTCGATTACCTGAACATCGCCAAATCGGGCCAACGCCCGATGGGAATGTCGTTCGGCTCACCCGGCAACAACCTGCGCGAGATCCTCGAGCCGATCGATCAACGCACGAACGACGTGAAGGTCTCGCAAGCATACACGTCGGACCGGCTGCAGTGGACGGCGATGTACAATCTCTCGGTGTTCCATAACGGATTTACGTCGGTCACGTCGGACAATCCGCTGCTCATCCAGGACACGCCGACGGCGGGATCGTCGCGAGGTCGCACCGCGCTCGCGCCGGACAACGTCGCCCACACCGCCGTCGTCAACGCCGCGCTCAGCCTGCCTGTGCATACGCGGATGAACATTGGTGGATCGTACGCCTGGTGGCACCAGAACGCGCCGTTCATTCCGCCGACGATCAACAGCGCGATCAGCGATCCGCGAATCAGCGGGCTCCCGCACAGCCTCGGCGGCGTGTCGGGAACGTCGAGCTTCAACCTCTCGGCGACCAGCCGTCCAATCAGCGGCCTGGCCGCGAGCCTCAAGTTCCGACAGTTCGCGTTCCGTGACCACGTCGACGTGGACAGCGTGCCCGTGCTGATCGTCAACGACCGCTCGATCTCGCCGGGCACCGAGCGCGACCGCTTCCCCTCCACGCGCAATAACAGCGACGCCAGCCTGACGTACCGCTTCCAACCGCTGCTCTTCGGCGTGGGCTACAACTGGGATCATTGGCGGCGCAATCAAGAGACGCGCAATGTCTGGCGCACGAATGACAACACGTCGCGCGCCAGCGTCGACTTCGACGCGCTCGACTGGTTGTCGCTGCGGACGGTGTACAGCAAGGCGTACCGGCGCGCCAGCGATCCGTACAACCAAAACACACCGGATGACCTCCCGGAACACCGCCGCTTCGACCAAGCGGATCGCAATCGAGAGCGGACGAGCGTGATCGCCTTCGTGACGCCATGGACGGGCGTTTCGCTGTCCGGCAACTGGGGCGTCGGCCACGACGAATACCCAGCATCGGCGTACGGTACCCAGAGCGATCACAGCACGATGCTCGGCGGCGACGCGTCGTGGGCCCCGTCCGACCGCTTCTCGATCGACGCAGGCTACTCTCGCGAGACCTTCCTCACGCGCTTGCGTTCTCGCTATCGCGTCACCGGACAGCTCACCAACCTCTCGTACGATTGGGTCGCCGACAACCGGGACCGCGTGTCCACAACATCGGCCGGGTTTGAGGCGGTCGTGATTCCTGATCGCCTCGAGGCCGGCGGACGGATCGACGCGTCGCGCGCTCGTTTCGTGATGGCGACCTATAACCCGACCACGCCAACCGGCGGCACCACGGCGCAGAACCTCGCGGCCACGGCGTCCGACCTTCCGGTGATCACGCAGAACTTGCAGCCGATGTCGCTCTTCGCGCGCTACCACCTTTCGGCTGACTGGGCCGCGACGTTGCGCGTGCAGACCGAGCGGTACGATCAGAACGACTTCAGGACACTCGGTCTGCTGCCCGCGGAGGGCAACGGGATCTTTCTCGGAAACAACTTCGAGAATTACAACGTGACGTACGTGATCTTGACGGTCAGCTTCCGTCCGTCGCTGCTCAAGCTCACGCGGCCACCGATCTAGCACCGCGCGTTTGCCGAGGAGCGTCGAGGCCAACGCGCGAGCGATGCTCACGACGGCGTCGCCATCCCTCCCATGCGTTCGCGACGAGCAACCCGGCGAGGAGAAAGTAGGCGGCGCCGATCAGATCGAACGCGGCAAACGCCGCCGCCGCGGTGATGGCGCCGAAAATAATCTGGTCGCGGTGCTTCGGAGGCGACGTCGGTGGGTCGGTGACCATGAAGAACGCGAAGTACAACGCCGCGTGGAGGTCCGGCGCGCGATACAGATCGGCGAACCGGGCCGGATTGCCGGCGTACGCTGCCGCCGTGGCGAATAGATAGTAGACACCCAGGAATGCGAGCACCGCCGGAATCTTGTTCACCTTGTACGTGATGTAGATCCCGGTCGCCAGGAGCACGACGATCGCGGTAAGTGGCAATCCCGGCAGCGCGCCCCACCAATTCTGGGCCGGATTGAAGACGTAGAACGTCGCGACGAGCGCCAACGCCGCCGGATTGAAGACGTTTGCCGTATGACCGCGCACGACGTACTTGCTGACCACACCGACGAGCGACGTCACCGCGATCACGTACCATGCCGAGCGTGGGTTGAGAATCATCGCGACGATGAGGCCCGTGAGCAGCGCGCCGCTCGGAAACGCCCAGCGCCCTTTCATCCGGTGGAGGATCAGCGCATCGATCGTCATGGCCGGGAGCGTCGCGACGGCAACCGCCGCGAACACCGCCCATCCTTCGCGCGCACCGGCAACCGCGGTGAGCAGCGCCAGCACGACGAGAACCAATCCCTTTGGGGTGCGAAAAAACCGGCTAGCCCGCACTCATCCGCCCGGTGGTTGGTGACTCGCCGCGGTACACGCCGCCCGCCGCCGGCACGCCGGCCGTCGCCGTGCGCTCGAGGGCGGGGGTGATGATCACCGCGTCGAGACCGTGGCGTTCCAGCAGCGCCAGTCCATCGATTGGGCCGAGCACGAACGCCGCCGTACCCAACGCGTCGGCGACCATGGCGGATGGAGCAAGCGTCGTGACGCTCGCGCATCTCTTCGCCGACGTTCCAGTGCGCGGATCGACGATGTGATGCTCGATTGCCGTGTTGTCGCCGCCGCCGACCGCGCGCCGCTCGTAGTCGCCCGATGTGCACACCGCGGAATTGGAAACGCGAAACTCTTCTATGATGTCCGCCTCGCGCCGCGGATGACGGAGCCCCACCGACCACGGCTCGCCGGCCGCGTTCTTCCCGGCGAAATAGAGATCTCCGCCGGCATCGACCGCGAAGTTCTCGTACCCATTGTCGTCGAGCTCCTTCGCCGCCATGTCGATCGCCAACCCCTTCGCGACGGCGCCGAGATCGAGCAGCAGCGGACGAACGAGCGTGATCGTGTGCGCGTCGGCGTCGAGCTCGATGTCGCGGAAGCTCGCCGCGCCGTTCGTCGCGGGCGCAATCCGAACCGGCCACCCACTGCGATGCTCGTGATTGAACCCCGCTGCCTCGAGCAGCGAGCCGAGTGTGGGGTCGAACGCACCGCCCGTCTCTTCGGCCACCGCGAGCGCAAAATGCGTCGCCGCGAAAAGCATCGGGCTCGCCGGCACGGCCTCGCCGACACGCGACGACAGCTGGCTTACCTCGCTGGTCGGCTCGAAGCGCGAGCACACCCGCTCGACCTCGCGGAACCATCCAAGCGCGCGTTCGGCCGCGCGATGGTGTGCCGCCCGATCCGACGACGCCGCGCCTCCAACGATGTGAATCGTGACGACCGTCCCCATCGACGCTGTCGAGAGGAGGAAGGCGTCGCTCACTTCGCTTTCTTGAGTGCGGCGACGACCGCGTAGTAGAAGGCGTTCGTGCTCTGCGTCGCGCCGGAGATGTAGTCGACCTCCGCGCTCTGACGCGCGACGACCTGGGGCGGTAGCGCCGCGATCCATGAGCAGGAGTACTGGGTCAGGCATTGGCTGATGAATGCCTCGGCGATCTTGCCGTTCTTGATCGAGACGGTCGCCTCGATGTCCCCGTGACGCGACCTGCCATAGCCCGAGTAGATGCCGTCCTTGAGCGGCTTGTCGGCGTCGGTGGTCGAGTCGGCAGACGCCGGCGGTGTCACCTTGAAGGTCATTTCCGGTGTCGGCGCAACGGGCGTCGGCGTGCTGGCCGGTGGAGTCGGCTCCGCCGGTTTCGACGCCACCTCGACGCGCGGAGTGGTCGCCGTATCGGCGGCCTTCGGAGCGGCGTCATGAGGCCGCGACGCGGTCTTGGCCGGCGTGTGCTTCGGCGTCACCGTCTCGCGCGCTGGCGGCGCGGCGTGCGCACTCGTGTCCTTCGTTGGTTCCGCGGCCACCGGAACCGGAGCGACTGGCGCCGGCTGCGCGTGTCGTTCGTACTCCTGTCGTCGCTGCGAATCTTCGACGGAAAAACGCTCCGCGGCTTCGCGCGTGCGCGCATAACCCGCCGCGTAGACCGCGACGACCGCCGCCGATCCCAGCGCAACGAGATTGTTCTTGATCGGTGTCACCGCGAGCTACCACCCGGCGCGTAGCCGCTCATCGACAGCACCTCACGCACGTGGCCGTCGCGCGCGGTGATGATGTCGCGAATTGCCCGCGTCTTGTCCGACGCCTTGTTGTAATACGCCTGGGCAATACGATAGCCGATGAAGTAGCCAAGATCATTCGGTCTGCCGTCGGTTGGCCGCCCGTACATCCACGGGAAGTAATCCTTGTCGTCGAAATGCGCGCTGAATTCTCTCCACAACTCGGCCTCGTGCGCAATGCCGTACTTGTGCGCGTCGTTGTTGATCTGCCGGCCGGAGATGAGCTCCCCCACAAAGTCCGCCGAGCCTTCCATGAAGGAGTGCTCGAGCAACGGAACGCTCCGATAGCGCTGCTGAAAATGAATCAACTCGTGGGACACGATGCCCGGGAGCGACGCCGGATCGCGGTACATTTCGGCGCCGATCAACAACCCATGATCCGTTGACGTGCCACCGGAGTTGAACCGCCCGATGACGAAGTAGACGTCGGGAAAGACCGCCGGTGGGTAGAGCTCCTTGAGTCGTCGAAAGGCATTGCGAATGTCCGCCTCGGCCTTCGTGACGTCGAGGTTCGCCGCGCGGACCGAGTCGTACGTCGCTCGACGCGCGCGAACGAGCGTCGCGAGGTCCTCGGCGCTCATGATGCGGCCCGAGATGAAATCGCGCACACCGACACTCGCCCGGTCGAGATACTCGCGCTGCAAATACTCGCTCAGGCTATCCGCTGGTGCCTTGTCGAGCGCGCTCCAGAAGAGCTGAATGTCGCTCGTCACGAGGCGAGCCGAGTCCGGAATGGGCGTCGGCGGCTTGGCGGGAGGGACCGATTTAGCCAGCCGATTCGCGACCTCGCGCGACTTCTCGATTCGCACGACAGGTGCGATCAGGGCAGCCGCGTCAGGTGTGCCGGCACGCGCGGCTTCGACGCTTCCCTCCCCCTGCGCGATGACCTTGCCGCGCAATTGCCGGCCGTCCGACGACACCGTGACGCGCAACACCCCGTTCGACGCGGCGGCTGGAAGTTGAAGAATCAGAGAATCTTGCGCGCGCGCTATCGACGCGAAGGTGAACGGCCGCGGCGACTGTGACGGGACAGTCAGCGTGCCCTTCCATCCGGATTCGTTCGAGTCGAGAGCGATGACGACCCGAAGGGCACCCTGGCCCGGGACTCGCGCTACTCCATCCCAGCGCCCCGAGGGCGCCGGCTGAGCCGACAAGGAGCCGACTGCCGAGAACGCCGCCAGAGAAACAGCGGCGAAAAGGGATCGGCTGGGGAATCTCATGGTATCATACTAACGCTATGCTCGCCGCCCAGGGTCTGCACTGGTTAGACCGTCAACCGCAGGGGCCTCGCTGGCCATCCTACGGCGTCGCTGCGGCCGTCACCGCGGCGCTATTTGCAGTCGCCTTCATATCGATGCGCTCTGTAGCGCCGTGGTCCGATACGGACCATGAGCCCACTCCGGCAACGACGCCTATAGTTGTGCCCCTTCGTCCGCCTCCGGTAACAAAGACCGCGAAGGAAGTGCCTGTCATTCCTCAGCCGGTGGCGCCCCCCCGCACGATTTCCAAACCAATCGACCGGGCGCCTCCGATCACGCCATCAGTGCCGATCAGCCCTCCGATCGTCGCGCCGATCGCACCGCCGATCGCGCTCCCCGTCGCTCCGCGGGTCGCTCCCGACACGAGCCGGCCGCGGGACATCGGCCCGCAGATTCCCACGGTGCCGATTCTTCGCCACAACTCGGGACTGTCGGACACCGCGATGGCCATGCGCGGCGGCGCGTCGTACGCACCCGCCGGCGTGACGATCGCGTCGCGCACGAAAAACTCGGCGAAGCTTCGCGATTCGATCATCACCGAGAAGTTGGGGGCGGTTTCCTGGGCGAACGTTCCAATGAGCGCGGCAACGGCGGGCTCGATCGATCAGTCCCAAGGTCAAGCGAGGATGCTCGCTCAGCGCTCGACGAGCGTTGGAATGACGAACGGCCTGTACGTCCCGATGGGCAAGGGCGTAGGTGGCGTCGGCGCGGTCAATGGTGGTAAGACGGGGGTGACGATGGATTCGCGCGGCGTCGGCGTGAGCATTCCCTTCCCGCTCTTCTCACCAGGGCTTTCGCCGGAAGATCGAAAGCGAAACGAAAAACTGTACGCCGAGTACCTGGCGTACTTGAGGCGAGAGCAAGAGGTCATCCTGCTCAAACGCGATTCGATTCGCGTTGATTCGCTGCGGCGCGATTCGCTCGCGAAGAGACGCGTTATCCCTTAGTCGGCGCGCAGCGCGACGCCCACGACATCGCCGTCACCCTCCGCCGTTGAGCTCCGGTCCGAGCACGAGCCCGACCGCTCTCGCGAGCCGGCGCCATTCACTGGCTTCTTTCACGAGTTGCTTACGTCCCGCGGCCGTGAGCTCGTAGAATCGCGCGCGACGATTGTTGTCCGACACGCCCCAGTCGGCGCGGAGCCAGCCCGCCGCCTCGAGCCGTTGCAGCGCCGGATACAGCGAGCCGTGATCGACCAGGAGCGCGCCCTGCGACGAATGTTGAATGGCGAGCGCGATCCCGTGGCCGTGATGCGGCCCGATGGCGAGCGTGCGCAGCACGAGGAGATCGAGCGTTCCTTGAAGGAGCGCGGCGCGCTCGCGATCATTTCTAGTAGACATTCTACTAGATCGTACGATCGCTTTGGTAGAATGTCAACTAGTCCAGCAGGCGTCGCGCGAGTGAAGTACTATTCCAGACGATAGGGTACGTCGGATCGGAGCCTGTTCCTGGAGGCTGGCCGCGCATGACCGAAACCGCGTCTTCCCCCCCGACTTCGCCGACCGCGAGCGTCACGCGGCCAAACGCCGAGTTCGTTCAAGCGATCACGCTGACCGACGCCACGATGCTCGTAGCTGGATCGATGATCGGCTCGGGCATCTTCATCACCTCGGCCGAGATGGCGCGCAGCGTCGGCTCGCCGATGTGGCTCCTCGCCGCGTGGATCCTCACCGGCGTCATCACTCTGCTCGGCGCGCTCACCTATGGGGAGCTGGCGGCCATGTTCCCCCGCGCCGGAGGACAGTACGTCTTCCTCCGCGAGTCGATGGGCCCGTTGATGGGCTTTCTCTACGGGTGGACGCTGTTCCTCGTGATTCAAACCGGAACGATCGCCGCCGTGGCCGTGGCCTTCGGCCGCTTTCTCGGCGTCCTGTGGCCGTCGGTCAGCCCTGACTTGTACGATTGGTTTCCACGCCTGAGCGTCTGCTTCTCCTGGCTCGGCTGCACCGACATGTCGAAGGCGATCCAGGTCGGTCTCTCGCCGCAGCGGCTCGTGGCGCTGATCAGCATCGCGGTGCTCACGTGGATCAACCTGCGCGGCGTTCGAGAAGGCAAATTCGTCCAGACGTCATTGACACTGATCAAGACGAGCGCGCTGGCACTGCTTGTCCTGCTCGGAATCACCATTGGACGCAACGCGACGGCGATCGCGGCGAATTTCAGCAACGGAAACTTTGCCGGCAGCGTGGACGTGACCGGGGCCTTCATCGTGGCGTTCGGGGCCGCGCTCGTCGGCTCGCTCTTCTCGAGTGACGCGTGGAACAACGTCACCTTCGCCGCGGCCGAAGTGCACAACCCGAAGCGGAATCTGCCGCTTGCCCTGCTGCTCGGCACAGGACTGGTGACGGTTTTGTATGTGATGGCGAACGTCGCCTACCTCAACGTGCTGCCGATGAACGGCACCGAGGGTGCGGCGACGGCACTCACCCGCGGCGTGTCGCACGCCACGCAGGATCGCGTCGCCACCGCGGCGCTCGAGGTGATCTTTGGTTCGGCTGGCGCGACGATCATGGCGATCGCCATCCTGATCTCGACCTTCGGCTGCAACAACGGGCTCATTCTCGCCGGCGCCCGCGTGTACTACGCGATGGCGCGCGACGGCTTGTTCTTCAAGAAGGTCGGTATGCTCAACGAGCGACGCGTTCCAGCGGCTGGACTCGTCGTGCAATCGATCTGGGTCGCGGTGCTCTGTCTCTCGGGCAGCTACGGCCAACTGCTCAACTACGTGATCTTCGCCGCGCTCGTCTTCTACGCGTTGACGACGATCGGCCTGTTCATGCTCCGCGCAAAACGCCCCGACATCGAGCGTCCTTACCGGGCGGTCGGATATCCGCTGCTGCCGGCGTTGTACATCGTCCTCACAACGGCGGTGATGACTCTCATTCTCCTCTCGCCGTCCACGCGGCAGGATGCTTTCCTTGGGCTGGCGATCGTGCTGCTCGGGATTCCGGTGTATTTCGTGTGGAGATCGAGTTCCGCCACGCGACACGAATGATACGGCGCAACGTCGCTATTGGCTGTGGTCGATGGGTGCGGCTGTTGGCGGGCGGTTGGCGGTTAGGCGGGGGTGTCGGGTATTAGCCGCACCAAGTGTTGTTCAAGCCGACACCCGATAGCTCAGTCCAACACCCGTCAGCCAGGCCAACAGCCGCCCCCGCCGACCATCCCCAACCGCGACGTGCCGCATTTTCTCGCGCGCCCCAGCCCTGAGAAACCAGTGCTCACCGGCTCCCGTACGTCGTGCTAACCGCTTCGACCGAGCCGATTTCATGAACGGTCTCAATCGCCTTTCGTACGCCTGGCGTTCGTTGTGGCGCGCGCCGCTGTTTAGCGTCACCGTCATCCTCGCCCTGACGATCGGCATCGGCGCGGCGGCGGCGATCTTCGCGATCGTCAACGGTGTCCTGCTTCGGCCGCTTCCGTTCGGCCGACCGGAACAGCTGGTGGCTGCGTGGCACGATCTACCACCGCTCTCCCTGTTCCATGCCGAACAAACCCCCGGGACGTACCTGACCTACAAGCGATTTGCGCACTCGCTCGCGGGGATCGGCATCTATCAGGGCTCGTCGGTCAACATTCAGGATCCAGAAGGTCGAGGCGAGCCGGAACGTATCGTCGGCGTCTACACGACGCGCGAGGTGATCCCGCTGCTCGAGGTCTCTCCCCTCCTCGGTCGCACGTTCACCGCGGAGGAGGACGCGCCGAAAGGACCCGACGTCGCGATCATCAGCGAGGGAATGTGGCGCTCGCGCTTCGGCGCCTCGCCGAACGTGATCGGCCGCAAGCTGTTGGTCTTTGGGCGATCGACCGAAATCGTCGGCGTGATGCCGGCGCGCTTCCGCTTCCCGAACCGAGAGACGCAGATCTGGATGCCGCGGCAGCTCGATCCGACGGCGGAGTTTCTCGGTGGTTTCAGTTACGGCGGAGTCGCGCGCCTCAAACCCGGTGTCACAGTGCAGGCGGCACAGCGCGAGATGGCGAACGTACTGCCGCGCATGGCCGAGTTGACGCCGATGCTGGCCCCCGGCATCACGACGCAAATGATGCTGGACCAGGCGAAACCGGCGCCGCGGCTCGTGCCGATGCGCGAAGACATTGTCGGCGGCGTCGCGAAAACGTTGTGGATCGTCGCCGCGGCCGCGCTCCTCGTGTTGCTCGTGACGTGCGCGAATGTCGCCAACCTGCTCCTCGTCCGCGCCGACGCGAGACACCGTGAGCTTTCCGTCCGCTCCGCGCTAGGAGCGAGTCGCGGACGCGTCATGATGCACTTCTTCACCGAGACGGGCGTCCTCACCGTCGTCTCGTCGATACTCGGCCTCGCCCTCGCGTACGCGGCAATTCGCCTGCTCATCGCAACCAGCCCGGGGGAGATTCCACGGCTCGCCGAGGTTCGGCTCGACGCGGCGACGGTCGGCTTCACCCTGCTCGTCGCGGCGCTGGTGTCGGTGGCTTGCAGCGCGATACCGGCAATTCGATTCATGCGCAGCGACACGTTGACGGGCCTGCGCGACGGCGGGCGTGGCGGCACGGTCGGCGGCAGGCGCCAGCGCGCCCGCAGCGCGCTCGTCGCGGTGCAGATGTCGCTCGCCCTCGTCGTCCTCGCCGCGTCGGGACTCCTCCTGCGCACCTTCCAGCGGCTCCACGCCGTGCGTCCGGGGTTCAACGCCGACGGCGTGGCAACACTTTGGGTATCGACGTCCGCACTCCGCTACGCGAACGACACGTTGGTAGCGCGCTTCTATCAGCAGCTCATCGAGCGGACGTCGAAAATTCCCGGCGTCGCCGCCGTCGGGGTCACGTCCCACCTCCCGCTGAACTCGTCCGGCAGCGATCACGATCCGTTTTTCGTCGAAGGCGACGCGAGCACGGCGACGAAGCTCCCGCCGCTCGAGACATACTCGAGCGTCGACTCCGGCTATTTCCGAGCGATGCAGATCCCGCTCATCGCCGGGCACACCTTCGACCGGCTCGAGCGGCAGAGCGGACGAGAGGCGATCATCAGCCTCGCGACCGCGATCCATTTCTTCCACGACTCGACGGGACGCGCGGCGATCGGGAAGCGCTTCCGTGAGCTACCGAGCGGCGACTGGAATACGGTGATCGGCGTCGTCGGCGACGTGCGCGACACGTCTCTCATGTCCCCGCCTGATCGCGGCGTGTATTTCCCCGAGGCCGCGACGAACGACACGCTCAACGGCCCGGTGCACCGGACGATGGCACTCGTCGCGCGGACGAGCGGCGACCCGATTGCTGTGGCGCGCGAGATGCAGCGCGTCGTGCGCGAGCTCGACCCGACCCTCCCGACCTTCCAGATGCGGACGATGCGCCAAGTGACCGACGCATCGATCGCGCGACTCTCGTTCACGATGATCCTGCTCGGCGTGGCCGCGGGCGTAACGCTCGTCCTTGGTATCGTCGGGTTGTACGGCGTGATCGCCTACGTGGTCACGCTGCGCACGCGAGAGCTCGGCGTTCGCATCGCGCTCGGCGCGCAGCCGCGATCCGTCGCGGCGATGGTGACACGACAGGGTTTGACTTTGAGCGCCATCGGGGTGATCGTGGGCCTCGGCCTCGTCGCGGCCGTGTCGCGTTTCCTCAAGTCACTGTTGTACGAAGTGGCGCCGACCGATCCGCTGACGCTCGGCCTAGCGACGGCGATGTTGCTCGGCTTTGCGCTCATCGCGAGCTGGCTTCCGGCGCGGCGAGCATCCAGGGTCGATCCGATGGAAGCGCTGCGCGCCGACTAACACGAGACCAAAATGGCGGAAACGAATCGCTTTGGTGCACCAGAGCTGGCGGCCGCGACTATTGGGTTGCTCATTGGCATTTGCATAGCGTACGTCGATTCGCGGGCGACCTGGGATGACGCGGGCGTTACGGCGGCGGCGCTCGTCGGAACCGCGGGCCTGATCGGCGCGGTGCGGCCGCGCGCTTGGTGGCTTATCGGACTCGCTTTGGGACTTCCGGTTGTCGCGTTCAACGTGGCGATCTACGGCAGGTTCAGCTCGGCGATCGCCCTCGCATTCTCGCTTCTCGGCGCGGCGGTTGGTGCATCGATCGGTAGAGCGTTTCGTCGTCCATTTGCTTGACAGGGCTGCCGTCCGTAACGTCCATCTCGAGTCTCATCGGGTTTCCCACCCACCACACCTCAGGCCGCGGAGCCAATATGTACGTCGCACGCCGTGTCG
>Ga0310812_10000369_pt1 | contig 17852 bp, 19 predicted proteins | sample NN3metagenome_FD_205747 | JGI IMG/M metagenome (GOLD analysis project Ga0310812, IMG submission 205747) | Soil microbial communities from experimental microcosm in Duke University, North Carolina, United States - NN3 | ecosystem: Engineered > Artificial ecosystem > Soil microcosm > Unclassified...
GCCGGTCCGCCGGGCGACGGCCGCCGGCCGGGCCAGTTCTCGAAGGACCGCGCGCAGGCCCCTAGATCGTGAAGGGCCGCTCCCCCTCGAAGGCGCGGTTCCGGCCGCCCACGCAGAAGTAGTTCGGGCTCTGCGAGGCGGGCATCCGCGAGACGATGGTCTCGCGGAAGCGCTTGTAGTTGCCGCGGAACTTGCCCCGGTTCCAGACCTTCAGGAGCATCTCGGTGAAGGCGCCGTTGTGCTCGCCGTCGAGCGAGGTCTGGTTGTCCATGCAGCCGGAGATGAGGAGCACGCTCGCCTTCACCCTCGCCTGCTCGGCGCCGGGATGCGCGGCCTGGATTTCACGATAGAGGGCCTGGTGAGCGGCCTCCACCTTCTCGCAGACCGCGCGCGGCATCAGGCGCGCGCGGGGCCCGCCCGAGATCATGGGCGGCGGCGCCATCCGCACCACCGAGCCGCTGTGACAGCTATCCGAGAGGACGAGGATGCGGACCCCCGTCTTGAACCCGCCCCAGAGGGCGTAGAGCTCGTCGTCCACGAGCTGCCGATCGAAGAGCACCCAGGTCTCGTCCATCCGATCGTCCTTCTCGTCGCCGTTGGTGTCGCGGACCTGGCCGCCGTGGCCCGAGTACGTCAGGAAGAAGATGTCGCCTTTCGCGAGGTTCCGCGCCGCCTTCTTGATCGCCAAGCTCACGGCCTTGGTCGTTGCCTTCTCGGTGAGCAGGAGTGGCATCGGCTTGAAGCCGCTCGCCTTCGCCAGGGCCTGCATATCGTGGGCGTCGGCCTCGCAGGCATTGAGGGTGCCGTCCCAGCCCTCGTAATGTGCGGGATCCACGCGATTGAGCCCGATGTGGAGCGAGATGCCCTTGGCCATGGTCCCCTCCTTGGTTCGACGACTCCTACCTGAGCCGGATCGCACGCAGCAACGGCCGAGCCAAGGCCTATTCTCCGACAGAGAAGACACAGAACCGCGGAGTTACGACGCGCGGGTGCCGTCAAGCGGGAGGGCGAGTTGCCCTGTGGGGAGGGCAGGCGCCCGACCAGGCGGCGGTCAGGCCGAAGATCGGCGCGCGACGACGGCCACTTAGCCCGAATGCCCCGCGGAGACGTCAGTCGAAACGAATCGGGCACACGAAGCGCGGCGCAAACCTGGCCTTTACGGCGGTTCTATCCTGATTCCAAGGTCCACGAGCAGCGACGAGGAGGCCTCCAATGCCGACGCACAGGGTGGTGAAGCACGACGAGTGGCTCAAGGCGCGGAAGAAGCATCTGGCGAAGGAGAAGGAGTTCACCCGGATGCGCGACCAGCTGAGCCGCGAGCGGCGTGAGCTCCCGTGGGAGCTCGTCGAGAAGCCCTACACCTTCGAGGCCGAGCAGGGGACGCGAAGCCTCGGTGATCTCTTCGAGGGACGCGGTCAGCTGATCGTCTACCACGCGATGTTCAACCCCGAGACCGCGGGGCCCCAGACCCCCTGGACGACGGACGCGCCTTGCTACGTCTGCTCGTTCTGGATGGATAACTTCAACGGCATCACCGTCCACCTGAACCACCGCGACATCACCATGGTGGCGATTTCCCGGGCGCCCTACCCGAAGCTCGCCGCCTACCGGCGGCGGATGGGCTGGAGCTTCCCCTGGTACTCCTCCCACGACACCGACTTCAACTTCGACTATCACGTCTCGTTCACCGAGGCGGAGATTGGAACGAAGAAGGTGGACTACAACTACCGGCTCGCTCCATGGGGCATCACGGAGGGCCCCGGCATCAGCGTGTTCGCGAAGGACGGGGGCCAGATCTACCACACCTACTCCACCTACGAGCGCGGGGTCGACATGCTGAACGTCGCCTACCACTACATGGATCTCGTGCCGAAGGGCCGCGACGAATCCGAGGGCGCCGCGGCGGCGTGGGTACGCCGGCGCGACGAGTATCCGAGCTGATGGCCGGCGTGCGTTGAGAGACGGCGCGCGCCGATGAACGGCGGTGGGCTCTTCGCCGCGATCGGGCTCACGAGGCAGGGGCGGCCGCGCGGCTTCTGCCCGGCCTGCCGCGTGCTCCTGGCGGCCCGCGAGGCGGGACAGGAGCTGGCCAGGCCCGTGATCGCCGCCGCGGTCGTCCTCGCGGTCGCCGCGCTTGCCTGGGCGGCCATGGTGCACCACGCGCGCGCCATGGCCGGCATGGACGGGATGGACATGGGTCTCGGCTCGCTTCACGTCTTCGCCGTCACCTGGGTCGTGATGATGGCCGCGATGATGCTGCCCTCCGCGATCCCGGTGGTGCTCGAGTTCGCGCGAGCAGCCGAGAAGCGCCGGGGCTGGCCGGTCGCCGTCGGCGTGCTGACGGCCACCTACCTCGGCATCTGGCTCATCTTCGGCGTGGTGTGCTACGCCATCTATGCCGTGCTCGGCATGCCCTGGCCCCACCAGACGGCAGTGGTGGGTGCGGCGCTGGCGCTGGCCGGCATCTACTCCGTGAGCCCGATCAAGCGCGCGAGCCAGGCGCACTGCCGCGAGCTCTGCGCGCTGCACGGCCCCCTACCCCTCAGCCTCATGCGGAGCGCCGCCGTCGTGGGCGCCCGCTACGGCGTGAGCTGCCTGGGCTGTAGCGCCGCGCTCATGGTGGCCATGGTCTTGCTCGGGATGGCCAGCCTCGGGTGGTCGGTGCTCCTGGGCCTCGTCGTTCTCGTCTACAAGCTCGCGCCACCCCTGCGGATGCGCGAGGAGCTGGCTCTTGCCGTCGCGCTGGTGGCCCTGGGCGTCGCGTACGTCGTCATGGCGTGACGGTGGTACGCATGGCGATCCTGCGCGGCATCGCCGCAGGTCTCATCGCCGGCGCGGTCGGTGCCGGAGCGATGAGCCTTGTCCATAAGGGCATCACCGCGGCCACCTCCGGAGCTCCGCCACCGCCCGCCGCCCAGCAACAACAGAACGAGGATCCGACGGTGAAGGTCGCCGATACCATCACGCGCCGGGTCGTGCACCGCGCGCTCCCGGACGACAAGAAGCCCTTCGCCGGCAATATCGTCCATTATGCCTTCGGCGCGGGCGTCGGCGGACTATACGGCGGGCTGGCCGCAGTCATGCCGCGTGTCACGCGCGGCCTCGGGTTGCCCTTCGGTGCCGCCGTCTGGCTCGGCGCGCACGTGACGATGGTGCCCGCCTTCGGACTCGCCCCGCCCGTGTCGCGCCAGCCGCGTCCAAAGGAGGCGCTGGAGCTCATGCTGCACCTGATCTACGGCGCGGTCACGGAGACTACCCGTCGCCTCATCCGCCGGACGCTGTAACCGCCGGGGCGGGAACGACCGCAAGCGTCCCGCGGCGCTCGATGGTGACGGAGCTTGTGACGGCCCGCCGCTTATGACGTGAGGCTGCGCGCACCGCCGCGCCACGGAGGTCGGCCGGCCTCGCTGGCTTGGGGAGCCTGCGCGACAGCTGGGGATCGCCCGCCTCACTCGCCTCCTTGCCCCTGAGTCGCCTCGTCCGCAAAATCCATCGGTTCCAGTACACCTTCGTCTGGCATTCGGGATGCTGGATCAGTGGTAGGAGTCATCCATCCATCCAGGGGGAGGGGCATATGGCCAAGCGCATTCTCGTTCCGCTCGATGGATCGGCCTCGGCCGAGGCGGTGCTTTCGCTCGTCGGGGATCTCGCGTGCGGAGCCGGGGCCGCGGTGAAGCTGCTCCACGTCGCGCCGGTGCCCGATAACCTGTACGGGGACGACGACCACCTGATCGCGTACGCCGATCAGGAGATCTCGGGGCTGGAATCCCAGTACCTCGACTATCTTGCCGCCGTGGAGGTGTGCCTGGGCGATGTGCCGGTCGAGCGCGCGGTGCGGTTCGGCGATCCCGTCCGCGAGATCCTGCGGGAAGCCGAGCAGTGGGACGCCGACCTGATCGCGGTGACGACGGCCGGCCGCAATGGCCTGGAGCGCATGGTGCTCGGCAGCGTGGCCGAGCAGGTGTTCCGCAAGGCCGGGGTGCCGGTCGTGCTCTACCACGGCGGCCGGCGGCACGTGACGCGGGAATCCGCTCGGCGTCACGGCGAGTGGACGCGGGGACGTAATCGGGCGCGCGAGGGGAGGCTGCCATGCTTGCCCGTGATCTGATGACGCCGAATCCGGTGACCGTCGATCTCAACGCAAGCACCGGAGACGCATGGGACATCATGCGCGAGAACGACATCCGCCACGTGCCGGTCGTCGATGGGGGGGTCCTCGTCGGCATGCTGAGCGATCGCGACCTCGGCTCGCTCGACATCGGCCGCATCCTGGCCTTCGACGGCGCGGCCGCGGTACGGGCCGAGCTGGCACGACCGGTCATCGACCGGATGAGCGTGGACGTCGTCTCCGTACACCCCGAGGCGGAGGTGTCCGACGTGATCGATCTCCTCCTCGAGGCCAGGATCGGCGCGGTCCCCGTCGTCCGCCCCGACAGCCGCGAGATCGTGGGCATCGTCAGCTACGTCGACATCCTTCGCGCCCTGGGAGCCGCCCTCGAGAAGGTGTGAGGGCGGCGGCAGAGTCCGAAACACTGTAGGACGAAGAGGAGGAAGCACGATGAGAACGCTGACACCGTGGGGATTCGGGAACCTGCAGAAGGACATGGAGAGGCTGTTCGATCGAATGGGGATGGCCGAGTGGGAGCTGCCGGCGATGCGGACGCTCGGTGACTTCACGCCGACGCTCGACTTCGCGGAGAACAAGGACGCCTTCGTCGTGAAGGCCGAGATCCCGGGCATGGATCCTCAGGACATCACGGTGGCCCTCGAGAATCAGATGCTGACGCTCAAGGGGGAGAAAAGGCTCGAGAAGGAGGAGAAGGACGAGCACTATCACCGCATGGAGCGAACCTATGGGACCTTCGCGCGCACCGTTCGGCTGCCCATCGCCGTGGATGGCAGCAAGGTGACGGCCGCATTCAAGAACGGCCTCCTCACCGTGACGCTGCCGAAGGCGCCCGGCGCCAAGGGGAGTACCATTCCAGTAAAAGCCGAATAGGGCGCCGGCGGGGCGGGCGGACCGGGGGTCCGCTGACCGGTCCGCCCGCTCGAATCCCCGTCGGAAAGACGGCGGTGAAAGGAGCCAACATGAAAACCCTGTTAGCTGTACTGACGTTCGCTCTCGTGGGAGCTGTCGCAGCTCCCGTCGAGGTCGGCGCGCAAGCGACGAAGGATTGTCCGCCTGAAGTCACTCAGGCTCAGGCGGCGCTGAAGGATGCCCGGGCGGCCGCCAAGAACAAGGTGGCTACGGGGCCGCAGGATGTCCAGGCACCTCGGTCGCAGGCGGGCGCGCGGACCCAGGACGTGAATGCGCCGCGGACGCAGAATGTGAATGCGCCCCGGACGCAGGATGTCAACGCCCCGCGGACGCAGGATGTCAACGCCCCGCGCACGCAGGATGTCAACGCCCCGCGCACGCAGGATGTCAACGCGCCCCGGACGCAGGATGTCAACGCCCCGCGGACGCAGGATGTCAATGCGCCGCGGACGCAGGATGTCAACGCCCCGCGCACGCAGGATGTCAACGCGCCGCGGACGCAGGATGTCAATGCGCCGCGGGTGCCGGCCGGCAACAAGCAGCAGAATACCGACGCGGCGGCCCGGCTGAAGAAGGCCGAAGGCCTCGTGGGCCAAGCCCAAGCCGCGTGCAAGAAGGGGGACATGACCGGGGCGACGGCGAAGGCCAAGCAGGCCCTAACCCTGCTCAACAAGTAGCTGTAGCGGTGACCGTGAAGGGGCGCCGTCCCGTGGCGGCGCCCTTTCATTTTCAACCGCTGACTCAGCCGCCGACCGTCTTCCGGATGCTGCCGAAATGCTCGTCGATGTGGCCCAGCAGGGCACCCATGACCATCGCCTCGACACTCATCGGGGGCACCCCGGTGAGCACGGTGCCGGTCTTCGCGAGCTCGGCATCAGATAGACCACGCATGGCCGCGGCCGCGGCTGCCGCCCCCTTCCGGTGGAGCGCGATCGTCTCCTGCTTCACGCAGTCGGCGAAGTCTTTCGCATGCTGGGCATTCGCCTCGTCGAGCATCTGCCGGGTGAAGTGAGGCAACGCCTGACCGGAGGCGAGCGTCTCGATGATGCGGGTGATCGGCTCGTAGCTGCTGGCGACGTGGTGCGCGGTCGCGGCAACCGTCCACCCCTCCGCGGCTGTGGTCTTCCTCCAGTCGGCATCGCTCAGATTCTCGAGAAGAGCCGTGGCTTCCTCCGCTTTGGCCTCGAACTGCTTGGCGAACGCTTCTCCCTTGGCTCCCATGGTGTCCTCCTCTCATTTACCTTCGCTGCTCATCCCTCAGTGTGAGCGCATGGGTCAGTCTGGCGCCGGGTATCGAACGGTGGGAGTTACAAGTGTGACGCCATTCCAACCGGCATCACGGGATCGAGCGCCGGATCTGACCCGGCCGCTCGCGGGCGCCGGCATCAACGGGGCATCGCGGAGCGGCTAGAGGCCGGGCGTCGACTCCGAACCCTCGAGCATCGCCATGAGGGCGGTCTCGACCTTCGCATATGACGCCTCGATGACCCTCACGCGGTTCAGCGCCTCCGCGACCACGGTGGGCTGATCGAGGCGCTCCAGCTCCGCACATTGCTCCGCCAGCGTCCGGGCGCCCAGTAGCGCGCTGGTCCCCTTGAGCGAGTGGGCCGCCCGCCGAATCGCGTCGGCATCGGCGCGCGCCGTCGCATCACGGAGCGTCGCGAGCACCGCTGGCGTCTTGCCGAGAAACGTCTGGATGACGTCGCGGAGCGCCGCGGTCCCGCCGAGATCTTCCTGGATCTGGTCGAGGACCTCGCGATCGAGCGCGGCGCCGTCGGCCGGCTCTCGGCGTGGCTGACATTTCGCGAGGGCCGCGCTGAGCCGGTCGAGCGTCACCGGCTTGACGATGTAATCGTCCATGCCGGCCGCCAGGCACTTCTCACGGTCACCCTGCATGGCCTCCGCAGTCATCGCGACGATGCGCGGCCGCTGGCCCGCCGGCCAGCGGGAGCAGATGATCCGGCTCGCCTCCAGCCCGTCCATCTCCGGCATCTGCACGTCCATGAGGATCACGTCATAGGCCGCGTGGTCGAGCCGCGCCAGCGCCTCGCGACCGTTATTCGCGATGTCGGCGCGGTGGCCCAGCCGCTCGAGCAGACGGATGGCGACCTTTTGGTTCATTTCGTGATCCTCGGCCAGTAGGATCCGCAAGGGCGCCGCCGCTACCGGGGCTGTCTCCTTGGCCGGCTCGGCCGCTGAAGAGCTCGCCTCGTGGGGCTCGCCCACCGTCTCCAGGAGCCGGTCGCGAAGGAGCGAGAGCTTCAAGGGCTTCGAGAGGACCGCGTCAAAGCCGACGGGCGCCTGCTCCGCGATCACCGAGGGTCCGACGGACGACAGCAGGATCAGCACGGGGGACTGAGCGCCACGCACGGCGCGAATCGTCCGCGCAAGCTCGACGCCGTCCATCTCGGGCATCTGATAGTCGACGAGCGCGACGTCGAAGGGGTCGCCCTGGTTGATCCACCGGAGCGCCGTGGTCGGCGACTCCGTGTCACGGGCCAGCATCCCCCATCGCTCGGTCTGGAGCTTCAGGATGCGGCGGTTACTGCGGTTGTCGTCCACGATGAGCACGCGCTTGCCCGCCAGCTCCGGTTGCTGCATCTCGGCGGCCGGACGCCGGGGCGCCTCGATCTCATCGGCCACGATCGTGAAGTGGAAGGTCGAGCCCTTACCCGGCTCGCTCTCGGCCCAGATCCGACCGCCCATGAGCTCGACCAGGCGCTTGCAGATCGCGAGGCCGAGCCCCGTGCCGCCGTAGCGACGGGTTGTCGACGCGTCGACCTGGCTGAAGACCTTGAACAGCCGATCGAACCGCTCGGGCGGGATCCCGATGCCGGTGTCGCGGACCGCGACGTGAATCTCACGGCGTACGGCCTCCAGGGGCCGCGCTCCCACGGTCACCGCGACCTCCCCTGCCGAGGTGAACTTGATGGCATTGGCCAGGAGATTGACGAGGACCTGGCGGAGCCGCCCGGCGTCCCCGACGATGAGCCGGGGCGCCGCCTCGTCCACCACGTAGGTCAGCTCGACGGGCGCGCCCACGACCCGCGGCGCCACGAGCTGTAGCGCTTCCTCGACACACGTCGCAAGCTCGAACGGCGCCTGGCTCAGCTCGAGCTTCCCCGATTCGATCTTCGAGAAGTCGAGGATCTCGTTGATGATGCCCAGCAAGTGCTGTCCGCTCAGGCGGATGGTCTCGGCCATCTCGTGCTGCTCGGCATCGAGGCGGGTCGTGGCCAACAGGTCGGACATGCCGATGATGGCGTTCATCGGCGTGCGGATCTCGTGGCTCATGTTGGCGAGGAAGTCGGACTTGGCTTGCGCCGCTGCCTCGGCGGCGATCTTGGCCCGCTCGAGCTCGGCCTCCGCCTTCTTCCGCTCGATGAACTGCCCCACCTGCCCGCCCACACCCTCGAAGAGGTCCAGCAGCGCTTGCTCGACGGGCCGGACCTCGGGGCTGAAGAACTCCATCACCCCCAGGAACCCGCTCGGGCCGATGATGGGGAACCCGAACGCCCCGTGCAGGCCGCCTTGCGCGGCTGCCGGCGCTCGCGGGAAATTCGGGTCCCGCGTGACGTCGACGATCCAGGCGGCGCGCGCCGTGCTCCACACCCGCCCCGGGAGCCCGATGCCCCGGGGAAACGCCATCTCCCGGTTGACCGCGGTCAGCGCGTCCAGCGACCGATCCGGAGCCACCCACATCTCCTCGCACCGCAGCGCCTGCGCCTCGGGATCGATGCTCCAGCGCGCGCCCATGACCCAGTCGAGCCGCTCGCAGACCGCCTGCAGCACGCGCGGCATCGCCTCCGTCAACGTCGCCGACTCGACCAGCACCCGCGTCGTCACGTGTTGCGCGGCCGCGCGCCGGTCGCTCATGCGGCGAATGCGATCGGCGCGGCTGAGCGAGCGCGCCGTGACGGCGATGAGCGCGACGAAGGCGAAGGCGATCACGACGACCAGGATGGCCAGGCCTTGCTCTTCGCTGACCAGTCCCTGGCGGTGAGTCCACAGCCTCAGCCAGCCAATGGCGGTGGGAACGGCGACCGCGGCCGGCAAGAGGCGTCGTGCAAGGAGACCTCCCGCGTCGTCCCGGGTGATGACCGACACGATGCCACGGTCCGGGCGCGCGCAGAGGATGCCGAAGCCCAGCGCGAAGAAGGAGACCGCCGTGGGCAGTGCCATAGGGGTGAAGTCCCGGACGCCATACATCCCCGCGACGCCGTACACATAGCCGAGGAGCGAGCCCCCGGCAATGCCGATCGGCAGGAGCGCCACGAGCTGGGCGGGGGCGCGGCGCGACCGTGGAGCTCGCGCGAGGAGCCACAAGGCGAGGCCAGTGAGCGCAAAGCAGAGGCCGGTGTTCGGCGCGATACGGTTCCCGCCGAGCCGCGCTCGGAAGGCAATCTCGTCGAGGCCGAGATGGCGGCCGAAGACGTACCCGCACACGGTCAGGGTCCCCACCACGGCGATGATCACAGCGGCGCTCTGGACGGCCGGACCGATCCGCCGCGGTGCGGACGCATCGCGCCAGGACGTGTGCTGCATCCAGAGCGCCCCGGCTGCCAGGATCAGCATCACGGCGGTCAGCGGGTTCGTGGCGACGTGCCCCGGAATGCCGCGCTTGACCGCTTCGAGATTCAGAGTCCACCCGACGAGGACGAGCAGACCGACCAGCAGAACCAGCACGCTGCAGCAGCGGCTGAACCTCGCCAGGGACGCCGCTCGCTCGGCGTTGGCATCGCCCGGCCGGGCCGACGCGAGGCCGGCCGCCCTGGGCCCGCTCATGACCCGCGTGCCGGCTCGGCGCGGCGGCGGAGCAGCCAGGCCTGCACACGGGTCCGCACGTGCGCGGGCCGGAACGGCTTCGTCAGATAGTCGGTCACGCCCGCGGCAAATCCCGCCGCGGTGTTGTCGGGCCCGGACTGCGCGGTGATCAGCACGACCGGCACGTCACGGAGCGCGGGATCCTCATTCCGACGAAGCGCGCGCGTCACCTCGATCCCGTCGGCGCCCGGCATCTGCCAGTCGAGGAGGATCAGCGCCGGGTGTTCGAGGCGGGCCTGCTCGAGCGCGGCCTTGCCATCGTTGGCCGTCACGACGCGAAACCCATCCGGCTCGAGCGCGAGCGTCAGCAGCCGGACCATCGTGGGATCGTCATCGGCCACGAGGATCGTGAGCGGCCCGACGGTCCGGGTGGTGCCGGGCAGCGCCTGGGTCCGGGGCGTCGCCGTGTCGCGCTCGACGAGACGCACCTCGTCGCCCTCCGCGGCGGCGAAGACCTCGAGCGCGCTCCCGGCCGCGCGGGCGCGGCGGCGGCAGATCTCCACGAGGTGATCGAGCACCTCATCGGTGCGCAGCGGATCATGGTGAAACAAGGCGAGCCGCCTGGCGCCGGCGGCGACGGCGTAGTCGACGGCCCACTCGGCCGGCGTGTGGCCCCAGCCGGTTTTCTGCGGATACTCCTCGAGCGTGTACTGCGCGTCGTGGATCACGAGGTCGGCGCCCGTAAGGAACTCGACATGGCGGCGATCTTCGTGGTGCATGGGCGCCCCATCCGTGCGCCGCGCGGCGGGATCCGGGGCATGCGGCTCGTGATCCACCGAATACACGACCGCCACGCCGCCGGCCTCCAGCCGATAGCCCAGCGCCAGCGCCGGGTGGTTCAGATACTGCGTGACGACGCCCACCCCCCCGACGGTGAAGCTCCCCTCGGCGAGATCGTGATACCGGGTCGTGGCGCCCAGCTGCGCCAGCGTGACGGGGAAGTACTGGTACTCCATCTGTCCGGCGAGGGCGCGCTCGAGCTGCTGGCCGATCGCACCGGGCGCATAGATGTCCCAGGTGTTGCCGGTCGCGAAGAGCGGGGCGAAGAACGGGAACCCCTGGATGTGATCCCAGTGGGTGTGCGTGATCATCAGATGGCCGTCGCAGCGCGGCGCGCCCTCGGTCGTCAGGCGATGGCCGAGGCCGTGGGCGCCCGTCCCACAATCGAGGACGATGAGCGTGCCGTCGGCGCTTCGCGCCTCCACGCAAGAGGTATTGCCCCCGTAGCGCAGAGTCGTCGGACCTGGCTTCGCCAGCGATCCGCGCGTACCCCAGAACCGGACGATCATCCTCGCCCCCCCCCTTAGCCGAGCATATGCGGACCCGGAGATGGGTCAAGGGGCCGGGAGCCAGCTCGGGGCTAGGTCACGTTCACCTGAGAGAGCTACCTCATCGGCCGGCCGGCGAGCACATCGGCGAGGTCGCGGAGCACCTTGCGCTCCCAATCCTGCACATTGGCGTTTGTCGTCATCCGTTTCCGCCGGACGACCTCGACGGTATAGCTCTGTGCCCCCGGCGCGGATGGTGTGATGTAGAGGCCGATGTAGGAGGTCGCTTCCATGAACGTTGCGGTACGTTCGGCCAGGATGACTCCACGGGCCTTATCCTGTTCCCGAATCTCGAAGTGCTCGTCGGCAACGCGCAGCGCCGCGTTCCAGATTTCGTCGTAGGCGCGCTGTTCGATCGTGAGCTTCCTACCGTCTCCCGGCTTCACATCTGACAAAGACTGGCAGGCGCCGAGACACATCGCCAAAGCCATGAAGATGGCGCGGACGCCTCGTGACGATGCGCGCGTCGGCTTCCGTGGAGAACTAATAGGGTTGTTCCGCTCGATGGTCGTCGCGGGGCCTGCTACCAGCCAAGTCGCCGAGCGTTGCCGGACCGCTGGGCGTAATGGCCAGACCGCCAATTCACAACCAGTTTCGGGATGTGACCTGCTGGACGGGCAGTCAGTAGGGAGCACCGGTCAGCGGACGGCGTGGCTCGAGCGGTACGCCTCCACCCCCGCGTCGATCGTCGCGAAGAACCGCCGGTCCCCGAACCTCGAGAAGAGCCCGAAGCGCTTCAGCTTGTCCTTGACCGGATCCTTCATCTCCGCGAAGCAGAGCTCGGTCCCCGCGGCGTGGAGCGTGTCGTCCAGCTCCGCGACGAGGTCGGCCGCGGTGACATCCACGCTCGTCACCGGCTCCGCCGCCACCACGCAGCATCGCACCGGGCCGGGCGCGGCCGCGATCGCAGCCTGGACTTTCTCGCAGAAGAGCTCGGCGTTCGCGAAGAAGAGGGGCGCGTCCCAGCGGAACAGTAGCAGGCCCGGGATCAGGGTGGCGTCCGGATATCGGGTGATGTCGTGATAGCCCTCCACCCCGTCGACGTGCCCGAGCACGGCCGAGTGCGGGCGCCACCCGTCCCACAGGAACTCGAGCACCGCGATCACGATGGCGAGCGCGATGCCCGGGATCGCCCCCAGCGTCGCGACCCCCGCGAAGCACACCATCGAGAGCCAGAACTCCCAGCGCTGGATCCGATAGATGCGCCGCAGATCGGCCACCTCGAACAACCCGATGGCGGAGGCGATCACCACCGCGGCCAGCGCCGCGTTCGGCAGGTCCTTCAGCAGGGCGGGCGCGAAGAGCAGGAGCGCGCAGATGGCGAGGGCGCCGACCACCCCGGTCAACTGAGTCCGCGACCCGGCCGCCTCCGCGACCGGAGTGCGCGATGAGCTGCTGCTGATCGGGAAGCCCTGGAAGAAGCCAGCGGCCAGATTGGCCGCGCCGAGGCCGACCATCTCCTGGTTGGGATCCACCGGCGCGCGGAGCCGCGCCGCGTAGGTCCGGGAGAGCACGCTGGTGTCGGCGAAGGAGACGAGCGCCACCGCAATACCGCCGGTTACCACCGGCACGACGTCGTCGACCCCGATGAGGGGCAAGGTGGGCAAGGGCAGGCCGCGGGGCACCGCCCCGAGCACTTTGAGCGCGCCGCGCGAGCCCAGGTCTAGCAGCGCGACGGCGAGCGTCGCCCCCACCACCGCGAGCAGGATGCCCGGCACCCGGGGAAAGCGCTTGAGCGCCAGGATCGCGACGAGAGTGGCCCCGCCGACGGCGAGCGCGACCAGGTTGGTCTTGCCGTCGACGATCCCCTGCGCGATCGCCCAGATATCGCGCAGCGGTCCGGTGGACCCGATCGAGAAGCCCAGGAGCTTCGGGGTCTGGCTCAGCAGCACGGTGAGCGCGATGCCGTTCATGTACCCGTAGCGAATCGGCTTCGACAAGAGCTCGGTGACGAAACCAAGGCGCGCGAATCCAGCGATGACGCAGACGGCGCCCGAGACCAGCGCCATCGCGCCGGCGAGCGCGACCGCGCGGCGGGCATCGCCCCCCGAGAGTGGCGCCACGGTGGCGAGGATCACCGCCGCGAGCGCGGAGTCCGGTCCCAGCACCAGGATGCGGCTGGGGCCGAAGACCGCGTAGGCGAGCAGCGGCACGATCGTCGCGTAGAGTCCAAAGATGCCCGGCACGCCCGAGGCCTCGGCGTAGGCGATGCCGACCGGCACGAGCATCGTTGTCATCACGAGGCCCGCGACGAGATCGTGGCGCAGCCAGGCCGGCTGATAGTTCCGCGCGACGCGGAGACCAGGCAACCAGCGGGTCCATCCGGTGCTGGGGGGCGGCCCGGTCAGCGTCGCTGCGCGAGGCCCGGACATTGTCGAGCTCATGACCGCCAGACTGTAGGCGCACGCTCCGGTCGCGGGCAAGCCGCTGACGGTGGCGGCGATCCAGTCTAGCCGGCGGCGCGTTCGCCGTTCGAGTGCTGGCTGCTCGCGAAACGATCCAGGAGATCGGGGACGAAGCGCTCCGAGAAGCCGGCGATGAAGCTCCAGACCAGGGCCTTCGCGTAGTCCATCGCCTCGGACGGCTGCCAGTTGGCCACGAAGTTTTGAAAGTCGTCCCGATTCGGATCGACCCGCGACATGTCGAAGGCCGGAAATAGGTCGCCTTTGACAAGGCCCGACGCGAAGATCATGTAGAGGACCACCGCGCCGATCGCCCCCACCAGCGACGGGATCATGGAGTAGACGATCAGATAGAGATTGATTCTTCTCATGGACCGGAAGAAATTCTGGGGGAAGACGCGCTGGAACGCGTAGAGCCGTCGCAGCGCGCTGACGAACCCGCCCAGCGCGCCGCCCGCGGCCACCACCATGAGGGCAGTGACCCGCGAGGCGATCAGACCCGCCGCCAGCGCGATGGTCACGATGAGGGTCGCGCTGAAGAGCGCGATGACCATCTGGCGGTGAACCTCGAACGCGTCCCCGGCCTGGAGCGGAGGACCGGCTTCCGGGCGGGGGGCCCCCGCCCCCGCGCTCAGCGGCTCGGCCATGTCAGGCGATCGCGGCCGCCTTGACCGCAATGTCGGCGAGCACCTTCAAGGCCTTCGCCGCATCGGCCACGCCGTCGGCGATCCTTTGAATCTTCTTCGCCGACTGCTCCATCTTCTTCACCGCCTTGCCCAGCGCGGCGCTCGCCTCCTTGAGGTCGTCGATCTGATCGCTGAGCTCCCCGAGGATCAGGGTGTCCTCGGCCTCGTCCAGCTGCGCCTCGAGGCCCTCGAGCAGGGCGCGGTCCTTCCCCTGGATCGCGTCGTCCTCGAGCAGATCGCTCACGGAATTCTTGGCCTCACGCACCTTCGCGAGCACCGTCAGCCGTTCCGTATTGGCCATGGTCGTCTGGCTCCTGTCGCCGGCTAGTCGCGCGCTTTCTTGACTTCACCTTGCACCCGCTTCGCCGCCTTGATCTCCTGGGAGAGCCCTTGAATCGTCCCGACGAGGTTCTTCAGATCGGCCTTGTCGTCGGTGATGGCCTGCACGAGCTCGTTGTGGGCCGCGCGATACTGCACAGCAGCCCTCCGGGACAGCTGGGCCAGGTTCTGCCCGTCCACCGCCTGCTTCATGACGGTCTGCGTCCGCTCGAGCACCGGCAGCGGCCGGCCAGCTGGCTGCGTGCGCCCCAAAAAGTCCTGCACTTCCTGCGACTCGCGCGCGAAGAGGCTTTTCTCCGGGTCCGTGGACGGAGGCGGGCCGACGAAGAAGTCCATGAGGCTCTCGATGCTCGCCGTGAGTCGGTCGACCGGTCCCTTGGCATTCGTCACCGCGGCCACCAGCGCCTTGTGCTGCTCGCGCCGGATCCAAAGGCCACCGGCGCCCCGGACGATGCCGGCGACGATGTCGCCGAACGAGTTGAGGGTCGACCCCGACAGCTTGTTGAAGGTCGCGATGCCGTTGTCGATGGAGCTCCCGAGCGCGATGGTCTGGTTCTGGAGATCGTCGGTGAACTGCGAGGACGAGAGAACGCCCAGCATCTGGGCGTAGTCGTCCAGCACGGTGATCGCGGCATCGGCTGCCGCCCCGCGCGACTCGAGCTCGAGCCGCTGCTTGAGCCCGTTCGCGAGATCCTTCGCGGCGACGCCGCCGTCGCTGCGCGAGGCCGCCTCGAGCAGCGCGCGATCGCTCCGGAGGCCGGCATAGGCGTTGATCACGGTTCCGGGCGAGGTGCCGAAGCCCTTGGTCGCCTCGGCGAACTGGCTCACCGCGGCAACTTGGCCATCCGTGAGGATGCCGCCGCATCCGGCCATGCCGAGCGCGGTGCTGCTCGCGACGATCAGCAGGAGGCTGCGGGCGGCCACCGTCGACTTCCACCAGATGGATGAACGAGTCGTTTTCGCCACTGCTCTCGCCCTCCTCGTCCCTGCATGGAGCTTCGCGAGCACCGCCTGCGCAGTGAACCGCGAGTTACTTAGCACAATTTGTGCGCGGAAGAACAGCGAAAGGTACTTCGACGAGGCGCGGAAGCCCTTGTCACACCTATTGTGGCATCGAAGGGCGGGAGGACGCGATGACCGGAGTGCTACGGACGAATCAAAAGCCAGCCTTCCGCATGCAGGTACGATATGCCGCCTGGTACTCGGGATTCTTGGCGCCTTCGGCGTTCATCCCCGCAAGCTGCGGGTCGTCCGCCTGCGCACCGCCGCTCCCGGTCTGCCCCGCCCCCGTCGTGCTGCGCGCTTCGGCAGCCCGGCGGTGGTCCTTCGCGGTCGGTTCCTTTGAATCCCCCGAGGCCCTGGCAGCCTTGACGGCGCGCTCTGCTTCCGCATTGCAGGCCGTGATGTCTTCCGGCTTGGGCACCTGCGGATATCCAAGACTGTAGGTCGCCAATACGATGACGGGGGCCAACACCGCCGCCCGCTGACCTCGCGTAAGAATGCTCATGGGTTCATTTCCTCCTAGCGCCGCCCCGCGCGGGAGCGCGGATGGTTTCACAGTACCAGAACGCGCGTGCCGGCCGGTATCAGGAGGAGACATGGAGCGGCACGCGGAGCCACGGATGCCATTCGAGCGCGACAAGATGCTGGCAGGCCATCTATACGATCCGCTCGACGCCGAGCTGATGGCCGGCCGGGAGCGCGCCGGCGATGTCTGCCACGCGCTGAACGCCACGCGCGAAGGCGAGGCCGAGGCGCGCCGGGCCATCCTGCGCGAGCTCTTCGGGCGCGGCGGCGACACGGTCTGGATGCAGCCGGTCTTCTGCGACTACGGCACGAACATCGAGCTCGGCGAGCGGGTGTTCTTCAACTTCAACTGCGTCGTGCTGGATGTCTGCCGCGTGCGGATCGGCGACTACACGCTGTTCGGGCCGGGCGTGCAGATCCTCACGCCCCTACACCCGATGAAGGCGGAGCCCCGTCGCCGCGAGGAGTACGGCAAGCCCATCGAGATCGGCGCGGACGTGTGGGTGGGCGGCGGGGCGCTCCGGGCGATCCCCGAGTAGTGCGCGCGGTCAGCGCGGCAGCGCGGCGGCATACCGCACACGGGCGCACTCGAGAATCTCCAGGATCGTGGCCGGGTGCGTCCGTCCCGAGGCGCGCGCGCCCCGGATGAACTCGTGCCCGGAGTGCAGATACGGGTTGGGATTGGCCTCGATCAAGTAGACCGTCTCCCCCGCGAGGCGGAAGTCGATGCGGGCGTAGTCGCGCAGGCCCAGCGCCTGGAAGGCGGCCAGGGCGTAGCGCTCCATCGTCTCGTGCACGGCCTTCGGCAGCTTCGGGAGGCGGATCTTGCTGCCGCGGTAGGCGCGCGACCCCTCGTTCCACTTCACTTCCGTGCCGGCGATCCGCGGCGTGCCCTTCGGCAGATGGGAGAGGTCCAGCTCCACGGGCGGCAGCGCCTCCGGCGGCGCGTTGCCGAGGACGCCCATGTAGATCTCCCGCCCCTCGATGTACTGCTCGATGAGGATCGGGCTGGAGAACTCCGCGGTGAGCGCGTCGATGCGCTCCATGAGCTCCTTGATATTGCCGGCGAGGGCGTCGAAGCCGATGCCGATGGAGCCGTCCTCGCGCAGCGGCTTCACGATGACGGGGAATTCGATGTCGTCCGCGTCCCGGTCGAGGCGCCCGCGCCAGAACACCGCGAACTTCGGGCTCACCACGTTGTGAAAGGCCAGGATCTTCTTGGCCACGGCCTTGTCCATGGCCATGGTGAGCCCCCGCGGGCCCGAGCCCGTGTACCGGAGCCCGAGGAGATCGTAGTACGCCGCCACGTGCGGCTCCTTGGTGTTGTCGTCACCAAACGACTCCACGAGATTGAACACCAGGTCGGGCTTCTGCTGCGCGAGGGCGCGCAGGCACTCGGGCGTGCCGTCGACGACGATGCCCGAGACCTCGTGCTCGGCTCCCCGCAGCACGTGGGCGATCTCCTGCACGTCGCTCTTGGGCGCCGGCCGCCGCCCCTTGGGCGGGTCGACCGATTCGTCGGCGGCGTGCGCGACGACGATCTTCATGGACGGCCCGCTTTCATGGACGGCCGGCTCATGGACGGCCGGCGGCGGCCACACGGGTCCCGGCGCGCGAGGGCCGGCGCGCACGGGGCACGAAGCTGCCGTGGATGAGGAAGTTCATGGTCAGCGTGGTGGCGTACGTGGTCAGCTCGACCAGCGTCGCC
>Ga0310812_10000372_pt1 | contig 17797 bp, 14 predicted proteins | sample NN3metagenome_FD_205747 | JGI IMG/M metagenome (GOLD analysis project Ga0310812, IMG submission 205747) | Soil microbial communities from experimental microcosm in Duke University, North Carolina, United States - NN3 | ecosystem: Engineered > Artificial ecosystem > Soil microcosm > Unclassified...
TGCCGCCGCTGATCGTCGCCTGGTTCCAGCACGTCGCGCGGATCCTGGGTTAGCGATGGCGGCGGATCTCGCACAGGCACTCATCGGCGCAGGCGAGGTGGCGAGCCATCGCGGCTGCCGGCGCGTTGAGGTCGATGGCGAACTCTGGTCGGCACTCGCCGCGCGCATCGGCGAGGCCGGCTGGAGCTTGTCCGGATTGTGGGGCGAGCCGGCCGCCGTGCACATGGCGCTGTCGGACGAACGCGCGATGGTGGTGGTGAGCCTCGCCTGCCCGAACCGCGTGTTCCCGTCGGTCGGACGCTTTCATCCGCCGGCTCTTCGCCTCGAGCGCGCGATCTTCGATCTGTTCGGTCTGGTGCCGCAGAACGGTCCGGATGCGCGTCCCTGGCTGGATCACGGCCGCTGGGAAGTGCGCCATCCGCTGGGCGAGACGTCTGCGCCCGCCCTTGCTGCGCCGTATCGTTTCCTCGCCGCCGAGGGCGAGAGCCTGCACCAGATCGCGGTGGGACCGGTGCATGCCGGCATCATCGAGCCCGGACATTTTCGCTTCACCGCCAATGGCGAAGCGGTCGTGCGGCTGGAGGAGCGCCTCGGCTATACCCACAAGGGCATCGAAGGGTTGATGCAGGGTGCGGACCTTGTGCATGGCGCCAGGCTCGCCGGCCGGGTCAGTGGCGACAGCACGGTCGGCTATGCGCTGGCCTTCGCGCGCGCCGCGGAAGCAGCGCTCGAAATCGACATGCCTGCGCGCGCGCACTGGCTGCGCGCCCTGATGGCCGAACTCGAGCGGCTCGCCAACCATTTCGGCGATATCGGCGCGATCTGCAACGATGCCTCGTTCTCGCTGATGCATACCCATTGCGGCGTGCTGCGCGAGCGCGTCCTGCGCGCATCCGATGCGGCTTTCGGGCACCGGCTGATGCGCGATTTGATCGTGCCGGGCGGCGTAGCGCGCGATCTCGCGCCCGGGAGCAAGGACCCGCTGCGTGTCCTCACGGCCGACTTGCGCAAGGCGTTTGCGCCGCTGGTCGAGCTCTACGACAAAACCGCCTCGCTGCAGGATCGCACCGTCGGCACCGGGATCCTCAAGAAGACGCTGGCCGACCAGTATGGTGCCGGCGGTTTCGTGGGCCGGGCTTCGGGCCGCGCCTTCGATGCGCGCCGGGCCTTCGTCTATCCGCCTTACGACCAGTTGCGCTTCGAGGTGCCGGTCGAGGACGACGGCGACGTGAACGCGCGAGTCTGGGTGCGCATCCACGAGGTCGAGCAGAGCCTGTCGCTGGTCGAGCAGATTCTGGATGGACTGCCCGATGGCGCGTATCGCGTGGAGTTCGCGCCGCGCGCCGGCCAGGGGCTCGCACTGGTCGAAGGATTCCGCGGCGACATCCTGGTGTCGTTGCGTCTCGACGAAGCGGGCCGCATCGCCCGCTGCCACCTGCGCGATCCGTCCTGGTTCCAATGGCCGCTGCTCGAGGCGGCGATCGAGGGCAACATCGTCGCGGACTTTCCGCTGTGCAACAAATCCTTCAACTGCTCCTATTCGGGGCACGATCTGTGAGACCGCTCTGATGCGCCGGCTGTTGCTGCAAGGTCTGATTCGCGCACCGCTCACCGAGCCGCTCGCGCCGTCGGACGATACCGAGCTCGCCGCGCTGGCAGCCAGGCTGGACTTGGCGGCGAAGAAGCGCCTGGGACGCAGCCTTTCGATCCGCGAGATCGACGCCGGTTCGTGCAACGGCTGCGAGCTCGAGATCGGCGGGCTCGCGGGCCCGCACTACGACGTGGAGCGGTTCGGGATCCGCTTCGTGGCGTCCCCCCGTCACGCGGACTGCCTGCTCGTGACGGGTCCCGTCACGCTCAACATGGCGGAGGCGCTCCGGCGAACCTGGGAGGCCACGCCGGATCCCAAGATCGTCATCGCCGCGGGCGACTGCGGCCGGGACGGCGGCATCTTCCAGGGCTCGTACGCGGTGCTGGGCGGCGTCGCGGCCGTCGTGCCCGTCGACGCGGTGATTCCCGGCTGCCCGCCCTCTCCGGCCGCCCTCATCGCCGGGCTCCTGGACGCGCTGGGGCGGCGAAGCTGAGTGATGGCCACCTCCCTTCATGTCCTGATGGCCCTCGGCGGGCTTACCGTCGGTCTGCTCGGCTTCACCGGCTGGATGGGTGACGCGCGGGCCCTCGACGTGCCCTGGCTGGTGCCCCTCTCGGGGCTGTCTCTTCGCATGGACCCGCTCGGCGGATTCTTTCTCCTCCTCGTGGGCGCGACCACGGTGCCCTCGTCGATCTATGCGATCGGTTATGCCCGCGGCGCGCGCCGCGGGCTCGGCGCCTATGCGCTCTTCGTCCTCGCGATGGCAGTGGTGCCGCTCGCCGCCAACGTGCCGACCTTTCTTCTCGCCTGGGAGCTGATGGCTCTCGCGTCCTATGCGCTGGTCCTGACCGATGATCGCGATCCCGCCGCGGTGCGCGCCGCCTGGATCTATGCCGTGATGACGCATGCGGGGTTCGCCTGCCTGCTCAGCGGCATGCTGCTGATGACCGCGTGGACGGGCAGTCTCACCTTCGCCGACTGGCCGGCAGCGGCGACGACGCTCAGCGAGCCCGCGCGGAATCTCGTCTTCGTGCTGCTGGCCCTTGGCTTCGCCGGTAAAGCGGGCGTCATCCCGCTCCATGTCTGGCTGCCCGCGGCCCATCCGGCGGCACCGAGCCACGTCTCCGCGCTCATGTCCGGCGTGATGATCAAGCTCGGCGTGATGGGCATCCTTCGCGTCGGCCTCGAGTGGCTCGGAGTCGGCCCGCCGTGGTGGGGTGTCGTCCTGATGCTCGCGGGGACCCTCTCCGCGCTGGGCGGCGTGCTCTATGCCGCGGTGGAGGTCGACCTCAAGCGGCTCCTGGCGTTCTCGAGCATCGACAACATTGGCATCATCCTGATCGCGGTGGGAGCAGGATTCGTCTTTCACTCCACCGGGCTCGAGACCTTGGCCATCTTCGCGCTGGCCGCCGCGTTCTATCACATCCTCAACCACGCCGCCTTCAAGGCCCTCCTCTTCCTGGGGGCCGGGGCCGTGGTCCACGGGGCCGGCACACGCGATCTGGAGGCCATGGGCGGTCTCATCAAGCGCATGCCCTGGACCTCCGCGGCGTTCCTGGTGGGCGCGCTGGCAATCGCCGCGCTGCCGCCGCTCAACGGTTTCGTCAGCGAGTGGCTCACCTTTCAGGCGCTACTCCAGAACGGCCGCATCCCGCGGCCCGAGCTCAACCTGGTCTTCATGCTGGCCTTGGCCGGGCTCGCCCTGACCGGCGGCCTCGCGGTGGCGTGCTTCGTCCGCGCCTTCGGCATCGCCTTCCTCGCCCTGCCCCGTACCGAGGCCGCGGCGGGAGCGCAGGAGGCCGGCCCGACGATGCGCGCGGCCATGGCGCTGCTCGTGGTCGCGTGCGCCACGCTCGCGCTGACGCCCACGCTGCTCCTGCCTCCGCTGGGCGCGACGGCGGCTCGGCTGCTGGGCGATGCCGCGCCGAGCTCCCGGGAGGATCTCCTCACCATCGCGGTCTCCGGCGACTTCGCGACCTTATCGATGCCGGTGATCGCGGCGGCGCTCGGTCTCGGCCTCGTGCTGCCTTTTGTCTTGCTGCGCGTCGGACACGCGCCTTCCCGCATTCGGTACTACGAGACCTGGAACTGCGGACGCTTGCTCCAGACATCGCGCATGGAGTACACCGCGACCGCGTTCGCGAGCCCGTTCCGGCGCGTCTTCGATTTCCTCTACCGCCCGGAGCGGGTCGTCGAGATCGAAGCCCATGGCGAGTCGCGTTTCTTCGTGCGGCGCATGGTCTACCGCAATCCAACGCGCTCGCTCGTGGAGGACTGGCTCTACGCACCTCTCCTCGGCGCCGTCCGGGCCGGCACCGCTCGTGTGCGGGCCATCCAGTCGGGGAGCGCCAACCTCTACCTGATCTACGTCCTCGCCGCGCTCCTCGTGCTGCTGGTGCTGGCATGAGGGAGATCGGGGCGCCAGCCGCGGTAGTGGGAGCGCTCGCGCAAGCCCTGCTCGTGGCGCTGGCCGCGCCCTTGCTGGTGGGCCTCGTGCGCGCCCTCAAGGCGCGCCTGACGGGCCGGCGCGGCCCGGACCCGTGGCAGCCCTACCTCGACATCCTGAAGCAGCTGCGGAAGGAGGCGGTGATCTCCACCACCGCCTCGTGGCTGTTCCGGCTCACCCCGTTCGTTCTGGTGGCGACCATGCTGGTGGCGGCCACCGTGGTGCCGGTCCTGGTGACACGGCCCGCCTTGTCCTTCGCGGGCGGCATCATGCTCCTCATGTACCTCTTCATGCTCGGGACCTTCTTCCTCGCCCTCGCCGGGCTCGACTCGGGGAGCGCCTTCGGCGGCATGGGCTCGAGCCGCGAGGTCGCGGTGGCGGCGCTCGCCGAGCCCACCGTGATGTTGGCGGTGTTCGCGCTCGCGCTGCGCACCGGCACCACCAATCTGGGTACCGTGGCCGAGCGGCTGGGCGGCGAGCCGGCGCTCGCCGCGCATCCCGGCCACCTCCTCGCGTTCCTCGCGTTCTTCATCGTGATGCTGGCCGAAACCGGCCGCCTGCCCGTGGACAATCCCGCCACGCATCTCGAGCTGACCATGATCCACGAGGCGATGATCCTGGAGTACTCCGGGCCGTATCTCGCCATGATCGAGTGGGCCAGCGCCATGAAGCTCTTCCTCTACATGACGCTGCTGATCAACCTCTTCGTCCCTTGGTGGATTCCCACCGAGGTCACCGGCGCGGGCATGCTGCTCGGGATGCTCGCCCTCGCCGGTAAGCTCGTGCTCCTCGCGGTGGCGCTGGCCGTGCTGGAGACCGCCGTCGCCAAACTGCGGCTCTTCCGGGTGCCCGAGCTTCTGGCCGGCTCGTTCGCCCTGGCTCTCCTGTCCGTGGCTTCGGTGGTGCTCCTGCGATGACGGTGGCTTCGAACCTCCTGACCTTCTTCGCCCTCGCCATCACCCTGCTGCTCGTCTGGCGCCGGAGCTGGCCGGGCCGGCTGCGCCTCTTCGTCGCGCAGTCCGTCCTGCTCGCGCTCCTGGCCGCCGTGGTGGGAATGCTCGCGGGCAAGCGCGAGCTGGTCGTGGTCGCGCTCGTGTTCCTCGCGCTCAAGGGGTGGATCATCCCTCGCGTCCTGGCCCGCATGGCGTCGGGCACGCCGGCACGCTCCGGGGTCGCTCCCGGGCAGTCGAGCGGCATCGCCCTCCTCGCGGCCGGCACACTCGTGGTCGCCGCCTATGTGATCATCCTGCCCGTCACCGCATCCGCCACGCTCCCCACCGCGGACGCCATCCCGCTCGCCTTCGCGATGGCGCTCATCGGTCTGTTCGTGTGCGTGACCGGGCGCGACGTGCTGGGGCACGTGCTGGGCTTCCTGGTCTTCGAGAACGGGATCTTCGGTCTCGCCGTGCTCGCGACGTACGGCCTGCCGGGACTGGTGGAGGCCGGCGTGTTCCTGGACGTGCTCGTCATCGTGCTGCTCCTGGAAGGCGTCGTGATGCAGATCCGCCAGGAGCACGACTCCCTGGCGCTGGACCGGCTCCGGGAGCTGCGCGAATGACGCTCGTCGTGCTGCTGCTGGTGCCCCTCATCGCGGCGGCACTGCTCGCCTGGGGACCCGCGCGGACCGCGCGCAACCTGCACGCCACGACGCTCGCCGCCATGCTCGGCGCCGTTCTCTTGGTGATCGCGGATGTGACGCGCGACGGCGCGGTCATCGCCCTCGACGGGCTCCTCCGTGCCGATCCCTTGAGCGCCTGGATGGTGGGGCTCATCGCCGTGGTGGCGACCCTGGCGGGGGCCGAGGCGCTGGCCCCCGGCCACGGAAACGTGGACGGCGAGGCCATGCGCCGCTTCTACGCGCTCTTCCATCTCTTCGTGTTCACGATGTTGCTCGCCGTCACCACCGATGACCTGGGACTGATGTGGGTCGCGGTGGAAGGGACCACCCTGGCGTCAGTCTTCCTCGTCAACTTCCACCGGACGCGCGCGTCGCTCGAGGCGGCCTACAAGTATCTCCTCATCTGCTCGGTGGGCATCGCGCTGGCGTTCATCGGAACCGTGCTGGTCTACTTCGCAGACGTGCAGCAGTTCGGCGCCGAGGCGCACGCGCTGCGCTGGACGACGCTCCTCCGCTGGGCGCCGCAGCTCCCGCCCCGCGTGGTCGAGCTGGCGTTCGTCTTCCTGCTGGTGGGCTACGGGACCAAGGCCGGGTTGGCGCCGATGCACACCTGGCTCCCCGACGCGCACAGCGAGGCCCCCGCTCCCATCAGCGCGCTCATGTCGGGGGTGCTGCTGTCGGTGGGGCTCTACGCGGTGCTGCGCTTCAAGACCGTCGCGGACGTGGCGGCGGGGCCGGACTTCGCGGCGCGACTCCTCGTCCTCCTCGGACTCGCCTCGCTCGCCGTCGCGGCGGCCTTTCTCTGGTCGCCCACCAACGTCAAGCGAATGCTGGCCTACTCGAGCGTGGAGCACGTGGGGCTGGTCGCGCTCGGCCTCGGCTTCGGCGGCGCATGGGGCGTGGCGGGCGCGCTGCTGCACATCGGGAATCACGCCCTCGCGAAGTCCACCCTGTTCATCCTCTCCGGAAGGATTCGCGACGCGTTCGGCACGGCCGATATCCTCCCGGTGCGCGGTCTCGTTCGTGCCATGCCCGTGACGGGGCGCGGGTTTGCCCTCGCCCTGCTGGCCCTTCTGGGACTGCCCCCCTTCGGACTCTTCGTGAGCGAGCTGATGATCCTGGGCGCGGGGTTCCGAGGCGGGTGGTGGCTCGCCTCGGCGCTGGCCCTGGTCCTGCTCCTGATGGCGTTCGCCGGCATGCTGCGTGCGCTCCATCACATGGCGTACGAGCCGGGCCCGCCCGCCGCGCGCCGCGAGGCACCGAGCTGGGCCGGTGCGGCGCCGGTCGCGGTGGGGCTCGGGCTACTGCTGCTCACTGGCATGGCGTGGCCGCCGGGGCTCGCCACCGCGCTCGCCCGCGCCGCCGCGGTGCTGGGCGGCTAGGTGAGCACCGTCTCGGCCGCCGCGCTCGCCGCCCTGCTCAGGGCCGCCGGCGGCGAGGACGCGGCGGTGCGGGCGGACGGGTCCCTGCGGTGTCGCGTGCCGCGCTGGGAGATTCCCGCGCTGGCCGATCGGCTGGGCGTGCAGGGACTCTCGCTGGAGCTCCTCGCCGCCACGGATACCCGGCCCGAGACCGGCGACTTCACGCTGACCTACGTGTTCGCGGCGGCGCCGCCACGCCATCCAGTGGTCGTGCTCGCCTCGGTGCCTGTGGATGCTCCGCAGTTCCCCTCGCTCGCCACCCGATCCTTCCCAGCGAGCCGCTTCGAACGCGAGATTCATGATCTCCTGGGCCTGGTGCCCCTCGGTCACCCCGAGCTTAGACGGCTCGCGCTCCACCAGTTCTGGCCAGAGGGCTATTACCCGCTGCGCCGCGACGCCGTGCCGCGACGCGACTTCGTCGACGCCGGCCAACCGTTTCCGTTCCGACGGGTGGAAGGGCCCGGCGTGTTCGAGATCACGGTGGGGCCGGTCCATGCCGGCATCATCGAGCCGGGCCACTTCCGGTTCAGCGTGGCCGGGGAAGATATCGTCAGCCTGGAGACACGCCTCGGCTTTGTCCACAAGGGCACGGAAAAGCTCTTCGAGACGCTGCCACTCTCGCGGACGCCCGAGCTGGCGGAGCGCGTGTCGGGGGACGAGAGCGTGGCGCACGCGCTCGCGTACTGTGAAGCTCTCGAACGGCTCACCGGCGCCGCCGTCCCGCCCCGCGCGGCGTGGCTCCGCGTCATCCTGCTCGAGCTGGAGCGACTCTACAATCATGTCGGGGACGTGGGCATGATCGTGAACGACACCGGCTTCGCATGGGGCCATGCGCACTGCTTCCGGTTGCGGGAGGAGCTCCTGCGCCTGAATGCCCGGATCACCGGCCATCGCTTGCTCCGGGGCGCGATGGTGCCCGGCGGCATCGCCGGCCCCGCCGTCGACGCGCCCCTCGACGAGGTGGCGGACACGGTGAATCGCGTCGCGGCGGACTTTCACACGATCGTGCGGATCTGCCTCGACAACACGATGGTCCTGGAGCGACTGCAGGGTACGGGCCGCCTGACCACCAAGACCGCCCGCGAGATGGGCGTGGTGGGACTCGTCGCACGCGCCAGCGGCATCGACGCCGACCTCCGGCGCGACGCGCCGTTTGCGGCCTACCGCGAGCTCGAAGTGACGCCTGCGGTGTACGCGCAAGGCGACGTGTGGGCGCGCACCATGGTCAGGGTCGACGAGGTGCGCGAGTCGGTGCGGCTCATCACCGCCGCTGCGCAGCGAGCCCCCGCAGGCGCGCCCCGCGTCCTCCTCCCCCCGCTGCCGGCGGGTGGCGACGTGGTGACCTGCGTGGAAGCGTGGCGAGGCCCGGTCTGGTACTGGGTGCTGGCCGCGGGGCCGGAACGATTGCGCCGCGTGAAACTGGTGGACCCGTCCTTCCGGAACTGGCCGGCCCTGGAGCTCGCCGTGCTCGAGAACATCGTTCCGGACTTCCCACTCTGCAACAAGTCCTTCAACCTCTCCTACTCCGGTAGCGACCTCTAGCTACGCCGGCGGCGGCGCGATGCGCAGATTGGCGAAGCGGCGATCGGCGCGCGCGGCCATGGCCTCCGCCGCCGTCGCGTCCCCCGCGGCGGCGGCCGCGCGCCCCATCCCGCGCCAGGTGTGCGCGTCCAGCGCGCGCATGCCCAGGCGGTCCGCGACGTCCAGGGCGGCCCGGTAGTACTCGACCGCGGTGGTCGTCTCGCCCGCGGCCAGCGCCACTTCGCCGAGCATCCGGAGGGCCCAGCCCTCGTAGCCGCGCTCCCCGTGCGTCCGCGCGGCGTCAAGGGCGCGCAGCGCGGCGTCGCGCGCCTCCTCGAGGCGTCCCGCGCGCAGCAGCGCCTCGGCCAGCCACGCCAGGCGGAGGGCGTGGCGGCTCCGGATCGCCAGCGCGACCGCGCGCTGCACGCCGTCCTCGAGGAGCGTGAGGCCCTCCGCCACGCGGCCCTGGCGCGCGTAGACGAGGCCGAGCTGGCACGAGAGCATCGGCAGCCATGCGGTGATGTTGAGATCCCGCGCCCGCCCCAGCCCCCGCTCGAGCACGGACCGCGCCGCTTCGAGATCGCCCCGCGTGAGATGGGCGAAGCCCAGGGCGACGTGCGCGGCGGCCACGCTCCAGGGATGATCGGTCGGCTCGGCCAGCCGCATGGCCTCGCGGGCGCGCGCGACGGCGGCCTCGAAGTCACCCATGCCCACGAGGCTGTTGACGAGCCAGACGCGGGTCGCCACCGAAACCAGGCCGGCCATCCCGAAGCGCTCGCGCGCGAGCTCGCCCTCGAGATCTCCGAGCGCGTCCTCGAACAAGGCGCGCGAGCGCGAGTACTCGCCGAGGACGTGGTACGCCTGTCCGAGCCCCGCGATGGCGACGACGCGCATGGGCCGGTCGCCCAGCCGCTCGGCGATGTCGCGCGCCCGCGTGGCCGCCACGATGGCCGCCGCCTGATCGCCCAGCGTGTAGTGGGACTGCGCGAGATACGCGGAGGTCCAGCCGAGACGCCACTCGTCGCCGGCCGACTCCGCGAGGGCCTGGGCGCGGCACAGGTGCTCCAGGTTGCGCGCGAAGTCGCCCAGGGCGGCGAGCGAGGCGCGCGCCTCGAACCGCAGGTCCACCCCGAGGGCGAGGCGCTCGGGCGTGGGCGGCTGCCGGTCCACCGTCTCGATGGCCTGCTCGAAGAACGTGACGGCGTCACGGTGCGCCGAGCGCGTGGCCGCCTTCAGGCCGGCCTGGCGGAGGTACGTCACCGCGCGATCGTCCAGGCCGCCCCGCAGCGCGTGGTGCCCCAGCCGCTCGACCTGCTCCACCGTCCGTCCCGCGTACTGCCCCTCGATCGCCTCCACGATCCGCGCATGGAGCGCGCGCCGGTTGTCGTGGAGCAGGCTCGCGTACGCGACCTCCTGGATCAGGGCGTGCTTGAAGGTGTGCTCGCGCTCCGGGAAGAGCCGGGTCTCGTGCAGGAACTCCGCGGTCTGCAGCCGCGCGAGCCCGAGGCCCAGCACGTCGGGGGACAGATCGGCCACCGCCTGCAGCACCGCGAACGGCACGTCCCGCCCTACCACTGCGGCGCACTGCAGGAGGTGCTTGGCCGTGGGGTCGAGCCGATCGATGCGCGCGGCGAGCACGGCGTGCACGGAGGTGGGCGGGGGCACCGCGGTCAGGGGGCCAGGGAGCCGGTAGGCCCCCCGCTCGCCCGCGAGCACCTCGGTCTCCGCGAGGGCACGTACGCTCTCCTCGAGGAAGAGGGGATTGCCCTCGGTGCGCTCGATGAGGAGCGCGCGGAGGGGATCGAGGCTCGGGTCCGGGCCGAGCAGGACGTCCACGAGTTGGCGGGCGGGGGCCTCGCCCAGGGGGTCGAGGCGAAGCTGCGTGTAGCCGGGCTTGTTCGTCCATCCGTGCTGGTACTCCGGCCGGTACGTCACGAGCACGAGCAAGCGCGCATCCGCGAGCCGGTCCACGAGGCCGTCGAGGAAGGCCTGCGTTTCCTCGTCCACGCGGTGGAGGTCCTCGAAGACCAGCAGCAGCGGCCCGCGCCGCGACTCGAGGAGGAGCAGGCTCTTGAGCGCCTCCAGGATGTGACGGCGGCGCTGCGGCGGCTCCATCGCCTCCCACGGCGGATCCGCGACGGGCAGCTCCAGCAGGGCCAGGAGGGGCGAGCGCATCGCGGTGAGCGTGGGGTCGAGGGCGGCCAGCCGCGCGGTGACCTTGTCGCGCGCGGCCGCCGGCTCGTCGTCGGGCTCGAGGTGGAAGTAGGCGCGCAGCATCTCCAGCACCGGGATCCACGCGGTGGACTTCCGGTAGACGACCGGCCGGCCTTCGAGCACTGTCCAGTCCCGCGCGCGGGGGGTCTGGCTGATCTCGCGAACGAGCCGCGACTTGCCGACGCCGGGCTCGCCCACGAGCGCCACCAGCCCGCCGCGGCCCGCGCGCGCCCGCGCAAGGGCATGCTCGAGCGAAGCGAGCTCCGCGTCGCGCCCCACGAAGCGCGTGAGCCCCCGCACCGCCGCCGCCTGAAGCCGCGAGCGCGCCGGCCCGGCGCCGGTCGCCTCGAACACCTCCACCGGCTCGGGAAGGCCCGGCACCGGCACCGGGCCAAGCGGCCGCGCCGTGAGATAGCCCTCGGTGAGGCGATGCGTCTCCCCGCTGACGAGGATGGTCCCGGGCCGCGCGAGCTTTTCCATGCGCGCCGCAAGGTGGGTGGTCTGCCCGACCGCGGTGTAGTCCATGTGCAGATCGTTGCCGATGGAGCGCACCACGACCTCGCCGGAGTTGAGCCCCACGCGGATCTGCACGTCGACCCCGTGGGAGCGCCGCAGCGTCGCCGCCATGCGGGCCACACCGTCCTGCATGCGTAAGGCCGCGTAGGCGGCGCGCACCGCGTGGTTCTCGTGGGCGATCGGCGCGCCGAAGATCGCCATGATGCCGTCGCCCAGCACCTGGTTCACGGTGCCTTCGTACCGGTGCACCGCCTCCATCATGAGCTCCAGCACCGGATCGAGGAGCGCGCGCGCCTCCTCGGGGTCCCGGTCGGCGAGGAGCTCCAGCGAGCCCTTCATGTCGGCGAAGAGCACCGTGACCTGCTTGCGCTCGCCCTCCACCGCCGGGCGCGTGGTGCGGATGCGCTCGGCGATGTGGCGGGGGGTGTAGGCGTCGGGCGAGGTCAGCCGCGCGGACACGCCGGGGGCAGCGCCGAGGGGGCGCCCGCAGCCCCCGCAGAAGCGACTGCCCGGCTCGACGGCAAAGCCGCACGCCGGGCAGGCCGCGTCGAGCGCGGCTCCGCACGCGGAGCAAAACCGGCTGCCCTCGCGATTGTCGGTGCGGCAGCGCGGGCAGGTCACCCCGCCCCTACTTCTCCTTCACGAGGAAGGCGGCCCGGCGGTTGGACGCGCGACATGTGTCAGTCATCTCCTCGCACTGGGGTCGCTCCTTCCCGTACGAGATGAGCAGGATGCGCGCCCGGTCGATGCCCTTGGCGCCCAGGTACTCGGAGGCGGCGCGCGCGCGGCGCTCACCCAGCGCCATGTTGTACTCGCTGGTGCCGCGGTCGTCGCAGTGTCCTTCGATGAGCAGCAGCTGGTTGGGGTTCGCCTTCAGCCATTCGACGCTCGCGTCCAGGATTCGCGCGTCGCGGGAACGGACAGTCGAGCGGTCGAAGTCGAAGTGGACGTCCTTGAGCGCGCGGTTCGGGCGGTAGTCACGCGCCGGCGCGGCCGGCGCGGACGCCGTGGCCGGCGGCGCAGGGGCGGCGGGTGTCGGGGCGGGCGCCGGGGCGGGGGCGGCGGGAGCGGGGACCGGGGCCGGTGTCGGCGCGGGCGACGGCGCGGGCGCGGCGATCGTAGGCGGAGGCGCTTGCACCATCGGCACCACGGGTCGCTTCGGGCAGCCGCTCACGAGCAGCGCGAGCGCGACACACGAGACGACGAGCGAGACGACGCGAGCGAGCGACGCGGCGGGCGTGAGCATGGGGGAAGGGTATCCGAGTGGTCGTACCCGGTCAACATGCAGTAGCATAGCGGCGGCGACCATCCATACCCGGAGGTGACTCATGCTGAAGGAATTCCGCGAGTTCGCGATCAAGGGGAACATGGTGGACATGGCGGTGGGCATCATCATCGGCGCCGCCTTCGGCGCGGTGGTGCAATCCCTCGTCGACAACGTCTTCATGCCGCTCATCGCGGCAGCGGTCGGCGCACCCGACTTCAGCAATCTCTTCGTCTTGCTCCGCAATCCCAAGGGGGAGACCTACGCGACGGTGAAGGCCGCGCGCGACGCGGGCGCGGTGGTGCTCGCCTACGGCGTCTTCATCAACACGATCGTCACCTTCCTGGGCGTAGCGGTGGCGACCTTCATGCTCGTGAAGGGCATCAACGAGATGCGCCGCACCCCGCCGCCCGCGGCAACGCCCCCCGCGCCCACCGCCCAGGAGAAGCTCCTCATGGAGATCCGTGACATCCTGAAGCGGACGCCTGCGCGCTGAGGCGATACGATGCTCCGGGGGTTGAACTGGGGGCGCTGGCGGGTGCGCGAGTATCTGCTCGTGTTCGGCCCCGCCGTACTGTTGACCGCGATCGCCTTCACTGTCGCGATCATGTTCATCAAGCCCGCGCCGCCGCGAGCGCGGGGGTGGACGTCGCCTTCGTTCAGGGCGGGGTCGGGGCCTCCGCCGACTCGGACCTCGCCTCGCTCGGGAGTCTCTACTTCGAGCCGCTCTGGGTCTTCGCGCGCGGCGTGACCAACGTCGAGGACCTCCGCAGCCTTCGCGGGCGCCGGATCGCGGTCGGCCCGGAGGGAAGCGGGACCCGCGCCCTCGTGGACTTGCTCCTGCGGGCCAACGGCGTCACCACGCCGGCGGCCACGTTGGTCCCGTTGACCGGCCTCGATGCCGTGCGCTCCCTGCGCGCGGGGGAGATCGACGCCGCGGTGTTCGTGGCCTCGCCGGAGTCGGCGACGGTGCGGGAGGCGGTGACGGTGCACGACGTCGTGCTGATGAGTTTCGCGCGGGCCGACGCTTACACGCGCCTCTTCCCCTTCCTCTCCCGACTCACCCTGCCCGAGGGTTCGCTCAGCCTCGATCGTGACATTCCCCGCCAGGAGATCGTGCTCCTCTCCCCCACCGCGAGCCTGGTGGTGCGGCCGGACTTCCATCCCGCGCTGAGCGATCTGCTCCTGGTGGCGGCGGCGAAGATTCACGGCCGGGCGGGCGTGTTCGAGCGCCCGCGCCAGTTCCCTTCGCCCGACTTCACCGACTTCCCCCTGAGCCCCGAGGCGCTGCGCTTCCACCAGAGCGGCCCGCCCTTCCTCGCCCGCTATCTGCCGTTCTGGGCGGCGACGCTGGTGGACCGCATGAAGATCATGCTGCTGCCGCTGATCGCGCTCCTTTTCCCCCTGTTCAAGATCCTCCCGCCCACGTTCCGCTGGCGGACGCGCCGCAAGATCTACCGCTGGTATCGCCAAGTCCACGACACCGACGTCGCCTTGTGCACGCCGCAGCCGGCGGAGGAGCTCGACCGGCTCATGACGGCCCTCGATCACATCGAGCACCAGGTGAGGCTCCTGCCCATTCCGCCCGCGCACGCGGAGTCACACTTCCACTTGCGCCTGCACATCGACCTGGTCCGCGCAAAAGTGCTCGCGGCGCGCGCCGCGCTCCGTTGACCTGACGGGCCGGCGCCCGCTATGCTCGACTCATGACCCCTTCGGCGACCGCCTCGTCCCCCTCGATGCCCCGCTTCCACGATCTCCTGTCCACTCGCGCCCGCATCGGCACCGGGGCCGCCGCCCAGCCCGCCCGACCCGTGCAGAGCGCGCTCTACGACTTCGGGGGCGGCTACCCCGATCCCGCGTCGTTCCCCTACGAGGGCATCGTTGCGGCCACCGCCGCCATGATCAAGGCGGAGGGCGCCCAGGCCCTCACCTACGGCGAGGCGCAGGGGTACAAGGGCCTGCGGGAGCTGGTGTGCCACAAGTACGGGCTCTTCGAGGGCCTCCGCGTCGGCCCGGAGAACATCATCATCTCCAACGGCTCGGGCCACGCGCTGTCGCTCGCCTTCAGCGCCTTCGTCGACGTGGGCGACGCGATCCTGTCCGAGGCGCCGACCTTCTCGGGCACGCTGAACACCATCCGCCGCCACGGCGCGCGCGTCCTCGATGTCCCGGTGGACGACGAGGGTCTGGTGACCGGCGTGGCGCGGCGCCAGCTCGAGAGCCTCCGCCGCGAGGGCACGCGCTGCAAGCTCATCTACACCATCGACAACTTCCAGAACCCTGCCGGGCCGACCATGAGCCTCCGGCGGCGCCGCGAGCTGGTGGATCTCGCCCAGGAGTTCGACACCTTCATTCTCGAGGACGACGCCTACGGCGAGCTCCGCTTCGAGGGCGATCACCTCCCCTCGCTCTACGCGCTCGACACGGGCGGGCGGGTGATCCGGGCGGGCACCGTGTCCAAGATCCTCGGCGCGGGCTTCCGGCTCGGCTGGCTCTGCGCCCCCGTCGAGATGATCCCCGCCTTCCAGGGCTTTCTCTTCGGCGGCGGCGTCAATCCCTTCGCGTCCCGGGTGGCGACGTATTTCCTGCGGGACCATCTCCAGCCGCATGTGGCCCTGCTCATCGACGTGTACCGCACCAAGCGGGACGCCATGCTCCGCGGGCTCCACGAGGTGCTGGACGGGAACGGCGCGCACATCAGCACGCCCGCGGGCGGCTTCTTCCTGTGGATTCGCCTCCCCGCCGGCACCAACCAGGCGCGGCTCGCCGAGCTCGCGGTGCAGGCGCGCGTGCAATACACGGGGGGTCCCGCCTTCTTCCCCAACGGCGGTGGCGAGGAATTCATCCGCCTCGCGTACAGCCTGGAGACGCCCGAGAAGTGCTACGAGGGCGCGCGGCTCATCGCCCGCGCGATCCTCGACGCGCGTGTCTAACCCCGCGCGGGTGGGTCGGCTCCAGGGCAAGCGCGCGCTCGTGACCGGCGCGGCCAGCGGCATCGGCCGGGCCGCCCTCCTTCTCTTCGCCCGCGAAGGTGCTCGTGTCCTCGCGGTGGACCGCGCCCGCGAGGGTCTCGAGGCGGCGGCCGCCGAAACCGCGATCGCCCTTGCCGCCGACGCCGGCGACGAGGCGGCGGTGGAGCGCGCGGTGGAACGCTGCATGGCCGAGTGGGGCGGGCTGGACGTCGCCTTCGCCAATGCCGGCGTCAGCGGAGGGCGCGTGCCGCTCCTCGAGCAGACGGTAGAGCAGTGGCAGGAGATCCTGCGCGTCAACCTGATCGGCCCGTGGCTCATGATCAAGCACACCGCGCCGGTGATGATTCGCCAGGCCCAGGGCTCCATCGTGTGCACCGCGTCGGTGGCCGGACTCCGCGCCAACGCGGGCGGCACGCCCTACTCCGCCAGCAAGGCCGGCGTCATCAGCCTCGTCCAGACCGCGGCCAACTCGCTGACCGGCACCGGCGTGCGGGTCAATGCGATCTGTCCCGGCCTGATCGAGACGGGGATGACCCGACCGATCTTCGACTTCGCCCGCGCGCGCGGCACGGAGGACAAGATCGGCCAGCTCAACCCCGCACGGCGCCACGGGCTGCCCGAGGAGATCGCCGCCACCGCGCTCTTCCTCGCCAGCGACGACGCGTCGTACGTCAACGGTCAGGCCATCGCGGTGGACGGCGGCCTCTCCAGCACGCATCCGTTCACGGGCAGCCGCCGCTGAGGCGGCACGCGCCCCTCTCAGGAGCGAACGGGACGGCAGTACCGGTGGAGCTCCGACCGCGCGGTGCCCGCGTAGAGATAGCCGTCCAGCACGCCGATGCTGGTGGCGTCGGTCGGCGCGGTGGCCACCGGCCGCCATCCCACGAGGTCCTCGGTGGCCAGCACCTCCCGCCCGTCCAGCACGTAGAGCACGCCGTCTGACAGCGTGAGGTCCACCAGATGCGCAGCGGGCGCGCGCACCACCCGCGCGCGCGTACCGTCGAACGCCGCGAGCCCGTCCGCTCCGAGATACACCACCTGACCCGCGAGGGGGTAAGGCTTGGCGCCGGTGTTGGGGATGGGATGGAGGTCGGGGCCGTCCTCCCAGGCTCGGCCATCCCAGACGCGCGAGCGCGGGAACACGCCGCCCAAGTAGTCCTGGGCCTGCACGTAGAGGCGTCCCGCGAGCACGAACACGAAGTGGAAGCGGGCGAAGTCTCCGTTCTGGCCGCTCCGGGGTCCGACTTCGAGCGCCGCGGTCCACGTGCGCCCGCCGTCCACGCTGCGCACCGCGATGGCGTGGAGACGTCGGGAGCCGACCAGCCAGAGATCGGCACCGTCGCGGGTCACGATATCGAAGGCGTGCGTCACGAACACCGACTTCACATTCGACCAGGCGCCGTCGGGCTCGCCCACCGCCACCGCCGCCGACGGACCATCCCCGAGCGGGTCGATGGCCGGCGCATAGAGCCGGTTGCCGATGGCGCGGTAGAGCTCGACGGCCTCGGTCGGGAACCGGAGCCTGCTCCCGAACGACGCCTGGCGTGGGTCGTAGGCGGTGATCTCGATGGGGCCCGTGTTCTCGTCGTAGTCGCCGTACCCCATGAAGAGCTGCCCCCGCCAGCCTTCGAGCGTGTGGAGTCGGCGCCCGACCGCGGTGGGCTGGGCGGCCGCGTAGGGATTCCGGCCGAGGGAGACGAACTCCGGGCGACCGGCGAAGCGGCAGGGGAGCCCGCTGCAGGCGCCGGCCACGCAGGTCAAGGCAAGCAGCGCGAGCGCGTGGCTCGCGCGGGTCGCTCGCCCCCTCACCCGTCGTCCGCCCGGCGCACCAGCGCCTGGTGCACGAGGTGGCGCACGAGCATGAGCGGCGGCATGCGCAGCCAGTGATGCCGCACGGTAAGGAGCCCGCGCGCCAGTCCCTTGCCGGTCCGTGGGCGCGCCGGCTGGTCGGGCGCCATCGCGGCCAGCACCAGGGTGTCCATCGCCGTGCGCACCGGGGCGGGCGGCGCGGCGCGCGCCACCGCGCGACGGCTCTCCGCGGGCACCGGCGTGCCGAAGAGCCGCTCCGCGAAGCGCAGCCCGTAATAGAGCGGCCGCTCGATCCCCAGCACACCGGCCCGCTCGAGGAGGACCGGCCAGAACCCGGGCTCGCCCACGAAGCCGCGCACGAGCGCGTCGAGGTCGCCGAGATCGCGCAGCGACTTGTGGAGCTCCCCCGACATGAAGAGATG
>Ga0310812_10000374_pt1 | contig 17734 bp, 21 predicted proteins | sample NN3metagenome_FD_205747 | JGI IMG/M metagenome (GOLD analysis project Ga0310812, IMG submission 205747) | Soil microbial communities from experimental microcosm in Duke University, North Carolina, United States - NN3 | ecosystem: Engineered > Artificial ecosystem > Soil microcosm > Unclassified...
CCGCACGAAACCATCGAATTCCCTGTAAATTCCCAAATTGCAGGGAATTTGCCCGTGGAGATTTGTCGACCTACGACTGCGCGCACCTCCACCCACATTCAGGTCATTTCCGCTACAAGCGAGAGGCGAGCTGACGTTTCCGGTGACGAGCTTGTCACATATAGCTTGATCCATGGACCTGAAGCGCGACGTCGACCGGATCGTGTTCGGCTGCGGCAATTTCGGCGGAATGGGCTCCGCGCCCCACTTGCGCGGCGCCGGAGACAGTGAGCTCCAGGCCCTTGAGTTGCTCGATCATGCGCGGCGGCTAGGGCTTCGGCGGTACGACACGGCGAACACTTACGGCGGCGGAGAAAGCGAACGGATACTCGGCAAGTGGCTTCGGTCCCAAGGCGCTTCCTTCATTCAGGACGCACAGATTGCGACCAAGGTCGGCAACCCTCACGGCTGCCGACCTGGCCAGACGCCGCTCAGCCGGGTCGAGGTCGCCCATCACCTCGATCAGTCTCTGCGCCGGTTGGGGATCGAGCGGATCGACCTTTATTACATTCACGAATTTGATCGCGTGACGCCGCTCGAAGAAACGCTCGACGCGATGACACGTGCGGTTGAAGCGGGAAAGATCGACCGCTTCGGCGTCTCCAACGCTTCGCTGTCCGATGTCGAAGCGGTCGCGCGCCTCGCCGGTGCCAGGCTCGCCTCGCGCTTTGCCTATGTCCAGAACGAGTACAACCTGTTGGCCACGGCGGATGCGCAGGCCCTCATCCCTTACTGTGCTGAACATGGCCTTCGCTATACCGCTTTCAGCCCGCTCGCCGGCGGGTTGCTCACCGGTAAATATCGGCTCGGCGAGGCGCCGCCGCCCGGCAGCCGCCTGGCCCATGCGCCCGAGTTCGGTGCCGACCATTTGAACGAGAAATCCTTCGCAGCGATCGAGCTGCTGAGGAGATCGGCCGAAGAGCGGAAGGAGACGCTGGCGGGCGCCGCCTTGCGCTTCGTGCTCGATACGCCCGGAGTGGACGGCCTGATCATCGCGCCGCGTCGCGTCGAACATTTCACAAGTTACGGCTTCGCGCCGCCATGACGCCTTGCGCCTCGACCCGTGCGGCCTATTCTCCGGCCCCGCCGTGCTCAGACCATTGAGATTTCCGCAGCTCGCCCGGCCCCCGCATGGGTGGCGCGAGATCGTGTGGGAAATCCTGATTGTGACGGTCGGCGTGTTCATCGCACTCGTCGTGCAGCAATGGTCGGAAAACCGCGGGCGGAAAAACGATTTGCGCGTCGCCGAGCAGCAAATGCTCCTCGAGATGCGAGAAGATAATTTGCCGCAAGCCTTTGCCCGGGTCGCAATGGCGTCTTGCCTGGACGACCAGTTGGACGCAATCGCGCATGGAGCCGACTCGGCCGTCTCGAGAGCGGAGATCCATCGCCTCGTGGGCGAATTCGAACCGCCCGTCCGGACGTGGGATTCGGATGCCTATGACGCCGCCCTTTCCTCGGGCGCCTTGACCCATGAAGGGCCTCAGGCGCTGATGCGCTGGGCGACGATCTATCGCGTGCTTCCGATCATGCGCACGGCCGGCGTCCAGGAAGACCAGCTGATCGGCGATCTCGCGATCTTGCGGGATGATCGCCTGCCGCTGACCGTCGACGAGCGTTCCGGGCTCGTCAGGACCGCCAATCGGCTGCACCGGGAAAATCGCAACATGAGCACGATTGGCCAGCTGGTCATCGGGCTTTCGAAGACCGCCGGCGTGGAAATGCGCGGCGCTCAGAAAGCGGCGATCCTGAAAGATCTCCGGTCCGCTTATGGCTCCTGCGTCCGTGATCCGGACGCGCTACCGACGCTCCGCGAGGAGCAAGAGTTGAGCTTGCCGGAACAGGAAAAGCTCAATCTGCGAAAGGCGAGATAGGGGTGCGCCTCGACAGGTAGGGCACAGCAGTTCCGCAATGGGTGAAAGCGGACATCAGCCGCTCCCATGTGACCATCATGGCCGTGGCGCTCTAGGGCGAAGTCGCTGGCAGCCTATCGCCCAAAGCGGTCCCGGCAGCCATTGCGCGTGCGCCCAGAATGAGTGCCGCGACATGCGTGATCATCAATATGGGCACGTAAATGATCGGAATGGCGTAGGTCGCATCCAATTGCCCGGCAACGTCGCCAAGCCCGAGCGTGACGCCGTGGTAATAATCTACGACAATGTCGGCCGCCCCGACCACGTTGAACGCGACGAGGAAAAGGCCAAAGAGCGGGCGCAATCTGAACGTGAGCAACGCAAGGATAGCGAGCAGGCCCGTCGCGAAATCCCCGTAGGCGGCAAACGGCCCGAAGCCATTCGGCAAGCCCGGCCCGATTACTCCTGGAAGGATGAAGACAAGCCCAAAGAAGCGAAAGCTGTGCAGCGTCGCGATTGCCCGCTGCGCATCGTACGGATCCATCCTCTTGAGCCGGGGCCAGATGTAAGTGCCAAAGCAGAGCAGCCACGCGACATAGCCAAGAATCAGATGGCTATCGAAGATCATTGCTGGTGACATGTCAGTCTCCGTGGTTGGTGGCGCACGCCAGCTCAGGGGTTCGCGACGAGCAAGCGGAGGGGCAAAAGCGGTCCGACCGCAACATATTCGTGGTCCATGAGATTCTGCCTGGCCAAAGGCAGATCCTCCATGGTCGCTTCCGCTTCGCTGACGTCCTTGCAATCGAGCACGAAGATCGCCCCTCGGCCGTCGCCGCGCGAATACCATTGGCGAATCTTGCCGCTGAGATAGAGTTGTACAGTCTGCCGAATTTCGGTCGACATGACCGCCATGACTTGTTCGCGGGTAACGCCGGCCTTCACGGTCAGGCTGGCTATGACCGCCGTTATTTCGGGCAAGGGAGGCTGCGCTTGGGTCGACATCGGCATGCTCCTGGTTGCTGGACCAAGGCATTTAGGATCGCTTTCGCCGATCGACTATTCGCGATAATCTGTATGACTTATGAAGCAAAACTTCACAGTCAGGCGAGGTGCGCTCGACGGTATCGAGGCATTCCTGGCGGTGGCGCAGCACCACAGCTTTCGCCGCGCGGCTGCCGAGCTGGGAGTCACGCCGTCGGCCGTAAGCCAGGCCATACGCACGCTAGAGTCGCACGTCGGTGCGGCATTGTTCAGCCGCACCACGCGCAGCGTCGGCCTGACTGAGGCTGGCGAAAGGTTCCACTTGCGTGCGAAGCCTGCCTTCGAGGAGCTTGTCGCAGCTCGCGAGATTGCGCGCGATGCCGGGCAACGGCCAACCGGCCGCCTTCGACTTACCGTCCCGCGTGCGGTCGTGCCGATCCTGCTTGAACCACTCATCGCATCCTTCTGCCGAGCCAATCCGGACGTCGAGGTCGAAATCGCCGTTAGCGAGGAGTTGATCGACATCGCCGCACAAGGGTTCGATGCAGGTATTCGCCTCGGCCAGTTCATCGAAGCGGATATGGTGGCGGTCCGGTTGACGCGACCGTTCCCGCTCGTGGTCATCGGCAATCCCGACTACCTCCAAGAACGCGGAAGGCCTCAGGCGATCGCCGAATTGCGTCAACACTCGTGCCTCCGCTTCCGCGGCTCGAACGGCTCAATTGCGCCTTGGATCTTTCGCGACGGCAATCAGGCAATCGAGGCAATCGTCTCGGGGCCGCTGATTGCGAGCGACTTCTCGACGCTTGTCGGCGGCGCCATCGAAGGCCTCGGCCTCGCACAAGTGCCCGAGCCCGTCGTACGCTCCCGCATCGAGACGGGAGCGCTCGAAAGGGTTCTAAAGCCCTTCGAAGCGGAAGCGCCGGGCGTATTCCTTTACTACCCCGGCCACGCGCAAATCCTTCCGAAGCTGCGCGCTTTCATAGATCACGTGAAGAGGAGCAGATCTGGATCCTAATGTCCGCAATGGGCGGCAAGCGAACGCTAGGTGCGCGCGGAGGCTTCGCCGTTTCGCAATGGGGGTGAGGGAACAAGCGCGAACGCTCCGTCGCCGAGTATGAATTGAAGGCCAAGTAGCGCCAACCAGACCAGCGGCAGCTCCGCTCCTGCCTTCGTGAAATAGAAGCCGTTGCGGACCAACCAGAACTGCGCAGCGCCTGCCATCATTGGCATTGCAAAGAGGGCCACCCAGCGCGTGAGAACGCCGGGGATCAGCAGCAGCGCACCGAGAACTTCAGCGGACAGAACGTAGGCGGGGACGAGAGCGGGATAGCCGCTTCGAACGAGCCCGCTCCACCACGCCGGAAGACCGCCTGGAAGGATAGCGATCTTCCAATAGATGTGGGCGATGAACAGCGCCCCAAGCAACAGGCGGAGCAGGAAGGCCCCGTACTTCTGTCCGTCAGAGTCGGTCCGCACGTGTCACCCCCGGTCAGGCGGAGGGGAACGTAACAGCGCCGCTAATGTCCGCAATGGGTCGAAAGCGGACACCAACTATAGTTTCGAGCGATCAACTGGATTCCACTTGTGGGGCTCGACGTCCTTCCGAGAAAGTCGAAGGGCTAATCCGGCGAAAGTGCCGACGGCGATCGCGATGGTCAGATTGCTTGCAACCGTCAGGATCATTGTCACGAAGAATAGAGCTCGATCAGCCGACGGTAGCCTCATGCGCTCAGGCCATCGCGTCGGTTCGCTCATCAACCAGGCCGTGAGAATAAGAAGCCCGGCCAGCGCTGGCATCGCGAGATAGCCAGCGAGCGATGCAGCCGCCACAGTGAACAGCAGGATCGTGGCCGCGTGGACAATTCCGGCTACCGGCGTGCGGCCACCAGCTCGCACATTTGTCGCCGTTCGTGCGATTGCTCCCGTGGCGGGCAGGCCACCGAACAGCGGTGAGACGATATTCGCGGCGCCTTGTGCAAAAAGCTCCGCACCCGTGCGATGACTCCCCCCGATCATTCGGTCCGCAACAATTGCAGACAATAGCGATTCGACGGCCGCGAGGAACGCTATCACGAATGCAGAAGGCAACAATTCGCTAATCCTGGCCAGGCTGAGATGCGGGATAGAGGGAGCCGGGAGCCCACTCGGCAGCGTCCCGAAGCGCGAAGAGATCGTATCCACCGGGAGCGGCAACACGGCCACGGCCGCGGATGCCAGACCGATCACCAGCAGCGACCCCGGGAACCAGGGAAGGCGATGCCGTAGCAGTGCAATGCCTGCGATCGAGAGCAGACCCACGAACATCGCGATCGGGTTCACTTCATTCCGCACGCTCCAGAGCGCGGGAAGGCCATGAATCAGATCGGCTGGTACGTGAGCGGAGAGCCCAAGAAGATCCTTGAGTTGGCTGACACCGATGATCAGCGCGATCCCGACCGTGAATCCTTCGATAACCGCTTCCGGCACGAGCGCGATGAAACGGCCTGCTTTGACCAGGGCGGCGATGACCAGAATGATCCCCGCCAGCACTGTGGCAAGGAGAAGCCCGTCGAATCCATATTGTGCGATGACACCCGCCACGACGACGATAAAGGCACCTGTCGGCCCGCCGATCTGAACCCTGCTCCCGCCGAGCAGCGAGATCAGCAGGCCGCCGATGATGGCTGTTACCAAACCTGATCTTGGGGTTGCCCCTGAGGCGATCGCAATCGCGATGCTGAGAGGCAGCGCAACGAGAGCTACGGTAACACCGGCGATGGCGTCGCTCAGGAAGAGCCGCCCAGAATAGTCTTTCAGGGTCGTAATGAGCTTCGGCTTCATTGACCCACGCTACGAACCGAAGGTGCCTGCTTCAACAGTGGTCGTCACAATGTCCGCTTTGGGTCGAAAGCGGACGTTAGCCGCGGGCAATCGCTCGCTCATGCAAATAGGCCGCGGCGGCCAGGTCCTGAACGACATGGCCAAGCGATTTATAGATCGTGATCTGGCTGTCATCCTCACGGGCGCGGACTCGGCCGGCGAAGACGTCGCCGATCTCGCAGATCACATGCGTGTCGTCGACGATCCCCGCATCGCGCGCGGCCGCCAGCTCGGCACCCTGCGCGATCACTCCCGGCCGGTAATCGGCGACGTAGCGGGCTTTCGCGACGAGATCGCTGTCGACTTCGACCGGCCCGAGAACGCTGGACCCGACGAGGTTGACGTGAGTCCCCGGCTTGACCCACTCGCCGAGCAATATGGGCTCCGCCGAGCTGGTGACCGTGCAGATCACATCGGCTCGCAAGGCCGCCTCCTTGGCAACAGCAACCGGAGTGATCGCCCGGCCGAGCTCCTCGCTCATCTGTCTCGCGAACTCACCGGTCCTTTCTTCCGACCGCCCCCAGATAAGGATTTCGCGGAAGGGCCGGACGAGGGTCAGGGCGCGAAGGTGCGATTCCGCCTGAAGCCCCGTGCCGAAGATGGCGAGAACCTCCGCATGCGCGCGCGCCAGCGCGTCGGTCGCGGCAGCGGTCGCGCAGGCGGTGCGGATCTTGGTCACGGGCTCTGCGTCTGCGATGCAGCTGACCGCTCCGGTCACCCCGTCATAAGCGACCACGACGCCCTGGTGCCGCGATCGTCCGGGCCGCTTCGGATCGCCGAACACGCTGATGAGCTTGGCGCCGAAGGTCGAAAGCGCCGCAAGCTCGCCGGGCATGGTCCCGAACTTCTCGTCCTTGCCGACCGTGAAGATCTGCCGGAGCGGCTGCGGTCGCTCGCCGCTCGACAATGCCGCCATCGCCCGCCGCATGGTTTCGATGCAGCCGGGGTAATCGAGCAGCTCTTCCACCTGGGCCGCGTCATAGAAGGTGATCGCCATGTGCTGTTCCGTCCGGGGATCCTCTCGATCCCTATCTTCCCCTGTTCCAGCCCTGCACCGGATCAGCGTGGCGATGTCAAAGACTATTTCCCTATTTGGTTCTAACCTGGGTGGTAGTCGGACTGAACCGATGCCGCCAGGCTGGACACTAGCGGAAAGAAAGGAACGTTCATGACTGCTTTTCGCCTTCTATCGGCTGGCCTGTTGTCGATCGCGCTCTCGAGCCCCGTCGCGGCTCAGCCCGCCGTCCAGACAATCTATGTATGGAGCTTCAATTTCGCACCGAAGCCGATCCACCTGCGGGCCGGAGTCCCGGTCACCCTGAACTTCGTCAATCGTTCCGGCGGAGGCCACGACTTCACGGCGAAGGGCTTTTTCGCGCGTTCGCGGATCCTCTCGGGCGCCGCTCCGGATGGTGAGATCGAGCTTCACGGCGGCGAGGCTCGAAGCATCACGCTCGTCCCGGCCGCCGGGACCTACAAGGCGCATTGCAGCCACTTCCTGCATGCGCAGATGGGGATGCAGGACCTCATCGTCGTCGACTGACCGTCCGTCGCTACGACGGAGCTCGAACGGCCGGCTTCGCTGCTCAGGCGACGTGTTCCGAGTGTCCGTAGATCAGGATCGTCATGAAGCCGCTGGTCGCGGCCTTGCTCGCGCTTGCCTGGAAGTGCTCGGCGCTCGCCTCCTCGCAGCCATAGGCCGGGGTCATGTCGCCCGACGCGTCGACGATCTTGCAATTGCTGACCTTGCCGCCGTCGTCGATCGCTAGGGCCATGACCTGCTTGCCGAGCAATTTGTCGCCGACCTGCATGGCTTCCTGGGCCGGTGCCGTGCCCGGATTGAACCGGCGCTCGAAGGTGATCTTCGTGATTTCGCCCTTCGTCGTCGATTTGGCGCTAGCCGCGTCGGTGTCGTCCACGTTGCATGCCTTTCCGCCTGCGGCGGTGCTCGCCTCATATTTGCAGGACTGGGTCTTGCCGTCGCCGGCCATGGTGACGGTGACCTTTTCCCACCAGGGGGCGGTCGACAGCGCCTCGCTGCCCGTCGGTGGGGGGACCGAGGCGGCTGCGACGGGGATCGCGGATGATATGAGCAGCATGGGGACGATCAAACGCAGCACGTTCAAACTCCTTCGCGCCCGCCGCTCCGGCGACCCAAGCGCCGCCGCCACCTGTCCTCCCAAACGCGGCAAATCGGATTTGGTGTCACTGGTCGTGGGGGATCGGGCGCGACATGGCGCGAACCGAGGCGTCGATCCGCGTTCTGATCGGTTCTTCTGGCGACGTTAAGTCGCTGGCGCCATTAGATTTTTTTGCGCGGCGTGTGTGGGAGCAAGTCGCTGGCGCTGCTCGCCGTGACGAGGGGGGTAAGTCGCGGGCCAATCCGATTTCGGCGGCGCGCTACCCCAACAGAAATGGGGGCCGGCATTGCTGCCAGCCCCCACTGCGCCGAGCGAAGGATCTGCCGGTGTTCGTAACCTGGTTGATAGAACCCGAAGGCCTACCTACCCGCTCTCGATCCTGGCTCACCAGCTCAGGCGTCGCTTCCCATCCAACAGCTCCCTCTTGCGAGGAGCCCAACCGATCTACTCGTCCTGCAACCCGGAGGATTGCCGGTCTTTCGACCCGTCCAGCCTGACCCGAAAGTCAAAACCGTCCGATGTTCTGCGGCCCTTCTTGGGTCGATCACTCTTGCGTCCCGCTTTGCTTCTGAACGATCCGAGGACCATCCTGAAGCCGCGTCGCGCTTGAGGAAGACCGACTCTTCCGGCGCCTCTTCCCGGCTGGCCCCGCATCGCTTCCGAAGAAACTCCGCATTGCCTGCCGGCAGAGATCGGACCTTTGGTCACCTGCCGCTCCCGCCTGCCGTTGCCGGCTCTTGGGTGAGGCCGGGACCGCCGTCCCGATCACCAGCTCACCTTGCACATGTGTTCCGAGTCGCAAAAGCGAAAAATGTGGGTCCAAGCCTGTGGATAACGGGGATATCGGGAACAACCATTGGAACTTTCGCGAGTCGCCAGTTAGGCGCTGCGATTCGGTTGCCGTTCCTCATCGCCCCGCCTACCTCGGCCAAGTGCCTGAATCCCCTGCATTGAGTCCCGAGCCCGGCTACCTCCAGGGCCTCAACCCGCCGCAGCGGGAAGCCGTGCTGACCACGGAGGGCCCAGTCCTGGTCCTTGCCGGCGCAGGCACCGGGAAGACGGCCGCCCTGACCGCTCGCCTCGCGCATCTCATCGCGACCCGAAAGGCATGGCCGAGCCAGATCCTCGCAGTCACCTTCACCAACAAAGCAGCCAGGGAGATGAAGGCGCGAGTCGCTTCACTCTCCGGAGGCGCGCTGGAAGGCATGCCCTGGCTAGGGACGTTCCACTCCGTCGCCGCGCGGATGCTCCGCAGCCACGCCGAGCTCGTCGGGCTGCATTCCAATTTCACCATCCTCGACACGGACGATCAGCTGCGCGTCATGAAGCAGCTCATCCAGGCCTCCGGTCTCGACGAGAAGCGCTGGCCGGCACGCCAGCTCGCCGGCCTCATCGACCGCTGGAAGAACCGCGGATGGATTCCGAGCCAGGTCGACGCGGGCGAATCGGAGGCCTTCGCCGCAGGCCGCGGCGCCGATCTTTACGGGCAATATCAGGAGCGGCTGAGGACCCTGAACGCCTGCGATTTCGGCGACCTGCTGCTTCACATGCTCCGCATCTTCCGCACCCGAGAGGACGTGCTGGTGAGTTACCGCGACCGCTTCCGATACATCCTGGTCGACGAATATCAGGACACCAACCAGGCCCAGTACGAATGGCTGAAGCTCCTCGCCGAGCCGCGGCGGAACCTGTGCTGTGTCGGCGACGACGACCAGTCGATCTACTCCTGGCGCGGCGCCGAAGTCGCCAACATCCTGCGCTTCGAACATGACTTCCCGGGCGCGAAGATCGTCCGGCTCGAGCAGAATTACCGTTCGACCAGCCACATCCTCGCTGCCGCCGACGGCCTGATCGCTCACAATGCCGGGCGGCTCGGCAAGACGTTGTGGACCGATGCCGGAGACGGCGAAAAGGTCCGGGTCATCGGAGTCTGGGATGGGCCGGAAGAAGCTCGCCGCATTGGCGAGGAGATCGAGTCACACCAGATCCGCGGTGGATCACTCGACGATGTCGCGATCCTGGTGCGCGCCCAGTTCCAGACGCGCGAGTTCGAGGAGCGCTTCATCGCCATCGGACTCAGCTACCAGATCATCGGCGGCTTTCGCTTCTACGAGCGGGCCGAGATCCGTGACGCCATCGCTTACCTTCGCTTGATCGTTCAGCCCGCCGACGACCTGGCGTTCGAGCGCATCGTCAACCAGCCTAAACGCGGCCTGGGTGACAAGGCGATCGCAACCATGCATCGCCACGCACGAGCCACCCAGCAGCCTTTGTTGGTCGCCGCCGCGAGCTTGCTCGACAGCGACGAGCTGACCCCTCAAGCCCGTCGCAGCCTGGGCAATTTCGTCGCCGACATTTCCAGGTGGCGGCAGATGGCCACTTCGCTTCCCCATCCTGAACTGGCGCGGATCATGCTCGACGAGAGCGGCTACACGGCAATGCTCCAGGCCGACCGTTCGGCCGAAAGCGCCGGCCGCCTGGAGAATCTCGCCGAACTCACGCGCGCGATGGAGGAATATGAATCGCTCCAGGCGTTCCTCGAACACGTGAGCCTGGTTATGGACAATGACGAGGCGCGACAGGGCGACCGGGTCACAATCATGACCATCCATGCTGCCAAGGGCCTTGAGTTCGATCAAGTCTACCTGCCCGGCTGGGAAGAAGGCGTCTTCCCGTCGCAGCGTTCGCTCGACGAGGGCGGCCTTGCAGCGCTCGAGGAAGAGAGACGCCTCGCCTATGTGGCAATCACGCGCGCTCGACGGAAAGCCACGATCCTCCACGCCGCCAACCGCCGAATCTACGGTCAGTGGACCAGCTCCATTCCCAGCCGCTTCCTCGCGGAGCTGCCCAAGGAGCAGATCGAGGAAGAAACGACGATGACCGGGGGCGAAAGCCTCTGGCGCGCGCAATGGTCGGAGCGCGCCGACCCCTTCGCGCACGTCGCGCGCCCCACTCGTGGCCCAGGCTGGCAGCGAGCCGCAAGGATTCCCTCTCCCCTCAGAGGGAGAGGAGTTGGGGAGAGGGGGTACGAACAGCCTCCCATCGAAGTGAAAGCCTCCGCCGTCAGCCTCGGCAATCAGGGGCGCACCGACCTTTCGCTCGGCCAGCGCGTGTTCCACGGCAAGTTCGGCTACGGCACGATCGCCGCGATCGAAGGCAACAAGCTGGAGATCGAGTTCGAGAAAGCGGGCCGCAAGAAAGTGCTCGACAGCTTCGTCAGCGCGGGCTGATCGGGGTCAAGCATTATCGTATCTCCGCGTCAGCACCGCGATCATGCGGCAGAGGAATGTCAAAATTCCCGTCCAACTGATGAAGAGGAAGATGATAATCGAAATCTTGACTGCCTGGTGGTGCCGGAACGTCTCGATCACCAGCCGAATGTCGGGACGCGCATTCCAGGTATAAACGTAAAGATAGATTCGAACGGCGGCGATCGCACAAAAGATTCCAACACCGGCCAACCAGAGGGCGAAGAAACCCAGCAGATGCAGCGCATCCTGAAGCCGGCTGCGATTGGGCAGCTCGCGACTGAGTTGAGTGCCTGCGACCTGGAATATTGCAATGGCGATTGCCGCCCATGCCAGCCAGTCGATCACCCCCCAGACGTTCGGCCAGGCGAGAGGCGAACGGCCCTTCAGCATCCACGCGGTGCCGGTGAGCGCGATACAAAGCGACCAGGCGAAGAACCCTTCGCCAATCTGCTTCTTGTATTTCGCCAGGATCATGCGCGCTCACCGCGCGATGTCGGGTTAACCGTTGGTCACCACCGCCAAAGAACAGCGGAAAGTCGCGCCGCGCGAAGCAAAAATGTAAGAATCTCCTGCTGACGCGCCACCAAGTTCGCCGACCGACGCCTTCCAGTATCGAACCTGTCGCATTAGCATCGGCGCAGGGGAGGCAAGCATTTGCGTCTGGTTCTGCCAATCTTCCGCCGCTTGGGAGCAGCATTGCGCAAACGCGACTGGTTCGAGATCGGCTTTGAACTCTTCGTCGTCATTCTCGGCGTGCTGCTGGGCATGGAAGCCTCGCGTTGGGCCGCGTCTCGCGAGGACGCCGCAAACCGGCGGCAGATGATTGCGGCGATGAACGAAACCCTGACCGACTATGTCGATTCCGGTCATCGCATCCACGGCCGCATCGCCGCAGCCCTCAATGATTATTCCCATCGGGTCGCGGCTGGAGAGCATCCGCCTCCACCTTATCTCCGCTTTCCGCTTCTCGATCGGCCGCCGACGCGGGCGTGGGATGCCATGGTTGCGACTGGCCTCGCCCGCTCGATCGATCCAAAGCTCGTCTTCCGGCTTGCCATGCATTTCAGCAGAGCCGACAGCTTCGGCGACCGATATCAGCGGTACAATGAGTTCACCGAGCGCGAAATCTTGCCTTACACATCCAGTCCAAGCAGATTTTACGGGCCGGATGGCAAGCTGACGGTGCCCTATGCCTCACACGTCCAACGCCTGCGAGAGCTGCTCGCTCTCAATGATCAAATGACCGACGACGCGGTGTCGATGCGTCGGGAACTCGCTCGCGAGCTTTAGCAGTAGCCGCGTTCAATGCGCCGGGAGGGGCCCGTCTTGCGCTCAGCCGATCCTAAGCTCGCGGATCTTCTCGCCTTCGGTGACGAACCGGAACTTCAGCTCGATCGGGCTTCCGAGGAATTGTCCGGCAACATTGGTCCGGACGATGGTCATCTGACCCTCTTCGCTCGCATTCTCGGGCCGTAGCCTCACGTCATATTTATCGTACGTCCCTTGTGCCCACTGCCGGATCGCCGTCCGCCCGAAATGATCGGAATTCTCGTCATGGACGAGCGCCGTTTCGCCAAACAGCGCAGCGACAGTCTCGGCGTCGTGCGCATTGGTCGCTTCGAAATATGTCGAAAGCGGCGGCTTGAGGTCAATCGCCATCGCCAACCCCCCTTCGTTCGGCTGCGATGGACGCAAGAAATGCGCCTCGCCCGGAAGAAAGGCAAGTTAACCTGTCGTGCAGGCGGCTCTGGTTGTTGCGACGATCAGGCGGCGGCGAGCGCGAAAGCAATTGCTCCGCCGACGACGATGACGGTGAGAAGCAGCGCTCCGAGCTGCCACGACCGGCTTCTCTCGATTTCATATTCCATGCGAGTTCCCCCTTCCGCTGAGCGATGTGCCGCTCGGCCGCCATTATAGCAGCGGGTGGCGAAGATTGTGGGTGAGGAATTCGCCAAAAATAACGCGAATTGAAGCGCTTATGCCGCGCGGCGGCAAGGAAAGGCTGGCGACTCTTCGAACTTCGGCTATGGCGACCGGATGACGGATCCCGCCGCTGAACGGATCGTGCGCGACAATGCGCAGAAACATCGCTTTGAGATCGATCTCGGCAACGGCCTCTTCGCGATCGCCGAATATACGCTGCCCGCGGGCAAGATCATGTTCACACACACTGAGGTGCCCAAGGCATTCGAGGGTCAGGGGCTGGGCACAAGGCTGATCCGTGCTGCGCTCGATTCTGCGCGCGAGCGCGGCCTTCAGGTCATCCCGATCTGCCCTTTCTTCGCGGCCTATATTCGCGATCATGCGGACGTCCAGGACCTGCTGGACCCTGCGTACCGCCGCCTACTCGGACTCGACTAGCTAGGCCTTCGGTCCTCGCCGAGCGTCCAGCTCGGCGGATCGCTGGCGGGAAAGGATTCCCGGCCAGCCTCGTCGACCAACTCGCGCTTTCCGCCGCTATTGTGAGATCGCGGTCGCCACCGGGTGATCGCAATCAAAATCACCGCGACTATCGCAAAGGCGAACGTCAACAGCACGATGCTGGCAATCAGGCCGGCCCCGGTCTGCTCGGCCGGATTGAGGAACCAATATGCATACCAGCCGTCAGCGGCGCCCCGGATGAAAGCGTAAAGGCAGTATAACAGAGGCGGGACGATTGCCCAGAAAGCGTCTTTCCACGGCAATCGCGGCTTCGACATTGTCAGCCAAAGCGCCAGCCAAAGGATCGGCGTCACATCATGCAAGGTGATGTCCGCGACTTTTTGCCAGCCGGTGGGGTTCCACAGCGATCGGAGGGCGACCGTATAGACGATTCCGACCATCAGGATCGATGTCCCAGCCATGAGCTGCGCCCGTGTGCTGCCCAGTCCTTGCCTTCGACCGGTGGCGACCGCAGTCGCCACCGCGGCCGCGCCCAAGTTGGTGAGCAGGGTGAAGAACCCCAGGAATCGCCACAAGCCGGCGCTCAGGCCCATCTTCTGAACAAGAAGCGCCAGTTGGATGAAAAGGCCAATCCAACCGACGATTGCGGTGGTCGCCGCGACGACCTTCGAGATCCTTGCACGAGCCATGCCGCCCCATAGCACGCCACCTCTTCGGGATGAATTTGCGGCTGACGGACGTTTCAAAACTGAGAAACAACGGAACCGACTCGGGGTCGAGATCATTTACCGAACAAAAGTCAACACAAAAATTCAGGTGTGAAATGAACAAGCTAGCCCTCGTGCTGGCGCTGGCGAGTACGTGCGTCCTGGAAACCCCAATCGGTTCGACGCCGGCGTTTGCACTCGAAACCTACGAAGCCAAGATCGAAGCCAGCGATGCGGCCTCCCAGGCGCGCATCGATATGCTCGACGCCTTTGGACCGAAAAGTCTTCGGCCAGGCCAGTTCCTGTGGCGCGACGTTCCGGATTCGGCGGGCCCCGAGCGCGTGGTGATCAGCCTGTCTGACCAGCGGGCCTACCTGTATCGCGGAGACGATTTGGTCGCCGTCTCCACGATCTCGAGCGGCCGGGATGAAAAGCCGACCCCGACGGGCATTTTCTCCGTGCTCGATAAGCGCCCGATGTACCGCTCGAAAAAGTACGAGAACGCACCGATGCCGTGGATGCAGCGCATCGACCAATATGGCGTCGCGCTTCACGCCGGTTACAATCCGGGTGTCCCCGCCTCCCACGGCTGCATTCGCCTTCCTGCCGGCTTCGCCAAGAAGCTCTACACGGTGACCTCGATCGGGACGCCGGTTTTCATCGGAGCCTGAACAATGACACGCTTACGTCGATTCATCGGCGCTTCGGTCGCCGGTGCGGCCCTGATGGCGCTAGGTTCGCCAGCGTTCGCAGAGGAACCGGCATTCGCAGTCGCGGCGGCGGCTCCAGCGAATGATGCCGTCGGGAAATTCTACGCGTCCCGGGCCGGGGCGCCCTTGTGGCTCCGGCAGGGTGCCGACAGCTCGGCGGCGCGGGAGCTGATCGGTGCGCTGGAGCGGGCTCCGCTCGATGGCCTTTCCAACGGGCCGGCGCTGGCGACCCAGGCCCAGCTTCTCCTTGCGCGCGCCCAGACCGGTGACCCCGCGGCGATCGCCGACGCCGATCGGTTCCTCTCGACCGCCTGGGTGCTTTATGTCGAGGCGCTGCAGCGGCCGCCGATGGGAATGAGCTTCGCGGACAATTGGGCGAAGCCGCGCCAGCAGTCGGCGCAGGAAATCCTGCAGCGCGCGGCGAATGCATCATCGCTTGCGGCGCATGTCCGCACGATATCCGAAGTCAATCCGGTCTATGCGCAGATCCGGGACGCAGCCTGGACTCAATTGCAATCGACCGGGGGAACACCCGATTCGCGCGTGCTCGCAAGCCTTGATCGTATTCGGGCCACGCCCTTCCAAAAGCGCTACGTGATCGTGGACGCGGGTTCCGCACGGCTCTGGATGGTCCAGGATGGCCGGATCGTGGACTCGATGAAGGTGATTGTCGGAAAGCCGTCCGCGCAGACGCCGGCGATCGCCAGCACCATCTATTACGCCACGCTCAACCCCTATTGGCACGTCACTCCGGACCTCGTCCGGACGCTTATAGCGAAGAACGTGTTGGAGCAGGGATACGGCTACCTGAAAGCCCACGGCTACCAGCTGTTCACGAGCTACGGCGACGATGCCGTGCAACTCTCTCCCGACAAAGTGGACTGGAAGGCCGTCGCAGCAGGCCGGCAGACGGTCGAGGTCCGGCAGCTTCCGGGTCCCGGCAATTCGATGGGCCACCTCAAGTTCGGCTTTGCCAATCCCTACGACATCTACCTGCACGACACGCCCAACAAGGATCTGTTCGCGCAGGATGACCGCGATCTCAGTCACGGGTGCATTCGCCTGGAGGATGCAGAGCGGCTTGGCCGCTGGATGTTGGGGCAAGAACTTATGCCGGTTTCAACTACGCCGGAGCAGCATGTCACGCTGCCGACCCCAATTCCGATCTACATCACCTATTTGACTGCTCAGCCGAACGGCGGACAGCTCGGATTCGTCGACGATGTCTACGGTCGCGACAGCGTAAGCGCTGGAAGCTAGAGGTCCTGACCCGACAGGGGCAGCTTGAGGAAGCGCACGCCGTTGTCATCCGCGGGCGGCAATCGGCCCGCGCGGATGTTCACCTGGATCGACGGATAGAGAAGCTTGGGCGCACACAGAGTCGCGTCCCTCGCCTGCCGTAATTCGACGAAAGCGTCCTCGGACTTGCCTCCGCCAATGTGGACATTCCGTTCGCGCTCCTCTGCCACGGTGCTCTGCCAGACGAACTCGTCGCGGCCGGGCGCCTTATAGTCGTGACAAAGGAACAGTCGTGTGTTCGCCGGCAACGAAAAGAGTCGCTGGATCGATCTATAGAGCTGGCGCGCGTCACCGCCCGGAAAGTCCGTCCTCGCCGTACCATAGTCTGGCATGAACAAGGTGTCGCCGACGAAGGCGGCATCGCCGATCCGATAGCTCACGCAAGCGGGCGTGTGGCCGGGCGTCGCGATGACTTCCACAGTTAGATCGCCGAGCGCGATGGTTTCGCCATCTTCGAACAGGCGATCGAATTCGTCGCCACCCGTATCGCCGAATTGGGGGGCAAAGGCGTCCTGTACCGTTCGAACTTTCGTCCCGATGCCGATTTGGCAGCCGGTTCGCTCCCGGATGTAGTTCGCCGCGGACAGATGATCCGCGTGGACATGGGTCTCCAGCACCCATTGGATGTTCAGCCCTTCGGCTCCCGCTCGGGCAAGTATCTCGTCCGCCGAAGCCGTGCTGACGCATCCGCTGGCGATATCGAAGTCGAGTACCGGATCGATGATCGCGGCAGCCTTGGTCCCTGCATCCACGACCAGATAGCTGGCGGTGTTTGTCGGCTCATCAAAGAATGGGATGATCTCTGGCGCGGCGGTCATCCGCGCCAGCTTACCACAGACGTACGACTTGTCGCGTCCTTAGACGGAAACCTCGTCCATCGTCGTCAGATCAGGTTGCGGCGGTCCCGAAGCCTTGTAGCTGGCGAGCAATTCCTGTTTGCGGCTCGCGAGCTTTTTGCCGAGCTCATTCATGTCGAGGTCCGAATCGCGCGCCTGCGCAAACACCCCGGTCTTGGGCCTTTCCTCTTCTTCGACATGGTGCTGAATCTCTTCGGAAAGCACCTTCACCTTGGAATCGAAATATTCGTCGCTCTCCCCCTCTCCTGACTCGATCTCGGCGATCAGGAGCTTGGCTGCGTCATGTTCGACGTAACTTTCCTTGAGAAGATCATCGTCGATCTTGCCTTCGCAGGCGGGATAGAAAATCTCCTCTTCGATCGCCGTGTGGACGGTGAGTTCCAGGCAGATCTGCCGGGCCAGCTTCTCTTTGCGGCCGTCGCCGGTCGCTTCCTCGAATTCCTTGAACAATTTTTCGACGCTGCGGTGGTCTTCCCTCAGCAGGACAATGCCATCTTCGGACTTGGGCTCGGCCATCGGTACGCTCCTTCTTTCGGTAGGAAACAAACCGCCACGGAGCGATGTTCCTCTCAAGATGGATCACGACCGAGGCATGTTGCGTAACGCCGGGATCGACTGGAAGGGTCTTGGCTATCTCGTCTCCATTCTCAGC
>Ga0310812_10000379_pt1 | contig 17559 bp, 23 predicted proteins | sample NN3metagenome_FD_205747 | JGI IMG/M metagenome (GOLD analysis project Ga0310812, IMG submission 205747) | Soil microbial communities from experimental microcosm in Duke University, North Carolina, United States - NN3 | ecosystem: Engineered > Artificial ecosystem > Soil microcosm > Unclassified...
TTCGGCGAAAGCGAAATGGATTGGCAACATAGATGGCATGTGCGTGGCCATTGGCGTCAGGTTAAAGGGATAGGTTACGATGCCGAAGGTAACGAGATGCAAGGATGGACATGGATTAAAGCCCACATTAAAGGACCTGAAGATAAGCCGCTCGTAGAGAAGACGAAGATAGTTAGAGACTCCCTTCCTCCGCAATATAAGCGTGCTTAGATCTTCATGAACCCTGTAAGGCTTTCCTGACCGTCCGAGTCTTCATCTTTCTCCATGTCGGCTCGGACGCCCGTCTCAGAATTCACCCACTTACCGAAACGTCTCATGTACTTCTTATAGTTGCAGGTGTTCTTATACTTCCCATCCGGTAAGGGCTTATGACATGCCTTAATGTCTGGTACGGAGCCGCTTCCAGTAACGGGAGTGTAGGTCGGTCCTATCATCCCTGTCTCTTGCCAGTAAAGAACCTTCATGTCCTTTTCCGCTACTATCTGAGTCCCAGGATCTTTAGCTCCCGTAGAGTTCTCGGTCTCGTATTCACACCACACATCGTCTAACTGATACCTATCGAAGCCTAGATAGTTTCTGACATTCCCCGTGCAATGCGTGTAACCTTCCAGTGGGGAGAAGACAACCTTATAGCCGAATCGGATCTCAGACTCTTTCTTCCACGCACACCCGAGGAAGATCATGAAACAGCTTAAAACTAGTAAGTGTTTCATAAATCCTCCGTTAAGTGATTAAGCTGCCTTACTACGTGTTCCACCGTTTTTTGCCATCCATGAATACCAGTTCGCATAGTATTCAGCCTGAGCTTTAAGCTTCCCTTTATACTTCCCAGCTTTAAGACCGGCACGGATATGCTTCACTCTTTCACGACAGATCTTCTTATTAAGCTTACGAACCCTTACTAAACCTAGTTTTTCCATGTAACTCATAAAAACTCCTTTATTGTTAAAGTATTTCTTCGTCGTCTTGTTCTACGTCTTTTACTTCTGGTAATCGTGTTAACTCACCGCTTAGGATCATCTTACGTATCGACTCGCAACCTCTACGAACCATGTCTTCAGCGTGTGCTCTATCGAAACCAGCATCCATGTAGATCTTTACCGCTTTATTGAAGTCCTTAGCCTCTTTTTCAAGATTCTTACTTACGTATTTATCGAGAAAGTCTTGGTTAATCATATGCCCTCCTTTTAAGTCCGGCGCCGTGTTGCGCGCCTTACATAAGACTTATCGGTAGGGAAGTTCAAAAGTTTAGTTAGGCTGGATTTCTGAGTCGTTATCGGTGGTTGTATCGCATGGTTTATGGTCTAAAAGGAGCTTTTCAAGGTGCTCTACCTTCAGTTTTAGCTTCTCTATCTCCCTATTCTGAAAGGAAATACAGTAGATCCCAAAGGCTAGGCAGAGACTCACGAAAGTAAGGAAAACAATCGTGCTTTTACGTAAGCTCCTTTCCTCATGCTTATATATGACAAATGCCATCATTTATCCTTTAGCTGGGCTTTAATTTCCTCGATTATTTCCTCTAAATAGACGATATATCCAAGGTCTTCCTCCTCGGTCTTAGGTTTACTCATCATCTCTACTAATCCTATTCGCATGAGCTTTAAGAGACATGCCCACTCGGTAACCTCTAACTCTATTTTTGCCAGGGTTCTCGGTTCGAGAGTCATATATTGCCTAAGCTTCAGTTGTGGTTCGTGATTCTCCATTGCGATCTAATCCTTTCTTCGCAATCCATGCGTACCAGTTCGCATAGTATTTAGCATGATCTTCTAAAAGCTTATCGCCAGCGTACTTCCCTATACGCAGTCCCCTCCTTAAATGCCGAACTCTACGCCAACAGATCTCCTCCGTGAGTTCGCTTACACGGTAGAGCCCTAGTCTTTCCATCCATCCGTCCTGAGTTTCTTTCTTTTTCATGTTTTCTTCTCCATCTTTAACTCGAACCGTCTTACACCTGCCGGTCTAAAGACGGTATTCGTCTGTTTGAAATTATCGACTAACCGAAAGATTCCATTGCTCGTGCGTCCTTCCTCGAAGCCTAAATCACGTAGCTGAGCGATTAATGCGTCGAGGTCCTTATAGAGAAGCTTCGTAGCTTCGATCTGAGAAAGGATAAGAAAGCACTCATCGAGGATCTCCTCGGTGCTACTTCTTTCCCTTTTCGGCATCTCCGATTCCTGAAAGAAACCTCCGTAGATCAGAAGCGGAAATAAAGTCACCCTTAGGGATCTCTAAGGAGTCGAGCTTCTTAGCCATGTCTTCGATATCGTAGTCCACGTCATTCATTCGCTCGGTTAATGCCTTAACCGTGTTCTCGAGTTCCTTAACACGTAGCTCCACACTCATTTCGGAGCGGTCGCGTGTTACACTTGCGTCTTTCTGTTTAGAGGCGCGTCTACTCGTGGTCGCCGATGTTTCTTCTTTACTCATCTCGTTACCCTTCTCACTCATCTTTAATTCCTTACTTTAGGAATTCTAACTTATTAATGTCCGATAGTGGACGATGTACTCCGTTAAGAGACAGACGTTATATATACCGGACGAATAAGGACGTAAAGAGGTCTTTTATAGAAGATGAAAGAAAATATGGTAAGTTTTTAACCGGGTAGAATCAGATGAGAAGTTGGCTTCGGATGGCGACGGCGATACGTTGCATCATGAAAGGAGGCACCGCCATGCCACAAATATAGCCAGCATCCTGCCCTCGGAAGTTAAAATCCGTCGGAAATGTAGAGATCGCAATCACCTCAGAGGTGGAGAACTTCCTCGGCGACTCATAGTGCATTACCGAACCTTCCTTAGTCGTCACCTTACTGGTTAAGGTCGGAGCGGGAAGCCTCGGATTAGCGATCGAGCAGGTGTAATACTTCCGCTCCTCGCCCCCCTTAATCCGGTTCCATTCCTCTAGTAGAGAAGGTGGAAGCGTCTGCCCATCTGACGCACAGTCCTTAATCGCCTCAGATACCGAGATAGGTCTCTCGCGAAAGCCGAGCTTAATCCGTGGAAGCTCTAGGTCCTTACGCGTGGCTATAAAGAAGGTGCGCTCGCGTCTCTGAGGAACTCCCATGCTGGCAGAGTTAAGTAGGAATAGCTGAGGTTCATAGCCCGCCTCCTTAAACTTATCGAAGATCATCTTGCAATAGCCTCGAGCCTTACCCTGGATAAGTCCCTTAACGTTCTCTGCTACCACGACCTTAGGCTTAATCGTCTCTGCTAATGCTATGAACTCGAAGAATAGATCATCGAGCACCTGTTCAGCCTGTCCTTCCCTGAACTTCTTATTCTTTCCCCAGTCCTTATCCCGACTCCCGACCATGGAGAAGCTCGAGCATGGTGGAGATCCATCGAGCACGTCGAGATTGTAAAGATCCTCGTGGATCTTCGACTTACGGAAACTTTGAATGCTCATTTTATAGGCGTGCTTAGGCATGTGATTAGCCACATAAACGTCCCACATTTTAGGATCGATCTCACAGCATCCGAGGACCTCATAACCTGCTAGTTTGTAGCCCATAGTCGAGCCTCCACCTCCCGAGAAGCAGGAGAAGACCTTAATCCCATGCTTAGGTACTTCTGTCAGTTCCGTCAGTTTCCATTTTCCCGTGCGTAAACTCATCTTTTCTTGTCTCCATCCCACATGAACCCGCACTTTGGGCACGTATGCTGGAACTTTGAGAACTCCTCCTCGGGGATCTCCTCGTTCTTATCGCCATAATTCGGAACTTCGGCCTGATAGTACTCAGCCATGAACCTATCTACATCGAACCCGGCCATCTTAAAGTTCTCGAGCACATAGTCCGGCTCCATCGAGTTCTCTGTGATGTACTCATAGAGCCCTTGACCTTCGATGTCCCCAAACTGTGAGGCAGCGCTTAGAAGCTTTTCTTTAGCTTCCTTATAGGAGTCAGCATGGACTATAGCGACTGGGATCTCAGGGATCTCATAACCCTCTTTCTTAAGGGCTTGCAGGACTCTAAGCCTTTGGTGTCCATCGAGGATGAAGTTATTCCCATCCTCAGACTTCCACACGAAGATAGGAAAGCTAAAACCCTGGACGAGGATCTTATTCCTAAGCTTTCGAAAGCTCGGCTCGTCGAGATTCTTAAGGTTCCCCTGGAACTCTGTCAGGTCCTCCATCGCTATCCGATCCTTCGCCTCGCACTTGATCTCGACCTTCATCCCTTCTCCTCGGTTTGTATTTAGTGCCCGCATGCCTAAGCCAGGCAGAGACGTCACCCTCCGTGAACTTATCAGCCATTCCCTGGATGCAACCCTTTTCCGAGTCCGTGACACGGATGGTGATAAGGTCCTTTCGGGGTCTTTTGCCTGTCAGACTTGAATTCATGGGCTTCCGTTGTCTATACGTTTTGTCTATACATGTGTTATACCTTGAAGATAGATGGCGAGGAAATAAGGATAAAATGGAAGACGGCGATAAGGTAGTAAAAGAACCCAACAACACTTCAAGGGTAGGTGATGAGAAGTACCCGAAGTTTGCAGACCCTTATGTACTCGATGAGTTAGATAAGGCCATAATTAAGCACGTCATAGACTTCCCATGGGAGAAGAAACACGCGATAGCGGCAAAATTTAAACTGTCGAGTAAGCAGTTGTACTTGCGTCTTAAGAAGCCAGCCATGAAGAAAGCCTTCGATGATCTATTCCAGAAGACGCTTGAGATTATCGAGAAGAACAACAACCTAGCATTCCGAAGACTGGCAAGGCTTATAAATGATCCTGATCCATGGGTAGCCCTGAAAGCTATAGAGCTGCAGCTCCGCCCGTTTCTTAACCAGAGTAAGCTCGAGATTAAGCAGGTTCAGGAGGTAATCTACCGCGCTAGGTTCGGAGATGATGGTGCGATAGTGACCGACAAGGAAGAAATTGCCGATACCACACCTAAGAACACCCTCGAACTTATAGCCGGTGGAAAGGCATGAGTTTATGCACCCTACAGCTTCCGACTCCACACAGTAGAGAACAGCGAATAGTCATGATGTCCATGCTCACGCCTGGGCTTGTGGAAGCGTGGTTCCCGTGCGGTACTAAGTTCGGAAAGAGTGCTGGCGCGGGTTCATCTATGTCTAGTGCTGCCTGGGTTAAGAAAAATGGGCTATTCCGATGGGTAGCGCCTATTCACTCTCAGGCTAAGATCGGGATGAAGTATCACACCCGACTCATACCACACGAAGCCATTCAGGTTAATAAGTCCGAACCATCGATAAGGTTCCGCCACAACGACGCGATCATAGAGTTTAAATCCGGGAAGTTCCCAGAAGATCTCGAAGGTGAGGGAGTAGACGGCGGTTATTGCATTGACGAAGCCGCTAAGATGGGTCGTCAGGTCTATGACTCCGCTAAGACCACAGTCACGGTAACACGGGCACCTATCGTAGCCTTCTCGACTCCTAAGGGTAAGAACTGGTTCTATCATAAGTGCATGGAAGCTAAGGAGGAGATGGAATGGGCGATTAAGAACGGCCAGTCCCCTAAGAAGATCTTCATGACGGCTCCATCCATCGTTAACCCGATGGTTACTCCTGAGGCAGTTGCGGAAGCGAAGATCGCATTACCTGATCGCCTATTCCGGCAATACTACCTCGCCGAGTTCCTAGACGATGGTTCCACGTTCCTCGGGTTCAGAGAGACCTACTATACCGAGAAGATTGAACTCGTATCGGAACACCAACAGTGGTTTAGCGAGGACTGTGCCCAGCTTAACGTGGTGATCGGAGCTGACTGGGCAAAGACTCAGGACTGGACGGTGTTTTTTGCGGTCTGTTTAAACACCAGAAGGGTCGTAGCCTTCGAACGCTTCCATAAGAGGCCATACACGGAGGCTATAAAGCAGTTAGTGCGGTTCTCTAGGAGGTTTAAGGACGTCCTCGACATATGGCATGATAAGACCGGCGTAGGGCAAGCCATTGATGATCAGCTCGCGTACACTAAGCTCCAGTATCGAGGTATCACCTTCTCGAACAGATCTAAGACCGACATGGTGAATAAGCTCATAACGACCATTGAGTCCAGGAGGATTAGTCTGCCATTCTGGAACGTGCTAGATTCTGAGATGGACGCCTACGAGGTGTCGACTAATGATCTCGGCACCATGTCCTATTCCGCGCCGCCCGGTAAACATGATGACACAGTGTCCGCTCTCATGCTGGCTAACGCAGCCCTGGACGAATATGCTGATAGGGATTATGACGTCAGATTTATGGACGAATTAGACGAGGAAGACTCTAAGGTCGAACCGGATAGCCTCGAAGCATATTATAATGATCTAAAAGACGATGAGGACTTCTAATGGACAAAGTCGTTGACATAAAAGACAGGATGGCTAGGGAAGATGAGGAAAACCTCGTCGACGATTACGTCCGCACAAGCGAGATCGTTCAAAAGACCTTCTCACCCATAGATGACCAGTCCGACATGAGTGGCTATGGCGTCTGGAACGAGGAAGTAAAAGCATGGCTAGACCTAAACACACTTAAGGGTCTTTTCTTTAACGATGACTGGGTCTACATCCTCGTGGATCTGATAGCCTCGAAGATCGCGTCCCAAGAGATGCGAGTCATGAAGCAAAGCTACCGAAACGGCGTGGCAATCTACGAGCCTGAGGAAAGCAACCCTATCCAGCAATTGATCTACGAGCCGAATGAGAACCAGACATATTACCAATGGATCTACTCTATCGTGGTGGATCTTATCCTGACCGGAAATGCGATCATATATAAACCGACTTCGGTAAACTCCATGATCCACGTCCCTGTCGAGATGATCCAGCTAGACTTCGATACAGATGGGCGCCTGAACTTCTATCGAGTCATTCAGTACAACACTAACTACGAGATGCCTCTACCTCGCCTAATCATGAAGCTCGATCCCAAGCAGGTAGGGCATGTAAGACGTCCTAACCCATCCTCAGCTCTATGGGGTCTTTCTCCATTTATCCCAGGTCGGAAGTCTATACTCTTTAGCCGATATAGCATCGAGTATCTGAATAACTTCTATCTTAAAGGCGCGCAACCCGGTCTAGTACTAAGCTTTGACGACACTGCAAATGAAAAAGCTGCACTTAGACTTCTCCGCTCTATGGAGATGGCGCATACGGGACGTAAGAATCAGCGCCGTAACATGATTCTACCTAAGGGTGTAAAAGCTGCCGAGGTCCATCAAACCCTTGCGGACCAACAGCTTAAAGACTATGTAGAGCTTAACCGTGAAACGATCATAAACATCCTGAAAGTTCCTAAGCATGAGCTATCCCTACAGACTAAGGGCTCTCTCGGGTCTGAGGAATATAACACCGCACTTAGGAACTTCTGGTCTGGACCTCTAAAATCCACCATGAAGTCCATAGAAGCCTCACTTACCAAGCTTCTTAAGGATATGTTAGGTGAAGGAAGGCATCTTGAGTTCGACCTAACTGACGTCCAGTTCCTCCAAGACGACATGAACCAGAAGGCCGACTTATCGATTAAGCTTCTCCAGACCCACACACTTAACGAAGTCCGTGCGAAAGTCTTCGATGAAGACCCACTCGAGGGCGGTGATGTGGTGCCCAGTCCTAAGCCGATCCAGAGTCTTAACCCAACTGTCACCGAGCCTAAGAAAGAGATGGAGGCAGCTCCAGCTCCCGAGCCTCAGGTTCAGACGCCCGAGGTTAGTGAGCATGAGAAGATCCTCACGAAGAATAAGCTCGCTTTCGAGACTCTAAGGACTACTAAAGGTGATTGGTGGGCTAAACGAGATCAAATGCTCCAAAGGAATGAAGTCCAGCGTTTCGCTAAGGTCCATGCGATATCCCTTATGCTATTTGCGAATCAGATCGCTCAGGTAGTGAAGATCGTAAAGAAGGACCTGGCTTCCCAGGGATTTAAGTCTAAGACCGGATCGAGTAGAGATTTAGTCTACATTCGGAAGGAAGACTTTAAAAAAACGGAATTGCAGCGTAAGATTCGTGATGCCCTTGCATCCCTTGAACAGACATGGCTAGATTCTGCATCACCCACATTAGAGGAATCAGTCGACTTGGGTTATAACGCTCAGCTCATTTTACCCTTTAACCTGCCGAATAAGTCTGAGCTAGAGGCTCTACGCATAGCGAGGACCCAAAACCGTCTCGACGCAGTCCAGGGACGACTCACGAAGACCTTCGCAAACCTAAATGCCACTACCACTGATAAAGTTATGCGCATCATCGAGGAAGGTGTGACGAACTCTCGCACTATCCAGGACATCGCAAATAATATCGTCCAGGAAGTAGGTAGCCCAGAAGTGAACGATGCCCGTGCTCAGACCATAGCTAGGACTGAAGTCTTAACCGCAAGCTCGCTCGGTCAGGCAGCTGCGATGAAAGACGCCGCTGAAGTCATCCCAGACCTTAAGAAGATGTGGGTGAATGCCGGTGACGATAGGGTTCGAGGTAATCCCGGAGGTAGATATAAAGACTCTGAGGCAGATCATTGGACACTTGGCGGGGAACTAAGAGACAATGATGAGGACTTCAGCAATGGACTCTCTTATCCAAGGGACCCTAAAGGGGACGCCGCGGAGGTGATTAATTGCCGATGTACGTTCATAATGGTCCCAGGGCAAGATGCTGACGCTTTGGGGATTAAACCTTTACAGGAAAGCTATGACGATCTTCAAGGAACAGATAATGCCAATGGGGAGTAAATATGGCGACTAAGAGACAAACGAAGAATATAAAGACTCTGGATTGCTTCCATAAGTTCGAGATTAAGAAGGTCGGCGGTGATACCTATATCCAAGGCTGGGCGAATAAAGCCGTGGTCGATCGGGGACAGGACATCATTAAAATGGATGCGTGGAACCTCGATAACTATAAGAAGGTGCCCACGATCCTCTTTAACCACGATAAGGATAAGCCAATCGGTAAGGCGATCGATGTAAGACCCACAGATCAGGGCTTATGGATTAAAGCGAAAATCTCTAACTCGAAAGATCCGACCATCTCCATGGTTCGTGACCTGATCCAGGAAGGGATGCTCAATGCATTCTCAGTAGGGTTCGACGCTAAAGACGAACAGCGTAACACTGAGGGCATAAACGAAATTAAGAATGCGGAGCTATACGAATGCTCCGTTGTGACTTTACCAATGAACCAAGATTCAGTCTTTGATGTCAGCACTAAATCTCTGGTTGGCCTATCACGAAACGAAGCGATATCCAGGATCTTAAAGGCCAAGGGTGCATGGGTAGCGCAAGCAGTGCATGGTAAAATCGGTGATATGGAAAAATCGGGGACTAAACGCGATGAACTCCTATCACAAATTTCTTCTCATGCTGGGATTAGCAAAGATGATCTTACCCAAGTCATGGCTGGAAATATTACTCCAGTCCCCGAAAAAGTTATGGATGCTTTCAAGGAAGTTCTGGGAATGGATAGCGAAGAACTTAAAAAGCTAGACGCCGGGGACGTCCAAACTCAAAAAGGAACGGACGATATGCAAGAAGAACCGATGGAAAAGGATGGCGGCGAGGAAGCCGACTCAGACCAGGATGCGGTTGCCCTAATCGGTATCACTATCCCTAAAGACCTTGCTGATACATCGGATGATGCTCAGACTATGGCGGCAGATGCCGGTTACGAGCCTATTAGCGTCCAGGATGCCGGAGATAACTGGTATGTCCTTCTCGAGGACCCAGCTGACTTCCAAGATGAGACCTCCCAGCTAAACATGGGAGATAACATCATGGGAACCGTAGGCATCCGAAAGCCTATAGGAGATCAGCCCTCAGAGGACCAAGAACCTCCATTGCCAGGATCTTCAGACCAGTCGACACCTCCTACGGATGCTCAGGCTGAAGGTAAGGCTACTCCTCCGCCTCCACCTGAGGAAGATCCTAAGAAGAAACCTAAAATCCCTCCACATCCATCTCAAGGACATAAGAAGCCTGTAGTGGAAGGTGGAACTCCTCCTAGTAACGCATGGACAGACTATGGAAAACCTAAAGACGGAGAACAAGAGCAAGCTCCTCCTGCTCCAGACAGTTCGATGTCTGCTCCGCCCGCTCCGCATGCCGACGCTAATCCTCCAGCGGGTGAGGGACAGCCTCCGGCTGAGGAAGGCGATAAAAAGCCAGACGATCAGCCATCCGACGAATATGGTGGACTCAGTAAGCAGGACTATGACCAGGCCATCTCTCAGTTCAAACAGGAACTCGCAGATGTCCAGGAACATACTCCGGGTAAAAACCCGCCAGCGTGGGCTGATAATCCCGATGCGTGGAATAAGGCAGAAGAAGCGGCCGCCAAGACTTACGATCGATCTGACCCAAGCTTTTATGCAGTGACCACATGGCTCTATCTAAACCGTTTCGGTGGAGGAAAGAAGTCAGGATCGGAAGGACGCACGAAAGCTGCGCAAACCGACCCTAACACTGCTCCCATTTCTGGCGGAGGTGATGCTACAATACCAGTAGATGACAACCCATATCTTGCTCAGGCGCGTCAGACTAATGTACTTTTAGGGGTACTCATTAAGGAAGTGCAGCAAATGTGCGCTGCTATGCAAGGTGGAGCTATAGGTGCTCAGGGTCAGATGGGAACTTGTCCTAAAGAAGAAAAGGACGAGCCCATGACAGATGAGCAAGCTAAAGAACTTAGTGAGCTTCTGACAAAGAACGTAAGTGAATATGTAGCGATACTGAACGATAAACTAGGGAAGATAGGCGCGTGATCGGCGCTCTTCAATAAACCAAAGGAGTTCTAAATGTTAACCAAGAAGGAAGCTTCGGAACTGTTAACTCAGTTCAAAGGTGTAACTGATCGCGCCGACACCGCAATCAAGAAAATCGGCGAGATCGAACAAAAGGGAGTAAGTCAGATTATGAAAGGAGCACACGACAGTTTTTCAACTTCGCGTGGTGATTGTGACGAGAAACAGGCTATGCGAGCCTTCGGATGTACGCATCCCGCTCAGCTTCTTAAGGTGAATACTGCTCACCCTAAGTTCGCCCACATCTCCGCTTACCACAAAGGTATCGTCAAGGAATTCAAACAGACTGTGGACATCGCGCGTTATACCGCACAGATCTTCCACGGATCTCCACTTGACCGTATCGGCGAAAGTGAAAAAGCTGACACGATTGCTCGCGTAAAGAACATTACCGAGACCTACTACGGTAAGAACGAGCTTCTCCCACGTCTTAAGTCTTTCGGTTCCACAGTCTCTGGTAGCGGTGACGAGTGGGTACCTACGATGCTTTCCTCTAACTATATCGAGGAATATCAGATCGAACCGATCCTGGAGCAACGCTTCCAGAAGATCAACATGCCATCTAACCCATATGACCAAGCGACTCAGAATAGCCTGAAAAAAGCCCGTATCATCGCTGAGAACGCTCAGATCACCGATACGAACTTCGGTACTTCTAAGTTGACCTTCACAGCTAAGAAGCTCGGTGAGCATTCGATCCTCCCAGAAGAACTCACGGAAGATTCAGCGCCAGATATCATGGCCGCTGCCCGTGACTTCGTTATCCAGTCTCAGCTTCGTGCGGTTGAGTCTGCCCTGATCTCCGGTGACGATGATGGAACTCACATCGACTCCGACACTCAGGCAGCCGGCGCCGATGTGGCAGAAAAGGTCTGGAAAGGTCTTCGCCGCCAAGCGTTAGCGAACTCCTCTAACGGTGGAACGACAGACTTCACAAACGCCGCCGTAACTGAAACTCTGCTCCGTAAACTTCGCGCTAACATGAAGAAGTTCGGTAGCAAGCCAGACGAACTCCTTTTAATCGTAGGCCCAGTGGTCTACACACAGATGCTTGCACTCCCAAGCGTAATCACTGTAGAGAAGTTCGGTCCTATGGCGACCATCCTGAAAGGTGCTTTGGCAGCTTACCAGGCGATCCCGATTGTTAACTCTGAGCATATGCGCGAAGACCTTAACGCATCCGGTGTTTACGACGGTGTAACGACTAGCCGCGCGGGTATCTTACTCGTGAACCTTAAGCGCTGGTACCTCGGTATCCGTCGTCCGATCGTGGTTAAAGCAATGCAAGACTTGCCATACTACGACCGATTCTTGCTCGCCTCTTATCAACGCAAGGACTTCCAAGGCTTTACTCAAAGCGCGACCGAAGTCAGCGTCTCTTACGGTATTAACATCGCGGTCTAACCGTAGGCGAAAAGGGCGGGCGCTCTGCCCTTAACGGTTGACGAACAAGGGGTGGAGATGATCCATCCCTTTTTTGCTACCATTAGGGTGGAGAACAGGAATAATGACAGACCTATCGCAAAGCATAACGAAGCTCGGTCTCTTTGAGACACTTCCTATCGTCCCTCTACAGACTTTCAACCCTGGGACCTATACCCAAAAGCTTCTGACCGAAGGTAACTCGCTTCTCTCATCCCTATTCGTGAAGACGATGGACGTGGGTGCTACGGTCCAGGTGAATTACTACGATTATGGCGTGGGAGCCGATGATGGTGAGCGCTTTAATCTCACGAGCCATACTCTCATCACCTCACCTACCGTCCCCTCGCCTGATCGAATCTTAGTCACTAGGCTCCATAATAAACCCGTGATCGAAGTCGTAGTTTCGAATGGGAATGCCGAGCTTGGGGTCTATCTTACAGTCGTGGCCTCTTTCGCCTCAGACTTAGACTCCGCCCTCGTTAAAGATGCTCAGGATGCCAACCTTCTTGTGAATAAGGGCATCCCGATAGTCACCTACGACTCGAACGCCGGGAAATTCTACATTCTAAGATCGGATGCCGGTGTTATCCCGGTCGCTTTCTCTGAAGCTGGCGACTCGGTTCATCTTTCGACATCGGTTCCGACCACGCCGGGGAGTGAACAGCTTCTTGTGGACGATACTGTGCCCTCAGGGAAGACTAGGAAAGCTACGCAAGCTATAGTGGTATGCAGGTCCCAAGGTCTTTTCACCGTCGAAAGCGATGGTGCTATAATTGGATCGGGGCGGACTGGCCCTGCTTCGCCCACGGGGATATTCTCTTGGAACCCAAGGAAGGACATACCCGCTGGCAAGGATGTTAAGATTAGATTCACGGCAAACTTGCAGGCACCAATCAGTAATGTCGAAGCGTATTTCATGGCTAGCGACGTTACACCATAATCCTTGGGAGGGGATTAACCTATGTCAGACCCAAAAGAAGTATTTCCGATATTGGACGCTGGTAGTGGCGTAGGTGCTTCACCTAGCCAGGCAGTGGACGCAACAACCGCCGCCGCTGCCTTACTTGGTCTCGTAGGCTTTGCATTTAAGGACTCTACCGGGAAAGTGGTCCTTCCGCAGCTAACAGCCTTAGGTCAGATCAACGTTTTGACGGAGATCGGACAAGGCGCAAATAAGATGGCGAAGGGTGAGCTTGCGGCCGGCTCCGCCGGTTCCATCGTAGACGTAACAGGCGCTTCCATAACCCTTTCCTTAGCTAAGAAGTACAAGGAACTTGGTTTCGTGGTGTCATGCCGTACAGACGCATTATTTCAGATCGTGCATGTTAACGACAGCGCAGGAACACCCGTCGAGACGGTTATGTGCGAAGCTCAGGTAGGACCGGGAGCCTTCTCATTTAATGGCGTTCTCAAATCATTCCTTCTCGACACCACTGCTGACACAGGCATTCCGTTACTTAAGGTGAAGGCTAAGAACTTCGAGGTACCATCTAGCTTGCGTGCTACCATTTGTGTGTTCGAGACAACCTAAGAGGCTTTAGATGGCAGATCCAGAAATAGGAGAAGAGATTAGAGACATAGCTGGCTCCTCGGCCCATTATAATGGGACTGTGGGAACCAGTCCTGTCTCTATCCCTTCCGTCGCCAATAAGGTGATAAGCGAGTTCTGCATAGCTAACACGGATAGCACTAAGACCGCTGTCCTTAGTGTTTCTTTAGATGCCGGGACCACTTTTAAGACGATAGGTTATAAGGGTTCATGGACATGGTCACCTAAGGGTCGCATAAAGCAGATACAGATCAAAGCTGACGCGGCTAGTCGGGCTTATCAGATAGCCATGAACTTCGAGGAATTCTAATGGCATTAGGTAACGAAGTCATATCCCTCAACGACTATGCGACGGAAGCGAAGCAGGACACCGGTAATACGACTCTTGCTTCCATCGACGCCGGCATTCCCGTTGCATTAGGACAGACTGTTAAAGCTAACTCCATGCCTGTCGTGCTCCCTAGCGACTACCAGGTGCCCACCGTCCCTCAGCTTGTGAATTCACCCGTCTATGAGGACATGAATGCCACGACCGGCGGCCTTGCTAGAGGTTCCACAATCTCCACCACATACGTGAATATCTATTCATATTCCGGAGCAGGACTTTTCTTCGGTTTTAGGGTCACGTTTAACACCCTAAACGTTATGCAGATAAGGCTACAGATCGATGGAGTGGATTATCTTATGGGATCTGCAGGGCTAAGTCTTGCGGATGTCGCTAGTGGTACGCTTTATAACTATGCTGCCTCTAGTCCCTCTTTAGGTATAGAGCTTGACGGGAACACCATAGTTTTTTCTCCACCGGCTCCGCTTAAATTTGCAACATCCGTAGTAGTAAAAGCTTCGGTAATAAGTGGTGCATCTAAGCAGTTCCTTGCGGGCTTTGCGGTGAGGTCATCATGATAGATATAAGCTGGAAAGACTTTAAAGCCTTAGTCCAGGCGAAAAGCCTCCCTGTGTATTACATATTTAGTAATGAGCAGAATAAATACCTACTTCTCACGAAATGGGGGTATTTCGATTTTAGATGCTATGTGCATGGTTTAGCCGACTCCGCCGATAAAACGGATTTTGAGTCTAGCCTTAAGGCTGCAGCGAATACTTATCCTCCAGTCGAGCCTAACCTTCTGGGATGGGCGAGCGCTGTTAAGCAAGACACGGGGAACACTAGCTTAGCTTCGATCGATGCTAAACTGACCACAACTAACTCGGATCTAGCCGCGGCCGATACAAGCTTAGCCTCCATAGACACCAAATTCCCGACTCAGGGACGTAAGACCTCATCGGGAAGTTTACCTACCGTGGAAGCCATAGACCCGACCTACAGCTGTGGGTTTGTGAGTCTTAACATAGCGGGTAGCGCGACGGATTTTTTCACGATCACAGGATCGGCCACTAAGACGGTAAGGGTTAAGAAGATAGAGCTATCCTTCACGGTGAACGTCACTCTAGGCGCGAGCCAGTCATTTGACGTTCAGCTTGTGAAAAGATCTACGGCAAATTCAAGCGGAACATCTACTACTCCAGCCATAACGCCACATGATTCTAGCGATGCGGCCGCAACCGCTGTGGTAAGGGGATATACAGTTAATCCTACGCTTGGAAGTCTTGTCGGAGTAGTGCGTGCGCTTAAGCTTACAGCTAACTCCGTGAACACCACTAATCCCGTGGTTAGGGTAGTCTGGGAGTTCCCAGCTCCCGTGGTTTTAAGAGGTACGAGTGAGGTATTAGCCGTGAATCTTAATGGGAGCACGCTGACCTCTGACGATAACGCAATGAGCATCGAATGGAGTGAGGTATGAACAACATTACTAGCGTTCTTCAGGGTGAGTTTAAGTCCTTTGCGATTAATCTCGCATGGGTCATGCAGGAAGCTGCCGACATCGATAAGGCTTACTTCGCCACTGACGCGAGCACTTTAGTCGGTGCATTATCTAGCGGAACGTCCGCAGCTAGCTTAGACACTAAGCTGACTAAGGCTCAGTATGTGAACTACATCGGGTTCGTCGAACAGCTTGCCAACTTTTTCGGTAACTCGGCAGTAACGACTGGAGATTACCTGACTAATATCGATCAGGTGATCTATGGAAACGCCGCCACACCTGCTAAACTTAGTGATGCGACGGAAAGCATCGCAAACCGTATGAAGGTCCATGCCCAGGCTTGCCTCACTCATTTCCTAAAGGCTAAGTACCTCATGGACCTCTATAGCAACTCTGAGCTTAGTGTTATCGTGGCAGGATGCACGGGCGCTCGCATGGTTTACGGTGCCGACATGAACGTCACCCAGCTTACTCAGGGGATCACCCTTGTGGAGCAGTTCAAGAAGATGATTAATAATGAGTCAGTAGTGACAGGACTTTACTCCGCAAACGTCGCAGTTTGGGAACAAATCTAAGGAGATAACAATGACTATCGCATCTTCGTTTAAGCTTCAGAACGATCTGAAAAACCTCATGGCGCAGTTTCTCTATCTGAGGAATGAAGCCCTCGACCTTTATAACCTCTACTGGAAAGGTGGAGTCGACGGAGCTATTAGTGGCCTATCTTCTGGGGACCCTGCCTCCCAGGCAGCTCGTCTCACTAAAGCGCAGCTAGCTTCTGGGTTAACGATGGCCGATCAAATGGGGAACCAGTTCTTCGAAAACGGAACCGTGACCCAAGGTGATTACCAGACCACGATCCAGGTCACACTTTACGGTAACGCCACACCAACGCTCATTAGCGTTCCAGTGGAAGGCTTCGCTAATCGCTTAGTGCTATTCGCTCGCGCATTACTGACAGCCTTTAACGCATGCCGTGACGTAGAGAACTTCTATGGTGCTGTTCTTTTCAGCACTATCGATGCTTTACCGAATGGTACTGACATCGTTCCAGGATCAGACGTAACGAAGAATGATGTACTGGCGGCGATCGCTTTAGTACAGCAGTTCCAAAAGTTCCTACAGAACCAAGTGGTGACTTCAGGGTTCTATAAAACGACCTTGGGACAGTGGTCACGCTTCGTCTAATGGAACTCGTGGGCTAGATTATAATGGTACACTGGGTTAATCTCTTCAAAAGGGATTAACCTTACACCGCTTTAGGAAAACAATCATGAAAATGAAATGCGTAAAACTCGGCCCAGGCGTATCTAATGCTGTCTTCTTTTGGGAGGAAGGTCCTGAAGGTAAGAAGTCTAAAGTCGTAAAGACTATGGCGTTAAATGAGGAATTCGAGGTTGAGGATCAGATCGGCCATGAGATCATCGCTAAATACAAGGAAGTCTTCCAGGTCGTGAGCTATGGTGCTTCCGAAAAAAAAAAGTAGTAGCTCCGCCTCGTAATACGATGGTGAAAGAGGAGAAAGTGAAAGATGTCGATCAGCCTCAACCCTAATGCGCTCGTCACCTTAGCTGTGGCTAAAATGCACCTCGACGTTAATCCGAACTCGACGTCTGAGGATGATCGTCTTAGCTTTTTCATAAACGCAGCTAGCGAGCGTGTGGCTTCATGGTGTGATCGCATCTTCCAGCAAGATACTTACACCGAGATCCACAGCGGTAGGCGTCAGAACTTTCTACTTCCCAACCAGTATCCCGTCACGGCGATCTCAGAGATCCGGATAAATAACTCTCGAGACTGGACCGACCCTAACTCCCTGATTGATTCTACGAAATATGTGATCGCCGATTTTAACGGTACCATCCAGTACGACGGTATTTTCCCCACAGGGTATAATAATATCAGGGTGATTTATACCGCAGGATACGCCACATTCCCTTCCGACCTACAGCTAGCCTGTCTCTGGTTTGTCGAGTGGTATTACCGCCACCGCACTCGTGGGGATATGGGACGC
>Ga0310812_10000382_pt1 | contig 17464 bp, 16 predicted proteins | sample NN3metagenome_FD_205747 | JGI IMG/M metagenome (GOLD analysis project Ga0310812, IMG submission 205747) | Soil microbial communities from experimental microcosm in Duke University, North Carolina, United States - NN3 | ecosystem: Engineered > Artificial ecosystem > Soil microcosm > Unclassified...
CACGCCGAAGAAGAAGGCGGACAAGCCGATCGGCGAGTGGAACTCGTTCGTCATCACCATCAAGGGCAACCGCCTGACGGTGGTGCTGAACGGCGAGACGGTGATCGAGAACGCCGAGCTGCCCGGCCTGGTCGCGCGCGGCCCGGTGGGCCTGCAGCACCACGGCTCGATGAAGGACGGCAAGTGGACCAGTCCCCCAGCACTGGTTCAGTTCCGCAATATCTCGATCAAAGAGCTGAACTGACGAACCCCACAAAACACACGGTGTCGTTTATGGGGTGAAACCCCACAAAGCACACGGTGTCATTTGTGGGTTATTTGTCCTCGATCTTGACCACCTTGTACTCGTGGTCGCGCTTGCGGAGGACCTCCGCCTTCACGATCGCATCGCCGACGACGAGCGCGTCCACGACGCTCTGGCCCGTGAGGACGCGGCCGAAGACCGTGTGCTTCCCGTTGAGCCAGTCGGTGGGCAGGTGCGTGATGAAGAACTGGGAGCCGTTGGTGTCGGGCCCGGCGTTCGCCATCGAGAGCGTGCCTCGGAAGTGCCGGCGGTACGTGGGCGGGAGCTCGTCCTTGAAGCGGTAGCCCGGTCCGCCGGAGCCATTGGCGGCGGGGTCGCCCCCCTGGGCCATGAAGCCGGGGATGACCCGGTGGAACTTCAGGCCGTCGTAGTACTTCTTCGAGACGAGCTCGACGAAATTGGCGACCGTGTTGGGCGCGTCGTTCTCGAGCAGCTCGATCTCGATGTCGCCCTTCGTGGTCGTGAACTTCACGCGCGGCAGGTCGTCGGCCTTCGACTCCTTCGCGCGGAGCTCCTGCTCGGCCTTCCAGAGCGGGACGTACTTCTGCGCCATCTCCTGGAACTGGGCGGCGCGCGAGCGCTGCTCCGGGTCGAGGTCGCCCTTGAGGACCTCGGCGAAAAGCTTGTCCGCCTCCTCGAACTTCTGGATGGAGTAGTCGCAGGTGGCGAGCATCACGCGGGCTTCGGCGTGCTTGGCGTCCTTCTTCAGGATCTTCTCGAAGTTCTCCGCCGCGGCCTCGTAGCGGTTGACCGCGTGCTGCAGGCGCGCGACCTTCAGGAGCAGCTCGGGGTCCTCGGGCTTGAGCTTGAGGAGCCGCTCCAGGTCGGGAAGCGCCAGCTCGTTCTTCTGGTAGATGAGGTAGGCCTCGCCGCGGACCTCGAGAAGGCCGGGGTCGTCGGGCGCGGCCTTGAGGGCCTCGCTGGTCGACGCGATGACGGCGTCCATCGCCTGGATGGTGGCGGCGCGGAGCTCCTGGAACTCCTTGCCCATGGCCTGGCCCGTCTTTTCGAGCTCCTCGCGCTTCTTGGCGAGCTTCTTCAGCCGCTCCTCGTCGTCCGAGCCCGCCTGCAGCTGCTCGCGCAGCTTCGCGTCCTCCTCGCCGAGCTGCTGGTGCCGCTCGCGCAGCTTCATCATCTTCTCGATGTTGCCGCGGACGGTATCGAGGTCGGTCCGGGCCTTCTTGGCGGCGTCGGACGGAGGCGCCTGGACGAGCAGACACGCGAGAAGGGTCAGAAGCACGGGATTCTCCTCAATTCGAAGACAGACATAATACGTCGAAACCGAAGCGAAGCAATTGCGGATTTCGGATTGCGGGTCAGCGGCGCGCGGGGCGGGGACGACTCTTCCCGGGTTACCGGTTACGGATCTGGCGGGGCGGCGGCGAGGAGGGCTTGAGATCGGGGAAGGCCTCGAGGATCTTGCCGCGGATCTCGGTGGCCTCGCTCGGCGACACATTCAGGGTGCGGGTGATGTAGAGCACCGAGTCGCTCTCGGTGTCGAACATGATCGACTGCCGGAGCAGTTGCAGCGTCACCGGCGGCAGGTTGCCGACGTGGACGTGCTTGGGGAAGTTCTGATCGTGGTGCTTCGTGGTCGGCGGCGCCATCGACGGCAGCGCCTCGGCGTTGAACTTGGGCGCCTCCTCGAAGAGGGGGGGCGCCTGGGGGGGCGCTCGGGGCGGCTCCGGACGCGGGCGCGGCGGCTCCGGCCGCTTCGCGGTCACGTGCGTGGGCCGGGACGGGGGCGGCGCGGGGCGCGGGGGGTCGCGCCGGATGATGTCGGTCTTGGGCTCCGAATTCGCCTGCATGCGCCGGTTCACGCGCTGGCGGAGCTCCGGCAGCCCGATCTTCAGGGTCTCGGCGAAGCGGGCCAGGAGGTGGTACTCGGGGGCCTCGACGCGGCCGTCGGCGGCGACGACCTCGATCAGGTCCTCCAGGAGGGCGTCGCGCTCCAGAGAAGTGGCCGGGAGGGAGACCGAGAGCTTCCGCTGCTCGCCGAGGGCGATGATCTCGTTCATCTCGCGGGCGGGGATCTTCAGGGCGGCGGCCTTCTGCTGGAGGACCTCGCGCTCGGGCCCCGCGAGGACGCCGTCGACGAACGCGGCCGAAACGAGCGCCTCGAACTTACGGCGGGTTGGGGCATCGACCATGGCAGTGAGACTCCTCCCACGCGCTTCTGTAACGCCCGAATTATATCATCGCGCCGGGGCTCTCGTCGAAGGGACCCCGGGGCCTGGCGGGCGGGTCGAAGGGGCGGGCGCGGAGGCCGAGCGAGAGCAGGTCGGCGATCGGGCGGAGCTTCTTCATCTCCTCCTCGCCGAACGCCGACGCGCGGCGGCGGAGCAGGAGGCGGCCGCTGGTCTCGCCGATCCCCAGGAGCAGGCAGGCCTCGAAGCCGCCCTCGATCTCCTTCGCGTACTCGGCCTCGGTGGACTTGATGCGTGGCACCTCGCCGAGGCCCGGCCGCTGGGGCTCGGAGCCCGGCTTGATCGAGCGCGACCAGAGCTTGCCCTGGTCCTCGAGGTCGTAGCGGATCCAGTCCGCCGGCACGACCTTCACGAGCTCGTTCGTGAGATCGGGCACGAGGGTCTGGACGGCCTTCTTCTGGCGCAGGACGGCGGCGATCCGTTCGAGCATGGGGCCGTTGTACCCGCAGCTCGCCGGGGCGTGCAACCCTATTCCGTCAGGTCGGGGAGCCCCTTCGCGCGCTCGTGCTCGAAGATGAGGGAGGTCTCGACATGCGCCACCAGGCGGTGGCTCGTGAAGGCTTCGACGCCCAGCGTCCGGAGGTGGGCCACGTCGCGCACCGCGACGTGCACCAGGAGGTCGACCACGCCGCTGACGTGGTAGGCGCCCACCACTTCGGGGCGGGAGCGGAGCTGCTGGCGGAACGACTCGACGTCCTTCTCGAGGTGGTGCGTGAAGCGCACCGCCAGGAGCGCCTGGAGTCCGATCCCCAGGGCCTCGGGCGAGACCTCGGCGTGGAGTCCCAGGAGCGCGCCCTCGGTCCGGAGCCGCCGCACGCGCTGCAGGCAGGACGAGGGCGCGAGACGGATCTTCCGCGCGAGCTCCTTGTTGGACAGTCCGGCGTCCTTCTGGAGTGCCGAGAGAATCGCCCGGTCGGTGGCATCGAGTTTCATGGGTCGCCTGTCCCCCTCTCTCCAGGCGACGAATTCTGTTCGGCGGACGGCCCCACCGTCCGGTGACTGCAGAACAAAATGCGGGTCCTTCGGTCAGACATAGAATAGTATTCGTTTCCTAATATTCAAGGAAAAATAATCGTCGTTTTCGATGTAGGATCGTCGCATGATTCGAACGGCGCTCTGCGCGGTCCTGGCGATGTCGCTGCAGTCCTTCGACTCGGGCCGTCCGGCCCTCGCTCAGGACAGGGAGCGCCCGCTGGTGATCCGGGTGGCGGCCGACGGGTGGGGCGACGCCTCCGTCGCGGACATCACGAAGGTGCTGGACTCGGCGGGCTCGTCGCTCTCGGACTGTCTCCCGGGCCTCGAGCTCGCGCCCATCGAGGTCTCGCGGTCGAAGACGTCGCCGATCGTGCTCTTCGAGCGCGGCCCGAAGGGCGAGATCCGGGTGCGCCTCAACGTCGAGGACCGCCAATGGGCGCAGTTCGCGTTCCAGTTCGGCCATGAGATGGGGCACATCGTCTGCGGGTACGCCGACTACCCCAACCCGAACAAGTGGTTCGAGGAGACGCTCTGCGAGACGGCGTCGCTCTTCGTGCTGGGCCGCATGGCGGAGTCCTGGAAGACGCGGCCGCCGTACCCCAACTGGACCGACTACGCGGGCGCGCTTCGGAAGTACCGCGACGAGCGGACCGCGAAGGCGGCGCTGCCGGAGGGGACGGCGCTGGCCGAGTGGTTCCGCTCGAAGGAGGCGGCGCTCCGCAAGGACGCCACGCTGCGGGAGCTGAACCTGACGATGGCGGCGGCGCTGCTGCCGCTCTTCGAGGAGGAGCCCGGGCGCTGGGCGGCGGTCCGCACGCTGAACACCGTTCACGGCGACGCCGCCCGGAGTTTCGCGGACTATCTGCGCGACTGGTCGCGTTCCAGTCCCGAGAAGCAGCGCCCGATCATTGCTAAGATCGCGGATCGTTTTGGAGTCACGATCGATCGCTGAAGAACCATGAGCCCCGCACGGCGCGCCACGATCCTGCTGTTCGCGACCACGGTCCTCTGGGGCTCCAGCTTCTTCACGATGGCCTGGGGCATCGAGGGCATCGCCCGCCGCGTCGGGATCCCGGCGGCGCCGTCGGCCTACATCTTCCTCCGCTTCCTGGCGGCCTTCGTGCTGCAGGGCGTCGTGTTCCACCGGGCCCTCCGGGGGCTGGGCTGGCGCACCATCCGCGCGGGCGCGATCCTCGCGATCCCGTTCTACGCGGGCTTCATCCTGCAGGCGATGGGAATCGATTCCAGCAACTCCAGCGTCTCGGCCTTCCTGACCAGCCTCTTCGTGGTCGTGACGCCGCTCCTGGGGTGGCTCTTCTTCCGCGAACGACTGGCCCCGACGACCCTGCTGGGCGCGCTGCTGTCGCTGGCCGGCGTCTACGTGCTGAGCAACCCCTCGGGCGGCCTGGGGCGGGGCGAGATCCTCACGCTCCTCTGCGCCGTCGCCTTCGCGTTCCAGATCCAGCTGACCAACGTGATCACGAAGAGCCACTCGCCGGAAGCGATCTCCTTCGTGCAGTTCGGCTGCGCGGTTGCGTTTTCCGGGATCACGATGCTCGCGATGGGGGTCCGGCCCGCGGCCGTCGCCGCCAGCCTCGGCGAGCGCCACGTGGCGTGGACGGTGCTCTACACGGCCGCGGCCTGCTCGGTGGTCGCGATGGGGGTCCTCAACCGCTACCAGCGCGACATCTCCGCCACGCGGGCGTCGGTGCTCTACATGTTCGAGCCCGTCTTCGCGGCCCTCTTCGCGCTCGTCTTCACGGGGGAGGCGATGACGCCGCGCAAATTGATTGGCGGGGCGATCATCCTGGGAGGTAACCTGCTCTGCGAGCTGATCGGTCGCAAGGCCGCGGAGAAAGGCGCGCCCTCCGTAGCGCAGCCCGACTAAGGCGCGAAGGAGGGACCCCCGTGAAGGACTACGGCGCCGCGAGCGACGAGAAACTCCTCAAATACCTCGACCGCGTCTTCAAGCCGGAGGACCCGGTGCTGAAGACGATCCGGGAGCGCAGCCTGAAGGCCGGGCTGCCGGAGATCCAGGTCGGAAGCATGGACGCGCTGCACCTCGAGGTGCTGACCCGCGCGGTCGGCGCCCGCAAGGCCGTCGAGGTCGGCACCCTGGGCGGCTACTCCGGCACCGCGATCGCCCGCGGCCTGGGCGAGGGCGGCCGCCTCCATACCTTCGAGCTGGACCAGAAGCACGCCGACCTCGCCCGCGAGTCGTTCCGCAAGGCGGGCGTTCTCAGCCGCGTCACCATCCACGTCGGCCCTGCGCTGGAGCGCCTGCCGAAGTGCGAGAGCGAAGGGCCCTACGACCTCGTCTTCATCGACGCCGACAAGGAGACCTACCCCGCGTACCTCGCCTGGGCCGCCCGTCACCTCCGCGTGGGGGGCGTCGTCCTGGGCGACAACGCGTTCGCGTTCGGCGAGATCGCCGAGGGGAAGGGGGACGGCCCGTCCGCGATGCGCCGCTTCAACCAGGAGCTCGCGCAGGGCGGCCGCTTCCGCGCGACGATGCTGCCCACGGGGGAAGGCCTCGCGATGGGCGTAAAGGTTCGCTGATCGGGTATAATTCCCTTTGGAACCTAACCCGGGGTGACATGGGCCGGCCGATCGTCTACTGCGCCATCTGCGGCAAACGCCTGAGCGAAGAGGATTTTGCGAAGGGCCGGGCGCACGTCGCCGACAACGCGTCCTACTGCACGGACTGCCGGATCGTCCCCGAGCCGCTGGCCCCCGCGGCGCCCAAAGCGGCGCCTCCCCGCTCCCCGCCCACGCCGCCCCCGGTCGTCCCGAAGCCCTCGGGCGCCAGCTCCAAGTCCCTGCCCTCGGCGACCCCGCGCCGAGCGCACGCACCGGTGGCCGAGGAATCGAGCTCCATGGGCCTCGTCATCGGGCTCGGCGTGGTCGTGGTGGCGATCATCGTGGTGGTCCTCATCCTGCTCTCGAGCGGCGGACCGCCGCCGCCCCCGCCGGCGCTGCCGACCACGAACGCCCCGCCGCCCCGCGTCCCCGATCCTCCGCGCCCGCCCGGCCCGCGGCCCCCGCCGGCGGAGGACGACGGCCAGGCGGCGATCCGGACCCTCGAAGCATTCGCGTCGTCGTCGTCCGACCCGCAGGCCGTCCTGGATCGCTGCGAGGAGCTGAAGCCGAAGCTCCGGGGGACGCCGCACCTGTCGCGGCTGGAGGCCGTGGAGGCCCGCGCCATCGAGGCGCGCAAGCTCCGCGACCGCGAGAAGAAGCTGGCCATGTCCCTGGAGAACGTGAAGAACCTCCGGGACTTCGACAAGGAGTTCAAGAAGCGCGAAGAGGTCGAAAACCTGCTCAAGGCCGCGGCGGAGATCGCCGGGCCCCGCAAGGTCGAGATCGAGGCGATGCTGGCGGAGTACCGGACCGCGGCAGAGGCTTTCGCGGCGAAGCCCGTCCCGCCGGCTCCGGCCGTCCCTGCTCCGGGGACGCGCCTGGGACCTTATCCGCTCGACGACGGCGGCATGATCAAACACTGGCTGGTCCTCGGGCCTTACGGGAACCGGAGCGATCGGAGCGGCTTCCAGGATCACGACCTGCTGAAGACCGAAACGGAGCACGTGCCGGTTCTCGGCAAGGAATACACGACCCGCGAGGGGACGAAGGTCCGCTGGTTCCAGGCGCCGCCCGCGGGCGACCGGGTCGCGTTCCGCTCCATCGACGGCTTGGATCTAGGCTCGAAGCCGGCGGCGCCCGCGATCATCTTCGCGGCGTGCTGGATCAGCGTGGAGAAGGACTGCGAGGTCAAATTCCGGACGCTGGTCGACGATTGCTATCTGCTCTGGCTGGACCACAAGCGGATCATGAAGGAGTCCGGGCAGAACTTCACGACGCCGGAGGTCGCGCACGTGGTGTCCCTGAGCGCGGGGCCGCACCTCCTGCTGCTGAAAGTCGGCAACGTCGGCTCGGACAATTTCGGCTTCCGGCTTCGGATCCTCGGCCTCTCGGGAGAGCAGGTTCCCGGGATCCGCGTGTGGAACCAGGACCCCGTGATGCCGAAGGTCCTCTACGCCGAGAATTTCAATCAGGGCGCGGGAGGCTGGGCCGGAGGCGAGGTCGTCCCCGGCGGCGTCGAGGGCACGACGGCGCTTTCGATTTCGAAGGGGAAGGGCGGGGTGTACCTGGACAGGAGATTCCCGGAACGGGCCGGGCCGACATGGACGCTGCGCTTCAAGGTAAGGCCGTCCGCGGACTTGAAGTATTTCGAATTCCTCATCTGGGCGGGTCGCAACAACAGCAACTTCCGCTACCACCTCCGAAACCTCAAGAAGGATCAGTGGAACCAGGTCGAGATGAAAGCCGCGGACCTGAACCTCGAGTGGAACGGCAAGGGCGCGACGTTCGAGGGGGAAGCCATCCACGGGTTGAGGATCTACATGGACGACGACCTGCCCGCCGGCGCCAGCGTCCTGATGGACGACTTCGAGATCCTGGAGTGACCTACGGGAACAGCGTCCGCCTCCGGTTCTCGTTGTAGCAGAGCACCTGGAGGGGCGTCCCGGTCTGCAATTCCACCCGGTCCCCGAGGCCCAGGTCGTAGCGCACGCGCGACCCGTCGACCCAGAGCCCGAGGTCGACCGTGAGAGTCTGCAGGGCCAGCCGCGACGTGAACCCGCGCGCGAGGCGGTAGCGCCGCTGCGGCCACGTATAGGGCTCCCGCACCAGGTACTGGAGGCGCCGGGACGAGATCGGCATCCGGCGGCCGCCCGCCGAGCGGATGCCCGCCGTCGAGCCCGCCGCGGTCGAGACCCACACGCCCGAGCTGCGGTGGTCCTCCTGCGCGGCGCCGATCCCGAGGCGGTAGCGCGTCATGGCGGCGGGGTTGCGGTGGGCGATGAGCACGTCGTTGAAGGCGCTCTCGCGCACGGGCTTCCCGTTGATCGCGATCGCCATCCGGTAGATCCGCGTGGGACGCACCTGCCGGGCCAGCGCCCGCTCGAGCGGGTCGCGGAAGTTCGTGCGGTCGGCGCAGGTCCAGAGGCCCAGCGAGTTCGCCGGGTCGGAGTTGATCCCGAGAATCGGGGTGTCCTTGATATAGCGCGCGGCGGCGAAGAAGGTGCCGTCGCCCCCGAGCGAGACCACCAGGTCGTAGCGCCGGCGCGCCGCCATCGAGCCGCGGAAGACGGCGTCGAAGTCGACGCCGCGCCGCGCCAGGTGGGCCGTCAGGTCGCCCAGGGAGCGGCGGTTCTCGACGTCCGCGCGGATCAGGCGGTCGCGGTCGGCCGGGTCGAGGTGGGCCATGCCCTTCTTGTCGCCGGCGTGCGACTCGAGGAACGACTTCTTGTAGACGATGAGGACCTTCATACGATCTGCCCGTCCAGAATCTTCACCTTTCCGCGCGCGAACGAGTAGAGCCGGGCCGGCCGGTGCGCGGCGGCGGCGCGGGTGCGGCCCTCGGACGTGAGCAGCCCGAGCGAAAGGATCTTCTTGCGGAAGTTCCGCTTGTCCAGCGGGCGCTCGAGGATCGCCTCGTAGAGCGCCTGGAGCTCCGTCAGGGTGAACTGGCGCGGCAGCAGCTCGAAGCCGACGGTAGAGTAGCCCAGCTTGGCCCGGAGGCGCTCGAGCCCCGTCCGGAGGATCGCCGCGTGGTCGAAGGCGAGCTTCGGGGGCCGGGCCGCGGGGTGCCAGGCGGCGTTCGCCGCGTCGGTCGCGGCGCGCAGCGGCGCGGGTGGCGTGAGCGCGTAGTAGGCGACCGAGACAATGCGGCCGCGGGGGTCGCGCCCGGGGTCGCCGAAGGTGAAGAGCTGCTCGAGGTAGACCTCGCGGAGGCCGGTCTCCTCCTCGAGCTCGCGTCGCGCGGCGTCCTCGAGGGTCTCACGCTCGTTCACGAAGCCGCCGGGGAGCGCCCACTGGCCCTTGAAGGGTGCGCCGCCGCGTTCGATCAGGAGGACCTGGAGCGCCCCGTCCCGGACGGTGAAGATGACCAGGTCGACGGCGACGCTGACGTCCACGGCTGCACGGCCCGCGGCGTCAGATCTTCCGCGCGATGGGGAAGCGGCGGCCGGTCCCGAACGCCTTGGAGGTCACCCGCAGGCCCACCGGCGCCTGGCGGCGCTTGTACTCGTTCTTCTCGACGAGCGCGATCGTCTTGTCGACGGCTTCCTTCGCGTGGCCTGCCGCGACGATGTCCTCCGCCGACTTGCCCTCCTCGATGAAGAGCTTCAGGATCGGGTCGAGGACGTCGTACTCGGGCAGGTCGTCCGTGTCGCGCTGGTTGTGGCGGAGCTCCGCGCTGGGCGGGCGGTTGATCGTGTTGGCGGGGATCAGCTCGCGGCCGGAGTTCACGACTTCCTTCGCGATCTTGTAGACGAGGGTCTTGGGGACGTCGGCCAGGACATCGAGGCCGCCGGCCATGTCGCCGTAGAGCGTGGCGTAGCCGGTGGCGATCTCGCTCTTGTTGCCGGTCGAGAGGACCAGGTGGCCCTGCTTGTTCGAGATGGCCATCAGGACCGAGCCGCGGATGCGCGACTGGAGATTCTGGTCGGAGAGGTCGCCGGGCCGGCCGCTGATGATCTTGCCGACCTCGCCCGAGAAGGTGTCGAACATCGGCTGGATCGGGACCGTCTTGAAGTCGATGCCGAGGTGCTTCGCGAGGGCCTCGGCGTCCTTCTTGGAGGCCTCGCTGGTGAACTGGCTGGGCAACGAGACGCCCAGCACGTGGTCGGGGCCGAGGGCTTCGGCCGCGATGGTGGCCACGAGGGCCGAGTCGATGCCGCCCGAGAGGCCGACGACGGCCTTCTTGAAGCCGCACTTGTGGGCGTAGTCGCGGGTGCCCAGCACGAGGGCGCGGTAGACCGCGTCCGCCTCGCCGAGCTTGACGCCGTGCTGGTCGCCGGCGCCGTAGTCGAGGTCGATGAGGATGATGTCCTCCTCGAAGGGCTTCGCGTGGGCGATGACGTTGCCGGCGGCGTCGACCGCGAGAGAGTTGCCGTCGAAGACGAGCTCGTCGTTGCCGCCGACCTGGTTGACGCAGATGACGGGGCAGTTGTAGGCCTTGGCCTGCTTCTTCATCAGCTCCTCGCGGAGCCCGTCCTTGCCGATGCTCCAGGGCGAGGCGGACATGTTGAGGATGAGCTGGAATTTCTTCTTGGCCATCTCGGCCAGCGGGTCCTTGGCGTACTTGCGCGGACCGCACATCTCGTCGGTCCAGATGTCCTCGCAGATCGTGAGGGCGATCTTCTGGCCGCCGATCTTGAGCGGCGCGGTGCCGGCGGCGGGCTCGAAGTAGCGCGTCTCGTCGAAGACATCGTACGTGGGCAGGAGCGACTTGAAGCTGACGTAGGCGATCTCGCCGCCTTCCAGGAGGGCCGCGGCGTTGTAGAGCGGCTTGCCTTCGGCGGAGAGGTTCTTCTCGACGAAGCCGACCAGCGCGGAGATGTCCTTGACCTTGGGGGCGAGCTCGCCCAGCGCGTTGATGTTCTGCTCGATGAAGGACTGCCGCTCGAGGAGGTCGCGGGGCGGATAGCCGGTGAGCGAGAGCTCGGGGAAGACGACCAGCTGCGCGCCGAGCTCGCGGGCGCGGCCGATGTACTGCAGGATCTTGTCGACGTTGCCCTGGATATCCCCGATGGTGGGGTTGATCTGTGCGGCGGCGATTTTCATCGCAGTTCCTTTCCGGAGCGGAGCGGCGCGCCCGGCGCGTCCGGTCCACCCCTTGGTTCTTCACCGATCTCCGGGGCCGCGGCGATCCGCGCCGATAGTATCCCCGGTTACGTCACCTTCTCTAAACGCCCGTAAGACTTGCCGGCCAAGGAGATACGGAGCTTTCTCCGTACCCGTTTGATCCCGGAATCCGCCTTGGCCGCGCGGAGGCCGGTCACGGGGGCCGTTAAGCGGCCCGAAGCGAGTCGATTTTATACTCACATTGGGTTTCTGATGCAACAGGTATCTGTAGGCGAAGGGGTTGGACGATGGCTGCACCTGGGTCGTTCGTCGGGTGCTCGACGATCGGGCCTCGCCGGTCCAGAGGAGCGGCGTCCTCAGAGGACCGAATCCACGGAGCCTCCCGAACTTGTAACGTTATTGCCCTGGAGAAACGTTAACCCTTCTGGGGACGAAACCGGAGGGTTCCATGGCCGGTATCACGCAACGAGTGCGTTGTTCCGCCGTCTAACGGGTAGTATACTTTCATTAGCTGAAGAGGCAGTCCATGCAGGACCTCGCGGTCGGCGGCACGATCCACGGGCACAAGCTCCTCGAGAAGGTGGGGGCCGGCCATTACGGCGAGGTCTGGCGCGCCGAGTACCAGGGCCACGAGGTCGCGCTTAAAATTTTCACGGGCGACCGCAAGCCTGCCCATCTCCGCCGCGAGGTCTTCGCCCAGTACGCGCTCGGCCGCCTCGAAGGCCAGGACGGCCGCTGGTTCCCGCGCGTCGATCATCTCGACCTGGACGCGGACCCTCCCTATCTCCGGATGGAATTCATCGAGGGCTCGCCCCTCGAGGACCTGCTCTCGAACCCCGCTCTCTCGCTGGACGAGCGGCTCTCGATCGGCGAGCAGGTGCTCCGCGCGCTTGCGACCGTCCACCAGCACGACTTCGTGCACGGCGACCTCTCGCCGCTCAACGTGCTCGTCACGCCGTCGCGGGACGCGCGCCTGATCGACGTGGGCTACGGCGCGCTCTTCGACGCGTCGGCCGACGTCGCGCTCTCGACGACGACCGAGGACCAGCCCGCGGGCGTGGCCTCGCCGCTCTATTCGGCGCCCGAGCGCTTCAAGCTCGACGCGGGCGGCCTGGGCAAGCCCTCGGACATCTTCTCCTTCGGCAAGCTGCTCTACCACATGATCACGGGCGAGCAGCCCTTCGTGATCAAGCCGGTGAGCCTGAAGTTCCGCGCGCTGGGCGCCAAGTGGGACGACTTCGTCTTCAAGTGCCTCGAGGAGAAGCCCGAGGCCCGCTTCGCCGATGGCGCGGCCGCGCTGGCCGAGTACCGGCGGATCTTCCGTCCGGCCCTCGCGGCGGGCGAGTACCGCGCGGAGTGCCCCGAGTGCCACGCGGCCCAGTCCATCCCCGGCGGCTGGGCGGGCGAGCGCTACGACTGCCGCGGCTGCGGCCGCCGGCTGGAAGTGCTCTTCTACGACGACGCGTCGCGCTACGCCACGACGGCGCTGCTGACCGGCGCCGACGCCGCCGCGCCCCCGGCCATCCAGTTCCTCGACGGCCCGGCGACCGACGCGCGCACGAAGAAGTTCTGCCCCGCCTGCGGCGGGGAGATGAAGGTCGAGGCCAAGAAGTGCCGTCACTGCGGCACCTGGGCCGACGAGAAGGTCCTGGAGATCGTCGCGTCGAAGCCGGCCCCGAGGACCGCCGAGCCCCCGTCCTACCTGATGGCAGCCGCGGTCTCCTTCGTCGGCTATTTCCTGTTCTGGATCCCGGGCTTCATCCTGAACCTGTACTTCCTGGGCGCGGCCCGCAAGGTCGCGCGCGAGACCGGCCGCGAGCCCGCGGGCCTCGGCGTCCTGCGCGCCCTCTTCGTCCTCTGCGTCTACGTCCCGCTCGCGATCCTCGCGGCCCTCACGGTGCTCGTCATCGTGGGCTCGCTGATCGCCCTGGCCCTCTCCTAGCCCCGGATCGCGGTTTCCCTCCCAGTGGCGGACCCCGCCCGGCGATGTTATATTGAACTTCTAATGGCCATTGGTCACGGCTGGGACGTCCACAAGCTCGTCCCCGGACGGAAGTTTCTGCTCGGCGGCGTCGAGATCCCCCATCCGACCGGGCCCCTGGGCCACTCCGACGGCGACGTCCTGCTGCACTCCGTCATCGACGCCCTCCTGGGCGCCGCGGGGCAGGGCGATATCGGCCGCCTCTTCCCGGACACCGATCCGTCCATCAAGGGGATTTCCAGCGAGACGATGCTCGCCAAGGTCCTCGAGCTGCTCCGCGGGAAATGGGCCATCGTCAACATCGACGTCACCGTGATCGCCGAGGCGCCGAAGATCGCGCCTCACCGCGACGCGATCCGCTCCCGCGTCGCCGCCCTCACCGGCTGCCCGCAGGTGAACGTGAAGGCGAAGACCAACGAGGGGCTGGGCTATGTGGGCGCCCGCGAGGCCATCGAGTGCCACGCGGTCGCCGAGCTGAAACCCTTATGAAGCTCTACAACACCCTCACGCACCAGCTGGAGCCGTTCGCGCCGGCCGAGTCCGGGCACGTCACGATGTACAACTGCGGACCCACGGTCTACGGCGACCAGCACGTCGGCAACTACCGCACCTTCGCGTTCGCCGACACGCTGCGCCGCTACTTCGAGTTCAAGGGCTGGAAGGTCACCCAGATCATCAACATCACCGACGTCGGCCACCTCACCCAGGACGACATCGACTCGGGCGAGGACAAGATCGACGTCATGGCCCGGCAGATGAAGTGGACCGCGATGCAGGTCGCGGAGCACTTCATGAACCGCTTCTACGCCGACCGGAAGACGCTCCTGATGCGCGACCCGATGAAGTTCACCCGCGCGACCGAGCACATCCCGGAGATGATCGCGCTCGTCCAGAAGCTGCTCGACAAGGGCGTCGCCTACCGGGTCGGCGGCAACGTCTACTTCGACGTCACGAAGTTCCCCGGCTACGGGAAGCTGTCGGGCAACTCGCTCGAGACCATCAAGGTCGGCGAGTCGGGCCGCGTCGGCAAGGAGAAGGACGAGAAGCGCCATCCCGCGGACTTCGCGCTCTGGAAGACCGACGACAAGCACCTGATGCAGTGGGACGCCCCGTGGGGGCGCGGCTTCCCGGGCTGGCACATCGAGTGCTCCGCGATGTCCATGAAGTACCTCGGCGAGACCTTCGACCTCCACACGGGCGGCGAGGACAACATCTTCCCGCACCACGAGGCCGAGATCGCCCAGGCCGAGGCCGCCACGGGGAAGCCCTTCGTGCGGCACTGGATGCATGCCCGCCACATGATGTGGGACGGGAGGAAGATCTCCAAGAGCCTCGGCAACGTGGTCCTCGTGAAGGACATGGTCGACAAGGGCTACACGCCCCAGGAGATCCGCTACACGCTGGTCTCGACCCGCTACCGCGAGCGCGTGAACTTCTCCTGGCAGTCCTTCGAGGACTCCCGCAAGGCGCTCGGCTACCTGGTCGAGTTCCGCCGCCGCCTCCAGGACGCCGCGAAGAAGCCCGGCGGGAAGAGCGCCATCAACCTCGACAAGGTCCGCCACGACTTCGAGGCGCGCATGGACGACGACCTCGACGTCGCCGGCGCGATCGGCGTCCTCCAGTCCTTCCGGAACGAAGGCAACAAGGCGATCGACCAGGGCATGGGCGGCACGGAAGCGACGCAGGCCCTCGAGCTCCTCGAGAAGTTCGGCGACGTCTTCGGGATCCTCGGGACCGCGTCCGAGGAGAAGCCGCCCGACGAGGTGGTCGCGCTCGCCACCGCGCGCCTCGAGGCCCGCAAGCGCAAGGACTTCAAGGCCGCCGACGAGGCGCGCGACAAGATCAAGGCGCTAGGGTGGTCGGTCGAGGACACCAAGGACGGCGTGAAGTACCGGAAGCTCTAGAAGGGCATCTTCTCGAGTCTGAAAACCCGGTCCACCAGCCACGCCATTCCGAGAAGGAAGATCGGCGCCGATCCGATCCGCACGAGCAGGCGCTGGCGCCGCTCCTCGAGCGTCGTATCGGGGGCCTTCCGGATCCAGGCCAGCAGCGGGAAGACCACCAGCAGGATCGCGATCTGCCCCAGCTCGACGCCCAGGTTGAAGCTGACGACCGGCAGCGCGATCGAATCGAGGTCCTGCAGGCGCTCGCGCAGCACGCTCGAGAAGCCCAGCCCGTGAACGAGGCCGAACGCGAAGGTCAGCACCCAGCGGTGCTTCGCGTCCTTGATGAAGTAGTTCTCCACCGCCACGTACACGATCGACGCCGCGATCAGGGATTCGGTCACCCGCGAGGGCAGGCGGATCACGTCCGTCGCGGCGAGCAGCAGCGTGATGCTGTGCGCCACCGTGAAGGAGGTCACCACCCGGATCATCTCGCCGATCTTCCGCGCCCCCAGCAGCAGCGCGAGCAGGAAGGCGATGTGGTCGTAGCCGATGAGGATGTGGTGCATCCCCCAGAGCAGGAACTCGCCGGCCGTGCTCCAGAAGGTCGGCTGCACCCGCGCCTGGGTGAGCTCGAGATCGAACGGCCCCGTGCGCTTGAATGTCTTCGGCGCTCCGCCCCAGCTGACGTTGAGGACGGCTTCGTGTCGGTCCGTGAGGGTGGAGAAGAGCGCGAGTGAGAGCTTCAGCTTCCGCACGGGGCCGTCGCCTCGGGCGATGAACTGCTGCCGCGCGTGGGCGATGTACTTCTCGCCCGACGCGACGAAGGTCTCGTAAAGCGGCTCCAGGCTGCCCGCCTCGAGCGCGACGGCGTGGTCGTTGATCTCCAGCGACAGGCACTTGGACAGGTACTGGGTGATCGAGCCCTTCAGGCCCTGGAGCTGGCGCTCCGAGAGGTCGATCGGGTCGGCGGGGAACTCCAGGACCTTCTGGAGACCCTGCAGCGCGACGTCGATGGTCCAGACCACCTCGCCGGGCCGGACCTCGACCCGCGAGACGGAGAGCTTCTCGTCGTGGGCGAACGCCGAGGCGCCCGCGAGGAGGAACAGGACGGTCGCGATGCCGCGCATCATCGGGAAGCTCGAAATTATGCAGCAAGCTCCGGGTCGCTACAACCGGGATCTGTACGGATCAACACGCCCGGCGGATCTATCGTTGCCGCAGAACGATGATGAGGGTGATGACGGAGGCCGCGAGGAGCAGGTTCGAAAAGAGGTAGCCCCAGAGGATGGCGATTTTGTGGCGGTGCTGGAAGCGGGTGAGGCCGTAGGGAAGGAGGCTCAGGGGGATCCAGTCGGAGCCCGCGCCGCCGTCCTTGGTCGCGTGCTTCTTGAGGATCGACCCGCAGAGCCAGGCCGGCAGGGCCGACATCACGGCGACGACCACCAGCATGACCGCCAACGGATTCGACATTTTCCCTCGGCTGTAATTGAAACAGGGCGCGCGCTTACTACAATACCAACCGATGAGCGCTTTGCCGATCATGATCGCCGCGTTGTGCGCGCTCGCGATCGGGTACCGCTTCTACAGCGCCTTCCTGGCCGCCAAAGTCGCCGCGCTGGACGACTCCCGGATCACGCCCGCCCATCTGCTCAACGACGGCCAGAACTACCACCCGACCAACAAGTGGGTCCTCTTCGGCCACCACTTCGCCGCCATCTCGGGCGCGGGTCCCCTGGTCGGCCCCGTGCTCGCCGCGCAGTTCGGCTTCATGCCCGGCCTGCTCTGGCTGGTCATCGGCGTCGTTCTCGCGGGTGCCACCCAGGACTTCCTGATCCTGGCCGCGTCGCTGCGGCGGAACGGCCGCTCTCTCGCCGAGATCGCCCGTGAAGAGATCGGCCCCGTCGCCGGCGTCGTCTGCGCCATCGCGATCCTGTTCATCGTCGTCAACGCGCTCGCCGGCCTCGGCCTGGTGGTAGTCAAGGCGCTCGGCGGCGAGGAGCTGAAATTCCCAAAGGGAACCGTCCTGGTCCTGGAGCCGGGCAAGGCGCTTGCCGCTACAGCCGACCCGAACATCTGGAAGATCCCCGGCCCGGTCCGTCTGCAGTACGCGGCCGGCAGCAGCCTGACCGTCCAGGAAGATTTTGACCTGGAAGCGAAGGGCCTCGCTCTCTGGGGTGGCACAGCCGCGATCACGCTGCCGGAAGGCTCGCGCCGCCTCATCCGCGGCAGCTCCTGGGGCGTCTTCACGATCGCCTGCACGATGCCGATCGCGCTCTTCGTGGGCCTCTGGATGTACAAGATCCGCAAGGGGAAGGTCGTCGAGGCGTCGCTGATCGGCGCCGTCGCGGTGCTCGCCTGCACCTGGCTGGGCAGCCTCATCCCCGGCTCGCCCCTCGAGCACCTCTTCTCGCTGAGCAAGAACGGCGTCACCGTCGCGATCGCGATCTACGGCTTCGTCGCCTCG
>Ga0310812_10000391_pt1 | contig 17334 bp, 34 predicted proteins | sample NN3metagenome_FD_205747 | JGI IMG/M metagenome (GOLD analysis project Ga0310812, IMG submission 205747) | Soil microbial communities from experimental microcosm in Duke University, North Carolina, United States - NN3 | ecosystem: Engineered > Artificial ecosystem > Soil microcosm > Unclassified...
GTCCTCGCCAGGATCAAGATCATGCTGGCGCGTCAGGCGGACCTCGGCCGCCAACTGACCCTGATCGTCAAGGACGGTTTCGAGGTGGTCCAGGCGCACGAGGAGCAGATCGAAAAGATGCGGACCCTCGCACAGATCCAGACGAACATGCTCGCCGAGATCGTCGACCGGCTCGTGGCCCTGGAGAAGAAGGTCAAGTAATGGAGGATGAGTACCTCCACCGGGAGGGGGTCTGGTGGCACCAGGCCCCACTTCCCCGAAGGTGGCACACCTGCCGCTGGTGGTCGGCCGCATGGTTCTGGAGTTCGTTTACCTGTGTCCAGCGCTGCGCCTGTGGTGCAATACGGTACGACGGCGGCCCCTGGATCGAGAAGAACTCACGACGAAAGAAGGAGAACCGGTGATGAGTAAGCCGCCGGTGTGGCCATTCAAATGCCCAAGGGGGCACGGCTGGTACCTGTCCAACGTGAAGGTCATCTTCCCGGAGGACTGCAACCTGGAGAACTGCGGATGCGACCCGGCTACACCGCTCCTGGTGTACGGGGACTGCAAGGAACACGGGCGCGTCTGGATAGGGGACACGGCGTCCTACGACCCGCAACTGTGGAGGAAGGAATATGAGTTACGTCAGGTGGAGTGGGCCGAACGGACCACATCCGTATGATTCGGCCCTGTACATCTACGACAGTTACCTGGGTGGGATCACCTGTTGCGGGTGCCTGCTCCAGGACCACATGGTCGACAGTTTCGCTGGGGAGCACCCGGACTTCCGGGTCGACACCCACGAGGCAATGATCCGCCACGTACGCGAACATCAGAAGGCCGGACACGCGGTGCCCGACTTCGTGATTCCCCGCCTCGCGGCGGCAATGGGTGAGCTTCAGTGAGCCACCGCAAATTCACGCGCACCGAGCCGATCAAGAAGTCCATGCGCGAACGGATGATCTCCTACACGGAGGGGTATCTGCTTGCCTTGGGTGACATCGAGTCGGACCTGGAGTCCCTGGAGGGTAACGCCTCCAGGGCTGCGCTCATTCAAGGACTCCACGACAAGATCGGCGAGTCTCGGGAGAGTGCGCGTAACCAACTGCACTACTGGGTGGAGCGAGCGTATGCGGATTAGACACGTGATCATGTTTCGGGAGGTGTCGCCCCCCGAAATCCTTGACCCGGTGATCCAGCCCGTCTGTCTATGCGGATGGGAAGGGACAACGCACACAAAGTTCACGGAAGCTGACAACGAGGGAAACACTCACCTCAAACGATACGAACGCTTCCCAAGGTTGGTAACTCCGGACTAGCCTGGACTGTATGGTCAGTCCTCCGATTTCAGATGCCATCGACTACCTGTGGCAGAAGCTCCACGAGATGGAGCCCTCCACACAACTCGGTGGCATCTTTGCTGACAAACCGGGCTATCACAACACACGCTCGGGCAACAAGCCCACCGACTACTCGGTAGTCGACGCACCCGACAAGGGTGGACCCAGCAACCTTGCCGCCGCCCTGGACTGGACGTTCCCAGAAGCGCAGCACGGTGACTACACCAGGATCGCCAAGTACGCGAAGCGGCTCCTGGACTCCGGCAAGGACATGAACGACGACCGCCTCAACTGGATGCGGGAGTTCTACGGCCAGGCCGACAAGGACTCCGCCGTTGAAGGCTGGGACTACCGGTATGTAACGGCAGTGTCGTCCGATTCTTCGCACTTGTGGCACATCCACTTCTCGTTCTCCCGGAACGCACTGACCCGTGAGAACATGGACAAACTGCTCGACGTATTGGGGTATGAGATGGCTCTGTCCGCTGACCAGACCCGTGATGCGGTGTGGAACCGCGACAACGCGGTCAACAACGACGGTTTCTACTGGCGTACCGACTCTCCGAAGCATGACCCTGCGGGCAACAACCCGGAGATCATGGGTGAGACCGCCATCACCGAGGCAGCCCAGCGTGCGCACCTGGCATACCAGACTGCCCTGAACGTGCAGGAGCAGGTTCACACCATCGACGCGGACATGCAGTTCGTGCAGGGCAAGCTGGACCAGATCCTGGCGATCCTTCAGGCAGGCATTCCGGTGCCAGGCGAGGTGAACCTCACCGAGGAGTCCATCGGAAAGGTCGCCGACGCCGTGGTTGACGAGGAGCAGGCTCGACTTGTCGAGTAGCGCACCCGTGGTACACTAGAGTCGCGGAGGGGAGAGACCCCTCCCTTCTCTAGGAGGACGCGCCTATATGGGTGCTGTTATCTGGACGATCGTCGTACCGATCCTGCTGGTTCTCTTCGGACTCGCTGTGGCTGTCTTCGGCCAAGCCCTGTTCGAGACTGACTACAAGTTCGGACCGATCGTTTCCGGCACGCTCATCGCCCTGATCGGGCTGGGCATCTTCGGTTTCAACAGCTTCACCACAGTGCCCCCGCGAAATGTGGGCGTGCAGGTGGAGTTTGGCAAGCCCACCGCCAGCCTTGAGAACGGCTTCCACTGGGTAGCCCCGTGGTCATCGATCGAAACGGTCGATGCGACTGTGCAGAACATCAACCTGAACACGGACATTGGTCTGTGGAACACGGGTGCCTGCACGGCAGTAACGGTACGTCTTGCCAATCAGACCACCGCCTGCGTGGACGTCACCGTCCAGTGGAACGTGGACCGGCACGCCAACGCTAGTGAACTCTGGCAGAAGTACCGGGGCAACAACGACGACGTGGTCAAGAACGTGGGCCACAACGTGGTGGACCGGCAGATGCGGGTAGCTCTCAACGAGGTCTTCGAGAACTACAACCCGCTCGCGGTTCTGGCCACTGGTGAGAAGTCCACAACCACCACCCTGGACCTTGCTAACAAGGCACTGGGCATCTTGAAGCAGAATGTCGAAGCTGGCATTCAGGTGGACGTGCTCACCATCCCGCTCGTTCACTACGATGCGGTCACCCAAGGCAAGTTGAACGGGTTCGCTCAGGCGCTTGCCGACACTCAGATCGCGACGCAGCAGAAACTCACCGCTGAGCAGCAGAAGTTGGCGAACGAGAAGCTGGCTGTTTCGTCCTCCAACGATCCGGGTGTGAAGTACCAGAACTGCCTGAACATGATCAAGGATCTGGCTGCGAAGGGGCAGCTTCAGAACCTCCAGTACGGGGGCCTGATGTGTAGCACCGGGAACAACTCCTTGATCGTTGGCAAGTAAGCGTTACTGACGCGCGCCCTACCGGTCTCGGGTGCGCACAGGGAGAGGCCCAGACTTCTGGAGGGCTGTCTGGGCCTCTCTCCCTTACCTGGGAGGCGAGTTGAGAGTCATAGTCACCGGCTGCCGGGACTGGGGGCGACCCGAAGTAGTTCACGCAGCCCTGGATGGAGTCTGGGGCACTTGTTGGTCTATGCAAACAGAACTGGTGGTCATCCACGGGGGATGCCCAACAGGAGCGGACCGAGCAGCACACGACTGGACGAAAGAACGACCCGGTGTCCAGGAGGAGATCTTCCAGGCCGACTGGAACCGTTACGGCAAGATGGCGGGCCCTTTTCGCAACACCATGATGGCGGATAGCGGAGCGGACCTGGTGCTGGCATTCTGGGACGGCAAGTCCCGAGGGACCGAGAACATGATTAGGAAGGCAAGGGAAAGGAACCTATCAACGATTGTGAGGTTTTGATGATCTTCGATGAATGGGAGCGCAAGCATCTTGCGCGGCGAAAGGAATTCGAGGCATGGGCTTCGTATGCGGGGAATGCCGATCCGGTGCGCACCACGGGTGTGCCAACGGAGTCAGCGGAGAAGGAACCTGGTGTGACTGCCAGCACCGTAAGAGTCTGGTGGGTAGCGACGAACTGGTACGCAGTCCTTCAGGGGGAAACCCTGTACCTGATAAGCCATAAGGAACTGAAGGACTGGATGCGGAAGGGGTTCGGGGCATGGCGGATCGAGAACGGCTAGACCCCACGTGGGTCAAGGTCCTTTGGAACGCTCTCGACCACATGGACGGCCCCGAACGGGTCAAGGCGTCAGGGGACTGGATCGTGTACGCGGTCCAGACCCTGCTACCCACCCTGGCCGAGTACCGACGCGCACAAGTGGCGGAGGTGCTCGACCAGGACGACTGGGACGCCCAGCGACTGGCCGAGACCATCGGCAGCCGCACGGTCGCGATCATGCGACTAGCCAAGGAGGGAAGGAGAGCCCGTGGGTCGCTCGATGAGACCGGGGGTGCCTCTTGACTTCGCTGCCGTGGTGCGGGACATCATCAACCGCGCCAAGTACCACGGTGTCGACCCGATCGAGGTGCTCAACCGGAAGGATCTGCTGAACACTCCCGCAAAGGAGCGGGAGACCCAGGTCGAGACGCTGCGTACCTTGTGGCGGGAGTGGGACCGGTGGCAGCCGCACGAGTTGCTTCGCCGGAAGCTTCACGCAGGTAACCCAGGTTCCCCGGCAGACATGTACCACGTCATGATGGAGTTCCTGGAGGAGTACATTGAGCACGTCAGAACCAAAGAGTGGTGACCGCTGCGACCGATGCTTCGAGACCCACTATAAGAAGTTCATCAAGGTCGTAGGTGGGGTGGAAAAGGTCCGCTCCGTTACGGAGCCCCTGAAACTAACCACCTACTACAACGAGGACGGGACAGATGATCACATTTGTTCCTACTGCATCGAACCGTACGAACAAGAACAGATGGGAGTAACGAAGTGGAAGGAAGCACTAGCCGAATCTGCGGACATTGCGGACGGGATTGCTCTGATCCAGCAGTTGCTGGAACCTCCTGGAACACAATCCCCATCTGCAACCCTGAGCCCGGCACCGGGCGTATGGAGTGCTACAACCTCGTCCGCAATTACAGCCATGAGATCCCTTGCCAGACGTGTCGGAAGGTAATCAAGGAGGAGAAGTGGGAGCAAAAGGAAATCCAGAAGGAGGCGGAGGAGGAGGTTGGCTCCTCGGCTTCATCGCGATAGTAGTGATCGTGATGCTCGGATACATCCTGTTCGCATCGGGGGTGGGTAAGTGACCAAGCAGGTAGACACCAGCAGAGGCTGTACCGGCTGCACCCCGTACATCGTGCTGGCCGTTTGTCTGGCCATCGTCATCGGTCTGTTCGTGGCATCCCTAGGAGGAAACAAGTGAGTGTTGACCCGTACGCATCCGAACCGGCAGTGCAGATCCCGCCGGACCTGTGGACGCAGTACCAGCAGGCGGTGGAGAACGCCGAAGGCTGGAACCGGCACGTCAAGTTCCTGCGTGAGCAGATCGAGAAGCTCATCGGGGACGCGCACGCCGGGAAGGTGGGCGACCGGAAGGTTGTCACCTACCGCCCCATCGACACCTGGTCTGTGACCGGGTTGAAGCGGGACTACCCGGAGATGGTGCAGCACTTCGAGCACGAGGTGGCCCGCACCGAGTTCGACCTGAAGTCCTTCGCTGCTCAGCACCCGGACATCGCAGAGCAGTACCGGTCCCGCCAGTTCCGGGCGGTAGTCGGGTGAAGCAGCTAGGGCTGGACATCACGTTCTTCTGCCTGTGGACCTGGGTCCTGGCTATGGGACTGGCGATCTTCGGATGACCGTCATCATGGTGATCCTCGGGTTGGCCCTGGGCCTGTTCCTGGCGAACAAGCTGTTCGGAGGTGACGACTGATGACATCCAGATTGAGAAAGAGTGCCTTCGGGTTGGCCACGGTCGTGGGCTGCCTGGAGGTCTGGGCGCTCGCGATGGTGCTGGCGGTAACTGGTTGCAGTTCGGCTACACCGTCTACACCGTCGTCACCGACGCCTGCAGTTTCCAAGTCGGCTTCCCCGAAACCGAAGCCGAGCAAGTCGACACCTAAGACTGATCCGAAGTTCAGCACTTGCGCTAAGGCCAAGGCTGCTGGATATGGCCCATACCACAAGGGGGACCCGGAGTTCTCCTGGTACCGGGACAACGACGGTGACGGAGTGGTGTGCGAATGAGATGCGACAACACGTGCCCGAGGGTGACACCGGGGCAGGCGCACTGCACCGTCTGCCACCGCACGTTCGGTGGGGTGACAGGCTTCGACAAGCATCGCCACAAGCTCCGCCACAAGGAGACGGGGCCGATGGCGACCTGCCTAGATCCAGGCTCGTTCGGCTACGTCGAACGTGACGGGGTGTGGCGGGAACCGATGGACCACCAGAAGGTGGCCCAGTTCCGGGCCCGCGTAGCGGGAACGAGAGGAAAGAGATGAAGCACCTGCAACTGATCTGGAAGTACCGGTGGGCGGTGGGGGTCACCCTGATCGCCTCAGCCCTCAGTTTCACCCTTGGCTTCGGTTACGGCGGCTGGGCCCTGATCCTGGGGCTGCTGATCTTCCCCTGCGGCTTCGCGCTCCCCATCCTGGTGGCAGAGGTTGCCATCCGGGAGGAGGAAGAGGCCGAGCGGGCCGCCGAGGAGGCGGAGGCGAAGTCCCTGGAGGAGGTCATCCTCGAACTCCGTGAGGCTGGTCTGGTTCAGATCCATCCCAGCGAAGAGAAGACCGAGTGAGACTGTTCTATCCGGACCTGACGGCCGTGGGAGTCCTGGCAGTAATGCTGGGAATCTCCCACGGCCTTTGGGGTTTGGTGCTCGGAGTCAGCCAATGGCTATTGCTCCTCTTCAATCTTTGGGTAGCCACTCTTCCTGAGGCGGAAAAACATGAACTGGTACTGGCGGGGACTCCGCTACGGCACGATGATTTACGGATCTATCGCGGGCACCACGCTGTGCCTCGTATGGCTCATTAGCGAAAACAAGAATGCCCTGGATTGGGCAACCTTCCACGCGTTCATCGTCTCCGCCGCGTTCCTGTTGGGAGTGAAAGATGCCAAGCCGAGCCCGGAAGTCCAGAGCAGCGGAGACGCAGAAGGTCGTAGCTGAGTACATGCGGGAACACGGGTGGCCGTACGCCACCGACGTGGGCGCGGGCCGCAACGGGTCGGACATTCTTAACACACCTGGACTAAAGGTAGAAGTTAAGGCACGGCGGGATTTTTCGGTGACAACCTGGCTCAAGCAGGCTTCCGATGCCCCCGGTCTTGGGGTACCATGTGTGGTACAACGACCAGACGGGTACGGTCCCGCTCGCATAGGGGACTGGCCAGTGATCATGCGACTAGAGGACATGATCATCCTGCTCCGGCAGGCGGGCTACGGGGAACCTCTCCCGCCCCTGGTCCAACCGGAAGGATGACAGTGCTCGACTGGATCAGCAGCCTGCTGGGTAACCTGCAACAGAGCAAAGGTCTTCTCGGTGTCACGTTGCTCCTCGTCTACGGACTGGGCACCGTGTTCACGATGATCGGAGGCGAGGTCCGTGTCAGCATCGCGCGGCGTCGTCGGCGTCGGTGGGATGAAGAGGCCGAGTACGAGGCGGAGCGCATCCGCCACGGCTGGGACGAAGAGAACTCCGACGAGTGGTCTCTAACCAACGAGACGTACCACGCAGCAGCCCCACGTGAGCAGCGCGTGCTGAACCACCAGTGGCGTGAGCGCGTCAACCGGGCCTACAACTCTCAGGAGTGGCCGCAGCAGCGGTTTACTCAGGTGCCACAGACCGCACAGTGGCCGACCTGGAGTCCTGAGGAACTGGCCACCCCTGGTCGTCACCGGTTCGATGACACCATGGTGGTGGACGCAATGCCAGTTAGCCCTGGTCAGGGCTACACGCCACGTCAGCTTCGGGCACTTGTCGCCGACACCAGCCAGTTTGAGGTGATTCGGATCGACGACAAGGAGCTAGTGGGAGTTGGCCAATAACGATCACCACATCGGTGTCTGTGATGCCTGTGGTAAGCGAAAGTATCTGAGCCGTTCAGCGGCCAAGACGGTAGTGAAGCGACTCAACGAAGATCACATGGTGGCGTACCGGTGCCCACGGGAGCGTGAGTATTGGCACGTGGGGCACCTGCCCACACCAGTGATCAGAGGGGTCGCCCCGAAAAGCGACATCATCAAGGAGAGCGGATGACCAGTCAGTACGACGCCGCCGTGGAGCTAGAGAAGTCACGGCAAGCCTTGCGAGAGAACCAGGCCGCTGGTAAGGCCACCCAGGAGGACGCGGAGCGCGTCAAGCGGGCAGACAAGGCGTACACCGACGCCAAGGCGAACAAGAAGTAACTGTGGTACTGTGGGTTTGCGAGCTTGACAAGGCACGCGATACCCACGGGGACAGGGGTATGCCCCAGCAGCTACACGCGGTGGGCTGTAGTTGCTGGGGTTCCCTCAACTGAATAGCGACGCGGAGTGGGGGAGTTCGGTCGTCCCCGTGGGCCTCATAAGCCCGAGATCCCTGGTTCAAATCCAGGCTCCGCCACGAAGGAATCGGTTGCGGGGGGTAGCTGCCCCAAGGCCCAGTCCCTACCCCAGAGGTACCGCTGGGGAGTCACGTAGCTCAGGTGGAAAGAGCGCCCTGGAAGGGGAGGTCGCGGGTTCAAGTCCCGTCGTGACACGCGTAAGGGTCCCATGCCAGTGAGATTGTGATGGGACTGCGAGGCCAGACATGCTCAGCGCTCCCCGGGTCTGGCTTGGTCGGGAGCCTAGGCTGGCACAAGAGTGAAGCTCGGTAGGACAGACAGAACTCTTTAAACTTGCGTGAGTCCTACACCCGCCCGGCCAAGAGGCAATGGCGACCCCGAAGGCTAGCTCAAGGGGAAGTTAAGCAGGTGCAAATCCTGCTCTGGGCTCTGCCACAAATGCATCTTCACATAGTTCCTAGGGCTGAAGGTGATCCGTGGCGTAAGACTGGTCACGACGGGAACAGGCACCAGCTTGGGGCTGGGACTCCGCAGGGTTTAGCGGCCCTGTTCAGCCGGTCCCGTGGACGCGCGGGAACGTCGTAGGCGAATAACCTTCGTGACCAGGTACGGGCTAGTGCTGCTGGAGCAGCCCTGGGGGTGAGACTCCGGGAACGCGCGGACGTGGGTTCGATCCCCACCTAGCCCACTTACAGATCCGCCGGAAGTGTAAGCATGGACCTCGCCTCGTTACAGATACCACGGGACTTAAATCGTCAGGCAGCTAACCTGCATCGCGGGTGAATCAGCTTCGGGCTGAGAGTGGCGTTCCGCCGAACGTGGGAGAGGCGTTACAGAACACGTGAGTAGCCCCTGTTGCTGTGAGGCGGCAGGGGCTCCCACATTGGGTGCGGTACCCGATCAGCCCCCAGGCCACAGATGTGATAACAGGTGATGGCAAGCGCCATGGCACGTTTGTGTGCGCGCCACTGATCCTCACCGGATGCGGTGAAGCGGAACTCCAGTACACCGAGAGCTTCCCCTAGGACTTCCGGGTTGTTGTACCACCAGTTGCGGGTGCATTGGTCGTGCAACTCGGCAGCGATCTTGTCGTAACCTTCCGGAATTTCCCAAGGACCATCGTGTACGAAGTAGTACCTACGATGCGTCGTCAAGATCGAACTCGCCGGTACTTGCCACGGTGATGAACGTCATCCAGTGGCTGGGTGGCATGACGATTACGTCTCCCGGCTTCGTGTTGTTCCGCACCGACACCCCAGCGTCGTCCTGCCGTGCCTCAAGGCAGGCGTTGTCACTGCACGCAGTGGCCTTCTGCCACGTTTCCGACAGTTTCATCACAGTCCCTTCGGTGGCTCGTACTGCTTCGTCGGCTCGTTGTGCAACCCCGAGTTCCAGGCGGCAAGCCAGAACTGGAGGAACGCAGTCACCAGGGCGATGCCCCCGGCCACCTTTACTGGCATCAGGTCCCCGAACACCGCCATGCCCATGACGCCCTGAAGCGCTGCGGTGGTTGCCTGGATGAACCTGATCGTCTGTACGTCACGGATCTTCACGTCACCTAGTCCCATCATCACAGTTCCTTCTTCGCGATCATCCACAGCAGCCATGCGGACACAACCACTCTAAGGCCCAAGGCCAGCAGAAACAGGGCCTGAACCACGGGACCTGACGCCTTAGCTACTATCGCGAACAGGAACGTGCCATCGAACAGGGCCGCAGACCATGCGGTCAGCCACAGATACCAGGACACCTCGCGCTGCCTGTAGGTCCACGGCCAACCCAGTTTGATGATGGTGGCCACGTTGACCACCACCAAGATGAAGAACAGGATCTCCCCGACGAGAGTCATCGTTCACTCTCCAGCAGCGCTGCCATCCGTTCCACGAAAGTGTTCGACCGCTGGTTCTGCTGCTCCGTCACTCGGGTTGCCTGTCGCGCCACTGCCAGGGCTGCGGAGGATTCTCGATCTGCCTGGTCCTGTTCACGTCGTATGCGTGTGACCCACGATAGCCATCCCCAGAATCGAGCCGTACCCACGGTGCTCGCTCGATGATGGCCAGGACCCTTTCGAGGATTTCGTTGTTCCTGGCTACGATCGCGTTGCGCTGCCGGTCGTTGGCCGCGTAGGTCTCGGCGATCTCCCGCCACCGGGCCGAGATTTCCTTCTCTCGGTCCAGAGTTGCTTTCGGGACCAGGTTCCCCGAAAGAACGCGGCGGAAGATCCATCCGACGAGGCCAATCAATCCTGTTCCGGCTGTCAGCCCAAGTGTTTGAAGCCATGTCAGGTTTCCCACGACTCACGGCCTGTGCCCGAGTTGAGCGTGATGTCTAATTTTGCTCCGATCAACATGGGAACTCCATATCATTGGGAGGTTCTCATGTTGATCGTAAGGGAAAACGTTACCTAGGGGTCGTACAGACTGTATTCGTTCCATTTTGGGTGTCGGAATTGTTCCCAGAGAGGACAATCAGTACACCTGTGGAGATGCCAGCGACCAGAATAATGGCCCCGATTATCAGCGAGAACCACCACAGTCTATGCAAAGGCATCCGGGTTCCACTTCTTAGCGTCCCCCTTGGTTGGTAGACCAGAGGTGTTACCTCCATGATGGGTCCAGTACCACGTGCGTTCCACCAGATGTCGAATGTTCGCTCCCAGCTTGACGCACCCCAGAACCATGCCATAGTCCTCACCCGTGTTCGTGTCCTCGCCCCGGTCCAGCTTGTGGAAGCCGACCTCCTTGGCAAGCTCCGTGCGGATCAGGGTGGTGACCGTCGTCTCCACCGGGTTCTCCGGGTCGAACTCGTTCAGGAAATGCTTCGACTCCCGCTCGCCCGGTGCGAGGAAGGGGTCCGTGCCCCCGAGCACCTGGAAGTACGAGTAGACGAAGTCGGCACCTGTCTCCATGGCGTGCCGGTACAGGTGGTCCAGGTGCTGGGGCATGAACGCATCGTCGTCGTCCAGGAACGCCACCCATTCGGTCGCAGCCGCGTCCAGGGCCCGCTGCCTAGTTGGGGGTGCCCCGTCCCCGTTCACGTCGATAGCGAGCGACACAGCGGCCGGAGAGAGTGTCTGGGCACCAATGGAGGCCAGGGCAGCGTTGCGGCGCACGGCGCGTGCCGGAATGGACGGCATCACCACGGTGATTTGCGGGTAGGTCACTTCTTGTTCCTCACTATGGGAATCCGGTCGAACACGCCCCGGAGAAGCGCGACGATCACTACGGCGTCGAGGTATTGGAGGGGTGGTAGTTCCACGATCCAGTGTCTGCGGATGTACATCACCGCAAGCATGAGCAGCAGGCCGTCAATGAACGCCCAGATCACAGTCAGGATCATTCGGGCGATACAGCCACCCACCACCTTGTTGGTCTCTTCAGCTTCCCTGCCCTTGCGGGCCAGCCGGATCAGTTCAGGAATGTCAGCGCTCATGCTGCTGCCGGTCCCAGCTTGGTGAGTTCCGCCTCAGCCCACGCAATCCACTGCTGCCCGTATTGGCGGGCCAGGACCTTCAGTGCAGTCTTCAGGGTCTTCGCGTGACGGTCGCTGATCTCGAAACAGATGCAGGCGTTCTGGTACATGTCCGACGATGCGGAGAACCAGCGGCCGTGGATGCTGCCACGGAACGCGATCACCTCCGTGTACACGTCGCCGCAGAACTCGGACCATTCGGCCTGGGTGAGCTTGTCATCACTGTTACCGATCGAGACATACACGTACTTCATGCGTACCTTTCTGGTGCGATCCAGTGAGAGAAGTCCCGGTTCATGTGGGCCTCGTAGTAGATCTGTTCCTCTGACGGGTTAGCCGAATCCTCATACCAGGACAGGTGCTTGGCCACATAGGGGAAACCAGTACGGATAGCAGGGCCCAGAGAAAACGACGGGTACATCTTCAGCGGCTGGTACATCGCTAACGTCGTGTCGACTGCGGCCCCGTACAGGTGCTCTCTTGCAAAGGTCTCTTGATCGATGGGGTTGGCCCAGTGCTGCGCCTCCCACTCGATCACCTTGCGACGGTGCAGGTAGTGGTCGGGAATGTCCTCGGTCTCCAGGCCCAGGCCCACCTTATTGCGGTCCGGGTTTCGGTACAGGAGAACCTCAAGCTCAGCAACCCAGTCGGCGGGGGCCACAGACACCACATCGCAGTCGGTGACGATGTACGGCTTGTCCCGGCCCACCACCTGGTCGATGATGCCGGTGTTCCACAACCGTTGCGGGTGCTGGTTCGGCAGGTAGTGGACTGTGGCTGGTTGCTGCCTCAACCAGAGAGCAGCTTTCGGATACGTGGACCCCTGGTCAATGATGTGGACTTCCAGGTTGGCTCGGTACAGGGCCTCGATGCACTCCAGCGCGTAGCTGAGCCGGTCCCTGAAGATCACGAAAGCTTTCATCGGTCACGCGGTCCACGCACGAAGCCAACGGTGATGGGCTCCCCGTAGAGCGTGGTGCCGATCCGCTGGTTGTCTTCCAGGAACATGTTGCCGAGAGACTGGCCACCGGGGCAGTCGAAGCAGTTGTCTACCGAGTGCCGTCCGTGTTCGCAGCGGTCCAGATCACTGAGCTTCGGTTCACTCACCTGTCAGGTCTCCCTGTCTTCCCGACGAGCCAGCCGTCATGGTGGACTCCGGTATGCGGAGCCGGTAGGATTGTACCAACGAGGCCAGCGTTGACCCAGTCGCGTACAAGTCTCCAGTCGGCCGCGTTCTCACCGTTAGCGGACCAGTTAGCCACCGAAAGGGCATCCTTATGGCACATGATTCCGGTCGCATCGAGGCGGCCATGTTCGAATCGATCACCTACGTTGAACTGTGGGACGTTCCCGGCCCTGAACTCGATCTGGGAGACGGAAAAAAGCGCTTCATTCTCCCGAAGGGCATGGATGTGACGATCCACGTGATCGGGGAGAAGCTCGTCATCATCCCCGCAAAAGCCAACGAACTCGCCGAGAGCGAGCAAGCTACCTACGTACCACGGCACCGCTCCAATGCTGGCCTCGGTGACCGGGTTTCGCCATGATTCGTTGATCTCCACGAAGGTCATCTCGATAGTGCCGAACCCGTGTGGATAGTCGTTCTTGATGACGTCACGGAGTATCGGGTTCCGGTCGCTGACCACGACAACCTGCAACGGGTGCCAGGTTTGAGCGATCACGGACGGGAGGCACCGCTCCAGGAGCAGTTCCTCCCGTCCGGGGAACGTGGGGACGACGATGCTAGCTAAGGAGTGCAAGGTCAGCCTCAACCATCATCCGTGCCACATCCCACGCCTCCGTGGTGGCACGCCACTGGAGACGATCATCCGCCTGGGACGACAGGATCGGCACATCGAACGGCTGCACCGCGTTGTCGTCGCTGGACTTGACGTAGTCCTGGTACTCCAGGTCCACGGACCTGAACGCGAACTCCACGAACTGTTCCAGGCTCGCGGGCTTCCCGGTAGCCATCCAGTAGGTGCCGGGGTCCTTGTCGAGGATTTCGATGACCCCATCCATGAACTCGGGGGCCCAGCCCCAGTCCTGTAGGCGGTCCAGCGGCCCGAGGGTCAGGTCATCCGCGAGACCCTTCTTGATCTTCGCCACGTTCATGGACACCCGGCGGGAGAAGAACTGGGGACGACGACGGGGGCTGTGGTGCCCCACAAACTTGATCGTGGTGGTGCGGAACCCACGTATCCGGTAGTCGTCCATCATCCTCTCGGCGTACAGCTTCGAGGCACCGTACGGACCGAACTCGGCGATCGACCCGAACTGGATGTAGCGCACCTCCGGGTTGGAGATGATGTCCAGCAGCCGGGCAGCCCCAGTGCCGTTGGTCATCTGGGCCAGTTCCGGGGTGCCCCAGCAGTCGGCCGGGGACGTCAGGCCAGCCGTGTTGATCACGATGTCGGGGTAGATCTCCGTCGCCAGCGCCAGCAGAGACGGGTAGTCGAGCAGGTCCCCCTGCACCAGACGCAGGAACGGGATGTCCTTCAGGTACATGAGCCGCCCAGGATCGCCGCCGCGCACCACGCCGTACACCTCGTAGCCCAGTGCAGCCAGCTTGGGCATCAGGTAGTAGGCGTCCTGTCCAGACGCTCCTGTTACTAGCACCTTCGTCACAGGACCACCGGCTTCGGCAGGGGCACCAGGAACTTGCCACCCTCAATCATGTAGATCGTCTCCTTGCGCAGAATGGCGGGCAGGTAGTTCCAGGCCAGCAGCAGGTACAGGTCCGGACGGACCGGTTCGTCCTTCGGTGCCAGTACCGGGATCTGGGTGCCGGGAGTGAACTTGTTCTGCTTCCACGGGGTGGTGTCCTGTACCCAGTCCAGGAACTCGTGGTCGATGCCGCAGTAGTTCAGCAGCGTGCAGGACTTGGCGGTGGCACCGTACCCGGCCAGGACGCCCTGGCTGTAGAACTTGCGCCACCCGTACAGGCCCTCAACGAGAGAGTCGCGGATGTGGTCCACGCGACCGACGAGGGACTCCATCGTGAACCACTCGTCCAGCCACGCCTCCCCAGCCTTCATGATCTCCACTTCAGCGCTGACCGGGTACTTGAAGGAACCCTTCGACAGGAACACCCGCAGGCTGCCACCTTGGGCTGCCTGGCGCTCCACGTCAAAGATGGTGAACCCGAGTGCGATGAACAGCCGCGTCAAGGTGCGCAACGAGAAGAAGGACCGGTGCTCGTGGTAGAAGTGATCGAACTGGTTCCCTACCAGCAGGTCCGCCAGGTACTGGACTTCGATCACCACCACCGAATCCCGGTGGGTGACCTTGTCGAGGCCACGCACGAAATCTTCCATGTTGGACACGTGCGCCAGAACGTTGTTGGCGATCACCACGTCGAAGGTTTGCCCCACGTTGCCTGCCAGTGCAGCGGTGAACGCGTCGTTGATGCGGGCGATCTTCGAATCCATGTGCTCCAGCGGGCCGGAGGCCGGGTCGATACCCAGCCGGTAGGGCACGTCGCTGAACTTCGTGAGGAGGCTGCCGTCGTTGCAGGCGATCTCCAGCACCGACTGGGGCTCGAACCGCTCCTCGATGTCCCTGGCGTAGCCAGTCCAGTACACGTCATGGGTTTTTGAGGCACCCGTGTAGTAGGCGTAGTCACTGCCGTACAGCACCTCATCCGGCACGATGTCCTGCAACTGGACCAGCTTGCAGCGCTCGCACATAGCCACCCGCAGCGGGAAGCGCTCCTCCTCGTCACCCCGGTTCTCCACGAACCGATCAGCCAGGGGCGTGGTGCCCAGATCGAGGAACATGTTCAGATCGCCTGTCTGGCACAGGCCACATTTAGTCCGGTACACCTACCACGCTCCGTTGTAAACCTTCGCCCACAGGTGGGCGTGCTTGTCGATGGTCTGGTCCTTGGCTCGCCAGATAGCTTTCTGGGCCATCAGGGCACGGGTCTCCAGGTCGGCCATCTGGTCCAGGGCGTCGAGCCAACTGTCCACGGACTCGTTCTCCACCAGGAAACCGCCCCCGCCCGACTCGATCCACTCGCGATACTGTCCCACATCGGAGGCGATGATCGGGATACCACGGCAGGCGTACTCCATGGCCTTGCACCACGATTTGGATTCGTTGAACTCGTTACGTACCAGGGGTGCCAGGCCCACCCAGAACTCCATGTTGTGCAGCACGTACTCCATCGGCATCATGCCGTGGAGCATCACGCCTACCCGGCTGTAGTAGTGGCCACCCATCATGTGGAAGCGGGCATGCGGGTAGGTGGTAGCGAACGCGTCCAGTGCCTCCTTGACCGGCGGGGTCCAGTCCTGCGCGTGGAACGGTGACCCCATGTAGCCGATGGTCAGCCCGTACGGCGGGTTCGGCTTGATCCAGTCCGGGTGGGCACAGTTGGGTAGCACCACCGCAGCATCGTCGCCCCGGAACCGCTTCACCTTCTTAGCGAGCTTCGGGGTGGACACCGTGACCACGTCAGCCATCTGAATGTTGGCGATCGTGTCAAGGCGCTGCGGCTGGTAGATGCTGTACGGGACCGTGTTATGCGGGTCCACGTCCACCAGGTCGTCGTCCAGGTCCAGCACCAGGAGACCTTTGAAGTCGTGGGCCAGGTCCCGCCACAAGGTGTTGTAGCCGGTGATTCGCTGGCCTACCACCACGTCGTAGCTTTTGATGTCTTGAGGTGGGGCACCCCAGGACACTTCCCACTCCCCAGTCTTCGCCAACTCCTCGAACGGGAACTGGGTCCGGTACAGGTGACACGTACTCGTATCCGTCTGCCACGCGAAGATCCTTTTCATGTCGTGTGCTTTCTGAACCATTCCTCGAACTGGTCGAGGAGAAGTTGGATCAGAGCAAGTTCCCAGTCAGAGTGGGTGTTGGTCAGGTGCGGAATCTCGTTGTTGTCAATTCCGACCGGGGCTCGCCACTCCAGGGATCGGTTCCCGTAGCGAACGGTGACACTGAACTGGAAATGATCATCGACTACCACGGGTGCCACCCCCACTTGCGACCGAAGGCTTCCCGGTCACGTCCAGCCTGCTCAGCATTGACCCCCACAGTCGAGGCGTTCGGGTACAGGTTGACCACCGGATGCGTGGGGATGACCACCATGCCGCCCATGAGACGGGCCTGCCAGTCCAGGTCGGTGTCATTCCACCACCACTTGAGGGTTTCGTCGGCCCGGAGGTGGGCTCGGCTGTCAACCATGAACGCGGGACCGTACATGCGGTTCATGATGTCCGCGTCGGGATGCTTCTTCAGGATCTGCTGGGTGAGGTGACCGTTCCACGGGGATGAGCAGCCAGCCGCTGCGCCCGTCTCGTCGATAGCTGTCGCCACCGCCTCAAACCAGCCCTCAGGAATGCGTACGTCATCAGTAAGAACAGCAACCTTGTACGGCCCTTCAGCGATCATGTCGATCTGGTCAAACCCGATGTTCCACAGCCGGGGCAGGTTCGCTGGTTGGGTCATGTCTCGCAGGAACGTCAACGCCACCTGGTCCGGCTTGTCCAGGGCCACATGCAACGGCGGTTCGGAGGCGTTGTCGATGACCAGGATGTAGTCCACCTGGTCGGTCATGTCATCGATAACGTCTTGGATTTCTTTTGGGCGGTTGTATCCCAGAATCA
>Ga0310812_10000393_pt1 | contig 17308 bp, 20 predicted proteins | sample NN3metagenome_FD_205747 | JGI IMG/M metagenome (GOLD analysis project Ga0310812, IMG submission 205747) | Soil microbial communities from experimental microcosm in Duke University, North Carolina, United States - NN3 | ecosystem: Engineered > Artificial ecosystem > Soil microcosm > Unclassified...
GGCTGGGGCCTGCTCTTCACCGCCTGGCTCAACTACCTCGAGGCATTCGTCATTCACGCCTGGTGCGAATGGTGCCTTGGCTCGGCCACTCTGGTGCTGATCCTGTTCGTGCTGGCGTTGTTGGACTGGCGGGACACCCGATCGGACTATGAACCTGAAGGCATAAACGGCGCCGTTAGCGAGCGCCTGTAAACAGCGCTTTGAAACGTCGCTCGCAAACAGCGCCTGTAACCGGCGCCCAAACGGCGCTTGTTACAGGCGCTTCTTATCAGCGCTGTCTAAACGCGCTACTCATCGGCGCCTCTTAGGAGCGCCGTTTATGCCCTACGCCCTCTTAATCGTCCGTTGCTGCGTCCGCCCCTGCGAGGCGTCGTTCAGCCGCAATTTCGGCCGCTCTTCAACGACATCACCCGCGTCCACGGCGCGGCGGCGATAGGGCACAACGTCTTGGCCCAGGACGACCAGCGTTCGCGTCGCGACCGTGCTCGCCAGCGGCTCCGGGATCGCCATCTCGCGGATATAGCTGTCGATCGCCCGGTCGAAGCTCATGTCTTCGGCCAGCGTATCCACGAACATCAGCGCATTGTCCACGTGAGCCCGGATGATCGCCTCTTCAGCCCGGGCCTGCGCAAGCCGCAGGCGACGCTCGGCGGCGGGCTCGAGCTTGCGGCGGAAGATCCGCTCCGGAAACAGACGGCGAAGGAAAGCGAACATAGGCGTGGCTTGAGGTAGACGACTTGTCAGCTAGGGGGGCACAAGGCATACCACCGCACTGGGCGTCAACTCTCCCGCTCTTCGTACTGGTCCTTCAGAGACGCGACGACGGTTGGGTCCGCGAGCGTTGTGGTATCGCCTAATGCTCGTCCCTCGGCGATGTCCCGCAGCAGCCGGCGCATAATCTTACCCGATCTCGTCTTTGGCAGATCCGCGGAAAAAAGTACGTCATCCGGCTTGGCGATCGCACCAATTTTTTCCGCCACAAAATTTCTCAGATCGTCGCGCAGCTCCACGCTCTGCTTGAATCCTTCGCGCAACGTGACGAACGCCGCAAGCGCCTGACCCTTGAGCTCGTGCGCCCGTCCGACGACCGCCGCCTCGGCGACGGCCGGATGCTCTACCAACGCCGACTCGACTTCCATGGTTCCAATCCGGTGCCCGGCAACGTTCAGCACGTCGTCGACGCGGCCCAGGATCCAGTAATACCCGTCCTCGTCGCGCTTGGCGCCGTCCCCCGGGAAGTAGAGATCGGGACGTCCCGGCCACTTCGAGAAGTAGGTCTGCACGTAGCGATCGTCGTCTCCCCAAATCGTACGCAGCATCGACGGCCACGGTTTGGTCAACGCGAGCAGGCCTCCACCAACCTCGATCTCATTTGCCTTTGCGTCGAGGAGCGACGCCGCGTAGCCCGGAAGAGGCATCGTGGCGCTCCCGGGCTTCGTCTCCGTAACGCCCGGAAGCGGAGAGATCACGATGGCGCCGGTTTCGGTCTGCCACCACGTGTCGACGATCGGGCATCGCTTTCCGCCGATCTTCTCGTGGTACCACATCCACGCTTCGGGATTGATCGGTTCGCCGACCGAGCCGAGAAGTCGCAGGCGCGACAGATCATGCTTCTCCGGCCACTTGTCGCCCCACTTCATGAACGCGCGAATCGCCGTCGGCGCGGTGTACAGAATCGTGACACCGTACCGCTGGCAGATATCCCAGAACCGATCCTTCTCCGGCCAATCCGGCGCGCCCTCGTACATGATGCATGTCGCGCCGTTCGCCAGCGGGCCGTACACGAGATAGGAATGTCCCGTCACCCAGCCCACGTCGGCGGTGCACCAGAAGACATCGTCGTCCTTGAGATCGAAGACGAGCTTCGTCGTCGTCGTCACCCCGACGAGGTAACCGGCCGTGGTATGGACGATTCCTTTTGGCTTACCAGTCGTGCCTGACGTGTACAGGATGTACAACACATCCTCGGCGTCCATCTTCTCCGGCTCGTATGTCGCGTCTGCGTCGCGCATCAACCGATGCCACCAATGGTCGCGCCCCTCCTTCATCTCGGCGAAAGCTTCGTCGCCGATCGCGCCCGGCCGTCGTTGCACGACGACCACATTCTCGATCGACGGGCACTCCTCGATCGCCTTGTCGGAGTTCCGTTTGAGCGGTACGACGGAGCCGCGCCGGTATCCGCCGTCGGCCGTGATCAGCAGCTTGGCCTGCGCGTCGTTGATCCGGTCGCGCAACGATTCCGGCGAGAATCCGCCGAACACCACGGAGTGAATCGCGCCGACGCGCGTGCAGGCGAGCATCGCGATCGCGACTTCGGGAATGAGCGGCATGTAGATCGCCACGCGATCCCCTCGCCTCACGCCAAGCCGCTTCAACACGTTCGCGAACTTCTGCACCTCGACGTATAGGTCCCAGTACGTCAGCGTGCGGCGGTCGCCCGGCTCGCCCTCCCAAATCAGCGCCGCCTTGTTGCGGCGATACGTCTTGATGTGCCGGTCGACGCAATTCACCGAGATGTTCAGCTTCCCGCCGATGAACCACTTGGCGTGGGGCGGCTGCCAATCGCACACCGTTTTCCACTTCTCAAACCACTCGAGCTGATTCGCCTGCGCCTCCCAAAAGGCTTCGGGATTTTGCTTGTACAGCGCGTGGTCGCTGACGTGCGCGTTCCGCCGGAAGTCGGCGGACGGCGTGAACTTTCGATTCTCGTGAAGTAGGGCGTCGATCTCGGACATGTCTGGTTCGGATCGGAGCGTTGGGCGGCGGTCCGTGCCGCTATCGTCGTAATATTGGCGGTCAAAGTGCCGCCGGTAAGCCACGGAGCGGCGCCCTTATCTTTGAGCCATGACGAACGGGACAACGCCCGGAACTGTTTTCCTGGTTGGAGCTGGACCCGGCGACCCGGGTCTTCTCACGCTTCGCGGCGGCGAGCTCCTCGTCACCTGCGATGCGATTGTCTACGACGCACTTGCCAACCCGGCCCTGCTCGCCCTCGCCGAGGCGACCGATCGAGAACAGGCGGTCGAGCTCTACGATGTTGGAAAGCGCGGTGGTTCCAGTGAATCGGCGCGGCAGGAATCGATCAACGATTTGCTCGTACGACTGGCGCGAGAGGGTAAGCGCGTCGTCCGCTTGAAGGGCGGCGATCCGTTCGTGTTCGGCCGAGGAAGCGAGGAGGCCGAAGCGCTCGCGCGCGAAGGGCTGCGCTTCGAGGTGGTGCCGGGAGTCACAGCAGGTATCGCGGCGCCGGCGTACGCTGGAATTCCCGTCACGCATCGTGGCGTCGCGACGTCCGTCACCTTCGTCACGGGTCATGAGGATCCCGCGAAGGATAGCGCCGGAGTGGATTGGTCCGCGCTGGCTCGCGCCGGTGGGACGATCGTCCTCTACATGGGGGTGAAGACCCTTCCGCGCATCAGCGACGCTCTAGTGGCCGGCGGGATGCCTCCGACTACGCCGGCGGCGGCGGTGCAGTGGGGAAGCTACCCTCGTCAGCGCACGGTCACCGCGACGGTCGCGACGCTGTCGGAGGCGATCGAGCGCGAAGGGATTACGGCGCCCGTCATCACCGTGATCGGTCCCGTTGTCTCGTTGCGAGAAACGATCGCGTGGTTCGATCGACGACCGTTGTTCGGCAAGACGATCGTCGTTACGCGGGCCCGATCGCAGTCGGCGACGCTCAGCGGCCGTCTCGCGGCGTTGGGCGCCGAGATCGTGGAAATGCCCGCGACGCGAATCGAACCGATAGAGTCGCCGGCCATCGCGGAATCCATCCAGCGTCTTTCGGCTTACGGCTGGGTCATTTTCACCAGCCGCAACGCCGTGGTTCTTTTTTGGCGAGCGCTTCGCGACGCCGGTCGTGATGCGCGCGCTCTCTCGGGCGCCAAGATCGCCGCCATCGGACCGGCCACGGCGGAAGCGTTGCTCGAGATCGGAATCGCGACCGACCTCTCGCCCGAACGGTTCATCGCCGAGGCGTTGCTCGACGCACTTCGCGATCGTGGCGACGTGCGCGGTGCGCGCATCCTGTACGCGACCGCCGAGGGAGCGCGCGAGGTGCTTCCGGACGGCCTTACCGAGATCGGCGCCTCGGTCGACCGCATTCATCTCTATCGCTCCGTCGCGAACAGCGAGGGCGCGGATGAATTGAGACGCCGCGTGGCCGCTGGCGTGGACCTCGTCACGTTCACGTCCGCCTCCTCCGTCTCTGCATTCAGCGACGCGCTCGGCCGAGAGGCTGCGGCGAACGTTCGAGGCGCGTCGATCGGGCCAATTACGAGCTCCGCGGCACGCGCGGCGGGGATCGATGTCGTCATCGAAGCCGGCGAGTCGACGATTCCCGGGTTGGTCGCCGCCATTGTCGATCATTTCGCAAAGGACGAATCGGCGTGAGCGCGACGCGAGCGGGTGAGGGGAAGGGGGACCGCGTGCTGCTCATTGCGACGCGAGCGTCCGAGCTCGCCGTTCGTCAGGCGCGGCAAGTGCAGGAGGCTCTGGCGCAGCGTGGCGTCACCGCCGAGCTCAAGACGTACCGCACGACGGGCGACAAACGACTCGATGAGCCACTGAGCGCGATCGGTGGCAAGGGGTTGTTCACGCGCGAGCTGGAAAACGATCTCGCCAAAGGCGTCGTCGACTGCTGCGTTCATTCGCTCAAGGATCTGCCGACTGAAGCGCCGCGCGGGCTGACCATCGCGGCGGTTCTCGAACGGGAGGATCCGCGCGACGTCCTGATCGTGAATTCGATCGTCGGCGTGACGACGCTCCGGGATCTTCCCGCCGGGTCGCGCGTCGGCACGTCCAGTTTGCGTCGTCGCGCGCAACTGTTGGCGGCACGTTCCGATCTGGATGTCGTCGAGCTGCGCGGCAACGTGCCGACACGAATCAAGAAGGTGGACGACGGTCACGTCCACGCCGCGATTCTTGCCGCGGCGGGGCTGCACCGACTCGGCGTGCCCCAACACATCGCCTCCTATCTCGACGCGCCCGCATGGTTGCCGGCCGCGGGGCAGGGCGCCATCGCCGTGCAAATTCGCGACGACGACACCCATGCGCGGTCGCTCATCGCTCTGCTCGACGACGCTCGTACGCACGCCGACACGAATGCCGAACGGGCCTTCCTCGCCGCGCTCGAGGGCGGCTGCCAAGTGCCGATCGGCGCGCTGGTCGTCGATTCGGCCGGGGATCGTGTGTTGCACGGTTTTATCGGCGACGTGCGAGGAAAGCACACGCTGCGAAGCTCGCTGCCGCTCGACGACCGGAATCCCGAACTGACTGGCGTTCGGTTGGCCAACGAACTCCGGCATCAGGGCGCCAGCGACATCCTCGAGTCGCTCCGCCGCGCCGACAAGATCCCCTCCCCGCAACCTGAATAAACGCCGCCTGCGTCAAAACCGCGCGTTAGGAGCCAAAACCGCGCGATTGGGGTCAGACTCCAATCTTCGATTGGAGTCTGACCCCTAACGGAAGGTTTTCATCCGGGGCGGTGGCGTTTCTTGACGTCGTCGAGCCAGGCCAACTCCGTTTCGAATTGCTTGATCGACAATCGGACGACCATTGCCGCGTCGGACGTCGGCGACGTTTCCTCGATGACCGCGGCGAGCGCGTCTCGGTCGTCGGAGAGTTGTTGCTCGAGGAAGCGACGCCGGCGATCGATTTGGGCGGCGAAGTCGCGGGGCCGGGCCTGCCACGACAGGACCATCCAGGTGAGGAAGGGATCGGGCGGGCGTTGCGTCGCCCAGCGCGCCTGAGCGAGCGAGTCGGCGAGCAGTCGTCGTCCCGAGTCGGTGGGTTTGTAGACGCTGCGTTCCGGGCCGAGCGACGAGTCATCATCGCGCGCCGCCGCGACGTGGCGTGCATCGGCGAGCTTGCGCAGCGAGTAGTAGACCTGCGCGCGCGAAATGCTCGCCCACTTCTCGACCTGCCGACGTTCCAGCTCTGCCCACAGCTCGTAGCCGTGCATCGAGCGTTCGCTGAGCAGCGAGAGCACGACGAGGTCGGCGAGGGTCACGCCGGATGGTCTGGCCATTGACGGTGAATCTAGTATTAATTAGACTAGCTGTCAACATCTACGAGGACCTTCGTATGGCCGCGAATTTGAAGTCGCTCACACCGGTACTCATCGTCGACGCGGTCGAGCCGTGCGCCGCGTTTTGGATGGAGAAGCTTGGCTTCAACAAACCGAGCGAAGTGCCGGGCGACGATGGGAAGCTCGTCTTCGCCATCCTTCAAAAGGACGGGGTCGAGATCATGTATCAGACGAAGGCGAGCGTGATCGCCGAATCCCCCGACCAAGCCGATGATCTCGGCGGGCATAGCACGGCCTTGTTCATCACAGTTCCGTCGATCGGCGATCTGGACGAGATCGAGCGGGCGGTGCACGGCGCGCCGATGGTCAAGGAGCGTCACAAGACTTTCTACGGATCGACGGAGTTCTACATCCGTGAGCCGGGCGGCAACGTCGTCGGCTTCGCGGCGTTTTGAGGAGGCGCGGATATGCCCAGCAAACGCGTTCCGAAGAGCAGGGAATCGGTGGTGCGCTTCGAGCAGATCCCGAACGTCGGCCCTCGCATCGCCGAGGATTTCCGCCGGCTTCGTGTCGAGCACCCGCACCACCTCGCCGGACAGGACCCATACGCTCTGTACGACCGGCTGAACGTGCTAACACGCACCCGCCAAGACCCATGTGTCCTCGACACGTTCATCGCCGCGGTGCGCTACATGGAAGGCGCGCCGAAGACTCCGTGGTGGAAGTACACGCCGGAGCGAAAACGACGTCTCGGTACGGGCCGTTAGCCTTTCCGCCAGAATGGGGTCAGACTCCATTTTCTGAATGGGGTCAGAGTCGGCCGTGCGACGAAAGCCGAGCGCGTCGTCTGAGTGGTCCGGCGCGGCGGCCTGTCGACGTCGACACCTGGTCGCGAAAATGTTCGTCGCCCAAGGCCCACCCTCCGCGGATCGACGATCGAAGCTCGTCGAGCGTTGGGCGATCGAACGGTACGTCGCAGATGGCACGGTAGGCGGTGAGTCTGTCGAGCACGCGGCCGCCGAGTGCCACGTACCGCTCGTGCGGCACGACGACTGGGTTCGGCCAGCCCAGCGCGTTGGCGCGAAAACTTGACCAGGGGTAATGGTCCGGACGGGCGACGACCCCGGCCCGCACAGGATTCTGTTCGATGTAGCGATAGCACGTGAACAAGTACCGTTCGGAGTCGATCGGTGTGCTTCGATAACGGCCTTCCCACAGTGTTCCTGTACGTTTGTGCCCTCGATTGAAATACCCTACGTACCGCCGACCCAGAGACTGCATTGCCTTACCCGTGGCATGCGTGGCGGGAGCCGTCAAAAGCAGGTGAAAGTGATTCGTCATCAGAACGTATGCGTGGACGAAGCACCCGTGCCGCGCGCACGCGGTAACTAGATCGTGGCGAAACCGTTCGTAGTCCACCGGATCGCGAAAGATCGTCGAGCGGTTATTGCCACGCTGAATCACATGCTGCGGTTGCCCTGGCAGCGCGTAGCGGGGTAGGCGAGCCACGATTACCTCCAAAAAAAGTTCTGGAGGATAGGGTGGGAGGCAGGAGTCGCCGTTCCCGGACCTATGCGAGTCGTATCAAACCCGCGCGTTAGGGGTCAGACTCCAATTCCCGATTGGAGTCTGACCCCTAAGCGCCGCTGAGGAGCGGTTAGGTTTTTGGGGTGGCGTCATTTCCCGAATATCGACCTCGCCGGCTCCGCCGGACCGACGCGATGCGGAGGCTGGTTCGCGAGACGTGGCTGAACCCGTCGCAGCTCGTGCTGCCGTTGTTTGTTCGCTCGGGGGAGAACGTGCGGCAGCCCGTGGACTCGATGCCCGGCGTACACCAAACGTCGGTCGACGAGATGCTACGCGACGCCGAGGCGGCGGCGGAGGTCGGGGTCGGTGGTGTCCTGCTGTTCGGCATCCCCGACCACAAGGATGCCGTTGGCTCCGAGGCGTGGAACGACGAGGGCGCGGTCCAGCAGGCGGTCCGCGCGCTCAAGCGCGAACTGCCACAGCTCGTCACCATTACCGACGTCTGCCTGTGCGAGTACACCGACCACGGGCATTGCGGGGTCATTCGGCGAGAGACCGGCGACGTCGACAACGACGCCACCCTCGAGCTGCTCGCCCGCGAGGCTCTGTCGCACGCGCGAGCCGGCGCGGACATCGTTGCGCCAAGCGACATGATGGACGGCCGTGTCGGCGCGATTCGGCAGGCGCTCGACGGCGCCGGTCTATCCCACACGGCGATTCTCAGCTACGCGGCAAAGTTCGCCGGGCCGTTTTACGGTCCGTTCCGCGAAGCCGCCGAATCCACACCGCAGTTCGGCGACCGGCGCAGCTATCAGATGGACGCTGCCAATGCCGACGAAGCACTCCGCGAGGTCCTGCTGGACATCGACGAGGGCGCGGACATGGTGATGGTCAAGCCGGCCGGCCCGTTCCTCGACATCATCCATCGCGTCAAGCACGAGACCGGCTATCCCGTTGCCGCGTATCAGGTGAGCGGCGAGTTCGCTATGATTCGAGCGGCGGCCGAGCGAGGCTGGATCGACTGCGAGCGCGTGATGATGGACTCGCTGCTCGGGATCCGGCGCGCCGGCGCTGACGTCATCATCACATACTTCGCGCGCGACGCCGCGCGACTCCTCGCGTCCGGCGGCTGATCACGGCTCGCCGGCGCCTCACAGGAATTCTGTCATGCGGTTTCGCACTTTTCCCGGCACGTCGATCTCCGTGAGCGAGGTCGGCTTCGGGACGTGGACCATCTCCACCGGCTGGTGGGGCGAGAAAAGCGACGATGAGGCGGTGGCGATGCTGCGTCGCGCGCACGACGACCACGGCATCACCTTCTTCGACGCCGCCGATGCGTATGGCAACGGCCGCTCGGAGCGCCAGATCGCGCAGGCGTTCAAAGGCCGGCGCCAAGACATCGTGATCGCGACGAAGGTCGGCTACGACATCTATGACGAGACGGCCCAAGCGGCGCGGCGCGGTCAGGCCGAGCTGCCGATGCGCACCGATCCGGCGTTCATTCGGTTCGCCGTCGACAAATGTCTGGAGCGGCTGGAGACCGATTACATCGACGTCCTCCAAATTCACAACGCGAAGATGGAGCACGTCCGCGATCCGCAGCTCTGGGACACGCTCCGCGAGTTGACAAGGGAAGGGAAGATTCGCGCGTGGGGCGCCGCGTTCGGTCCGGCGATCGGTTGGCTGTACGAGGCCGCGGAGCTGGTCGAGCGGGAGCGGGATATCAACACCATCCAGATGATCTGGAACGTGCTCGAGCAGCATCCTGGTACGGCGATGATCGACGCCGCCAAGGCGCACGCGCCGAATTGTTGCTTCAACATTCGCGTGACGCACGCGTCGGGGATGCTCGAGGGCAAATACACCGAGGACACCGTGTTCCCGGCAAATGACCATCGCCGCCACCGTCCTCGGTCGTGGCTGATCAACGGCATTCAGAAAATTCGAACGCTCGATTTCCTGACGAAGGAGATGACGCTCGGGCAGGCAGCGCTGAAGTGGCTGCTCGCCGAGGCTCGCGTCGTCACGACGCTGCCGAACATCTACGACGATGAGCAGCTCGCCGAGTTCGCCGCGGCGAGCGACGCGCCCGACCTCTCGGCGGAGGCGTTGCGGCGCGTCGAGGAGCTCAACGAACAGAACTTCGGTGTCGTCGAAGAGCCGATGAACTACAAGGGCACGATGACGCGCGAGGCGTCGGGAGCAGCCGCTTCACCGTGATCCATTACTGGCACGATCTCCCGCCCGGCCCGAACCCGCCCGAGGAGATCACCGCCGTCGTCGAAATTCCGTTCGGCAGCCGCAACAAGTACGAGCTCGACAAAAAGACCGGCATCATGAAGCTCGATCGCGTGTTGTATTCCGCGGTCCACTATCCCGGCGATTACGGACTCATCCCGCGCACGCTGCACGAGGACGGCGATCCGCTCGACGTTCTCGTACTCGTGAAAGAGCAGACCTTCCCCGGCTGCATGATCGACGTTCGCCCGCTGGGCGTGCTTCGCATGCTCGATCGCGGCGAACCGGACGACAAGATCCTTGCTGTCGCGCTGCGGGATCCGTACTTCGAAGAGTTTTTCGATATCGCCGACATTCCGCAGCACTTGCTGAAGGAAGTCGAGTACTTCTTCTCGACGTACAAGGATCTCGAGGGCAAGCGGGTACAAATCGTCGGGTGGGAGAAGAGCGAGGCGGCGATGCGGGTCATCGTCGAGTCGATCGACCGCTACAATGCGACGTACCTCCGGATCGGACCTTGAACGCACCCTTTGCCATGCAAAGTACTTGACGATGGTCCGGCCGAAGCCTTAGGTTGGGATCGGACCCCGTTTTCCAATGGAGTCTGACCCCATTCGCGATGGGATGATGATGCTAGGTGACATTCTGTTCCCGAGTGCGGCTTACCGGCGAAGCACGCTGTCGATTCTCAGTTGGTGGGAATCGCGGCGCGGCTTGTTCAATCTCATCGTCGGCGGCACGGGACTATGCACGCTGCTCGTCGTGCGGCTCGTCAGCCTGATTCCGCCCGGCGTGCCATTCATGTTCGACTGGCGCGTGATTCTCGCCTACGGTCTGCTCGCCAATGTTTGCTACACCTTCGGCTGGGCCGCCGAGACCGCCGCGCAACGCCTGTGGGGTGATCGGGTGTCGCCGATCGGGCCAGCCCTCTTCCGTCAGGGCCTCGCCTTCTCGATCGGGCTTACGCTGCTGCCGACGCTGCTCGTCTCGCTCACCTGGGTGGTGCGCGCGGCGATGTGGATCCTGAAGTAGCCTAGTCGTCATCCTCATCGTCGTCGTCGCGGGCGCGCTCGCGCTTCCGCACGACGACCTTCACTTCCGCCATCAGGGCCGTACCGGTCAGACGGATCACCGGGCCGCCCGACCCCTGGCTGCCCGGCGGATCCATCTCGTGGGCCTTGCTCGTCACGCTCGCCATGATCGCGTGCATCTCGTTGATCACGCGCATCTCCGGTGGAACGACGATCTTGCATGCCGTCCAGACGGCCCGAACGTGAATGTCGGTAATGCCCGGTCCGACGGCAGCCTGGGTCAGGTCGAGCACCGTATCCGACATGATTGCCAGGATGTCGAGCTGTCGCGGCACCTGCCAGCGTCCCACTCGCTTGGTCTCGCCCATGATGGCCAGCATCCGTGACTGGGCGGGACCGGATATCGGCGCGATCGATCGCGATGACGCACGCCCAGCCTGCACCTGAGCGCTCGCAGCCTGACTCGTGCTTCGCAGGTCGGCCGTGATCTCATCGAGCTCCAGCACATTTCCCGCTCGATACACGCGTTCGATCCGTCGCTCCAGTTCGTCGAGCGACAGGTCGTCATTCGCGAAGTGCTGCGATAGCTCGCTGATCTTCTGTTCGCGAGCGCGCGCCAGCGACGGGACCGGAGGGACGGGCGTGGCGTCGGCCATGGCGGGAAGATAACCGTCGGGCCGACGCCGGCTCAGGCTTCGGGACGAACTGTCCCGTGATCAGCGGGCTCCGGCTCTCGTTTCAGGAAGACGCGGTCATACAACAACGCCGCGATGATCCCGCCGAGCAGCGGTCCAATCCAATACGCCGCTTGCCCTTCGAACTGGCCCATGACGACGGCGGGGCCGAATGATCGGGCGGGGTTCATCGAGCCCCCCGTTAGCGGACCGATGCCGAGGATACCGCACGTCACAGTCAAACCGATCGCGAACCCGCCGACCTTGGGGGCTTTCGGATCGACCGCGGTACCAAAGACGACGAACACGAGGAAGAAGGTTGCGATCGCCTCGAGCACGATCGCCTGCGTCAAATTGATGTCCGCCGAGATGGATTGACCACCGAGCTTCGTCATGGCGACGATGTTGGCGGGATAGAGCGCCTTGAGCGCATAGGCCGCGATGATGGCGCCCATGAACTGCGCGATCCAGTACACGACAGCCATCATCGCTTCGATGCGTCGCGTCACGAGAAACCCGGCAGTGACGGCGGGGTTGAGATGCCCCGAGATGCGCATCGTGGCCGTGACGAGGATGGCGAGGATGAGGCCGTGCGCGAAGGCGATGTTCACGACGGCCGCCTGTACTTGCAGCAGAGGGCTCGTGATGATCGCGCCGCCGCCGATGAAGACCAACGCGAACGTGCCGATGAACTCCGCGATGAAATGGCGCCAGGCGTCTTTCATGGAGAGGGGAGTGAAGGGGGAAGGAGGACGAAAACCTTCGCTTGCCCTACAACCTAAGCGGACCGCTGGAACACCAAAGCCGCGTTGATGCCGCCGAACCCGAACGAGTTGCTGAGCATGTAGTCGACCGACGCGGCGCGGCCGTTCCCTGGGATGTAGTCCAGGTCGCAGCTCTCGTCGGGATGCTCGAGGTTGAGCGTCGGAGGCAGCCAGTCGCGCTCGAGCGACAGCGCGCAGATCGCGGCTTCCATCGCGCCCGACGCGCCGAGCGCGTGCCCGTAATACGCCTTCGTGCTGCTCACCTGGAGCTTGGACGCGTGATCGCCGAATACGCTCTTGATGGCGCGTGTCTCCGTCGGATCGTTGAGCGGCGTGCTGCTGCCGTGCGCGTTGACGTAACCGATCTCGTGCGGATTGACCGCGGCGTCCTTCAGCGCCCCGCGCATCGCGCGAGCGGCTTGAGATCCATCCGGGCGTGGTGCCGTCATGTGGTGCGCGTCGTTGCAGAACGCGTAGCCGCAGACCTCGGCGTAGATGTGTGCGCCGCGCGCCTTGGCGTGTTCGTACTCTTCGAGCACGAGGATCGCGGCGCCCTCGCCCATCACGAAGCCGTCGCGCTCGCGATCGAACGGCCGCGACGCGCGGTCCGGCGCGTCGTTGCGCGTCGACATGGCGCGGATGATCGAGAACGCGCCGTAGCAGAGCTGGTTGAGCGGCGCTTCGACGCCGCCGCAGATCATGACGTCGGCATAGTCGTCGCGGATTTGCCGAAAGCCTTCACCGATCGCCATCGTGCCCGAGGCGCAGCTCATGGCGTTCGTGCTGTTGGGGCCTTGCGCGCCGAACTCGATGGCGATGTTGCAGCTCGCCGCGCCGGCGAAGACGTTCGTGGCGAGAGTGACCGCGACGTTCTTGATTCCCTCGTTCATGAAAACGGCGAACTGCTCCTCGGCGAATCCGACGCCACCCAACGCGCTCCCCATCATGGAGCCGACGCGCTCGAGGTCTTCAGCGGCCAGGTTGAGCTCCGAGTCCTCGATGGCCAATCGAGCGCAGGAGACCGTGAACTGTCCGAACCGATCGAGGCGGCGCACGCGGCGTTCCTCGATGAAGTCCGTCGGGTGGAAGTCGATTTCGGCGGCGATCCGGCTGCGGTAGATCGACGCGTCGAAGCGCGTCACCGGCCGGATGGCGGAACGGTGCGTCTGCAGACCGTTCCAGAGCCCGTCGCGCGAGATCCCGATCGGGGTCAGCGCGCCAATCCCAGTCACCGCAACCCGCCGTCGTTCAGCCACTCGACACCTCACGATGGATCGTGTCGCGCCCTAGTTCGTACGTTCGGCCACGCGCGCCAACCCGGCAAGGGTGCGCGACGCGATGCCATGAACGAAAACGGGCGCGATGACATACCTCGCCGACACTTCACCAATCAAGGGCCACGCGGGCCCGTTCCAGACATGAACGATTCGGACCAAGGTACCATTGCGCGCTGGTTCGAACGTCCATTCGACTTCCATTCCCTTCGTCACGCCGGCCACATGCGTGAATCGAACCGCGGGCCGTGACGATGTTCGCGGGTCCGCGACGCTCATGCGAGACGTCCACCACGTCGGCCAGTCTATGAGACCGAACGGACGATTCGCCGACATCTCGACGACGCGGATGCCATCATTCTCGCCGTCGACAAAACGCACATACCGATAGTGTGAAAGGTACGCCGGCCAGCGTTCGACTTCGGCCGCGAGCTCGAAGATCGGCCGGACGGGCGCCTGGACGAGCAGCTCGTCCACGGTGCGGACGAGCCGGTCCGTCGGCATCGGACCAAGCGGGTCCGGTCTCATGTCGCGGGCCGCATCCATCGCGCGGTGAGGCGGAAGCCTGGATAGCGTGACACGGTAGCCGTGGCGCCGGTCGCCGCGCGGACGATTCGTCGCAGCTCCGGCGCGGTGAAGCCGCGCATGACCGAGACGACGCCGTCGTGCCGCGTCACCGGATGGAAGCGCATCGGGAAGGACACGAGCCAAAAGCCGGCGGCGGCGATCCAGCTTCGTCGCAAGTCGGCGATGATAACAGCCCGTCGCGCGACACGATCGAGCTCGCGCACGACATGCTCGGCGTCGTGCTCCTCGAAGTGATGGAGGAATTGGGAGCACATCACCACGTCGATGGACTGGTCTCGGAAGGGGAGAGCACGGGCGTCGGCGCAGACCATGTGCGAGGTGTGTCCGCGCGCGACGGATAGCAGCGGCCAGGAGACGTCGACGCCGATCGTGGCGAGGTTGGTGCCGGTGGCCGCAGCGGCCGACATCCCATGCCGAGGTATATCGGCCAAGCCCGTTCCGACGTCGAGCAGCGTAGCGTCCGAACCGAGCGCTGGAAGAATTCGACGCAGCTCGGCCACCGCGGCGCGCAAGCCGCCGAGCCAGCGATTCGAGCGAGTGATGTCGCCGGTCGAGCGGGTGCGCACGCCGGCATCGACCGCGGGGTCGTCCAGAATCTCGATGCCTCTGCGGCGCGCGGGGGTCAGCACATCAGCGCTCGAGCTGGGCGTATCCGCCGCGATAGTACAGCAGCGGACGACCGTGCCGCGGCTCGGCGCGGTCCACCTGCGCGATGAACACGGTATGGTCGCCGCCGTCGTGATGCGCGACGAGACGGACCTCGAGATGGGCCAGCGATTCGTCGAGAAGGACGGCGCCGCTTTCACCGCGCGAGTAGGCGATGCCGTCGAAGCGCTCGTTGTCCTGGTCGGCGAAGCGGCGCGAGTACGCTTCCTGGTTGGACGACAGGATGCTGATCGCGCAGCGCGGATGGCTGAGCAGCATCTGGTACATCGACGCGGCGTGATCCACGCAGAAGAGCACCATCGGCGGATCGAGGCTCAGCGAGCAGAAGGCGCTCACCGTCATGCCGTGGTCGGCGCCTTGAGCGTCGCACGCCGTGACGATCGTGACGCCCGAGGCGAAGCGACCGAGGACGCTGCGAAAAGTGTCTGCGTCGATCATGGAACGCCGCTGATGAAGACGTTCCAAACATATCCGAGTCGGATCACCTCGCGCGCCGGCACAAAGTTGCCCGTGACGCCGATCAGCAGATCGGCGAGGTCCTTTCGCGCCGCGAGCCGGCGCGCCGCTCGGTTGATCAGTCGCGGCGATGCCACGACCGCTCCGATGACGCGCTCGACGAGCCATTTCCCGCCGAATTCGCGACGACGTGCGTAGTCGTACTCCCGCAACGCAGCGTCGGCCAACGCGGGCGTTGCCGCGGCGAGCGACTCGGTCACGTGGTCGGCGAGGATCTCGCCGCCACGGAGCGCCGCGTAGATCCCCTCGCCGGTGAACGGGTCGAAGAAGTCGGCGGCGTCGCCGACGAGTGCCGCGCCGGGCGCCGATGCGCGGCGCGCGTACGACGCAAACGGGCCCGTGGCCACAACTGGCGTGACGCGCTCGGCGCTGGCGAAGCGCAACGCAAGCCGGCGCTGGTCGAACAGCCAGCGTCGCAGAAACTCGATGCGATCTCGCGAAATCTCGCGTGAGCGGCTCACGGGAAAGACGGCGGCAACCGTCGTCAATCCACCGCCGACATCGGCGATCCCGACGTAGCCGTCGGGCGCAACGTGCATCTCGCCGTGTTCGCCGACGTCCTTCACGCCTTTGTAGTGCGTCACGAGCGCGATGCGCCGTGGCCAGCGCAGGCGCCGCGTCAATCCAAGGCGGCGAGCGACGACCGAGCCCAAGCCGTCGGCTCCGACGACGACGCGGGCGCGTACTTCGCGCGAGCTGTCGTCGAGCGTGAGGCGAACGCCGCGCACGCGACCGTCGGGCTCGCGAAGCAACTCGGTGACCTTTGCTCCTTCGACGATGCGCGCGCCGCTAGCGCCGGCGCGCTCGAGGAGAATCGCGTCGAGAACCTCTCGGCGCACCGACAAGCCGCGATCGCGGAAGCCGTGATAGCCGTGCTTGGCGACGAAATCGCCGGCGATCACGGAGCCGTTCGGCGCGTAGACGCGGATGCCGGCAAGCGCGGCCGCTCCGCTGCGCTCGACCTCGTCGAGCGCACCCATGCGTGCCAGGCTGCGCGAGGCCTGCGGACTGAGATACTCGGCGCACGGTTTGGGACGCGGGAAGCGGGCGCGATCGACGACCATCACGTCGATGCCGCGACTTGCAAGGGCGTGCGCGATCGAAGACCCCGCCGGACCCCCGCCGACCACCAGGACGTCCGCGTCAGCCATTCACGAACTCTATCGCCCCAGAAAAACGGACAGAAGTCCGCCGGCGATCCCTGCCATGAAGTTCACGAGGTCGTTGTCGATCCATGTCATCCCGCGTATTGGCTGCGTCACTCGTCCGCAGGTATGCACTTCGCGCTCGGTCGGCACGTCGCAACGGTCGCACCAGAGACGGGACTGCACCGTCGCGCCGAGAAGGGAATCGACGAGCGCTCCGGCGATGCCGCCGATGACCGCCGCGCCGGCGACCACCTTGCTTCCGCCGACCGCCAACACGAGGGCTCCGATAGCGACCGCGCCGAGCACGGCCCCGACAGATCCAACCAGTGAGACGGCCCCAGAAGTTCCCGGCGGAACAGGTCGCCAATGAAGAACCGACCTGGGTGTACCCCCGTAGAGGATGCCGATCTCGGTTGCCCAGGTATCGGCGGCGGATGCCGCGAGCGCGCCGGCGCCAAGGGCGAACCAGCCGGGATCGGGCAGGGCAGGATAGGTAGAGAGCGATCCGAGCGCCGCGACACCGAACGCGAACCCGTTGGCGGTCACTTGCCAGGCGTCGCGCGCCCCGTGTTTGGCGATCATCGACGATGTGAGTTTTTCTTTGCGCCCGCGCCCAAGTCGCGACAGGGCGGACGACGAGGCGAAATAGACGATCAGGAGCACGGCCCACGGCCACCCCGCGGCCACGGCAACGCCGCCGATGACCGCCGCGGCGAGCGCGCCGGACGCGGTCAGTGAACCGGCACGCCACGCGGCAGCAGCGACGACTCCGGCGATCGGCAACGCGGCCGCGAGGCGCCATTCGATCATGATCCGCCTTGAAGCGATTGTCTCATACGGCTAGCTTCGCCATT
>Ga0310812_10000394_pt1 | contig 17307 bp, 20 predicted proteins | sample NN3metagenome_FD_205747 | JGI IMG/M metagenome (GOLD analysis project Ga0310812, IMG submission 205747) | Soil microbial communities from experimental microcosm in Duke University, North Carolina, United States - NN3 | ecosystem: Engineered > Artificial ecosystem > Soil microcosm > Unclassified...
CGAGGACGAGGATGAGGACGAGGTCGACGAGGACGAGGAGTCCGACGAGACCGATGACGAGGACGAGGACGAGGAGGAAGCACCGGCTCCCGTCGTCGCTCCGGCGAAGCGGAGGAAGTAAGTGAGCAACGGACCCGTGGACTACCCGCAGAACTCCTTGACGCAGATGATCGAGGAGGCTGCGAGGGCAAACCGGGCCGGTGGTGGGATGCCTGTGCGTCGGCAAGTCGAGGTGGCTTCGGCCACTTCGATGCCGACCGTGCAGTCGGCCGCCGTCGGTCGTCCGGTCGAGGAGCCCCCGCCGCTGACGGCGGAGGAGCGTGAGGAACTGGACCGGCAGGCGATTCTGGCCGGCGTGCTCGACCCGCGACTGGGCAACCAGAACACGGACGGGACGCCGATCAACACGCCGACCACCGCGTACGGTTCCCTCGAAGAGGCGATCGCTGCGGGGACTCCGGTGAACCAGCCGGCCCCGACGGTCGACCCGGTCGAGAACTTCCGTGGCGGGGCGACCCGCGAGCAGTTGGTCATGCGCGAGAAGGTTCGCGTGATGACGGGCGCTCCGCGCGTGCCGGACTTCCGCAAGGTCGAAGGCATCGACCTCATCAACAACGCAGTCGTCGTGGATGGGCTGACGTTCCCTCTCAGCGCCGAGCAGGCGCTGGAGCTTCGCCAGATGGTCGTCGAGACTGCGCGTGCGGCGATCATGGAGAAGCTGGACGAGGCGATGAAGCTCTTCACGGAGGCCATGTACGCACGGCCGGAGGCATCTGATGGATCTGAAACGGTGCAACCGGTGCAAGGCGGAGAAGGAACGGCCTGAGTTCGCGAAGAACCGGGCGCTACCGGATGGGTTGAACGGCTGCTGTCGCTCGTGCGACAAAGAGAAGTCGCAGGCTCGACTCACGTCGGGCCGACGCGCCATCTCGAAGCTCAAAGAGCATGGGCTAGGTGAGGACGAAGCTCGACACTGGGCGGCGATCCTGACTCATCCCACGTCTCGTTGCGCGATCTGCGGTATCCCGCAACAGATCCTCGAAGCGTACACCCGTCATGGGGTGCCGCACTGGATTCTGGGGCGGGCGAAGCGGCTCACGCTCGACCACATACTCCCCGGTGTGAACAACGGCGACTACAGGGCGCTCTGCCATGCCTGCAACACGATGCGTGGCGCGGCACGGTTCACCGACGAAGAAGTGTTGAACGAAGTGAGAGACAAGTGGCGCGCGACGATCGGACTTCGCTTTCTCTGGTGGTTGAACACCAGTCCCGGAGTCGGCGGTCGACTGAACAGGAGTGACTCATGCGAGAAGCGCGATGCACGGTTTGCGGCAGAGACACCAACGACGCCGCCGCCACTGACTACACCACCGAGTTCCCCATCTCCTTCGGAGAGTCCACCTGCCGACTCTGCGGAGTAACGCTCACGCGCGCCCTCGCGGGCTTCGTGGAGCTACTCCGGCAGTCGCACGGCGAGAAGCGTGAACGAGTGCTCGACCGGCTCGTCACGCGCCTCGCGGATCAAGGCTTCGACATCACACGCTTCCCACGGAGGGCTGGATGAAGGCACTAGGCAGAGCCGATGCTCCGTACCTGTTCGTCATGGTGTACCAGCCGTCTGAGGGCATGTTCGCGTGGTTCTGGCGGCAGCTTCAGAAGGCGAACATCCTGAAGTCGCAGGTCCGCATCGTGTACCTGATCGACGGCGTACCGGCCGGCGCGAGCGGGAAGCCGCTGAAGGCGCAGATCCGTGCGTCGAAGGAGCGGTTCGAGCAGGAGATCCGGCGCAGCACGCCGAAGGTGGTCGTGCCCATGGGCACGGAGCCGTTCCACCTGCTCACGGGCATCAACGAGGGCATCTTCGACGCGCGCGGCTACCTGATCCGCAAGGACATGTTCAAGCCGCTGGCGGCCGAGGTCTGGAAGCAGGTTGGGACGTACGTCAACGCGAGCAAGGCGACGGGCGCGAAGAAGGGCGACCCGAAGATGAAGTGGGTGAAGGAGCTTCAGAACGGACTCCTCGGCGACTTCAAGGGCGTGGTGATCCCCACGTTCACGCTCGACCACATCCGCACCGAGCAGTACGCGGTCTCCCCGGCGTTCATCGCTGACATCCAGCGTGCGCACCGCGCGGCCAACGACGCCCTGTGCGAGGTGAAGCTCAAGCAGTATCACACCGTGCTGGAGACGCTGCCCGACCCCGACGACCTCGGGGATGTCGTGGCGGTGGACATCGAGACGCACGGCATCGACAACGAGGTGATCGACCTCGTCTCGTTCAGCGACGGCGACACAACGGCCGCCCTCGACTGGAGCGAGGGAACGCGCGTCTATGTGGAGCGGCTCATCAACAAGCCGGGCCGCCTGATCGTGTTCCACAACAGCCCGTTCGACGTGCCCCGGCTCAGGGTGAACGGCGTTGAGATCCCGGACACCGTGAAGATGTTCGACACGATGTTCGCGTTCGTGAACGTCCAGCCCGACCTGCACAAGGCGCTCGGGCGCGCGTGCTCCGTGCTGTTGGACCTGCGGCCGTGGAAGACGAGCAGCAGGAAGCCGGACTCGCACTGGCGGGCGATGGTGAAGGGCGACGGTCGCGTGTACGCGGCCAAGGATGCGTTCAACACGTACTGGCTCGCGATCCAGTTGACCGCGATCATGAAGGACCTCGGTGCGTGGGACTACTTCATGGGCGAAGGGAACCATCCGGGGCCGGGTGTCATGGCGACGATCCCGGTGCTCACGGACATGTCGCGCGGTGGCATCCGCGTCAGCCGTGCTCGTGCGCGAGCGTTGCAGCCTCGGCTGGAGCGCCGGCAACTGGCGTACATGCAGATGTGGAAGCGCATGTTCCCGCTGGTCAGCCCCACGTCGAGCCCGCAGTTGCAGAAGCTGTTCTACAAGCAGTGGGGCCTCCCGATCTACCGCAACAAGGAGGACGGGATCAGCGTGGACGAACTCGCGCTGGTGAAGCTCCAGTCGTACGTGAAGGACAACCGGGAGGACGACACGATCCCCGGCGCGTGGCAGACCGACGAGCGGGCCGTCCCTCGCACGTTCGACCTGCTGATGAAGATCCGCAAGGTGAGCAAGATGCTCGGGACCTACGTCACGCCGGTCATGCTCGGCGAGGACCAGTGGGTCCACCCGTCGTACCTGCCGGCGTCGAAGGACGACGAGCGGGGCGGCAAGAAGATGGACAGCAAGGGCGCGACGGCGACGGGCCGGCTCGCCAGCTACGGGCCGAACATCCAGAACCAGATGAAGGACAAGATTGCAGGGACGACCGTGCGGCACCTGTACGTGCCGGACGAGGACGACATGTGCTTCGTCGAGGCCGACTACAAGAGCGCGGAACTGTACGTGCTGGCCGGGATGTCCGGGGACAAGCGCCTGATGGGCGACCTCGCGGGCGACCTGCACCAGCAGAACGCAGACCGTCTCACGGCGAAGCTCGGGCGCTTGGTGAGCCGCAAGGTGGCGAAGAACGTCACCTACGCCTCGCAGTACCTCGCGTCGCCGGCCAAGCAGTCGTCGATGATTCTGGAGCAGGAGCACTTCTACATCTCGTCCGCCGACTGCCTCGAAGTCTCGAACGGCATCTGGGGCTACTACACGGACGCGACGGCGTACAAGGAGATGCTCGTCGACATGTGCAATCAGCAGCGGTTCATCCAGAACCCCTTCGGTCGCACACGCTTCTTCCACTCTGGGAAGGCGACGGCAGCGGTCAACTTCATCCCGCAGAGCATCGTGGCGGACATCATCTGGTGCGTGCTCCTGCCCCTGTGGCAGTTGGCGCGCAACCTCGGTGGCCGGCTCGTCACGACGGTGCATGACTCGGTCCTGCTGTGCGTCCCGGCCGACAAGGTCGAGGCCGCAGCACGGGGCATGAAGACGATCATGGAGCAACGGTTCCACAACATCCGAAAGAACTTCTACGTCCCCGTCGAGGTGAAGGCCGGCAAGCCCGGTGCCTCGTGGGGCGAACTGAAACTGGTGGAGGTGTAATGGCAGACCAAGAGCATCACGACGGAAGTGACCTGAGCGAGATCCTCCGGGCCTCCCGCGAGTTCGTGGTGAAGGACAGTGGGCAGCGGCAGCAGTTCAGTACGGGCATGAAGCGTGACACGACCGAGGGCAAGGCCCGTTTCGACCTCGTGTTCGATGGCCCGCTGCTCCAGCGGCTCGCGGAGCACCTCACCAAGGGCGCGGTGAAGTACGAGCCGCGCAACTGGATGAAGGCGGCGACCGACGAGGAGTACGATCGGTTCCGCCAGTCGGCGTGCCGGCACTTCATCCAGTACATGCGGGGCGACACCGACGAGGACCACTTCGCGGCCGTCGTCTTCAACCTGAACGGCATGGAGTACGTGCGCGACAGACAGCGGGGGCGCTGATGAAGGACATCACCGTGGCGGCGGTCCGCCGCAACAACCAGTGGCGGGCGGCCCTGATCGTGGACAACCAGTTCAAGGACGCCGTCATCGCCGACACCATCACCGAGTTGCTCCTCGACACGATCGGTCCCCTCATGGTGATCCCGCCGTATGCCGAGGGCACGGAGGTGGCAGTGAACCTCACGGTGCGGCAGCCAGCGAGGGAGGTCCCCGGTGGACAAGCAGCTTCGTGAGGAACTCGTACGCGACGAGGGCTGTCGCCTCAAGGCGTACCGGGACACGAACGGCTTCTGGACGATCGGCGTCGGGCACCTGCTCGGCGCTACGGCCCGGATGACGGAGATCACGCTGTCGGAAGCGTACGCGCTGCTGGAAGCGGACGTGCGGGTGGCCGAGGACGCCGTGAACGCGGTGTTCCCCGACTTCACCACATGCGACTGCACCCATCAGGTGTGCGACGCCGACCGCACGCGGAAGCGCGCCCTCATCAACATGGCGTTCAATCGGGGCGAGGGCAACATGCGCGCGTCGACGACGATCACCCCGGCCATCAAGGCGGCGATCGAGTCCAAGGACTGGAGCAAGGTGGGCTCGGCGATCCTCGCCAGTCCGTGGGGCAAGCAGATCGGCTCGCGTGCGCTACGGCTCGCGCAGATGCTGGAGACAGGAGACACGTACTGATGAAGATCGGGTTCGATCTGGACGGCACCCTCGACAAGCCGGCGATCGCGCTGTTGGCGAACTCGCTGCTGTCGGCGGGCCACGAGGTTCACATCATCACCGGCATCTTCATCGAGTCCGGTGACTGGCAGTCGAAGCAGGCGAAGTTCGAGAAGCTCAAGCGCATAGGCATCGAGTTCGTGGACGTGGACGACTACTGGCCGGCCAAGAAGCTGCCGGGCGGACAGGCCATTCTCCACTGCCTCTTCGCGGTCGACGCGAGCATGGGCATCGACTACCGGCTCCGCGACCTCGGGCTCAGGAAGGGGGCTCTGAGCGAGAAACTCGGGCTCCAGATCTTTCTGGACGACTCGGAGACGTACATGAAGATGATGCCGCTGATGAACGGCGGGATCACGCTGCTTCAGGTTCACTGAGGGCCGGAAGGGCTGGAAGCCCCCGGAGGCATCCGGGCAGGTTCGATTCCTGCATGTACTGGCAGTACGGGCGGTTCGATTCCGCGCCGGTCCACCATCTATGCCCCGTCGTCTAAGAGAGGACACTCGGATCGCATCCGGGAAATGCTACGTGTGACTCGTAGCCGGGAGCACCAACTTGAAAGGAAAGACACATGAGCATGTACGACATCACCCAGATGTTCGCCGGCAACCCGATGATGGGTGCCTTCTTCGGCGCGATGGCGCTGATCCTCGAAGCCGCAGCGCACTGGCCGCACTGATGGTGCTCGTCCTCGGGCCTGACGCATGGGGCATGGACCCGCTGCCATGGAAGGTTCTGCCGGACGGCACGTTGGTCATAGTGCTCGATCCGACGCGGGGCGGTGGTGGACCGGACGGTCCGATCCGCTGCTACAAGGCAGGCCGCGTCCGCGAGGGCAAGGTCTCGGAATGGAGGGACGTGTGAAGAAGCGCCTGTTGCTGATCGACACGGAGACGGGGGGACTGGACGCCACCCGCCATCCGATCCTGTCCTTGGCCGCCCTCGTGCTGGACTGCGAGGGGCAGGTCATCGACCAGATGTACACGCTGATCTTCGATCCGCGCACCATGGACGCGGAGGAGTCGGCCCTCAAGATCAACGGCCTGAGCGTCGAGAAGATCGTCGCCGAGGGTCTGTATCCGGCGCAGGCGATCTCGCGGCTGGTCGAGATGCTGCGGCGTCACGACATGGTCTGTGAGAACACGCTCGTGGGCCACAACGTCGCGTTCGACGCCGGCTTCCTCAAGCGGCTGTGGGACGTGGCCGGAGCGACCCAGGAGTCGTTCGACATCCTGTTCTCGCATCGGAAGATCTGCACGCAGTCGGCGGCTCTTCTGTTGGAGCAGGCCGGAATCATCAATCCGGGCGGGTCTTCCCTCGATGCGCTGACGAAGTACTTCGGTATCTCGTTGGACAGGGCGTCCGGGCACAACGCACTGCACGATGCGCGGGCGACGGCGGAACTCTTCGAGTGCCTGCTGGTGCGGCTCCGGGAGGGCGTGTGAAGTCCAAGTACGCGCTGCTGCTGACGACGCGCTGTGGCTGCACGCGGCTGGTCGAGACGTACTCGTACCCGCCGCCGTACTGGACCGTGCCGCTGGAGACACGCTTCTCGACGAATCAGGTGAACATGTTCGAGCTTGGGGCCGCACTGGAGTACCAAGTGGCCCCGCACCGACGGTTCGAGCGTCGCGAGATCATCAGCGACACGCACAACCTCATCATCATCCGCTACGCAGAAGTCGAGTAGGAGCCGGTTCGCGACCGGCTGATCTGGCGAGACAGGCCCCGCTTCTGGCGGGTGACCGACCGGGCGAACCCAGAGACGAATGGGTCGTGAGTGCGCGAGCACGTCGAGTACGGCTAGAGCCCGACCACGTTTGGCGAGTAGCTCAGTTGGTAGAGCGCCTGACTGTTACTCAGGTGGTCGCAGGTTCGAGCCCTGCCTCGCCAGCCAGCGGGTGGGTCCATCCGTAGTAGGATGCAGTCCGTGGGCCACTAAGTACAGTGACAGTCGGACGCCCCCACAAACACAAAAAGCCCCGTCAGTCCTCTCAAGGGACCGGCGGGGCTTTCGTGTTTTCTGCTACCTACTTCATCCGCTTCTCGACGAGGTGCGCGCCGACCGCGAAGCCGGCTCCGAAGAGCAGACCGTTCGCGGCGATGCCGATCGCACTCACGAGCAACTGGAGCACCATCATGAGGACCACCATGTGAACCTCCTACTTGGCTACGCCTTGGAGCTTCTCGACCGTGCGCATGCCGCCGAGGCCGAGCATGCCGATGAGGAGCGTGGTGAGCAACTCGGTCTGCATCGCCGGGACCGCAACCGGGTGCCCTGCGAGCGCCGTGCCCCACACGATCAGTGGACCGACCACCAACTGGAACGCGAGGGCTGCCCCGCACACCCAGCCGATGAACGGCCGCCAACGGCTCGTGAACGGGTCGGCGCTGCCGGCCTCGATCTTGTTGATGTCGACCTGACCTGCGATGATCGCGAGGTCGCCCGACTGGCGGAGGTCCTCCAGCTTCTGGAGAGCCTCGGCCTTCGCCTTCGGATCGGGAAGGACCTTGTCCAGCACCTTCCCGACCACGTCGATCAGACTGCCGAGTGGATCGAACGCCATGCTACCCCCTGTTCATCTTCTTGAGACGGTTCACTTCGTACTTCGCGCGGTTCCCATCCTCCGGCGCAGCGGGGTCGTTGTCGACGACCTTCGGTGCCTTCGGCGTCAGGGCCTCACGGATCTTCTTCTGATCGAGCGGACTCTGTCGCGGGGCCATTCAGTGCCCTCGCTCGATGAGCCGATCGAGCTTCCGGTTCATCTCCTTCTGCCCGTCCTTGATCTCGTCGATGTCCTTGTGGATGTCGTCCACCTTCGTCTCGACGACGCCGATGCGGACCTCGTGCTTCCAGTTCGAGACGGACGCCCACGTACACCACGCGACCCCACCCGACAGGATGAGACCGACGACGGCCTGCACGATCCACATCGGGACCGTGCCGAGGCTCCGGCTGAGGCTGTTGCTGCTGGCTGCGTGACTCACTGACTCCCTCCGGGGGAGACCAACGGGACCGTGGACTGACCGGAGAGCTTCGCCTGCCGGTACGCATCCACGTTCGTCTTGATCCACTCCTGCCGTGCCTTGAGGCGACCGGCCTTGATGTAGCTCCGCAGCACGGCCTTTGCGGCGACCGGGCTGAGGTTCTTGGAACGCGCCAACGCGAGCGTCGTCGCTTCCGAATCCGCCTGCTGAATCATCTTCGCGTACGTCTGCGAGTCACCGATCGGGACCTGACCCTTCACGCCGAGGAACGGCACCACCTCTTGGTGGGGAGCCGATGCGTAGGTCTGGAGGCCGATGCCGAACGTCGCCGGGATCGCATAGAGCAAGCCCTCGATGCCCTTGTCCTGAAGCACCGAGTACATGTCCTGCATCATGAGCGGCGTCACGCGCGAGATGACCTCGTCCGACAGCTTGAACGGCTTGCCGGCCTGATCCTTCCCTCGCAGCCAGTCCGTCACGAACGACGCCACAGGGGCCTCCTTCGAGATCAGGAACTGCGTCACCTTGTCGAGGCGATTCGGGATGCCGAACTTCGAGCCGAGTTCCGTCACCTTGCCGGTTTCCGAGTTCACCTGCTGGTTCGACGCAAGCTGCGTGAACAGGCGGATGAACTGGAACATGCCACCGCCGAGGTCAATGCGCGTGTTGCCGATGCGCACCTTGCCGGCGTCCGGGTTGCGGAAGTCCCACGTCACCTTCGCGCCGGCCGCACCCGCGAGGCCCACCAGCGAGACGATCGCAGCCGCACTGGACATCACGGTCTTGATCGCCTGCATGCGGACGTACGGGTGCATCTGCGCGTAGTAGAGCGGGTTCAGCGTCTGGAGCCGGGCCATGGCGAGTCGGGGCGAGAACAGGATCGTGTTGAGGGCACTGATGTTCGTCCCCTTGCCACCGCCACGGCCGGTGAACGTGTTCACCATCTCCGCGAGGTCGCTGAGGAACTTCGTGTTCTTCACGTCCACGCCCGCAGCCGCCGCCTCGCGCATCGTGTTCGAGAACACGTCGAAGCGCACGCGGTTGAGGAACGTGGTGTACGCCTGCTCCGAGGACTTCACGAGGTTGCCGAGCACGGGGATGTTCTCCGCCATGCGCGACTGGAACGCCTCTTCCTGCGGACCCAGCTTGTGGTTGATGTCGGTGAGCGCGAGGCCCGACTCGATCGCCGTCTGGAAGTCCGGGTGAGCACGCAGGTACGCCTGCGACTCGTGGTACGCCTCCGGGCTCCACGCATCGACCATCGTCTTCAGGTGCTCCCAGTACTCCGGGCGGGACATCATGAGGATGCCCTGCCGGCCGGGGGCCGAAAGGTCGACGGACGACATGACGGCACGCGGGACGCCGAGTGCCTCGGTGAAGCGATCGTTGACGGAGCCGGGCTTCTGCGCGTCGGCCCACGCCTCGAACCGATCGACGGTCTTGCGGATGTACTTCGGAAGCGGCACAGCGTCGATGCCGGACTGCTCGCGGAACTTCTCCAGCGAGCGGGACCATGCGTCGTTCTGGATGCCGTCGGCATGCCAGCGTTGCGTCTGCGCTTCGAGGGAGCGCATGTAGTTGAGCGCCTTCTGCCAGCCGGGGGCAACCCCCGGTGTCGCGTTCACCGTCTCGGGCTCGTGGAGCGACTTGATCCGCTCCAGTGCGGTGTCCATGCGGACAGCGTCCTGAGACTCAGTGGCGATCGCGAACTCGTTCCATGCGTCGCTGCGTTGCTTCTCGGCCACGGCGTCGAGCTTGGGGAGCGCCCTCGCTGCCTTCGCCTGTGGCACCATCGGTGTGTCGGCCGGCATCTCCACACTAGTCGTGCGGCCGAAGTTCGCCGGCTGGCCCGGCTGACGGACGTTCGTCGAGGGAGCGACGATCGGAGCCGCAGCCGGTGCCCCGCCAGTGAGTTCTGACATCCGCCGGGGCTTGACGATGGTGCTCGTCACGTCCGGGTCGGCGGGCATCTTGCTGTTGACGTACAGGTTCTTCAGGGCCGACTGGACCTCGGGGTCCGCCTGCACATGAGTCTCCAAGTCGTTCTGGAGGCTCTGCCACATCGGAACGTCGACGTTCTGGACATGGGTCGCCCCAGTCCGTTCCGCCTCGCCCAGCGCAGCGGCACCGCGCAGGTAGTCGTGAATCAACGGCACCTGCTTCTCGGGCGCAGACAGAGGACCCAGCCAGCGTTCGACATCCGTGGGCGTATGCACACGAACGCCTTTCTCTGCTGTCTCCCCGTGAGCGCCGATGAAGCGGGCGATCCCGTCGATGAGTGGCTCGAAGTTCATGTCGTCTCCTAACGGTTGAGCAGGCCCTGCTGCGCAGAGCCCGCCTTCTTGGCGATGGCGGTGTTGTTCGCGTCCAAGTTGCGGAGGACGCCCTCAGCCGCCTTACTGAAGGGGATCTTGGGGGCTCGGTGGCCCGCCGCATCCCACACATCCTTCTCGTGATCCCACAGCACGGCTTGCACCGCGTCTGCGTCGAGCCCCGTAGCCTTCGCGATTTCGCGGATGCCGTCCGTGAGCATCTTCTGCTCGGCGGCCGTCGGGGTCTCCTTCTTGTCGAACGCGCGCTCGGCTCCCGTGCCCTTGAACATCTGGCCGGCGAGTCGCCGCAGTCGGCGCACCATCCACACGTCGATGGTCACCTGATCGTGGACGCCCTGAATGTTCAGAGTGAAGGGACCGACCTTCGGGCCGAACTCCTTCGCCACGTTGTACACGCCCTTCTCGTCCTTCGTGAGCAGGTAGTCGCGCACCGCTTCGAGGTTGCCGTCGTACTTCTTGATGAGGTCGTTCACACGCGGCACCCACTTGCGGCTGACGGTGTTCACTTCCTGCCCGAACCGACGCAGCATCGGAACCTTCCCGGTGCGCGTGTAGTCGTGCATCATCTCGTAGGCGATCGCGAAGTTGTCGGTCACCGGCTTCTGCGGGCTCGTGAACGCAAGCAGCAGGTCGAACAGCGCCTGCCCGCCCGGCGTGTGAACCTCGGGGATGCGGTCGGCGACCATCGCGTGCATCTTGGCGATGTCGTCGGCGTACCACGTCGCAGACTCCGGGTGCGTCTTCATGCGCTCGTTGATCGTGTTCAGGCCGTCGGCCATGAACCGCGACTTGATCGTGGCCGGGTTGGACGCGGGACGTACGCCCCTCGCCAGTTCCTCGGCCGCGTTGCCGAACGCTTCCGGCGACGCCTTGCCCACCTTCAGCCCTCGGCCCGGCCGGTTGGGCTGGGCGCGATTGCGACGCTCGTTGAGCACGTCCTCGTACGTCCACTTCGGCAGCAGGCCGAACTTCTGCTCCGCGAACGGACGCTCCTGCGGGGGCAGGGCAGCGTGCTCGGGCATGAAGTTGACCCACGAGTTCTGGCCGCGCGTCTCGGTCGCGAGGGCAGGCAGCGCATCCTCGGACAGCGTGGACGCATGCTTGCGGAACGCGGCCTCCTCGCCACGGGGACCGAACTCGTACCCCTCGGCCGCGTGGCCGAAGAAGTCGTGAACGGCGCGGAACATGTTGTTCTGCTCCGGCGTCATGAACGGGTGGTGGCCGGTGGGCGTAGCGAACGCCTTGAGCCGCTTGTTCACGGCGATGTCCCCACGCATGTCGGCGCTCGTCGCGTACGGGTCGTCGTGCGTGAACTCGACCTTGTAGCCGGCGTCGATCATCGCCTTGTACTGTGCGGCGACCTCCTGATTGAGGGCGTCGTAGGACTGCTTCGCCTCCTTCCACGCCTTCGTGCCTTCCTTCGCGTTGTCGAGCATGTCGTACGCCGTGGCGACCCGCTGCGCGAACTTCTCGTTCAGCACCGGGAACACGTCGTGCCGCGTGGCACCCGCGCCCAGCCCGACCTCGTGCGTGTACTTGTCCGTGAGCAGCCGGACCTCGTCGAGGCCCGACGCACGGCGACCGGCCAGCGTGGAGACGGACTCGGCGTAGAGCTTGTCCAGCATCGGCCGGATCGCGCCACCCAGTTCCTTCACCATCTGCTCCGCCCACGCGAGCTTGTTCAGCCCGTGCTTCAGGAGCAGGTTCACGCCGATCTGCACGCGGTCCGCGAAGTCGGCCCAGTCGTAGCTGACGTGGTCCTTCGCGCCCGGCTCCAGCGGCTTGTTGCTGACGGAGCCACGCTCGCGCGACTTCTTGCGCTCGGACTCGGGGAACTCGGCCTCACGCGCCTTGATGCGCTCTCGCGCCTGCGCGATGTTGTTGTCGGCCCACAGGTCCTGCTGGTGCCAGCGGCCCGGTGCGGGCGGCACGGCCGGTGCAGCGAGAGCCTTCGTGGCCGGTGAGTCCGGCTTCGCGACGGCCGCGTCGGTCTGCGCCTGCATGACAGGTGACACCTGCGGCATCTTCTCGACGGGCTTCGGCGTGGCCTCGCGGCGAACGTCCGCCGTCGCCATCTCGCCCTCGGGCAGCTTGGTGCTCGCCGTGACGGTGAAGCCACGCGGCTCCCAGTACGCCTTCAACTGCTTCTCGATCGGGATCTTGCCCCCGTTCGAGTCGACCTTTGTCAGGCGCGCGGTCACGGGGACACCATGCTCGTCAGCCGTCTGAACGATGTGATCGAGCGCAGCGCCCAGTGCGCCCTTCTCGGCGCGAGCGCCGTTCGGGAGCCCAAGGCGGGCGATGTGGATGCCGCCCTCGGCGGGCGTGACGAGAGCGTGCTCGCCCACGTCGATCTTGCCCAGCGCCTTCGACACTTGGTCGACGGCCTGCGTGGCCTCGGGTAGGGATGAAGCCGCCGCCGGAGCGACGACCTCAGAACTCCTTCCACTGACCGGAGTGGATGAGCTAACGGCAGCCGTCTCGGTCGGCTTCGGCGCAGCCTTCGCACGCACCTTCTTCGGCTCGAAGCCGAGTTCCTTCTGCCACCCGGCCGCAAGCTGCTCGGTCGTGGGCGGCACCGGCTTCACTTCCGCCGGCAGTTCGTTCATGCCCTGCTCGATCGGCGGCAGCGCGGCCTTCTCGGGCAACGGCTGCGCCATCGTGGTGACGGGCTCGGGCACCGTGCCCTGCATCCGCATGTTCGGCTCCTGCGGACGGACGAGCGCAGTCGGCGCAGACTCGGGGACCTGCCCCGTGCCGGCCAGAGCGCCGGGCTGCGTCATCTCGGGCGTTCCCTCGATCGGAGCGCCGGGCTCGCCGAGGTTGCGCGCATCGAAGTTCACGATCTCGGCGTTGGCCGCCTGACTGATGCGGAGCTTGCGCGCAATCTCGGACGCGGCCTGCATGCCGGCCACGGAGCGGAGACCGTCCTCGCCGTGCTCCTGCATGATGATGTTCTTCGCGACCTCCGACGGGTCACCCTCGGTCGGCCAGCGCGAACGCTGCGGATCGTACGCGCGAGCGGTGTCCGAGATCTTCTGGGCACGCTGCTCGGCGATGCGGTCCTGCCGCGCCTTGACGAGGGCCTCGTCGGCCGCCTCGTTCTCCTCGATGATGCGACGCCGCTCCTGCCAGCCTTCCAGCCGGGCCTGATCGACCTCGTCCATCGCTTGCTGCGCGAGGGCCTCACGCTTCGCTGCGCGCTTGCCCAGCGCGCCGGCAACGCCACGGACCGTGCCTTCGAGCACGCCAGCCGCTCCGCCCAGTGCAGCACCGCCGATCCCGCCAACGCGGCCCTCGGCAACGCCACCCTTCACCGCTTCCTTCGCGATCTCGGCGGGGGTCATGTTCGCCGCGCCGGCCTCCATCGCCGCGCGCGTTGCGCCCTGTGCGCCCAGCGACACGCCGCCGATGACAGCGCCCGTGGCCGCGTGCTTCACGGTCTGCACCACGGCGTTCTTGGTGGCCTGAGCAGCCGCGCCCTCGGCAGCGCCGAGACCGATCTTGCTCATGGCCTTGTTCAGGGGACCGGCACCGAAGCCGAGGAACAGCGCATCGGCCACGGCCTTCGACGGCTCCTGCACGGCCGCCCGCTGCAAGTCGTCGACCGTCTGGTCGATCGAGTCGAGGGTGGCCGCATGGCCCGCGACGACGTTGTGCGCACGCCGCTGGGCCTCGTCCATGATCTGCTCGTCCGTGAAGCCCTGCGCCTTGAGGCCGGGCTGGAGTTTCGAGAAGTAGTCCTGCGTCAGGGCCGCAGCGTCGGGCACGGGGAGCTTCGCCCCGATCTGCTCGACCTGATGCGCGAGCGCGGTGTCGACCGCCTCGTTGATCGCGTGCCCGCCGCCGAATGCCACCTGCGAGACGCCGGGGAGCGCCTTGGCCGCAGTGGCCGCCGTCTTCGCGAGGGCAGGCACGACAGCGCCCGCGATCTTCGGGGCCTCGGCAACGACGTAGGGCGCGAGGCCCACCGCCGTCTCCTTGACCGCGTTGCCGAGCGGGGCGACGCGCTGGCCCATCGTGGGCTTGAAGTCCGCGAGGTACGTGGACTGGAGCTTCTTGTCGTAGTCCTCGGGCGTCATGGTGGACGCGAAGCGCGCCCGGTGACGCTGGAGGATCTGCTCGTCGGACATGCCACTGAAGTCGTACTTGTCGGCGAACTTCGCGCGGATGCCGTTGGCGATGTGGTTGATCTTGGCCTTGTCGATGTCGTTGCCCTTGTAGGTCTCGACACCGGGTGCGGGAGTCGGAGCAGGCGCGGGGACGGGCGCGGAAGTCGCAGCGACGCTGCCCTCGGGGTCCGCAGCCTCAGCATCGAGGTTGAGTTCCGAGGTGTCAGCGGGCGCACCAGTACTGGCCGCCCTCGCTGCCTCCTGCGCGCGGATGCGCGTCATCATCTCCTTGAACGTCTCCGCCATCTGTTACCTCCTAGAACTGTTCCTTCTCTGTCGACTTCGGCGCGGGTGTCCCGGCCGGCTTCGGCGTGTGCGTGCCCGGATGGGCGAGTTGCTCGGCGAGATCCTCGTACGCGGACGTGATCGTGTCGAGGTCCGCCATGTCGTACGTCTTGTTCAGGTCCTGCGGTCCGACGAACTTGGCAAGCTGCTTCGCGGCCTCCTTCAGGAACGTGGCCTCGGCCGCGCCCTTGAGCCCGTGCTGCTGCGCGATCGCTGCGGCCCGGATGTGGGCCGAGGTCTGGAGCGCGTCCGCCCGGATCTGGGCGCGCGTGTTGGCCCCCTTGATCGTCGCGTTCGTCTTCTCCATGTCACGCTTGTGCTTGAGCGTGTCCTCGTCGGCCTTCAGGAGCGCGAGCTTCTCGTTCTCCGCGAGCGCCTTCTTCCAGTTGCCCTCGGACATCGCCTGCTCGGCCGCCTGCTCGTGCATCTTCTGGCGGAGCATCATCCGCTGCGTGAAGCTCTTGTCGGATGCGCTCTGGGCCTCGGCCATGCCCTTGTCGTAGGTCGCGAGGTTCGACTCCTTGACGGCCGGGTTCATGTCGCCCAGCGCCAGTGCCGCCCGCGCGAGCCCGTTCGGATGCGGGCGCTCGCCCTCGTGCTGCTGCTGCGCAGCGATCTCCTGCGCGTACTCGCCTTGGAAGTCCCGCTGCGGGTGCAGCTTCTGGAAGATCGCGTCGAGGTCCGCGAAGTTCTGGTGGATCTCCTGCTTGTGCTGGTAGGCCGCGAGGTCATCGGCGTACGCCTGCTTGCCCGCCTCGTCCGCGTACTGCGGAGCGTTCGGGTCCGGCGCAGGGCCGAGGTCCGGGAGGGTGAAGCCGCGCGCCACGCTGGTTCCGTCCGCAGAAGCCGCAGTGGGCTGAGGAGCAGCCGGTGCGGCCGGTGCGACACCCACAGGAGCCGGAGCCGCCGCCTGACCCGCCGCAGCAGCCGGAGCCGCCATCGGGGTGTTCGGGGCCTTGGGGTCCGTCTTCATGAGGGGCTGCACCGCGTTGCTGAGGGCTCGACCGGCGCGACGCGCACCGTTCATGATGCTGGAGAATGGACTCATCGCTGTTGCTCCTGAAGCTCGCCCGGCTTGCGGAAGAACTTCATCACGTTGGGGGCACCGACGCCCTCGGGGGACGCGGTAAGTGCCTGTGCGGTCGGCTGCGCCTGCGGGCGCATCGTCGCGGCCCACTGACCGGCAGCGCCAGCGATCTTCTCGAACGTGGACGGCTGCTGGTTGTTGTATTCGTTCGCGCGCTCTTCGACACCCATCAGGTTCTGGTTGAACTGTGCGGCGAGCGGCATGGCCGATTGCCACACGCCGGCCCTCGTCTGCCCTTCGAGGGCAGCTTGCGCCTGCGGGGCCGTGGCCGCCGCGAAGTCGCTCGCGCCCGAAGACGCGCCCGAGCCATTGCCCATGCCGGAAGCCGCCGCGTTGGACGCGAGGTTCGACTGAAGCTGCTGGCCCGAGACCGCCGCCTGCGCCAGAAGCTGCTGGCCGTAGGGCGAGTTCAGGATGTTGTTGGCGATGCGCTGGGTGTCAGCGGCGATCGCGTCGGGGCCGTACTTGCGTCGGAGCATCTCGGGATCGACGTACTTCCGCTTCTTGCCGAAGATGCCGCCCAGTGCGTTGAGAACGTACGGTGCTGCCATGAGGGCTGCGCCCATCTGGTACCTCTTACGTCGTGTAACCGAACACGTCGATCGTCGCGTTTGCGGCGGCCGAAGAGCCGGTGGTGACGGTGAGTTGGATCGCCGTAGCCTCGGCGGTCTCAGTGTATTCGGTGAGATCGGTCGCCTGCACGACCATGTACTTCGACGCGCCACCCGTCATGCCGGCGAGGCTGAACGTCTGGCGAAAGTTCGTGATCGAGTAGCTCGTGCCACCCGCCAGCGAGGCGGTGGGGTCGCGGACCACGACGTGCGTGATGCGCGTGGTCTTGCCGACCGGCGTGGTGAAGATGGTCGTAGTCGCCGCCGTCTTCATGTCGATGACCGCGCTGCCGAGCAGCGTGATCGCCTTGTCCTTCAGTGATGCCATGGTGGGCTCCTACGGGTTGAGGGGGCTGTAGTAGACGGCGTCGTTCTCCCACGAGACGATCTCGTCGTCGTAGAAGACCTGCGCGGTGTTGCCGACGAGCATTCCCTCGCTGCTGACGCTGGCGAGGACTTTGCCGGCCGAGTTCTTCACCTGCACGATGTCGGCCGTCTGGCTGGCCGCTGCAACGAGCAGGAGTGCCGGGAGGGCCGCCGAGGTGCCCTTGACGTGAACCTCAGCCGCCAGATCGGTGCTGCCGGTGTTGATGCCCAACCGCCCGAAGATGTTGATGCCGCCCGACTGGGTGCCGGTGGCGAAGTCCCACCGCATGAAGGGCGAGCCCGCCTGTGCGACCGTCACGTAGGTGGTGGCGATGTAGAGGT
>Ga0310812_10000396_pt1 | contig 17299 bp, 18 predicted proteins | sample NN3metagenome_FD_205747 | JGI IMG/M metagenome (GOLD analysis project Ga0310812, IMG submission 205747) | Soil microbial communities from experimental microcosm in Duke University, North Carolina, United States - NN3 | ecosystem: Engineered > Artificial ecosystem > Soil microcosm > Unclassified...
CGAGCACGCGGCTGCTTTCAAAGGCGACCGTCAGGGGGAGCAGGAAGACCCCCACGTACGCGAGGGCGCCCAGGATGAGCGGCCCGCTGAGCGGCCGCGACGTCGTCCGCAATTCCCGGATCACCGGAAGAGCGATCGCGGACGGGTCCGACAGCTCCAGGCGTTCGAAATCGGCGTCGGCGCTGCAGGGGGGACGGGGTCGACCTTCTGGATCTTCGGGGGCTCCGTCGCGACCGCAACCGGCTCCGGCTGCTTCACGGTCGGGACGAACGGCACGGGCTCGACCTTCTTGAGTTGAACCTTCGGCGGCTCCGCGGGAGCCTCGAGCAGCGCGCTACGGACCGCCTTCTCGGCGGCGACGGGCACGGCGGCGACCTTGGCCGCCGCGGCAATCTCCTCGACCCTGGCGCCGCAGATCGGGCAGAGCGGTAATCCCTGAGACGTCCACCCGGTGCCGCACTTGTGGCATTTGATCATCGGTTTCCTCCTCAGCCCACTCAGAAAGCGAAGAGCCAGCAGGAGGAGGAATGTCACGGTCTGAGGACCGAACCAGGAACCAAGAACCAGGAACCAGGAGAAGAAGGGTCCCCTCCTGCACCCTCCCCGGGGGAGGGCCGGGGTGGGGACGACTCCGCCTCTTCGTTCGGGGTTCTTGGTTCCTGGTTCGGGGGTTAGATTTCGAGGCGCTTGATGGCCCGCAATCCCATCGACATGGGCACGAGGCAGGCCACGAGGGAGATGATCGCGATGGCCGTCATGGAGCCTACGATAATCCAGCGGAACTGGTCGCCCGAGAGCGCCCAGCGACCGAAGTAGTAGAAGCACGGGAGCGCCTGTGCGCCGAGCACGATCAGCACGAAGACCAGACTCATGACCAGGTTCAGGGTCCCGCCGAAGCCGCTGACGATCTTCGACGGGTTGTCTTCCTGGAAGTTCGGATAGATCGCCCCCAGGCCCACCGCGAGCCCGGAGAGCCCGAGGCAGATGCCGAAGAGCGCGACCGAGTGGAGGATGGCCAGCGTGGCCGGGGTCTTCAGCATCAGGCTCGACAGCCCGATCAGCGTCTCGCTGATGAGGAGCGTGCAGGTGAACGAGAGCGCCAGCTTCCCGAAGAGGATCTTCTCGCGGTCCATCGGCGCCATCCCGATCACCCAGAAGCGCTTCCCCTCCAGCGACAGCTGCGGGAAGATGAAGCGGCTCGCGAAGGTGGCGAGCGTCAGGGACGTCGCCAGCAGGTTCATCTGCGCGATCAGGTTCTTCCAGAAGATGTCCCGGTCCTCGTACGCGAAGGTCCGCAGGTTGAGGAAGTAGATCGCGAGCAGGCCGAAGAAGATCAGGAACTGCGACCACTGCACGGGGTCGCGGAAGAAGCTCTTCAGGTCCTTCGCGACGATCAGGCGCACGTTGCGATCGACGAAGAAGAGCATCATCGACACGAAGCGGTCGACGCCGCCCCGCCCCGAGTAGCGGCGCTGCGAGCGCAGCCCCTGCGAGACGTGCCAGCCGCGGAGCATGAGGCTCGCGCTGATCGCGTGGGCCACGCAGACCAGGAAGACGACGTTCGAGGCGATCAGGCCCAGGAAGAACCCGGAGCTGCGAGGGCGCCCGTCGGCCAGCTCGAGGATGCCCTTGGAGAGCCAGTAGCTCGGAAGCAGCGGGTTCCGGCTGAAGCGGGTCGACTCGAAGACCTCGCTCACGAGCTTGAGATCCACCGCCTGCGCGCCGTGGACCACCATCAGCCGCGAGACGGCGATCAGGATTGCCAGGACGGCCGCGAAGACCGCCCCGACCACCAGGCCGCGCCGGGTCCGCGGCATGTAGACCGTGACGACCATGGCGATGACCGCCCCCAGCCCCGCCGGGATGAACATGAAGGCGCCGAGGAACACGATCGAGCCCGGGTAGAACCACCACGCGACCTCGAAGATCTTCCCGTACGCCGCCATCAGGGGCGTGCCCAGGAAGAGGAAGGCCCAGGAGCTGAACCCCAGGGACTCGATGAACTTGTACAGGAAGATGCTCTCCGCCCGCACCGGCGCCGCCAGCAGGAAGCCGGTCTCCTTCGACTTGAAGTAGCTCGAGTAGCCGATGATCGCGTTCGAGAACGTCAGCATCACCGTCAGAGCGAAGAAGAAGATGTAGAACATCGCCCCGATGAGGCCGCTGAAGTTGTACTGGAGCGCCGTCTTCTGGAGGAAGCTCATGCCCGCGTAGAAGAGCTGGAAGAGCGTCACCCAGAACGCCACCGAGAACACCGCGACGACGACGATCTTGAAGCGGGACTGCTGGCCGAAGAGGCTCGCGCGGTTGCGCAGCTCGACCCACTTGAGGGACGCGAGGGCGCCGACGTCACTCATAGGGATTTACGGCACCCTCGGTGATCTTGAAGAAGACGTCCTCGAGGCGGCCCTCGAGCTGGGCCTGGCGCCGCAAGTCCTCCATCTTCCCGAGGGCCACGACCTTCCCCTGCGACATGATGCCGATCCGGTCGGCGAAGTCCTCCGCGACCGAGAGCACGTGGGTCGACATGAAGATCGACGTGCCGGAGCGGGCCTGGTCCCGGAACACCTGCTTCACCAGGCGCGCCGTGTGGGGGTCCAGCCCGACCAGCGGCTCGTCGACCAGGATCACCTTGGGCTTGTGCAGCAGCGTCGCGGCCAGCACGAGCCGCTGCTTCATGCCGTGCGAATAGGCCTCGGTCAGCTCGCGGACGAAGTCCTTCATCCCGAAGAGCTCGACCAGCCGGTCGATCTCCTTCGCCCGACCCTCCCCGTCGACCCCGTAGAGGTCGGCGATGAAGTTCATGAACTCGATGCCGGAGAGCTTGTCGTAGAGGAACGGCTGGTCGGGCACGTAGGCGCAGGCCTTCTTGGCCGCGATGGGGTCCTTCTGCACGTCGACCCCGCCCACGACGATGTGGCCCGAGGTCGGGCGCAGCAGCCCCGCGATCATCTTGATGGTCGTGGTCTTGCCCGCGCCGTTGTGGCCGAGGACGGCGAAGAACTCGCCGGGCGCGATCTCGAGCGAGAGGTTGTCCACCGCGACCTTGCGACCGTAGTTCTTCGTCACTCCCTGGATCGAGATCATGTCGACGCTTTCTCTACTATTTGGGCGGCTGGACCGTCCATTCGAACGCCTTCTGCTCATCGGACGTCAGGAATTTCCGAGCGTCCATGACGATCCGGCAGATCAGCTTGTTGATCTTCATGTGCTGCTCGAGGACGGTACCCTCGTCGTCGACCCAGAGCTGGTACATCCAGTACTCGTCGGCCGGGTTCTTGCGCACCTCGACCTTCCAGGCGAGCCGCTCCTCGACTCGGCTGGGCGGCTTCTCGCGGGCGACGACCGCCGCGTAGAGCTCGCTCATCTCCACCTGGTGCTCCTTGTTCATCGAGACCAGATTGCCCAGGTCGAACATCTTCATCTTCCACTTCTTGTCCTGCTCCAGGCGGCCGCCGCCCTGGTACGGCAGGAAGTTGTCGGAGAGGGTGGCGTCGCGCGGGAAGTCGACAAGCTGGCCATCCTTCTTCATGATCATGAGATTGTAGGAGAGCAGGAGCTTGTCGCCCTGGCGCTCGCCCCGGGCCGTGACGGGGATGCCCTGGAGGTTGCCGCTCAGGCGGAAGTCGGCCAGCAGGTAGGCGCTGTCCAGGCGGAACTCGGAGGTCATGTAGGCGCGGTCGTCCGGGAGCTGGAGCCCGCCGAACGACTTCATGTGCATCAGCATGCGCGAGCGCATCCGGAAGCCGCCGCCCTCGACGGGCTCCGAGAGCGATTCGGCGTCGCCGATCCGGGTCTCCGCGAAATGGACCGAGCGCTTCTGGTATTCCGCCTGCTTGCGCTCGCGGAACATCATCTGGTAGGTCGGGGGCTTCTGGTACTCGAAGTACGGTTTGATCTCGTGCTCGAAGAGGAGGAACATCATGACTGCCCAGGTACAGCCCGAGATCAGAAGCCAGGCGTGACGGCCCATCCGTGGGAGGAGTATACCACACCCGGGAGGGCTACTCGGTCCGGATGCGCTCCGGAGAGAAGCCGAGGGTGGCGCTCAGCATGGCGCGGACCCGGTCGACGAAGCCGGGGCCCTCGGGCCGCGTGTGGTTGGGGCCGCAGACGAACGCCCAGCTCGAGCCGAGCTCGATGAAGCCCGCCGCCTCGCCGCGGATCCGCTCCGCCGTGAGGGCCTGCTGCTTCGACCGCGTGTGGAGGTGCCGCACCCGGAGGGCGTCGGGGTGCTGCTTGACCAGGTCCTCGAACTCCTTCCGGAAGAGCACGTCGTGCTCGCTCCGGTCCTGCACGAAGAGCAGGTGGCGCTGCGGCCACTTCATCGCCAGCGCGTGGCGGATCATGCCCCGGTTGGGCGCCACGGCGCTGCCCGCGCAGAGATGCAGGAAGCCGCTGACGCCGGCGGGCGCGGTCTCGGGAAGATGGTACTTCCCCGCCGGGCCCTGGATCGTGACGCTTCGGCCCGCCTCGAGGCGCCGCACCAGGAACGTCGGCAGCATCGCGGGAGGGCCCTCGCCGGGGATCTTGACGGTGATCTCGAGGGTCGCCGGGTCGGTGGCGTCCGACGAGAGGGAGAAGTACCCGGGACCCAGCGGCTTTCCCCGCTGGGCCTCGCGCTCGCGGATCTCGGTCCCGAGCTCCTCGAACTGGTGCGGGTCGATCATGATGTACTGGCCCGGGCGGTAGTCGAACGGGGCCCCGTCGAGGCCGAGCCGCAGGGTGACGGCCGCAGGGGTCTCGACCTTCTTTTCCCGGAGCGTGGTGCGGATCTCTCCCATCGGGAGGCAGCATAGCCCAAGCGCCAGTTCGCGGCAATCAATACTGGGGCAAGTTTCGCTCCGCGAGTTATAATCGTACGCGTCCGGCCATGAAAGACAGGGTTGCGCTCATCACGGGGGGCGGTCGCGGCATCGGCGAGGCGATCGCGCGGAGGTTCGCGTCCGAAGGGGCGCGCGTCTTTATCACCTCCAGGACCGCCAAGGACCTGGAGCGCGTCGCCCTCGAGACGGGCGCCAACTTCGACCTCTGCGACGTCACCCAGCCCAAGGAAATCGGGTCCCTGATGCGCAAGATCGGGCCCGTCGACATCCTCGTCAACAACGCCGGCATTGCCGACAGCGCCCCCTTCATCCGGACCGACCTGGAGACCTGGCGCCGGGTGATGGACACCAACGTCACCAGCGCCTTCCTCTGCTGCAAGGCGATCGTGCCCGGCATGATGGAGCGCAAGTACGGCCGCATCGTCAACATCGCGTCGATCGCGGGCAAGAGGGGCGGGCCCTACATCACCGCCTACGCCGCCTCCAAGCACGCCCTCCTGGGCTTCAGTTCCAGCCTCGCCATGGAACTGCAGGGCAGCGGCATCATGGTCAACGCGATCTGCCCCGGCTACGTCGATACCCACATGACCCGTTCCAACGCGGCCCGCATCGCGAAGGCGACCGGGATGACCTCGAAGGACGTGGTGAAGAAGTTCCTCTCCACCGTGGGTCAGCCCAAGCTGCTGCACCCGGGCCACGTGGCCGAGGTGGCGCTGGCGCTCGCCCGCGAAGACTGCTCCCACACCGGGGCCGCGATCGACCTGTGAAGAAGGTCCATCCCCTCCACCCCGCCGCGCTCAAGAAGCCCTCGGGCTACACGCACGGCTTCCTCGTGACGGGCGGCCGCACGCTGTACATCGCGGGCCAGACGGCCGCGAGCCTCGGCCCCATCCCGAACGACGACTTCGTGGACCAGTTCGACCGCGCCCTCGCGGCGGTTCTGGAGGTCGTCAAGGAGGCCGGCGGGAAGCCCGAGGACCTCATGACCTTCACGATCTTCGTCAGCAGCGTGGACGAGTACATCGCCTCGCTCAAGCCGCTCGGCGAGCGCTACCGCAAGCGCATGGGCCGCCACTACCCCTGCATGGCGCTCCTGGAGATCTCGCGTTTCGTCAACCCGCGCGCCAAGGTCGAGATCGTCGCGACGGCGGTCCTCGATGACTGAGCCCTTCCTCCTCGAGGTCGCCGACGGCGTCGCCACGGTGACCCTCAACCGCCCCGAGCGGCTCAATGCGCTCGTCTTCGAGGCCTACGCCGCGCTGCGCGATTACTTCGCCGGCCTGAAAAAGGAAAAGGCGGTCCGCGCGGTGGTCCTGACGGGCGCGGGCCGAGGCTTCTGCAGCGGAGGAGACGTCCGCGACGTCATCGGCCCCCTCACGACGATGAAGCCGAAGCAGGTGCGCGCGTTCGTCAAGATGACCTGCGACGTCGTGGCGGCCATCCGGAAGGCGCCCCAGCCGGTGATCGCGGCCCTGAACGGCGTGGCCTTCGGGGGCGGCTCGGTGATCGCCCTGGGCTGCGACCTCCGCTACGCCGCGCCCGAGGCGACGATCGCGTTCTCGTTCCGGGGCCTTTCCGGGGCGGACATGGGGGCCTGCTGGCTCCTGCCCCGGCTGGTCGGCCTGGGCCGCGCGACCGACTGGCTCCTGACCGGCGCGACCGTCTCGGCTGCCGACGCCCTGGCGGCGGGTCTGGTCACGCGAGTCATCCCACCGGAGAGCCTCGTGGCCGAGGCGAAGGCCGCGGCGAGGCGCCTCGCCGACGCGCCCCGGGAAGCAACGGCGCTCACCAAGCGCATGCTGGAGCGCGAGTCGACGATGACGTTCGACCAGGCCCTCCGGGCGGAGGCCGCGGTGCAGTCCGGCCTGATGCTGAAGGCGGACTTCCGGGAGGCCTATCACGCCTTCATGGAAAAGCGGGAGCCGCGCTTCAACCGAGCGTCCAGCGGCGAAGCACCCGCCTCTCCAAAGTGAAGAGCGTCCGGCGCGGCGGGGAAACCGCCAGCTGCAGAAGCTTCTCCTTGATCGCGTCGAAGCGCAACGGCGCGGAAAACTTCTCCGCCGCCCATCCCCTCAGCCCGCGGCCGTCACCGACCAGGACCCATCCCGAACCCGGGTCGAACGTGGCACAGGTCGCGCCCTCGATCTTTCGGGCCGCCGCCACTCTCCAGCTGGAATGGGAGTACAGCACCTCGTCCTCCGCGCCGACGCCGACCACCATGCTCCCCAGGTCCGCGGCGAAGAACGGCGCGCCGCAGCCCACCAAATAGTTCACGCGGCCTCGCAGCGCGATGGCGGGCTTCGCGTCGTTCTCGACCGACAGAAGAAGCACGTTCGGAAGTTGCGCGAAGACCCGGCTTACTCCGAATTCCGATTTCAGGTTCATCGGCTTGGCGTCGAGCTTCCCCTCGACGAAGCTCCCCAGGGACAGCCCGCCTCCCGTCGCGCAGTAGTAGAAATCCAGCTCCGGGAGAACCAGCGCCTGGCCCGGCTTGAGTCCGCGGTTCTTCACGATGTCGGAGCCCTGCCCCTCGGGGACGTGCATTTCCGCGAATGAGGCGTTGGGAATCGGCGAGCGGGTCCGGACGCTCCAGTCGCTCGTGCGGACCAGGGCCGCCTCGTCGCCGACGACGAGCAGCTGGTCCTCCCGCTCGTCGAAGCCGAACGCGGTCCAGCGGCGGACGAGCTCGTGCAGCGGCTTCAGGGTCTCGGCGTCGAGCATCCGAAGGCGGTCGCGTTCCCCGAGCACCACGTACTTTCCCGTCGGCGAGACCGCCAGCCCGCTGCGTTCACCGTCCGCGAGGTCCAGCGATCCCGCGGCCGTCAGGGTAGGCGCCTGTTGCAGCAGGAGGCAGAGGAGGAGCACCATGCCCTTACTACACCAGCGGCGCCCCTCTCTAACCTCTTATTCAGCGAACCCCGGCGGCCGCGCGCCGTTCAGGGCTTCATGGAATGCCGTCTGAGTCCTCCGATCGTGCCCCTCCTCGACGTCCTCTTCGTGTTGCTCCTCTTCCTGATGCTGAACGTCGACCTCGGACCGCGCGAGCACGAACCGATCCTGGTCCCGAAGGCTCGGAATACGATTGACTGCACCAAGGGGTTGACCCCGACCTGCCTGACCGTCAACGTGCACCACCGGGATGATCGGACTTGCCCATCCCACGCCCGGGATCGGCGCTGCGAGGAGGAAGGCCACTGGACCGTGAGCGTTCACGGTAGTGATTGCAGCGACCCCCACGATCTGGAGAACGCTCTGCGTCGAGTGGCCGGCAAGTACTCCTACCGGATCAACCCCGTTACCGAACAGAGGGTCATCGTGCGCTCGGACGCGAATGCCCCCTACGGACTGGCCCAGCAGGCCATCGACACGTGCACCCGCCTGGGCTTCCGGAAGATCGACGTGGCGACCCGCTGTTTCCGTGGGAACGACTGAACCTTTCGTCCTCCCCCCCGTTCATGTCGGGAGAACGGAGGAACTCTATGGCGACGAAAAAGAACCAGGCGGCGGAGCACGTCAATCCGAACCTCATCCCGATGATCGACATCATGTTCCTGCTGCTGCTGTTCTTCATGCTCGGCGCCGACATGGGCCATCGCGAACTGGAAGACGTCCGGCTGCCGAAGGCCGGCCAGGCGAAGCAGGAGAAACCGGAGCACGGAAAGAACGATCGACTGACGATCAACGCCTACCACAGCGACGCGGTCTGCTCCTCCTACAGCAACCAGCGGGTCTGCCGGACCGACGGCCATTGGAAGCTGGCGCTCCGCGGGAAGGATTGCACCGAGCCGGCCGCCCTGGCGAGCGCCCTGGAGAAGAACACCCCGGCCGACGCCGGCCCTCTGACGGAGCGCCGCGTCATGATCCGGGCCGATGCCGGCGCCCCCTACGGACTGGCGCAGCGCGCGATGAATGTCTGCGCGTCGAAGGGGATCTACAAGGTCGAGGTCGGCGCGTCGCTGCCCCAGCCGCGCTGAGGTGGAGAAAACAACCAGGATGTTTTCTCCACTAGCGGAGTAGTAAGCGCTCGGCCGCCGCGATGAATTCGGGCCAGAGCGACTCCTCGATCCGCGCGACCTGGTCGAGGTAGCCGTCCGGGTAGCGGAACTCGCTGAACTGCGCGCCGTGCCGCTCCTCCTGGGCGAGGATGCGCCGCAGCGCCTTCTTGAGCGACTCGTTGCGCGTGGCCTTCAGGTACGCGGGGTAGACGACCAGGACCCGCCGCTCGATCGCCCAGCTCACGCCGGGGTAGCGCAGCCCCTCGGATCCGGGCAGCGCCGAGATCCGCTGGTCGAGCGACTGGAAGTAGCGCCAGCCCACCTCGGCAAGGCGGCCGTCGCGCCACGACCGATCCCGCAGGCCGCCCTCCTCCACCACCGCCTTGAGAAGGAAGGCGTGCGACGACTCCTCGGAGACGTGCCGCAGGATTTCCAGGGACACCGACTCGAAGCCCACCGACTTCACGATCTTCCGGCAGCCGACGTATTCGAGCTGGCTCAGGAGATCGATCCACTCCAGCTCCAGCGCCGGGGCGGCGCAGAGCCGGCCGAGGAACTCGGCGATCGAGGCATCCTCGACCAGGGGGGCGGGGCTGTTCAGCGGGGCCATGGCCCGACGAGTGTAGTCGATGCGGCCATCCGAGTAAAGTCCCGGGCGGGAGATCTCATGCGCTTGACTTCGCCCCCCTCAAAGTGAAAGATGAATCCCTTCATGGCCGAGCCGCGCAGCCACCCGCTGGTCCTGGTCGCCGACGACGACAACAATCTCCGCAAGATCCTCTGTCTCTTCCTCAAGAACGCGCGCTACGAAACCGTCGAGGCCGCCAACGGCCGCGAGGCGCTCCAGATGGCCAAGAGCCAGGAGCCCGACCTCATCCTCATGGACATCATGATGCCGATGCTCGACGGGTTCACCGTCTGCAAGCTGCTCAAGGACGAGCCGGAGACCAAGAACATCCCCGTCCTGATCTGCACCGCCAAGAACCGCAAAGAGGACCTGGTCGCGGCCATCAAGGCCGGCGCGGAGGACTACATCATCAAGCCCTTCACCAAGGAGACGGTGCTCACCAAGATCGAGAAGGCGCTCGCGTCGCGGAGCAACAACTCCTCGAGCCGCTCGCTGAGCGCCGTCGAGCGCCGCGACTCGCGCCGCAAGGTCGCCGGCTGGTCGCTGTCCTGGGGCGGCCAGACCCAGGGCGGCCTCGCGCCGGTCTACAAGACCCGCGTCTACGACATCTCGCAGAAGGGGCTGTCGTTCGAGTTCGTCCGCTGCGACATCTGCACCGGCTACGAGCAGGGTACCGTCCACCCGCTCTGCCTCTTCGCCAAGCACGCCAAGCGCTTCCAGGAATCCCACACGCTGGACTTCGTCCTGTCGATCAGCAAGGACATCATCCTCGAGGTCCAGGGCCGCATTGCCCACGTCTACCAGTGGGTCGACAATCCGAGGACCGAGAAGGTCGGCGTCATGTTCACCAAGATCTCCCCCGCCGCCCACACGGTCATCAGCCGCTACCTCGAAGGCAAGCTCAGCGTCTGAGCGGGCGTTATACTGGCAGGATGAAGCTTCCGCGCGTGCTGATCGCGATCCTCCTCGCCGGCTGCTCCTCCGTCTCCACCCCGCCCCCGGTGGAATTCTGGGCAGGCGTGGCCACGATCGAGATCACCCCCACCCGCAACGTCCCCCTCGGCGGCTACGGCGGCCGCAAGGGACAGCCCATGACGGGCGTCCACGACCCCATCTTCGCCAAGGCGCTCTGGCTGGAAACCCCCGAGGCCCGCGTCTGCCTGGTGACGACCGACCTGATCGGCTCGCTCGTCTCGCTGCGCGACCGCATGCGCCCCGCCGACGCCGACGTCGTCCTGACGGCCTCCCACACGCATTCCGGCCCCGGCGGGCTGGTAAAGGGGTTCTGGGAGCTGGCCATGGGCAAATACGACCCCGACCTCACCGAGGAGCTCGCAGGCAAGCTCAAGAAGGTCGTCGAGATGGCCCGGGCGGCCAAGCGGCCCGCCCGCCTGGGCCTCGCCCGCACGGAGGCGCCGGGCTTCAACCGGAACCGGCGCGTCAAGGACGGGCCCGTCGACCCGGAGCTCAGCGTCCTCCTGGTGGTCAACGAAATCTCCCAGCCGATGGCGGTCGTCGCCAACTTCGCCGCCCACGGGACGCTTCTCTCGGACCAGAACTTCCTCGTCAGCGGCGACTGGCAAGGCTATTTCCAGAGGGCCCTGGAAGCCCGCTTCCCCAGCGCGACCGCCCTCTACACCAACGGCGCCGAGGGCGACCTGGCCCCCTCGGCCCCCAGCGGAGAGAACGGGTTCGAGAAGTGCGAATCCCTGGGACGGGCCCTGGCGGAGCGGACGGCGAATCTCGTCGGGACTATTGATAAAACGACGGGAACGGTTAAACTTAGCTACGTGGAGAGGGGGGTGGATCTGCCGACTCCCACCCTTCTGTTTGCCCCGAAGACCAGTGTCCTGGGGCTCCTCGAGATCAACGGCACCCGGATGTTCTGTTTCCCGGGGGAGCCGACCGCGGAGCTGGGACTGGAGCTCAAGAGGCGCTTTCCGGGCTCCTGGATCCTCGGACTGGCGAACGACCACCTGGGCTACTTCCTCACGGAGGACGGGTATGCTCAGGGGGGATACGAGCGGCGAGTGAGCTTCTACGGCTCCAAGATGGGGCCCTGGCTGTTGGCGAAGCTCACGGAGTTAGGAGAGGGGAAGCATGCGGAAGATCGCCCTGGTCAACCAGAAAGGGGGCGTGGGGAAAACCACGACCGCCGTTAACCTGAGCGCGGCCATCGCCAGGCTCGACCGCCGGGTCCTCCTGATCGACCTCGACCCCCAGTCCAACGCCACCGTCTCCCTCGGCATCCCTCCCAACCAGCAAGTGAACACGAGCTACGCCCTTCTCAACGGCGGGCCGCTCGATCCTCTTAAGCTGAGCGACAACCTTCACTTGGTCCCCTCGAACATCGAGCTGGCCGGCGCCGAAATGGAACTGACGTCGGTGATCGGCCGGGAGAGCGTCCTCCGGGACGCCGTGGCCAATGCGAGCGGGTACGATTTCATGATCCTCGACTGCTCGCCCTCGCTGGGCCTGCTCTCCGTGAACGCCCTGACGACGGCCAACGAGGTCATGGTCCCCCTCCAGTGCGAGTTCCTCGCACTGCACGGAATCTCGCTCTTGGTCAAGACGATCGAGCTCGTCAAGAAGCGCCTCAACCCGAAGCTCGACATCACGGGCGTCATCCCGTGCATGTACGACGTCCGCAAGGGCCTGGCCCGGGACGTGGTGGTCGAGATCGAGAAGCACTTCGGCAGCAAGGTGTTCAAGACGAAGATCCGCTCGAACGTCCGCCTGGCCGAGGCCCCCAGCCACGGCAAGTCGATCTTCGATTACGCGCCCGAGTCCAACGGCGCGGAGGACTACCTGGCACTGGCCCGCGAGGTGGTCGGCATCGAGATGATCGAGAAGGCGCATTCGCCGTACGTCCCGGCCTCGGTCTACCACAAGGTTGCGGCTCCCCAGCCCGAACCGGTCCTGGCCGCCGTCGCGGCGCCCGCTCCCGTCCTGGAGCCGCCGCCCCTGGTCGAGCCCATCGTCGCCACGCCGCAGAACACCGCGGACGAAGTGTTCGGCAGCGTCATCAACGAGGAGCCCCCCGTACCGATGGTCGAGCCCGAAACCATCGTTGCTCCGCCGGCAACCGACGAAGGCATCCCCCTCATCGATCCGCCGGCCTTGGACCTGCCCAACGAGCCCGCCCCGGCGCCCAAGGCGGTTCCCGTCGGTCAGCCTCCCCCCGACGAAAGCCTCGTCGAGTTCATCGAGCTCATCCCGATCGAGATCGAGGAACTCCCCGACCTTCCCACGTCGGGCGCGTAAAACCGCAGGCCGTCCGGTTATAATCCTGGGCCTATGCGACGCCTGGGCCTCGCTCTCCTGCTCGCGCTGTTGAGCGCGGGCGGCGCGTTCACCCTCGCTCCCGGCAAGACCTCCTGCAAGCCCAGCTCCGGAATCGACCTCACGGCGGAAATTGTCGGCGATCCCGCGTCGCCCTTCGGCGTCCTGGCCCGCGCCACGGCACGCAACGGCGCCGAGGTGGAACTCGAGATCGTCCTGCCCGACGGCGTGACCCCCGTCGCGGGCGATCGGAAGCTCCGGGGGAAACGCTGCGAAGCCCGGGTCGACCTGCGTGCCGCGGGCCGCCAGCGGCGCGAGATCTTCGTCCGCGCCTCCGTCAGCGAAGGGGGCGCGATCCTGACCCGCGTGATCCCGCTCGTCCTCTTCGACGCCCCGAAGGCGCCGCCGGGGACGAAACGCCGGAACTCCCGCGGCGAGGCGATCCTGGAGCTCAGCCCGTGAGGACCCTGATCGTCTTCCTCGCGCTCTCCAGCGCCGCCGCCGCGCAGGTGACGGGCACGATCCAGTACCAGGACCGCACCTATACCTCGGGCGGCTTTACCGGCGTCGCTCCGCGCCCGGTGCGGCAGGCCGAAATCGAGATCGTCCGGGCTTCCGACAACTTCGTCTTCAGCAGCGGCGCGACCGGCGACGACGGCAGCTTCTCCCTCTCCGGCGTTCCCGCGGGCGAGGTGGTCCGCTTCCGGCTCTACGCCCGCCGCACGGCGCCGCAGCTGAACATCGTCGTCCGCAACAACCCCACGGCCAACCTGCTCTACGCCGTCGCCAGCGGGACGCTCGACACCAGCGTCAGCACGAGCTTCGGGACGGTGACCCTGAGCATCGCGTCCGGTTCGGCCCAGGTCTTCAACATTTTCGACTGCGCGGTGAAGAGCTTCGAATACATGCTCTTCCTCGACCCAGCCACGACCAACGTGCCGCTCATGCTGGTGTACTGGGAACCCGGGACCCAGAACGGCACCTATTTCGACCGGGCCCCCAACGCGATCTTCCTCCTGGGAGACCCCGCCGACCCGGACGAATTCGACGATGACATCATCCTCCACGAGATGGGCCACTGGGTCGCGTTCAACTACTCGAAGGACGACACCCTCGGCGATCGTCACGCCGTGTACGAACAACTGGACCCGCGCACCTCCTGGTCGGAGGGGTTCGCCCACTACTGGTCGGCCGCCGTCCGCCGGCACGAGAACTTCCGGCTCAGCACCCTTCCCGGCCCCCCTCCGCCCGAATACGCCGCGCCGAACCTTCAGGTGGACAACAAGGGCATCGGAAACGGAGTCTTCGACATCGAGGGACCGAGCTTCCCGACCCAGGCCGTCATGGCCACCAACGAGCTCGCGGTGGCCTGCGTGCTCTGGGACATCACCGACGTCGTCAACGAAAGCCCCTTCGACACGCTCAGCGGCAACGAGCCCGAGATCTGGAGAGTGCTCCACAACCGGATCCCCACGCGGGCCAACATCACGCTGGAGGACTTCCATGCAGGCCTGGAGCTCGAGGCGCCCGCCATCATGGCCGCCGTCACGGGGGACGAGGTGAACCCCGGCATCTTCAAGGACCGGCTCATCCGCTACTACCCGGATTCCAACGAGTCCAACGACAGCGCCGGCGCCGCGATCCCGCTCCCGCTCGGGGCGGCCGGACTGCTGCAGCGGACCTTCTTCAGGCCGGCGGTCACCCACGACGGCGACGAGGACTGGTACACGGTCGACGCGACCGTGGGCACGCTCGTGGTGGAGACCCTCAACCTCGGCGACGGCGCCGACACGCTGCTCCAGCTCTACGACGCGACGGGCAGCGTGCTCCTCGACTCGAACGACAATCGAACTCCCGGCGACCGCTCCTCGCTGATCGCCCGGGTCATCGCGGCGCCGACGACGTTCCTGGTGCGCGTGCGGGCCTCCGGGGTCGCCGTCCAGTACGGCTACTACGACCTCCGCGCGCAGGTCGTCGTGAACGGCCCGCCGATCATTACCTCCGTCTCCGCCAGCGCGACGAGCGGGAGCGCCCCGCTGCGGGTCACGTTCTCCGGGTCGATCAGCGACAGCGACGGCGGCGCCCACGAGTTCCAGTGGGACTTCAACGGGGACGGGATTGCCGACTGGTCGTCCCTCGAAGGGCCCGGGGCGACCACCACCTACGACGAGCCTGGGACCTACATCTCCACCCTGCGGGTGCTCGACTCGGGGGATTCGCTCGTGACGGTCCCGATCACCATCACGGTGCAGCCCTCGGCCGCCCCGACCATCGCGCTTTCGGCGTCGCCCTCGCTCGGCAGCGCCCCATTCACGGTCAGTTTCAACGCGACCGTCACGGGCGTGGTCCCGGCCGCGTACCTCTGGGATTTCGACGGCGACGGCGTCATCGACCACGTTTCGGTCACCTCGCCGGCCGCCACGTTCGTGTTCCGCTCGGGGGGCGTCTTCTTCCCCCGCCTGCTCGTCCGCGACAACCAGGGCCGGGGCACGCGGGCCGTGGGTCCCTCGGTGAGCGTGGCGGCGGGCGCGTCGCCGCCGACGATCAGCTCGTTTGTCGCCGGCAGCGGCTTCCTCCCCTACTCGTCGACGTTCACGATCGCCCACTCCGACCTCGGGCCTCTCGGGACGGTCGAGCTCGACCTGGAAGGCGACAAGCAGTACGACCTGATCGCGCCCCCGGGCTCGTCGACGGGCAGCACCTTCTCGGTGCCGATCCAGTGCTTCGGCACGTTGCTCCCGCGCGTGCGCGTCACCGACAGCGCCGGCCGCTCCGTGACAGCGAGCACCTCCTACTCCTCGCGCGTGCTGGGGGCCGCCGGCTGGATGGTCGACCCGCGCCAGGGCGATCGGCTTTCGGGCACGGGCCTGACCCTGACGGCGCAGGCCGTCCCGGAAGGAGTCCTGAAGTCGGTCCAGTTCCAGCGGCGCGACGCGTTGGGTGGCCCCTGGATCAACATCGGGGCGCCGATCCTGTCGACGCGCACGCTCTTCTCCACCCGCTGGGACGTGAGCGGGCTGCCGGACCTCTCGTCCTTCGACCTCCGCATCCTCATCGACGGGACGGTCTCCTCCGGCGACACCTCGAGCACGATCGTCATCGACCGCAACGCCCCCACGATCACGGAGAACGGGACCGCGCGGACGAAGACCGTCCGCACCGACCGGACCACCGTGAGCCGGAATGCCCAGGGCGTCTGGGTAATCGTGCCGCTGGGCGCGACCGCGGACGCGCTCCCGCTGCGCCTCGAGCCCGCGACGGCCCCGATGGCCTCCGGCAGCGCGCTCACCATGGTCCCGCGGGGCGGCGCCTGGCGCGTGGATTTCGCCGGCAGCTTCTCCAATGCGTTCCAGATCCGCCTCCCGATTTCCGGCGACGGCGTCGAAGACCTCGAGATCCATCACGTCGACGAGTCCTCGGGGCTCTGGCAGCGCCTCGCGTATCCGCGGGTCAGTCCGTCCGACGCCTGGGTGGAAGCGGCCGTGAACGCCCCGGGGGTTTACGCCGTCTTCGCTCCGGGCGGCTCCGGGGGCGGCAACCATGGAGGGGGCTGCGGCGCGACCGGTCTCGAGGCGGCGGCGCTCCTGGGGATGGTATCCTTGCTCCGCCGACGCCGATGCTGATTACCCCCTACGATCTCCTGGTCCCCGCAGGCGAGGCCGCGACGCTGGACGTCGAGGCGGAACGCCGCTGGCTCACGTTCGTCGACCCGCCTGTGGCGGACGTGGAGCTGGAGATCGACGGCGTCGGCCGGGCGAAGACGAACGCGGACGGCATCGCCTCCTTTCCGCTCGGCGTGCTGGCCCCGGGGACGTACCGCTACAAGGTGCTCCGCGGCCGCAAGCCGCCCGAGGCCCTGGTCCGCGTCATCGACCCCCGGATGCCCGTGATCGTCGTCGACATCGACCACACGATCGCCGACGTCTCGCCGCAGGGCTTCATCCTGAGGAAGGTGCAGAATGTCCGGCCGGTGCTGGGCTCCCGCGAGGCGCTCGACGAGCTCGCGCCGTCGATGCAGATCGTCTACCTCACCGCGCGTGACCACATCTTCACGCGCAAGACGAAGCTTTGGCTTCGGGCGGCGGAGTTCCCCGAGGCGCCGGTGTACCTGCGCAAGGGCACGCGCTTCTGGAGCCACAATCCGCGCGAGCACAAGATCGAGCGCCTGAAGGACCTGAGGCCCCGTTTTCCGAACATCCAGTGGGGCGTCGGCGACAAGCCGGGGGACGTCGCCGCCTACCAGGCGCACGGGATCCGCCCGATCCTGCTGGCGGAGTCACGACCGCCGGAGGTGGCGCCGGACGTGCCCTGCTTCGGGGGTTGGAAAGAGATCCTGGCGCACATCAAGAAGGGCTGATCCGGCGCGTGTAACAAAACAGACGGTGCGTTTTGTTACACCTGGGGCGACTGCTGCTTCTGCCACTCCTTGTCGATCGGCCCGTTGTAGAACTTCTCCGGGTTCTGCAGCGCCCAGATCTGCTTCGGGATGACCTTGCTTTCGGGGTCGATCGCGAGCGCCTGCTTGAGGAAGCCCACGGCGTCGTCGATGCGCTTGCGCGTCAGGTAGT
>Ga0310812_10000401_pt1 | contig 17082 bp, 15 predicted proteins | sample NN3metagenome_FD_205747 | JGI IMG/M metagenome (GOLD analysis project Ga0310812, IMG submission 205747) | Soil microbial communities from experimental microcosm in Duke University, North Carolina, United States - NN3 | ecosystem: Engineered > Artificial ecosystem > Soil microcosm > Unclassified...
GACGGTGACCGAGGTTGGCGGATCGGGCTCGTATCGCAGCACCATCTTCCCGGACAGTGAGTACGTCAACGCGCACGCGTCGCTCGGGTTGGGCTTGGCGGCGAGCGCGTTGGCGTCGCGGACCGAACACACGCGCGGCTATCTGCGCGCTGAAGGCTCGGTCGGCGCGGTGCGGAACATCGTGGGTACGGCGTCTCAGCTCCACGTCAGGCTCTTTGCCGGGCTCGCGCACAACGCGCCACGTCAGCGCTCGATCTTCGCATCTTCCCAGGATCCATTCGAGACGTTCCGGAACGATCTCTGGCGCGCGCGGGGCGCGTTGTTCAAGCGCGACGGTTTCAACTACCTGCCGTTGGGCGGCGCGGCGCTCCGCGGTTTCAAGACCGACATCGCGCTCGACGGCGTGATCGCGACGAACGTGGAATTCGTGCAACGCCTGTTCGACGTTCAAGGACAATGGGGACGCGGCTCGCTCTCGTTCAGCGCGTTCGGTGATGCCGGTAACGGCACGTCGAAATACACCGTCTTGCAAGACAACTCTTCGTTCGTCGATGCCGGCGCCGGGCTCGTTGCCCGAGGCCGTATCTACGATCGTCCTGTCTACCTACGACTGGATGCGCCGATTTTCGTGAACCACAGCGGTCTGGCGGGTGGCACGGGCCTTGGCGGCCACGGATCAATCGCGCGACGGTGGACGATCACCGTCGGAGATCTCTGGTAGGCGTCAAGGACTCTTATCGCGGTCGCTCCAAAGGATGGTGAGTACCATCCAGAGGGCGATCGCCCCCGCGAGCACGAATCCCCACGTCGCGAGCGCGCGTCGATAAGGAATGAGCATGGCGCTCGCGACGAGCAGGCCGGCGAGGACGAGCCCGGAGAAGACGCGGTTCGCGACTTTTTGCAGGCCTTCGATGATCAGCGTCAGCTGGGGAACGTCGATGCGCGTCGTGAACTCGTTGCTCGCCATGCGCGACGTGATGATGTCCAACCGGTGCGGCAGCGCCATGAGCAAGTCGCTGCCTTCGGTCGCCAGCTGATAGAGGTGGCGGGGATTCAACTCGCGGCGAGCGCGGTCGGCGGCGATCTGATTCCCGAACTCGCGGATCGTCGGGATCGGGCTGTAGACGGGATCGATCGCCCGCGTAACGGAGCCGAGGTTGAAGAGCGCTTTGGCGAGCAGGGTGAGCTCGGCGGGGAGGCGCAGTCCGCGCTGGTAGGAGATGTTGATGATGTCGTAGAGCACCTTGCCGGTGTCGAGCTCGCCCATGCTGAGGTTGAAGGTGCGCGCCATCAGCGCGGCGATCTCCCGCACGTAGGTCTCGCGGTCGAAACCCGGCAGCTCGGTACCAACCTCGATCAGTGTCTCGGCCGCGTCGTCGCCACGGTTGTCGGCGAGATCGAGCAAGAGACGCACGATGTGTTCGCGCAGGGTCGCCGAGAGGCGGGCCGTCATGCCGAAGTCGATCAGGGCGAGCTTGACGTCGACGTCGGGCGGCTGCGGGGCGGCGCGGCGCTGCGCCTCATTCTCGATCCGTGAGAGCGGCGTCGCCGCGGGACGCTGGACGGCGCGACGGTCGGCGGCCCTTGCCTCCGACGGCGTCGGCGGGTTTGCGGCATCGGCCATGACGACAAACACGTTGCCGGGATGCGGGTCAGCGTGGAAGTGTCCGTCGATCGTGATCTGCTTGAGGTACGCCCGGGTGAGATCATCGGCGACGGGCCCGAAATCGTGCTCGATGCGCGCGAGCGGCGAGATCGAATCGAGCTTCGAGCCGCGAATGCGTTCGGTCGTCAGGACGCGTTCCGTCGTATAGCCTTCAATGACTCGCGGAACGAGAATGCGGGGAAACTCGGCGAGCGTGCGCCGAAAGATCGCCGCGTTGCGTGCTTCGACCCGATAATCCAGCTCATCGGCGAGCGCCCGCTCGAGCTGCTGCACGATTCCAACCATGTCGACGCGCTCGCCGGCCTTGGTGTGCTCGGACAGGAAGCCCGCGAGCTCGTGAAAGAAGGCGATGTCCTCGGCCAACGGATTTCGAATGTTCGGCCGCTGGACCTTGACCACAACGGGTCGTCCGTCGCGAAGCTCGGCGGCGTGCACCTGGCCGAGGCTGGCGGTGCCGAGCGGCTCTTCGTCGAACGCGGCGAACAGCTTGCTGAGCCTCGCGTGCAGCTCGTCTTCGATGATGCCCACGACGTCGTTCGTCGGAATCGGGTCGACGTCGTCCTGCAGCTTTTCCAGCTCGCGGATGTAGGACTCGGGAAGCAGGTCGGGGCGTGTGGAGAGCACCTGGCCGAGCTTGATATATGCCGGTCCCAGCTCGACCAGTCGCTTGCGGAACGCCAGGGCGCGGTCCGGCGACCCGCTGAAGTCTTCGCCGGATTCCGCCTCGTGGGGCAGGCCCTCGAGTCCCTGCTGCTTTGCGAAATCGGCCAACCCGTATCGGGTAAAGAGGCCGATCGTCGCCGTCAGACGCTGGAAATGCCGCGGTGCCAAGATCATCGGGCCGCTGAAGAGCAGGGAGCATGCCGGACAGAGCCGGTTAAATCCGTGAAATGGCGCGTTCTACCATTCGCAAACCTCCGGGTTTTTATTTGTCGGACTACCTCCTATCCCGGAAGCCGATGAGCGGACGCGCGACGATCAAGCATGTGCCGAAGCCGTGGGGGCACGAGACCATTTGGGCGCACACCGACGCCTATGTCGGCAAGATCCTCCACATCAAGGCCAGCCAGGCGCTCTCGGTTCAGTATCACAACGTGAAGGACGAGACGGTCTATCTTCTTTCAGGGAAGCTCATCTACCGCATCTGGGAGAACGACCAACCGGTGGACGTCGACCTGAAGATCGGAGAGGCCTTCCGGATAACGCCGGGCACGATTCACCAGATGGAAGCGGTGACCGACTGCGACATTCTCGAGGTTTCGACGCCGCATCTCGATGACGTGGTCCGTCTGAAGGATCGCTATGGTCGCGAAGGAACGAGCGCGCCATGAAGGTCATCATCCCGCTCGCGGGCAAGGGGACGCGGCTCCGGCCGCACACGCACATCACGCCGAAGCCCATGCTCAAGATCGCCGGGAAGCCGGTGATCGACTATGTGATGGAAGACCTGGAGCGGCTGGGGAACGTCGAGCAGGTCATCTACATCACCGGCCATCTGAAAGAGAAGGTCGAAGAGTACGCGCGCGCGAAGTATCCCTTCGACGCCGTATTCATCGAGCAGAAGGTCCAGGACGGGACGGCCGGGGCGGTCGCGCTGGCGCGGGACTACGTCGACCAGCCGGTGTTCATCATCTTCGTCGACACGATCTTCGACGCGGACCTGTCGGTGGTGAACCGGACGGATGCCGACGGCATCATCTGGGTCAAGACGGTGGAGGACTACCAGCGATTCGGCGTCGTGGTGACCGATCAGGACGGCAACATGACGAAGATCGTCGAAAAGCCGTCGACGCCGATCTCGAAGCGGGCCAACATCGGCCTGTACTACATCCGCAATTGGAAGTTGCTCTACGAAGGAATCGACTGGACACTCCGGCAGCCGAAGAACAAGGGCGAGTACTATCTCACCGACGCGTACCAGTACATGATCGATCACGGCGCCAAGATCAAAGTGATCGACGTCGAGGGGTGGTACGACGCGGGCGAGCAGGGAACCCTGCTCGAGACGAACCGAATCATGTTGGAGAAGGGACGCGCGCGCCGGCCGTCGACGCTGCCCGCGAGCGTGCGGGTGATCGACCCTGTCTACATCGAGGACGACGTTGTGATGGCCGACGCGACCATCGGCCCGAACGTGGCGATCGGCGCCGGGAGCCGGCTCGAAGGATCCGAGCTGCGTGACACGATTGTCGGCAGCGGCTCGACGGTCACGAACTCTAGTCTCACGAACTCGCTGATCGGCGACGCCGCGGTCGTCGAGGGCGTACGGGGCCAGATCAACGTGAGCGATCACTCGGTCGTCAAGGTGCGCGCTTAGCGCCTCTCCAGTGATCTCGGCCCAGGGTCTCACCAAGCTGTACGGCGATTTCACGGCCGTGCGCAACGTCACCTTCGACGTCGCGCCGGGCGAGGTGCTTGGCCTCGTCGGGCCGAACGGCGCGGGGAAGACGACGTCGCTCCGCTGCCTCGCCGGCATCATCACCCCGACGAACGGAACGATCACGATCGCCGGCCACACGCTGGACGACGATCCCATCGCCGCCAAACGGGCGCTCGCGTTCATCCCGGACGAGCCGCATCTGTTCGAGTATCTCTCCGTCGAAGAGCACCTGCGATTCATCGCGCGGATGTACGGCGTTCCCGACGTCGACGAGCGACTGCCAGCGCTACTCGGCGAGATGGAGCTGAACGACAAGGGCCTGTCGCTGCCGGGCGAGCTGTCGCGAGGCATGCGACAGAAGCTGGCGATCGCCTGCGGGCTGCTGCACGAACCGTCGGCGCTCATCCTCGACGAGCCGTTGACGGGGTTGGATCCCGCCGGGATGCGACGGATGCGGGCGACGATCGCGGCGCGCGCAGCGCGCGGCGCGGCGGTGATCCTGAGCTCGCATTTGCTCAACCTCGTCGAAGAACTGTGCTCCAAGCTTCTCGTGCTGCGACAGGGCGCGTGCGTCGCCTATGGAACGATGGACGAGATCATCGTGGCGCATCCGGAGCTGAGCGGGCTCTCGTTGGAAGACGTCTTTCTCTCGTTGACGGGCGAGACGGGGTCGAGCAGTGGAGCGGAGGCGCCGTGAAGGCGCTTTTCTATCTCACCTGGACGAGCGCGCGGAACCGATTTCTCGGCGCGTTTCGCCGCGTGCGAAGCCCGCGCTATGCAGCGGCGCTGATCGTCGGCTCGCTGTACATCTGGTCCTTTCTCTTCCGGTCGCCCAATCGCGGGGCGACCGCCGATTTTTTGCTCGGCCGTCCGAGCCAGACGCTGATCACGCTGTTGATGGTGTTGACGCTGGCCGGCGCCTGGGTGTTCGGCGCGGACGTGACGGCGCTTGCCTTTTCGCAGGCCGAAGTGTCGATGCTGTTTCCGGCGCCGTTGTCGCGCCGCCAGCTGATTGGCCTCAAGCTTTTTCGGGCGCAGATCGCCGTCCTGATCAACACGCTGATCTGGGTCTTCGTGCTGCGCCGGGGCGGCAACTTGCTGCCGTCGCCGCTGCGCGCGGTGAGTCTCTGGATCCTGTTCTCGACGCTCAACCTTCACCGCTTGGGCGCCGCGCTCGTTCAGGCGGCGTGGAAACAGCACGGCCGCATCGGCGCGCGCCGCAACCGCTATTCGATCGCGGCGTTCGCCTTCATCGGCTTGTTCATCGTCGCCGGATTGGTCGTCCACCGCTCGAGCTATCTGGGCCGCGGCATCGGCGAGTTTTTTTCCGGCCTGAGCGACGTCCTGTCGTCCGAACCGGCCACGATCGGTCTCTACCCATTCCATCTCATCGTCGCGCCGACGTTCGCGCGTTCGATCGCCGAGTGGCGGTGGGCGGTGCTCCCGGCGTTTGGCATGTTCTTGTTGCATTTCCTGTGGGTGATGCGGACCGACGCCGCGTTCGAAGACGCGGCGATCGAAGCGTCGGCCGAGCGCGCGCGCCGCGTAGAGGCGTTTCGTGGACGCCGCTCATTCGGTACGATCACCGGACCGAAAACGGAACGGTCCACGTTTCGTCTCGCCGCGAAAGGGCATCCCGCCCTGGCGATTCTTTGGAAGAACATGCTGTGCTTGCGCCGAACGGTGCAGCTCAGACTGTTCATCGGACCGATGGCGATGGCGATCGCGTTCGGCGCCGCGGTGGCGAGTGCCGGCGGCGACACGGCGGGGTTCGTGTCGGTGACCGCCGCGACGTTCGCCCTCATGATGGTCGTGTTCGGCGGCCGTCTGATTCGCAACGATCTTCGCCACGACATGCTGCACTTGCCGATGCTCAAGTCGCTCCCCGTGGCGCCGAGTCACGTGGTGTTCGCCGAAGTGGCATCGGCGGCGCTGCCGATGGCGGCGCTCCAATTCGTGTTGGTCGTGATCTCGTATTTCGCGAGCCTTCTCGCGGAGCGTCAGCCGATTCCGGCGTCGATTCGTCTCGCCGTCGTTGTCGCCTCGCCGATCGCGGTGCTGGCGATCAACGGTGCGCTCATCACGGTTCAGAATGGAATGGCGGTGCTCTTTCCGGCGTGGGTACGGCTCGGCTCCGGTGTGAGCACCGGAGTCGAGGCGCTCGGACAGAACGTGTTGGCGATGATGGCCAACCTCGTCACCCTGGGCATCGCGCTCGTCCCGCCGATGATCGTGGCCTGGACGTCGGTCCTTTTGTTGAACGCGTCGCGCGGTCTGAGTCTGGCGTTCGTGCTCATCGTCGCGTCGATCGTGCTCGCGATCGAGACGTATGGCGCGATGCGCTTTCTCGGCCGAGCCCTGAATCGCGTCGAGCCGCTGCAGACGATCTGACGGGTCGTCGCCCTCAGGCGACGAGGCCGGCGGCGGAGATGACGATCGTGAGCGCGCGAGCGACGCCGATCGTCCCATGCACGTTGTCGAACCATTCGCTGTGTGTGTGCGCGTCGCCACCCCGACCGCCGGCGCCGATCGCGATCGCCGGGATGCCTTGGCTGATCGGGATGTTCGCATCGGTCGACGCGAGGGCAAGATCGGGGTCACGCCCGACGAGACGCGTCGCGTCGATCGCGGATTGGACGAGGTCGTGCTCGACCGGCGTCTCGCCGCACGGGCGTGAGCCGATCGCGTCGGTGCGCACGACGAGCGCCGGCGTTCCCGGAGCGCGTCGCGCGTTCTCCTCCTCGGCCGCGCCGTCGGCGACGCGACGAATCGTTCGCTCGAGCTCCTCGAGCTGCGGGCGCGATGACGAGCGGACGTCGATCTCCAGCCAGGCCGACGCCGGAATGGAGTTCACCGACAGCCCGCCGCCGATGCGACCCACGGACAACGTCGTACGCGGCGAGTGGGGCAAGCGCAGGTTCGCCAACCGGGCCGCCGCTCCGGCGGCCGCGTGCACGGCGTTGACGACGCCGAACGCGGCCCAGGAATGGCCGCCCGGTCCGGTGAACACGACGCGGAAGCGACGCGAGCCAAGCGCGCGATGAATGATCCGTTCGTCGCCCGCGCCGTCGAGGGCGATCGCCGCATGCGCGGCCCCGCCACGCGACGCGAAATAGTGCTTCGCTCCGCGAAGATCACCGTTGCCCTCTTCGCCGGTCGTCGCCACGAACTCCACGGGTCGGCGAGTGCGCAGCCGAGCGCCGTCGATCTCCGCGGCGAGGGCGAGCATCACGGCGACGCCGCGGCCGTTGTCGTTGATCCCCGGTCCGATGAGGCGTTCGCCGTCGCGCTTCACGGAGAGATCGGTCGTCCGCGGAAAAACCGTGTCGAGGTGGGCGCAGATGACGACGGGGTCGACGTCATCCGCGCCGGCGCGCCGTCCGATCACGTTGCCCGCGTCGTCGGTGTGAATGTCGGACAGGCCGCAATCACGAAACCGGCGGGACACCCAGCCGCCCCGCTCGTGCTCTTCGCCGGTCGGCGCGGCGATCTGCGCGATCGTGATCTGCGAGCGAACGATGGCGTCGTCGCGCGCGGCGAGCCGCGCGCGCGCGGGCGCGAGCCGCCGATGGACAGTCGGGGTGTCAGGCGGGGAGGGCGCCCGAATCGTCATCGGTAACAAGTGGTCAGAACGACGGTGCGACGCAAGTGGTAGATTCGAGGATTCATGCGCTCGATCGCCTCCGCCGAAGCGGATACCGACCCGGACCATTCGTCGCGCCGACTGGGGCGGAACGTCTACGCGCTCGCCGCGGTGAGCTTTTTTACCGACGTCTCGAGCGAGATGATCTATCCGCTGCTGCCGTTCTTCCTGACGACGGTGCTCGGCGCCAACCCCGGTTTCATCGGAGTGATCGAAGGCGCGGCGGAATCGACGGCGGCGCTGCTCAAGCTGGTCAGCGGCTGGTGGTCCGACCGGATCCAGCGGCGCAAACCGCTGATCGTGGCGGGCTACACGCTGGCGTCGGCGATGCGTCCGCTCGTCGCGATCGCGCAGACCGCGACTCAAGTACTCGTGATTCGCGTCAGTGATCGGGTTGGCAAGGGCATTCGCAACTCGCCTCGCGATGCGCTCGTCGCCGATTCCGTCCATCCGAGCGTCCGCGGCCGCGCGTTCGGGTTTCGAAGCGCCGCCGACAACGCGGGCGCGCTGCTCGGACCACTGATCGCGTTCGGGCTGATCGCGACGCGGCACATGTCGTTGCGGTCGGTGTTCTGGCTGGCGGCGATTCCCGGCGCCCTCGCCGTGCTTACCGCGATCTTCGGCCTTCGGGAGGTCGCCAAGCACTCGGCGATGCAGAAGACGCAGCCGACGCTGCACGGCGCGAAGCGCATGGGCGCTACCTTCTGGACGTTCCTTGTCATTGTTTTCGTATTCACGCTCGGCAATTCGACCGACGCATTTCTGCTGTTGCGCGCGCGTCAGTTGGGCGTTTCGGTGGCGCTCGCCCCGATTCTCTGGGCGCTGCTCAACGGCGTGAAAAGCATTTCCAACATTCCCGGCGGCGCATTGTCCGATCGCATCGGACGACGACCGACGCTGATCGCCGGCTGGTTGGTCTATGCGGTGGTCTACTTCCTGTTCTCGCGGGCGACGGCGGCCTGGCATGCCTGGGCGCTCTTTGCCGCCTATGGAATTTTCTTTGGACTGACTGAAGGCGCCGAGCTCGCGTTGATCGCCGACGTCGTCCCGAAGGAGCGGCGGGGCATCGCCTACGGCTGGTACTATCTCGCGATCGGCATCGGCGCGCTGCCGGCGTCAATCTTGTTCGGCGCGTTGTGGGACCGCTTTGGATCGGCGGTGGCGTTCATCTTCGGCGCGAGCCTGGCGCTCGTCGCCGCGGTCGCGCTCACGGTTGCCGCGCGTCTGACACGCCGGCCTTCTTGAACTCCTCGTACGCGGCGCTCACAGCCGGCGCAAGGAAAAAGCTGGTGAACGCTGCGTTGAGCCATTTGTCCGATCCGGCGATCGCATCGCGGTAGTCGCGCAAGGTCACGCGACGCCGAATTTGGTCGAGCGTTTGGCTTTCGCGCGCCGCGGCGAATGTTTCGTCGCGCAGGCGAGCAAGCATCGCGCGCGTTGAGTCGAGATGGGTGCCCCCGCGGAATACCGGACCATGCCCGGGCATTAGAGAAGTCGCGCCGAGCGCGCGAATGGAATCGAGCACGGAGATCCAGCCCGCGACGTGCGCATTGAACGCGAAGGGCACCGGATCGCCGAGCAGGTCACCCACCGCCGCGACGCGTTCCGCCGGGAGATAAACGACGGCGTCGCCGCGTGTGCTCGCCTCGCCGAACCACCGCAGCTCGACGACGCGCCGGCCGAGCTGAATCGTCATCGACCGATCGAAGGTGCGCGTCGGCAGCGTCTCGCGAAACCCGGCGGCGTCGGCGATGTATTGGTCGATGATCGTGACGGCATTCTCGAGCGCGGCGCGCTCGCGCGGAGTCGTCGGCGTGCTGTCGGCCCCGAGCCCCTGATCGAGCAGCCGGCGGAGACGCGCAGCGAAGGGCGCGGCGCCGTTCCACGTTCCTTTCCGATTCTCGGCGCCGATCGTCGCCAGGTCGACGCGCGTGTTGGTCTGCGCCACGAACTCGACGTTCGGAAAGCTGTCGCGATACACCTGATTGCCGGCGGCGTGGTCGTCATGCCAGTGCGTATTCACGACGTAACGCACCGGCTTGTTCGTGAGGTGTCTGATCGCCTCGAGCGTCTGTAGCGTGGCGACGCGCGTGAACTGCGCGTCCACGACGAGCACCCCGCTGTCGCCGATCACGACGAGACTATTCGCGTTGTTCCCGAACGACTCGGGATCGTGTCGAATGATCGCGTAGACGCCGTCGGCCACTCGCACGACGTCATGTGGTGGCTGCGCGGCGTGCGCGATGGCGAGGACGATGGTGGCGAGGAACCGAGCGCGCATCGATCGGGCCGGGGAGGGTGAACGGTCACCTAGCGTACAACCGTCGCACCGGCCGCGGTGTTCGCGTTCGTCGGGCAAGTTGTAAAGAGTTCGCGGCTACGCCGCGAGAACCGGCCGGCGATCATAAACCAACGAGCCGCCCGCATGGCGGGCGGCTCGTGGTGAAATTCCCTCACACCGCGCGACGGGACGCGGCTAGCAGCAGCGCGCGCCGGGCCGGCTGTATTTGTCGACCAAGCGCTGCTGGATGAACTCCTCGCGTGTCATCGGTGCGCACTCCGGATGGTGCGCATGCACGTGCGCTACGTAGCGGTCGTAGTCGGGAACGCCGATGATCCGGCGGACGACATTCGCCGCCCGCGCAATGCGGTCGCGTGTCTCGGAGAGAATCTCGCGTGAGGTCATGACATCAATCCTCGCGACAGGGTTAGTCGCCCGGAACGGGAATAGCGTCGAACGGCACCTCTGTGGAAACTACCGGCTTCGCCCCCCGCATCACACTCATCCACTCGCGCAGGCTGGCGGCGAGGATCACGACCACCGATACCATGAAGAACACCGTCACCGCGGCGTCGAGGTAGTCGTTGAAGATCATCCGGCGCGCGTCGGTCACCGTCTTGATCGCCGCCGGCAGCGCGCCGCTCGCGACCTGCCCCTCGACCACTTTCGCGTGCGCCAGGAAGCCGAGCTTTGCCTCCGGCGAGAAGAGCTTCTCCCAACCCGCGGTCATCGTCACAATCGTCAACCACGCGCAGGGGAGCAGCGTGATGAACGAGTATTTCGCCTTGCCCATCTTGATGAACACGGTCGTGCCGACGCACAGCGCGACTGTGGCGAGCAGCTGATTCGAGATTCCGAACAGCGGCCACAGCGAGTTGATGCCGCCAAGGGGATCGAGAACGCCCTGGTAGAGGAAGTGGCCCCACATCGCCACGATGATCGCGCTCGAGAGCACAACGGCTGGATACCACGACACCCGCCCGAACGGCTCCCAGATGTGGCGGCCGAGGTCCTGAAGCATGAAGCGGCCGACGCGTGTGCCGGCGTCGAGCGTGGTCAGGATGAACAGCGCCTCGAACATGATCGCGAAGTGGTACCAGAGCGCGAGCGCCGCACTGCCACCCAACGCGTTCGAGAAAATCTGCGCCATGCCGAGCGCGAGGCTTGGCGCGCCGCCCGTGCGCGAGAGAAGCGTCTTCTCACCGACCTGGCGGGCGAGGGCTTCGATGTCGGAGGGGTTCAGCGTAAATCCAGCGGTTCGCACCCATTCGGCGGCGCTGGCGGCCGTCGTGCCAATGACGCCGGCCGGTGCGTTGATCGCGAAGTAGACGCCCGGCGTCAGCGCGCAGGCCGCGATGAGCGCCATGACTGCGACGAACGACTCCATGAGCATGCTGCCGTAGCCGATCATCCGCGCGTCCTGCTCGTTCTCCAGCATCTTTGGCGTCGTCCCGGACGAGACGAGCGCGTGGAAGCCGGAGATGGCGCCGCAGGCGATCGTGATGAACGCGAACGGGAACACCTTGCCGGCGAACACCGGACCGGAACCGTCGGTGAACTGCGTCAGCGCCGGCATGTGGAGCGGTGGCAGCGTGATCAGGATGCCCAACGCCAGCGCGGCGACGACGCCGATCTTCACGAATGCGGACAGGTAGTCGCGCGGCGCGAGGAGAAACCAGACCGGCAGCACCGATGCCATGAAGCTGTAGACCATCACCGCGATCGCCACCGACGTGCCGCTCATCGTGAACATCGCGGCGAGGGTCGGTTGCTCGGAGGCCCAGCGGCCAGCGTACAACGCGCCGATGATCAACACGATGCCGATGGCACTCGCCTCGAGCACGCGGCCCGGGCGAATCCAGCGCAGATATATCCCCATCAACATGGCGATCGGTATCGTGAGGCCGATCGTCACGATGCCCCATGGGCTGGACTTGAGCGCGTTGACGACGACCAGCGCCAGCACCGCGAGCAGCACGATCATGATGCCGAGGATCGCGACGAGGGCCGTCAGCCCGGCCACCGGACCGATCTCCTCGCGCGCCATTTGCCCCAACGACTTCCCGTTGCGGCGGACCGACGCGGCGAGAATCACGAAGTCCTGGACTGCCCCGCCGAGGGCGACGCCAACGATGATCCAGATGACGCCGGGCAGATAGCCGAACTGGGCTGCGAGCGTCGGTCCGACGAGCGGGCCCGGGCCGGCGATCGCCGCGAAATGATGGCCGAACACGATCCACCGATTGGTCGGCACGAAGTCGCGCCCGTCGTCCAGTCGGACGGCTGGCGTGCGGCGTTTGGCATCGAGCGCGAAAACGTTCGACGCGATGATCTTGCTGTAGAACCGGTACGCGATGGCGTAGCTGCAAACCGCCGCGGTGAGCAGCCACGCGGCGCTGATCGTCTCACCGCGAGTGAGCGCGAGGCGCGCGAGCGCGCCTGTAGCTCCCAGAGCGACGAGCAGCCAAACGCCCGCGCGCAACACCTTCGACATGGGGGCTCCGTGGAGTGTGCGGACGGGGTCAAATTGCGCGGTGGGGGAAGCGACAACAAGGGTGGACGGGCTTATTTTCCCCGCATGCCGCACATCCGGACGCACCTCATTGCCTGGGCTTCCCTCGGGCTAGTCGCGTGTAAGTCGACGCCCCCGAAACCGCCTGAGCCGTCGGAACATGCGTTGGCGGGCTTGGCGGCTCAGCACGTCGCGGTGCTGCCGACGTACGCCGTTCGATTGGCCGGTACCTCCGGCCCGCTCGACATGAAGCCGGTCGAATTCGAACGAACGCTCGACGCCGACATTCCAGCGGCGTTCGAGGACAAGGGAATCAAGAAGGCATGGCTGTTTCCGCCCGATCTCCGAGCGTCCTATCGTCGGAACTCGAGCTACGCCGCCGATCCGGACAATTTCGCCCTCGAGCCGCTCCGGTCGCCGATGCTGGCGATCGACACGCGGCTTCCCGAGCCGCTGGCGTCGCAGGTACGAACGCTCGTTGCTCTCCACGACGACACCCGGCTCGTTCTCGTTCCCGTAGAGCTCAAGCTCGAGCCGGTGCCCGCGACGGCCGCCGCGCCCGCCGGCCAGGGCACCGCTCGCGGAGTGTTGCGCGTCGTACTGCTCGATGCTCGGCTCTCGAACGTTCGGTGGATCGGCGACATCACGAGTGATCCGGCGCCGGGGTTCGGCGCGGCTATTACCGCGAGTGTCGCGGCGAAGCTCGCCGCTGCCGTCGCTCCACAATGAACTCTTTGACATGACAACTCAGGTAACACTCATACCGGGCGATGGGATCGGCCCGTCGATTGCCAATGCCACGGTGCGAATTCTTGCCGCGGCCGATGCGAACATCGAATGGGACTCACAGGTCGCCGGCATGGCCGGCGTCGCGCGCTTTGGCGATCCCATCCCCGACTCCACGCTCGACTCCATCAAACGCACCAAGCTCGCGCTCAAGGGCCCGCTCGAGACTCCGGTCGGTGAAGGCTACCGGTCGATCAACGTCGCGTTACGCAAAACGTTCGACCTCTATGCGAACGTGCGGCCCGCCTACTCGATTCTCCCGGGCGGCCGGTACGAGAACCTCGACCTGGTTCTCATCCGTGAGAATACAGAGGGTTTGTACGTCGGCGTCGAGCACTACATCCGCGTCGGCGACGATCCGCGTGCCGCGGCCGAGTCGATGGCCATCATCACGCGCGCCGGGTCGGAGCGGATCGTGCGGTATGCCTTCGAGTACGCCGTGAAGCACGGTCGGAAAAAAGTGACGCTCGTCCACAAGGCGAACATCCTCAAGTTCTCGCAGGGTCTGTTTCTCGACACCGGGCGCATGGTCGCGCGCGACTACGCCGGCACGATCGAGTTCGACGAGCGCATCGTCGACGCGATGGCGATGAACCTGGTCCTGCATCCCGAGCGGTTCGACGTCATCTGCACGACGAACCTGTTCGGCGACATTCTCTCCGACGAAATCTCCGGGCTGGTCGGCGGGCTGGGACTCGCGCCGGGAGCGAACATCGGTGCGAACGGCGCGATCTTCGAGGCGGTTCACGGTACGGCGCCGGACATCGCGGGAAAAGGCATCGCCAATCCCGGCGCACTGATTCTCGCCTCGTGCATGCTCCTCGATCACATCGGAGAAGTCGACCGGGCAAAGCGTGTCCGCGGTGCGCTCGAAAAAACCATCCGCGAGGGTAAGACGGTGACGCGTGATCTGGGCGGGACGGCGTCCACCGATGAGTTCACCGACGCGATCATCGCCAAGCTGTGACGACGACGACGCTCTTTCATTGTTCCGATCTTCACTTCGGGCACCCGGCAGTGCCGGAGCAGTACGAAGCGATCGAAGCGTTGATTCAAGAGCGGAAGTACGATGTCGTTGCGATCTCGGGAGACGTCTCGCAACGCGCCCGCGCCGGAGAGTTTCAGCGGGCGCGGGAATTCATTCGCCAAGCCGAAAAGATCAGCCACACGATTGTGGTGCCGGGGAATCACGACGTCGCGTGGTGGAAATCGCCGCTCGGCTTCGGCGACCACGAAAAGATGTTCGCGAATTATCGCGCATACATCAGCCAGGATCTCGAGCCCGTGCTCCGGGTATCCGGCGCGACGTTCGTCGGATTGAACACCTCGCAGGGCGTCAGCCGACACACGCTCACCTGGAATGTGCGCGACATCTCGATCATCGGACACCTGATGCGCGGGCAGATCGAGCGGGCGAAAGCCGAGTTCGCGCGTTCGCGCGCCGACGACGCGCGCGTCATCGTCATGCACCACAACCCGGTGAAGGGCGAGCTGTCACAGCGCCACGGACTCAAGAACACGCAGCGCGTTCTCGGAGCGTTCGCCGAGATGGGCGTTGACCTGGTGCTGTGCGGGCACGACCATCAAGAGGCGGTGCACTACATCGAGCACACGAAACGCGGCACGATCATCTCGACGTCGGGGACGATCAGCAATCGCTCGCGCGGCGGCAGGCCCTCGTCGGTCAACAGCATTCGCATCACGGAGAAGGACATCGAGGTGTCGACATTGGTGTGGTCGAACGATGACGGTACGTTCGTCGCCGGACCGGTGAAATGTTTCGCACGCTGACGTCCATCTTCACGCGGCGGCGCGATCCGGCGCAGCTCGCGCTCGAGTTCGACGCGCCCCACCCGGCGGTGCCTACCGACGCCGTCGAGCTCCTCGTTCGACTTCGCATGCTGGGGTTGCGACGCATCGACGATTGCCGTCTGACGCGAAACCGGAACGTCATGGTCAGCTTCCAGGGTAAGAGCCTTCGCGTGCACGAGGGATACCTGACGGCGCCGCTCGACGTGCACGAGGCGATCGTGCGGTTCATCGAAGGCCGGACGCGCGCCGAGCGACGCGCGGCGCGGCGACAGATCGTTTCCTTCAAGGTCGAGACGCCGCCGCAGACGCGACGACGTGAGCAAACGCACCCCGACGACGAGCCCTTGTCGCTCAAACTCGGTGAGTGGCACGAGCGCTTCAACGCGGAGCATTTCGGCGGCACGCTGAGGACGATCCCCGTGCGCGTATCGCGCCGGATGCGGAGCCGGCTCGGTCATTACAGCGCGGCCAACGGAAGCGAAGGGGCCGAGATCGCCATATCGCGGCGGCATTTACGGCGCCACGGCTGGCACGAGGCGCTGCAGACGTTGCTCCACGAGATGGTGCACCAGTGGCAGGACGAGAGCGGCTTGCCGATCGACCACAGCCGAAGATTTCGCGCCAAAGCCAGAGAGGTTGGCATCGAGGCAGCGGCCAAGCGCGCGATGACGCCCCCCCCCAGGGCGTCTTAAATTCCCGGCATGTTCGACTTCTACGACATCGATTCGCTCCTCTCCGAGGAGGAGCGCGCAGTCCGCGCCAGCGTGCGCGCGTTCGTCGACGAGCGGGTGCTGCCGATCATCGGCAAGTGCTACGTCGAGGGGCGTTTCCCGAAAGAGCTGATTCCCGCGATGGCGGAGCTCGGCGTGTTCGGCGCGAATCTGCCCGAGCAGTACGGCTGCGCTGGGCTCAACAACGTCGCCTACGGGCTGATCATGCAGGAGCTGGAGCGCGGCGACTCGGGCGTGCGTTCCTTCGCGTCCGTTCAGGGCGCGCTTGCCATGTATCCGATCTATGCCTTCGGCAGCGAAGAGCAGCGCCAGAAATACCTCCCGAAGATGGCGGCGGGGGAGATCATCGGCTGCTTTGGGTTGACGGAGCCGGACTACGGCTCCAATCCGTCGGGGATGATCACGATGGCGCGCGAGCAGGCCGACGGCAGCTGGTTGCTCAACGGCGGGAAGATGTGGATCACCAATGGCTCGACGGCGCAGATCGCGGTCGTGTGGGCCAAGACGAACGGCGACAAGACGGACAGCTCGATTCGGGGTTTCGTCGTCCCGACCGACACGCCGGGTTTTCAAGCCCGCGATCAGAAGGGAAAATTGTCGCTCCGCGCGAGTGACACGAGCGAGCTGGTTTTTCAGGACGTCGTGTTGCCGCCGGACGCGATTCTGCCCAAATCGGGCGGCCTGAAAAGCCCGCTCATGTGCCTCACGCAGGCGCGCTATGGCATCTCATGGGGCGCGATCGGCGCCGCCATGGGTTGCTTCGAGGAGGCGGTCGCCTACGCCAAGAACCGCGTCATGTTCGATCGTCCGATCGGCGGCTTCCAGATCCAGCAAGAACGGCTCGCCGAGATGCTGACGGAGATCGTGAAAGGCCAACTTCTCTCGCTCCACCTCGGCCGCATGAAAGACCTCGGCACCTTCACTCCGCAGCAGGTTTCACTGGCCAAGCGGAACAACGTGAACATCGCCACCGACATCGCCCGCGAAGCGCGCCGGCTACTCGGCGCGAATGGCATTCTCGCCGAGTACGCGTCGATGCGGCACATGGAGAATCTGGAGAGCGTGTACACTTACGAAGGCACGCACGACGTGCACTCGTTGGTGCTCGGGCAGGCGATAACGGGCCTGAACGCGTTCCGATAGAGGCGAACTGCTGGAAGGGCGGGAAAGCCCGAAACGGCGGGAAAGCCCGAGACGGCGGGAAAGCCCGAAACGGCGGGAAAGCCCGAAACGGCGCGGGAGCCCGAGACTGCGGTAAAGCCCGATACTGC
>Ga0310812_10000406_pt1 | contig 16947 bp, 20 predicted proteins | sample NN3metagenome_FD_205747 | JGI IMG/M metagenome (GOLD analysis project Ga0310812, IMG submission 205747) | Soil microbial communities from experimental microcosm in Duke University, North Carolina, United States - NN3 | ecosystem: Engineered > Artificial ecosystem > Soil microcosm > Unclassified...
TCTGACGTTCATGGGCTATAATCAACGCATGAATCATGCCATCAGCGACCTATGAGCACTGCCACGAGCTTTATTCCGCAGGTAAAGGACGAATCCACTCGGGTTGAGCGGATGTTCCATGACGGCTGGTTAAAGATGGCGATCATGGCCCGGTATCCCCTGAACGGCATCATTCACCTATGCGTGAATGGCGCTACGTCCACGGTAGAGGATGAGATTGGGGCTGAGCTTCGGAGGGTGCAATGATCTTGGATATCTGGCTCGCTGCACGATTCGATGCCCGCATGAAGAAGTTGCGCTCCATCAAGGCTATGGAAGAGGCTCGGGCAGAACGCGAATGGGGCGGACTGTACAAGCGGTTTGGCAGGCTGCGTAGGGATATCGTCCTGAGAGTAGCTAAGGCACTTGGCGTGCCCGTATACGTTTCCCCCGCCTATATGCAGAAGCAAGCCCGCAACGGGGCAATCAATGCCGTTGACTGGGGTATCCGTGGCTAATAAGCGACAGGACAACGCAGGCGGCAATGGCGTCGCCCCAGCTCAAGCCATCCTTGACGCTGAGGGCATCGACAGTATTTGCGCACGCATCTGTGACGGTGAGCCGATGACCCATATCTGCGCATCGCTGAATGTTTCGTTTGGAACGTTGCAGACTTGGCTTGAATCGGTCCCTGAACGTCTCGCGCGCTCACGTGAAGCCCGAAGCCGCACGTCCCGCATGTGGGATGAGAAGGCGCTGCAAGGCATTGAAAACGCTTCCGATCCCTTCGAACTAGCGAAGGCCAAAGAGGCCGCCCATCATCTGCGCTGGCGGGCTACCAAGATTGCCCCCGCAGACTATGGCGAGAAGGTGCAGCAGGAAGTCACCGGTAAAGACGGCGGCCCTGTCCAGTACGCAACCCTAACCACCGAACAGTTGCATGCCGAGGCGCGTGCATTGCTGGCACTAATCCCCGGAGACCCCAAAGCATGAGCGGCGAAATCACCATCAACAACGATTCGACAGCGTTTACACGGTATCTGGACGCTTCCGCATACGAGTCGGTAACGGTCAAGTGTACGGGTCTTGGCGCTGCCGAGTCCGTGGCTGTGAACGTACAGACTGGCGGCTCGTGGGTGCCTGTGGGGTCTTTCGATCCCTCGGGCGCTACGAACAACATCGTTTTGTTCACTGGTAGCGGCGGAACCCCTGCAAGCGTGCGACAGGCCGTGCTTGAGGGCGACCACTACCAGTTTGTGGCGTCTGGCGATCCGGCCGGGACTGTGATCCTTACTGCGCGGCTTGGTAGCAAGCGGCGGTAAGGGGGGGGTTCCAAATGGAAGGGTAGTGCGAAGTTAGTAGTAGTAATAGAATGCTACCCGGTCTCGCGAATCCACGGGTTGAGACTTCAACCAACCTGATCGAGTATCAAAAAGCTAGACGATTCACCGCGCAGCCCGGCTGGCTGCATGTGTCCGCAACCTACATCCGTAGGCCGGATTGGTAACCCCAACACAGAGGAATAAACCATGGCAATTCTCACCAATGTAGAACGCAACCGTAACTTGAACCGTTTCCCGCCAGTGCAGCGACAGGCATTGAGCAACCTATTCGGCGAGCCGTACATCGGTGCTGGCGCAAAGGTAGGCTCTACTGTGTCCGTCGTCGAATCCCGGCAGGGCGCTATGCGGCAGACCGTCTTCACTCTGGCCGCAACCCCGCAGACTGTCGTGAATGGCACTGAGTACCAGTCAACGCAGATTTACGATTTCCCCGAGGGCCAAATTCTGGTCATGGGCTGCGTTGCTTCCCTTGCTCAGACCACCACGAGCACGATTCTTTCCACCCTTAACGGCGGATCGACCGGCGCTCTGGCGCTCGGTACTGCTGCTGCATCGAATGTGTCGCTTACCTCAACGATGGCGAATATCGCACCGTCTACTGCGTTCGCCAGTTCCACGGTGATCAACGTTGCTGGCACTGCGGTGACCCCGTTCCTTGCGGCTCCGATCCTGATCAACGGAACCGGAACTGCCGCTGACCTGTACCTCAATTCAGCCTATGCAACCACTGGTGACGTGGATGCCGACGCCACCCAGACGTGGACCGGCACCATCATCCTGACGTGGATGAACTTGGCCGATCAGTAACCGAATCCCAGCGGTCGGGTAGGCCGCTTTCTTTGGACACGACATGCCCGTAACCCAGCCCCAGTTGGACCTGATCGTAGAGAAGACCTTTCTCGACGTGAACGCGAAGACTGCATTGAAGCAGGCGCTTGGATTGCTGTTGACTGAGGTTAACGCGATCCAAGCGGCTCCGATTATTACGCATGCTCTTGACGCTGGGTTGCCGAATGCATTGGTTGCTACAGCCGGCACAGGTGTAACGATCACGCTCAATTCGCCGGTCATTACAGGCATTGAATTCTCGGTATGAGCTTGACGGCTGCACAGCAACACCGGCTCATTGAGATTCGGAAGGAAATTGAGCGCAGGAAGCGCAACAACAAGATTGACCAGTATTACCCGGATGAGGGACCGCTTAGGCGGGAACGTTATTCCAAGCATCTGGAATGTTTCGCTGCTGGGAGAACGGCAGCGTTCAGATGCGTGATGGGCAGCAATCGAAGCGGTAAATCAGAAGGCATTGGAGCGTATGAGACGGCATTGCACGCGACAGGCGACTATCCGAAGTGGTGGATAGGGCACAGGTTCGATAGGCCCATCCGTGCTCTGTGTGTGGCGTCTGACACGGACCAGTTGAGGAAGTCGGTACAAAGGAAGCTGTTCGGAAAGGATTGGGGCACCGGGATGATCCGGGCCGATCTACTGCCAAGGGAAGAGGCGAGGTTGTGGGGTGGTACGGCGGGTGTGTTTCTGTTCGCGAAGATCAAGCACAAGACAGGAGGATATTCCGAGCTTTCGTTTGGCACCTATGAGCAAGGACGCGAAGCCTTTGAAGCCTTTGAGCTTGATTGGGCTTGGGAGGATGAGGAACCGCCCATCGACATCCACAACGAAATCATGGTCCGAACGATGAAGTCCGAACAGTTGGACATTATCGAGTCGGACGCCAGAGTGATCTACACGTACACCCCGCTCAAAGGAATGACGGAACTCACCATCGACGTGATCGCAAGGCAGGCTGCAAACGATCCGAACGTGCATGTAACAAATATCACTTGGGACGACGTTCCGCACCTGAGTGAAGCTGCAAAAGCGCTTATTCTCAGCAGTACCCCGAAGTATCTCAGGGACGCCCGATCAAAGGGTATTCCAGTAGCAGGAGAAGGACGTATCTACCAGATCGAAGAGGAAAGGATTGTCTGCGACACGTTCCCCATTCCGAAGCATTGGAAGTGGGTGGCGGGTTTTGACGTGGGTTTCTACAACACGGCAGCGGTTTTCTTCGCGATTGATCCTGATCGGGACGCTTGGTATGCGGTTTCCGAGTATTGCGATGGCGGTAGGGATGAAACGTCTGGCGAAGTGATAGACCACACGATTCATGCGACACGTCTCAAGATGCGCTCAAAGGTTTTAGCAGGGTTCCAGATTCCATTCGTTGGTGACTGCGCGGAGTTGGAAAAGAGTAGCGGTAAGTCGTATCAGAAGCTCTATGCTGAACTGGATTTGCCTATCAAGATCCCTGACAAAGCGGTGTTTGCAGGACTTGAGGCGGTACAGACCAAGCTGGCTAACGGATCGCTGAAGATATTCAAAACCTGCACGGGCCTGTTGAACGAAATCCGCCAGTACAGTCAGGACAGTGGCAAGCCGATCAAGGTCAATGACCATCGTGTAGACGCACTTAGGTATGCGGTTGTGAGCGGCGGAAAGATTGCCGAGTCAAAGCCGAGTGGCGAATCGTATTTCAAGGAGCTTTCGTTTGGATAACATCGAAGACACCGAACGCAGGGACTTCCTTGACCAGTACGGCGCTGCGCTGGAAAAGGAAAAGGACGCCGCTATTGAGTGGCGCAAGCCCTATGAGCAACGCTGGATCGAAGCGGAGCGGCAGCTTCGTGACGGGACTACGATGCTTTCAGGCACAAAGGACGCAGGCGGCTACATGTCCCCGGCTGTTGAGAAGCCCATGCATCAAAGGGCGTCCGACAACATCACGCGGCCGATTACCCGGAAGATCACTGCCCGCATCGTGAACATGCTGTTTGGCACGGATGAACAGCAGGCGGATATTGTTGCATCTCCGATGACCAAGCCCACGCCGATGATGATGGAAGGGCTTGATCCTAACGATCCTGAGTTGCAGATCAAGCTAGCGCAGAAGGCTGATAGGGCCGCTGCTGCGATGGAGAAGCAGATCAAGGACTATCTTGCGGAGGCGGACTACGCCACGCAGGGCCGTTGGGTAATTAGTGACGGTGATGACGTTGGGACTGGCATTCTGCATGGGCCTTTCCCGAAGCTGGTCAACCGCAAGATTTCCTCGACTACGCAGGATGAGGCAGGAAACCCGGTCACTACATTCGTCTACTCGGCTGAGATTGTCCCGTCCACCGAGCGCCTCGACTTTCGTCGGTTCTATCCCAAGCCGTGCCGGAACATCAAAGAATGTGAGGGCGTGTTCCTTCTCGATCTGATGACGCCTAAGCGACTCAAGAAGCTCGCTGAGGAACCCGGTTTTGATGCAGAGCAGATTGCCCGCGTTCTTGAACTTGCACCAAACCCCGGAATGCTCAATGAGCAGCCGAACGTCTCTGAGTCTGGGGATACGAAAGCCGTCCTGAAAGGCAAGTATCCCGTATGGAAGTACATCGGCCCGATTGAAACAAAGTGTCTGACGTATATGGACAACGAACAGACGCACGATAAAGACACTGTGGACGGCGAAGTGTGGTTCTGCCAAGGGATCACGATCAAAGCCGTTCCAACTGACGGCGAGGCGCTTCCGTTCCACGTCTACAACTACCGCAAAGACCCGGATTCCATTTTCGGGTTTGGCGTTCCCCACGATATCGCTAACGACCAGTTCGACCGTAACCTTGCATGGTCGGCGGTCAAGTTGAACAGCATGGCGTCTGCGTTCCCGGTTGTCGGAATCGTGAAGGGCGCATTCTCGACTGAAAACGGTGTGTTGTCCTACCCGTTCAAAAAGCCTTTGATCTTGAACAGTGGCGTTGATGACATCAACAAGGTCTTGCAGATCACGACCGTCCCATCGACGATTGCCGATGCGATGCTGGTATTCAATCAGGCTGGGGACAACGCGAACAATCACGCGATGGTCCAGTCGATGGAACAGACCGCAGGGACCGATGTCAAGATCGGTGCTGCGATGTTCGCCATGCTCAAGATTGAGGACAACATCATTCAGTCCGATGCAGCGAAGCATTGGGATGACAACATTACAAAGCCATTGTTCCAAGCCTTCATCGACTTCGAACTGGCGTATGGGACGAACAAAGAGGCCAAGTGGGCGTTCGACGTGATTCCCAAGGCGTCTAGCCACCTGCTTACGAAGGACATCAACGCGCAACAGGGTATTCAGGTATTGCAGATGGCGCAGAACCCTGCCATCGCCCCGTATTTCCGTATGTACGAACTGACGAAGATGGTCATTGACCAGACGAATCTGGACGCGGATATCGTGATGATTCCCAAAGCAGCCCGATCCGGAAATGCTCAAGCTTCAGACTGAGAAAGAGATTGTTCAGATGAAGATCAAGGCAGATATGGAACTTGCGCAGTTCAAGGCCGCGTCCGATGAGAAGGTCGCGATGATGAATCTACAGGCCGCGAACATCAAAGCCTCTTCCGATCAGTACAACTCTACCGCTGAGGCTCAGGTCCGCCAGAACATCGCTGCCATGGGCGCAGAGACGAAGGCAATCCAGATTCAGACCGACGATACCCGCAAGCGTGACGAACACGCCACGGATACCGCTCTGGAAGTTGAGAAGATGAATCAGGAAAAGGCCAAGGTTCTTCTTGAGATTGCGGCAGAGGGACAGAACGGTAACGACGTGAATATCCGATGAGCATCGACTTTAATACCCAGACGTGGCGGGAAATCAAAGCAACGATTGATGCCCGTATAGAAACGTTGAAAAAGGAACTTTGGGACGGGCCAATTTCCCGCTCTGAAGGGTTGGACACTGCTAGGCGGGTTCGCATTGACGAACTCAAAGAACTGTTGGACACACTAACCGGAGTAGATAAATGAGCGACACCCCTGATATCGCCGCGCAGTTTGACGCCGATATAGCCGCACTGAGCGGGAAAACCGATACCGTTCAAGAGGTAAAGACCGACACTCCGATTGCAAAACCAACGGAACCTGATATATTCGATGTCAATACGCTTCCACCGGCTGCGAAAGCGCTGCTTGAGGCGGAAAAGAAGCGTGCTGAAGACCTCGAAAACCGGTACAAGGAAGCGGATCGAGACCGACGTAGCCTGCGAGGCCGAGTACCACATCTGCAACGTAAGGCAGAGCAGTGGGAAAAGTGGGAAGCAGAGCAGAAAGCCAATGCCGCTAAGCCGCCGTTGGTAAAGAGTGAGCCGCCCGCCAGTCTGCTTAAGGCACTGCCGGAGTGGGAAGTCCATCGCACACAGTACCCCGCAGATGCAGCTCCGGTAGAGGCCGCATTCCAAGCGCTGGAACGTCAGCACCAAGACGTGATCAGCAAGATGGAAGAGCGCCTTGCGAAGCAGCAAGAGGAATTCTCCCAACTCCGGGAACTGATTGACCGTGATGTGCGGCCACGAATCGAATCCGTGGACGAAATCCGGCGCGAACGGATTACCCAAGCTCACGAGAGTGCGCAACGTGTGTTCGCCGAGAAATTCTCGGACTGGCATACGCATGCAAGTGTGGCGCTTGATCCGGACACCAAGGAAATCAAGCTTCAGGTATCCAACAAGATGGGCGACTGGCTTGACGGCCTTCCCGGCTACGAACGTAGAGCAGCCGTGGAAGTTCTAAAGTCTCGCGATCCCGAGGATGCTGGCGATGTACAGGCGATCTTCCAGCGCTTCTACGATTCCATGAAGTCCCAAGGTCAGGCAGCAGAGCAGAGCATGCAGGCGCACCAAGCCACACAGGTTCAGCAAACCAGACAAGACAATCTCGCCAAGCGGGCGGTAACAGGACAGCAGGGAGTAGGTGTCGCGCGAGCAGACCCATCCACGTTCGATGTTGCAACCGCCTTTGACTTGGACATGCAACGGCTCCGACAGAGGAAATAAATCATGGCATTTAATGCGTATCAAAACACCGCTAGTGGTAATCCCACTAACACTTGGGTCTCTCCAGACCTTCTCATGGCTGCTGACACCGTTCAGGTCATCGACCGCAACGTGAAGCTCCAGCGCGTCCCGAAGAACAAGAACGAAACCGTCACTTGGCTTCGTGCGGTTACTCCGGACGTGGACACCACCGAAAGCGCAGAGGGCGTCTCGAAAGCCTCACGCGCACTGACCTACGAAAACGCGACGGTGACGATTCAGGAGTTTGCTGAGTCGTTCGCTATCTCGTCCCGTCAGGCTGATATGGGTGAGCGCGATGTCCTCGCTGACTCGAAAAACCGACTCGTTGACCTGATTCGCAAGACCCGCGAAGTCAACGGCTGGCTGACCTTCCGCAACGGCAACAACGTCATTTACAACTCGTCCGCGATTACCTCGCGTGTGACTGTGAACGGCGCTCCGACGCTTGGACGCTTCCGTGTTGCCTCGCGCTTCCTGAAGGCCAACAAGGCCAAGGTCCACCGTGAAGCCACCAAGGGATCGGTGAACTACGACACCTACGCTATGGAGCCCGCCTATCTGGTGTGGTGCCATACCGACTGCCAGAGCGACATCCGCGATCTTCCGGGCTGCATCATGGCTCAGAAGGTTGGCGGTGGTGGCGAGAAGATTCCGGAGCTGTTCGCTTACGTCGAAGACATGGCGTTTGTGACCTCGCCGGAGTTTGAACCGCGTCTTGCTGCGGGTGCTGCGGTGGGCGCAACTGGCATGAAGTCGGCCGGCGGTGTGAGCGTTGACGTTTACTCCTACGTGATCTTCGGACAGGAAGCGTTCGGCCGCGTCTCTCTGGCAGGTTCGCAGTCTGAGTCTGGCTTGGGTGGCGTGACCTTCACGGTTCTGAAGGATGCCGACAAGTCCGACCGAGACAACCGTCTCCGCATCGTTGGTGCTCAGTGGCACGATGGCCCGGTGGTTCTGAATCAGAACTGGGCGATCACCATCGAAGCCGGCGTCACCAATAACCCGGCCTAAGGAGTAGACCATGGCAAATCTCTATACTGATCTGTACGGCACCGTTGCGGTCCAATCGACCTCTTCGGGTGCTATCTCGTCCACCAGTTCGCGCATCTACAAAGGCCCCGCATTGGGCCAGAAGGGCGCGACCCTGACCCGTACCGCGACCTACACCGGCACGATTGCCACCACGGATGTTCTGCATATCTGCGGCGGTATTCGCACTGGTGAAAAGCTCGTGTCTCTGGACGTTTCGTTTTCCACCGATCCGGACTCCGGAAATGACATCACGGTGGATATCGGCACGACCACGGACCCGGATGGCATCCTGAACGACTCCACGGCCTTTCAGGGCGCTACGGACCTCACTGTGTACACCAGCGGTCAGGCAGTCCCCACGCTCTTGGGGGTGGATGGCGATGAGTACATCCTCACTGCGACGAACGCCACCGAGACTTCTGCGGTGATCACCTTCACCATCGTTACGGCGATTTAACCCGGCCTGCCCGGCCACCTTGGGGGCGGCATAGCGTCGCCCCCTTTTTTTGGAGAGCACAATGATTTCGATTGACAAGGCCAAAGAGACTTTGTTCCGCAACTCCACGAAAGAGGAAATGCGCGAGTATTGCAAGCTGTTGGGTGTCAAATACCAGCCAGCCCACTCGGACGCCTCGCTTCAGAAGATGCTGTGCAAGGAACTCGGACTGAGCATGGACGCTGCCAATCCGGTGGCGGAAGTGATGAAGTCTATCCGACCAGCCAGTAAGGTCACTCCCGACATGAACCTTGATCCTGAGGGCATCTGGGCCGGCAAGCGCTGGCGTGTCCGCGTCATGCGTCCGACGAACGCGCACGACAAGGATGTGGGTACGCATATCTTCGCCAACGGCTCCTACGGCGGGACTGTTAAGGGCTACCCGATCAAGTTCAACACGGTGCAAGTCATCCCGGCTCCGATCCTGACTCGCCTTCGTGAGATTGAGCATCACCGCCATTATCAGGAAACCATCGGTAACGACGTTGTGACCGAGTGGACGCCTGCCGAACCCGTCTACAACGTGGAAATCATCGGTGTTGAGCCGGGGACGGAAGACCTGCCTTCGTCCATGCTTGAGTGGTATCAACGGAAAGGCCCGAAGTGGTTCCGCGACCTCACGAACATCCGCGACTTGCAGACGATTGCCACTAAGCTTGGTATCGATACGCATTCCCGGAACCCGGAGAACAAGAAAACCACCCCGCTGACCGCTGAAGAGCTTCAGGCGAATATCAGCACCTTCGTTTTTGGCTATCCGGATGTCATGCCCGAGGCTGCTGCCGCGTGAACCGACTTTCGCTCAGTCAACGACTGCATCTAGAGATTGGCGGCGGTCCGGGCGATCCCGGAACATTGCCCACGACGACCATTGGGCAATCCGGTAAGCTTTTGAGCATCGTGACATGGGTGGATCAAGCGTGGCTTGAGATTCAGCAATCGCAAGATGACTGGCTCTGGATGCGGTCCGAGTCTACGTCTAACGATACCTTGGCTCTGGGGGCGTCTTCCGTAACGCTTACAGGCGCCGCATCGGACTACGATGAACTTCGTCCCTACTTCGGGCACAGATGCTCGTTTGTGCTGTTCTACAAGAGCAGCATAGGGACGACGGACTGTCAGGAAGCGCCTTTTATTCCATGGGCTGACTTTCACGGGTTTTACGACAGTGGGAAGTATGCCAATAGCTCAGGCCGCCCGCAGTTTTGTGCTATTGCACCAGATGGAACTCTGAAAGTCTTTCCGAAGGCTGACGTGGCGTATGGGGTGAAATACCAGTATCGCAAGACCGTCCAACCCTTGGTGGCAGATGCGACAACGCCCCTGATGCCGACGAAGTTTCACACTCTGATTGTCTACCTCGGGCTTTGCTACTACGGAAGGTCAAACGAATCCAATCGCGTGCGGAACTGGTTGGGGAATGGATTGGATGATTGGTCCGTTTCTAGCTCGCCTCTCACCACGATGTATCGCGATCTATGTAAAGAGCAGTTGGCACCAATATCGTTCTTTGGGGAAATCTGATGCCTGTAATCCCTGTCGTCCTCTCTGGCGGCTTGGACTTGGTCCGTTCCAAACAGGAAGCGGCGCCGGGGTCACTTTCCGAGTGCAAAAATTTCGAGGTTGGGAATACTCGCGGATACACAGAGATTCAGGGGATTCGTTCGTACTCTGCTGGCGTGGCGAATGACGTAATCGACCCGTATGTGTTCTATTCGTCTGGCGATTTCATTGAAATTATCACTGTTACGGGAAGCGATGCCTCGTTTACTGAGGGGACGGTCATTAGCTGGGGTGAGGGCGGGACGTATGACGTTATCGCGCAATCTCTGACAGAGGTAGATGGCACTGCGACCATTTGCTACTCGGTGCTTAACCCTGACAACAATACCCTGTTTGCCGTAGTGAACATCAAGGGTCGGATGCCCGCGCCGGGAGACATCATCACCACTCCGGGAGGTGGGATTGCGGAAGTCATCAATCCCCCACCGTTGGCAAGTGAAATGGTGGCCGATGGTCGGGCGGAGTTGTTCGCGCTTGCTGGACAGCCAGACGATACCGTAGACAAGATCAGCGGACTGATCCGCTCGTTTGATCTTGATGCAAATGCAACACACGCATGGCCGATTCCTGCCAGTCCGATGGGTAGTGCTATGGGTGGTTTCCTGTTCAATGATCGTGTCCACGCCATCATGGATATTGAGACGTGGACGTTCACCAGTGGTAGCGCTGAGCCATCTGTTGGTGATTTCTTCCAGCTCTTTTACTCTGGCGTGATTGGTGTTGGGTCTTCCTACACCTACACCGTCGAAAACGTCATCACGGAATCCGGAGATTGGTCTGCTGGAACGGCCGCAGGAAAGATCGAACTTGTCCTAAACATCACGTCTGGACAGCTTAGCTCAGCAAAGAACGTATTCGACTGCCGAAACAGCACGACAGCAACCAATGACCCGATGACCATTGGCGGGCTTACGCGGTCTAGCAAGGCCATGATGATGCGCGAAGCTGTCATCGCCTCGGGAATCACCGCAGAACCCTACGAACGTGTAGACCTTGGCTATGAGTGCCGTTTCTCTGCCGGGGACAATTTCTTTACCGTTCTCAACAGGGCGAATCGCGATGCTCAGTTAGAATCTGTCGTCACGACAACCGACTGGCTGACGTTCGGAACCGCCACGGGCTGGACGAATAGCTCGAACGCGACAGACGGAACGGTAGGAACCTTTGCGACACAGCCGAACGATAGCGTATTGCGGCCACCTTTGGTGTGTACGAATGCGCTGATTGACCTTCCTTCTACTGCTGTTGTCTTGGGTGTTGAGATTGAAGTCACCCGACGCAAACAGGCGAGCGGGTTCATTTCCGCGAGGGACAGAAGCGTCACCTTGGTAGGCGTTCCAAGCTATCAGGACAAGAAGAAAGCCGAATTCTGGCCCACTGTTTCGACCGCCACGACGTATGGGTCCGCCTCTGATCTGTGGGGCACGAGCCTTTCCGCTTCGATCCTGAATGACTCTGGTTTCGGTGTGGCGATTGCTGCCGAAGCTGTCAATGGCGCAGGTGGAAACGACAGGGAAATTGATTCTGTTCGGGTGCGAATCACCTACAAGGATCGTTCCTCTTTCGTGTACTTCGGCGATGCGGCTACTACTGCCATCACGTCGATTACCCGCGTCACCACGACCGCGACAGTCACTACAACTGCTGCCCATGGATTCACTACGGGCCAGTCTGTAACGATTTCAGGCGCAGTGCAGACGGAATACAACGGAACCTACGTCATTACCGTTACAGGCCTGACCACGTTCACCTATACCGTTGCGGGGGCACCTGCGACACCAGCAACAGGAACCATTACCGCTTTCCGGAACTTTTCTACCGCTAGAGTCATCTGGTACAACAAGGAAAAAGGCGACTGGTCCACGAACGACGCGCAAGGGACATTGACGCTTTACGAGGTTTCCAATCCGACCGCTATTCGTGTCGGGCAGTTGATCCGAAACAGCGCAGGAACCGGAGGAACGACTTACGCCACCGTCGCTTCAGCGTGTGAAAAGGTCTACCTTCCTTCGTCGAATGCCTTGGAAACGAACGCCTCGCAGTGGGAAATCACCGATCCCGTGAATTTCTATGGGGCCGTTGGGACTGAACAGGTCTTGATGGCTTCTGGCGCTGACTTTGGCGCTACGTTTGACGGGACGTATTACATTCGAGTTCGTACCGGTGTAGAGACCAGCCAAGACAAGCCCCGGCATGTCGTGAAGCATCTGGATCAAGCCATTTGGGGCTACGTACAGGGCGTTTCCATCGCCTCGGACCTTGGCTATCCAGAGTCCACGGCCGGCGTTGTTGGTGGGACTCTTGGCGGTTCCAGCCCCATTAGCGATGATACCAGCACCTATCCGACGTTTGCCGGTGGGGCGCAACAGATTCTCCACGGGGATTCTGTCTATGGCTACATCGCACTTTCGCAGCAGTCCATGGGCGTGATGTGCCGAAACTCGATTCAGCAGCTTGTCGGCTCTGGCGGGGCGTTGGTCGCTAACCTGATTTCCGGTGAGTCGGGGATCATCGAATACACCCTTAGGAATGTTGGACAGCCGATCTTCTGTGACTACCGAGGCATCGGAACGGTGACGGCTACGGCTGCATTTGGCGACTTCGCACGCGGACGGATGAGCGATGCTGTCTCTCCCTTCCTGATCCCGAGGCTTCAGCAGTACGGAGCTTCTACGCTCTCGACGACAGGACCGATTCGGGCGGAAGTGATCCGCAACAAAAACCAGTATCGGGTGTATTTCAGAGATAGAACATGCCTGACCATGACCATGGTGGGCAATGCTTTCGATAACCCGCAATTCACGATTCAAGTCCTTCCATTTGTCCCGGCGTGTACGTTTACCGGTGTGACTTCAGGTGGGAAAGACCTTCTTTTCCTCATCCCCTACGGGATGGCAGAGTTCGGCGCTTTCTCAAACGATCTTAAGGACGCTTACGAGGACGACTCAAACTACGTTCCTAACTTCAATCTCTATGCGCCGGCATTCATCTACCAAGGTGATGTTGGCACGTCGTGGGATGGTCTATTGCCTATCGACTCATACATCGTCGTCAACGGTGGAGCTTCTGGACGGGAATGGGAAGTCAAACATTACGACCGCATGATTGTCGGTGGGCAGTGTTTCGGATTCGCGCCTTTCGCTGCGAACTTCGGTGTGGATTTCGGAGACATCGAAACGGGAACGCCTGTATCCATCAATGCCGGCAGCACTTCAGGGACAGGGATTAAAGCTTTCACAAAACAAACCTTCTCTGTTACCCAAGACATCAAGCGAGACGGCTTTGCGCTCTCTGTGAAATTCGTTAACGATGGCACTACGGTTTATGGCGCAACAACAGAACAAGTTTCGCCATATGCGTTCCGCCCGGTCACGCTACAGTCTATAATCCTCATCACCGAGCAAGAAAAAACGAGGCGCTGATATGCCACTTCCGAACCAAAACTGGATTGTTGACCAGCGCAAACCGTTGTTGAGTCCACGCACGACGAATGGCAATGCGCCTCTACCCTCTGGAATTACCAGTGGTGATCAAGGCTACACGCGGATGGTTCAGCCCAACGAACTCGCGTCTACGCACATGGAACAACTCGGAAGGGGCGACAACCGCATCTTGCAGCAGGCTCGCGCTCGTGGCGTTCGGGCGGGAGCTTCGCGTGGTGGCATCAATTCCAACCTTGCGGCTGCGGGTGGTGAAGAGGCTTGGCTGGGTGCTGCGGGTGATGTCGCCATGCAGCAGGCCGGAGCGTATGGAACCGCAGCAGGACAGAACCTTAGCTCTCTGGCTAACCAGCGGATCAGTGCAGAAGGCAACCAGACATCCGAAACCGTCGCAGGGATTGGGGCTGGCGCTTCGATGTACAACTCAGACAATGACCTTTTGGCGACTCGTGAAGGGCTGGCGCAGTCTCGGGATTTGACCTTGAGCGGTCGCGATTGGGAGTCCGGTGAAGCCCAGCGAGGCAGGGACTTTACTTCCAGTGAATCGCAGCGTGATCGTGATTTCACTACCGGCCGTGATGCTACTCAGTTCGGCTACAACCGACAGTTGAATCAGGACCAGTTTGGCTATGACCAGCAGGCCCGCGACAATGACTTGATCCGCACTGTCGCAGGTGAGACGTTTAGCCGCTTCCTTGATGACCCGGAAACGTGGGATGAGTACTCTCAGTCTGGGGCTATCGAACTGTTCCGACGCCTCTTTGACCAGTCTCGCGCGCCGCGTGGTGGCGGTTCCACTCAGCCGATTACTCCGGGTGGCCCGTGATCGTAATCGACGACTTCCTTCCTGACTTTGAACTAGCAAAACGGTTCATTGCGGATGTTGAATACTCAGACTATGAGTTTGGCGGAAAGTGGTACACAGGCGTTGGACAGGTTACCTTGCCCGTAAAGGCTCTGATCGAAAGAGAAGTAGGCCCGATCAAGATCAAGCACAACCATTTGAGGATTGGACGGAAAGACACACCGCTCACTCACTACATCCACACTGACAACTACGGGACCGCTCTTGCTATGGTCCTGTGTCTGCAATCTCCGGACTGTGTTTCTGGTACAGCGTTTTGGCGTCACAAGGAAACCGGATTAGATCGTTTGGAGTTGCCAGATACACGCACCGTGTTGGATTCAGAAGAATTGTGCTCTGATGCTGCAATTGCGCAAAGATGGAGGCGGTTCGCTTACTTCGACAAAGCAATAAAAGATGAATCCGCATGGGAAATGACAGAGCTTGTCGAATCCATAGAGAACAGAGCGTTAATCTTTGATGCAAATATGTTCCACTCACGATGGCCCAAGACGTTGCCGGTAGAGAGTGGAGATAAGCCAAGAATCGTGTGTACTGTATTCTTCGATAGGCTGCAAAATGAAACTGCTTAGTTGGGCAGAGTGCGACGACAAACAGGAAGTCTTGGAAGGGAATCGAGCGTGTTTTTCCGAAGGGATCACGTTCTATCTCAACCACGATGACAACACAGCGTTGATGAATCGCAATACCGCATCACGGGAAGCCCAATTAGAGGCATGCAAGTTTCTGGTGTCTCTTGGGTACGTCCCACAGGAGGAAGTATGGAATTCTGGGCAATAGCAGCGGTTTCTGTAGGTACGGCAGCAGTAGGGGCTTATGCCTCTAGCCGGTCTAGTCGTAGCAACACGAAGGACCAGATTGCGGCCGACAAGGAAATGGCGCGTATCCAAGGCGATGAAGACCGTCGCTCTACACTGTTCGAGTCGGATTTGAACGACTACAACGTTCAGCTGGCGAAGCAGCGCAAACGTGATGCGCGAACCGGAACGCTGGACAAGTTCAGCCAGATTCAAAAGCCCGCAGACTTCGAGCGTCCACCTTTGTTGGTGGCTAAGCCGACCCTGCCTCCCGTGATCGTTGATCCCACCAAACCGGGGAAGAAATAATGAGCGTACCCATGCAGCGCATGCAGCAGATGGAAGCCGAGCAGGAAGGGACTCCGGAAGAGCAGTCTATGGATCAGACCCAGATGCTTTCAGAGGAAGACGAAAAGGACATTGATATTGCTGTCGCGCGAGCGATGGAGTTTATCGAGAGTCCGAGCGATGGCGGCCCTGACGGGGTTGAAGTCCTGACCAAGCTTCTGTCTGGAAAGAATCCAGAGCAGCAGCTTGCGATGTTCTTTACCCAGATGATCGAAGCGGTGATGATGGATGCCCAAGACGCTGGGCTTGAAATCAATCCTGTCGTCTGGTTCGCCGAAGGTGGCGCAATTGACGAAATCACCACAGAGCTAGACGACTTGCTACAGGGCCAGTTCGATATCGTGGGCATGATGCCGGCGGTGAAGGAACAAATCCGTAAGATGCTGGGTGAGCGTGGACAACAGTTGAAAGCCCAGATGGAAAGTGGCCAACAGCAAAGCGCAGGTCCGCCACAAGGCCCGCAAGGCGCACCACCCGATGAACGTCCGCCACTTCTCGCGCGAGGATAACTATGGGCGCTGATACCTACGCCGCACTAGGTGCTGGATTCTCCCGGCTTTCTGAGCTGTTTGCACAAAGGCTCGGGATGTCCATGGAAGAGAAGCGCGCCCTTGCCCACGAAGAGGCGATGCAGAAGCGAGAGATTGCCGCAGAGAAGCGCGCTGAGGCACGCCAGATTGCAGCAGAGGACCGCCAGTACAACCGACAGGCTACCACCCCAGTAGAGCGCAAAGTCTTCCAGTCCGGGGCAGATCAAGGACCGCCGCTGTTGATGGTGGATGAACTCAACCAGTTCGGCAGTTCTATTCGGCAGACACCCGCTAGTCAGCGTGAGAAGGAAGAATTTGCAGCCAATGCCCGTGCGGCGGCTGAGAAATCCGCGATGGAAGGCAAGGAATTCAAAGATGGTTTCTGGGTCAACAAGAAAACCGGATCGGTGGAAGCTGTCCCGGAATATCTTGCTGCGCAGGAACGTCAGAAAGCAGCCGGACGGACTAACGTCACTGTCAATGCCGATGGCACGCCGCCCACTGCATTTGAAAAAGAACTCGACAAGAAGGATGCTGTTTACTACGACAGCCTTCGCGCCGCTGCTACTACGGCCGCAAGCACCAAGCAGCGTCTTGATGTCATCAAGGGCATTACCAGTAAAGCGGCTACCGGAAAGATTCCGGAAGCGCTGGCGATTGCT